>Ga0209596_1000386_pt1 | contig 41005 bp, 32 predicted proteins | sample M_130807_MF_Meta_FD_187314 | JGI IMG/M metagenome (GOLD analysis project Ga0209596, IMG submission 187314) | Freshwater microbial communities from Lake Montjoie, Canada to study carbon cycling - M_130807_MF_MetaG (SPAdes) (version 2) | ecosystem: Environmental > Aquatic > Freshwater > Lake...
TGATAATTATAAGAGTTTATCTACTAAATGTAAATATTTATATAGTAATTAGTCTATTTTGATTTTTGTCATATCATTCATTATTTTTTCTAAATTATATATATCTTCGTTGGAAGCAATATTTTAGTTGATAAAAATATATGTGTTGATTTTAACGAAAAAAATGTTAAAATCTCAAAAAAACCAAATAATAATTCTCAAATACTCGACAAATATTATAGATTTGTTCTAATATTTTGTGAAAAAGATAAAATATTGATAGTTATATTTCATATATTTATTATATAGTTTGTCTTATCTCGTATAGTTATTAGATTTATTAGCAAATAGATATAGAATTAATAATGTATAATAATATGCTATTATTTTTAATGTTAATCCTTAGCAGCGTCTCAACTAAGGATTTTTAATAGTCATAATTATAAGATTTACATTGTGGGCTTTCAACTTTTTCCCATTTATTATCTATCCACCCATTAATCATATCATTTTTATAAATATTGACGAGTTCAATACAAGCATATGCTAAGAATTTTCTCATATCAATATAGTTAAGATTAGTAGTGTAAGAAATATTGTTATTTTTACAATAAGATTTAATAAATTTCAAGAAATGCTCACTTTTAATGCTCCTAATTATCTTGTATACTACATTTTCATTAGGTAATTCATTTTTAGTAATAACAATTCTATCATTAATATTCATCTCTAACTTACAATAATCTTCAGCATTATCTAGGTCAATTGTACATATTCCTTGATATTTTTCTAAATTAGAAAGATGAATGCTTAGAATACGCATTGAATAATAATAAATATCATATTCGCCATAAATCTTATCAAAAACAATTTTTGGTTCTTCGTGATGATAAGGAAATTTAAACATACTGTTGCTTTCTTTCTTTCTGTTCGCGTTCGTGTTTGCTTGGTTGCTTTCTTTCTGTTTGCGTTTGCTTGTTGCTTTCTTAGTAAATTAAATCAACATGTATAATCAATTTTTATTTTATATAATATATAACTGAACAAATTTAATAAAAAATGATTTAACTTATATTTAAGCTTATAACATAATATGAATATTATTAAATCACTTTCTAATATATTTTCATTTTCTATTGATGAACCATCTAAAATAATAACAGATATAGAAGATATTCATAGTAATAACCATAAAGAATACAAAGAAAATAACATTTTTAATGAATTAATGGAAAGAATAGCTAGTGAATTTGAAAACAATATTGAAAATTTTAAAACAAACAACGATATTGACAAATTTAAAAAAAATATTCAAAAAAAGTATAAATATACTATTTCAAATGCAGAGTTTATTAAGATATATAAGTATCTTAATTTAGATAATCAACAACTGCGTAATCTTATAACCAAAAAAAAATGTAAATCAAATTCAGGTGTTCTTGTAATTACTGTTTTAACTTCCGCGCATCCACAATATATTAATGAAGATGGTGAAATTAAAACAGCACGTTTTTCATGTAAACATGATTGTGCGTATTGTCCCAATGAACCTGCACACGAAGGAAATAATTGGGTAGCACAGCCTAGAAGTTATTTATATTCAGAACCAGCTGTATTAAGAGCAAATGCTAATGATTTTGACCCAATAAAGCAAATGAATTCACGTATATCAACCCTTATTAATATGGGACATATTCCAGATAAATTAGAAATTATTGTTTTGGGTGGAACATGGAGCGAATATCCATTAAATTATCAAGAACGCTTTATAACTGAATTATATTATTCCGCAAATATTTATTTTGATAATGAACCAAAGCGCAACAAGAAAACATTAGAAGAAGAAATTGAAATAAATGAAACATCAAAAATTCATATTATTGGACTTACATTAGAAACACGTCCTGATACTATTAATATTGCGGAGATTGCTAATTTTCGCAGGTATAATTGTACACGAATACAATTAGGTGTTCAGCATACAAATAATAATGTTTTAAAAAAAATCATGAGAGGACATACAATAGAGTGTGCTTATGAAGCAATAAAGCTTCTTAAAAATAATTGTTTTAAAGTGGATATCCACATAATGCCTAATTTACCAGGGTCAACATATGATATTGATAGAATAATGTTTGATGAAATCTTATATGACCAAAGAATACAAGTAGATCAATATAAAATATATCCAACTGCTATTGTGCCTTATACAAAAATAAAAAAATGGTTTGACGAAGGTACTTATGTCCCATATGATGATATGTTATTATATGAGCTTATTAAAGATTTTAAGAAAAAGGTTCAAAAATATAAACGACTTAATCGTATTATTCGTGATATTCCAGGACATTACATAGAAGGTGGTTATTCAACAAAGTTTGTAAATATGAGGCAACTTCTCCAAAATGACATGAAACTAAATAAATGGGATTGCAAATGTATTAGATGTCGTGAAATTAAAGGGAATAATGTATCAATTGAGAATGTCAAAATAAATATTGAAAAATATATGGCGTCTGATAGCGATGAATATCATATTAGTTTTGATACTAATTGTAATAAAAATTATTTAATAGGATTTTTGCGTCTACGCTTAAATAAAGAAGATAGCAATGTATTACATAGCATTAAATCTTGTGCGTTGATTAGAGAATTACATGTATATTCAAATTTAAATAGCGTAGGAAATAATATAGAAGGGTCCATGCAACACAAAGGGTTTGGAAAGCAACTAGTAGCGAAAGCAGAAGAAATCGCGATTGATAATGGTTATACAAAAATTGCTATAATTAGTGGAACAGGTGTAAGAGGATACTATAAAAATTTAGGGTATAATTTAATTGATACTTACATGATTAAAAATTTATGATATGATTTACTTATAAATATTTGTATGTATTGCTAGATATTCAGTGTTATTAGTATATAATGTATTTTTTTTATGATTTTCTAGTAAATTAGCATTCATATCAAGTTCCGCATTATCATGCCAATATTTATTATGTAAACAATTAATATTATTAGAAATTAAAATAAATGATATTCCGCAATCTTCTATTGTATAAGGATATGAATCCGTATCCTCGTCATAATGATATATATTATAGCCAATATTACTCATATGATTAATTAATATTTTACATGATTTATTAGAAAGATACATTAGAGGACCAAATATCACAGCTGGGATATATGGAGCCCTTGAATATTTAAATATATCAATGCCTTGCAAGTTATGTTGTGGATTGTATAAATCTTCTTGATGTGTTTGATAATAATATACTAAATGATAGCTATTAGAATTAATACAATTTTTTAAAGTATCATGTAAAACATTATAATCTATTAAATGACCACCATATGAACATTTACCTAAATAATCAATGTCTATCTCATCATCGCTATCATTAATCTTTATTTTTTTTGGAGATTTTAAAAATGTTTTCAAAATATTTTCGTTAAATATTAAGTCATCATTAGCACGCAGAACACCCTCTTTAATATCAAATATTTCATATATATATTTCAAAGCCAGAGCCAATTTTTTAAGTAAATGAAGATACGAATCTTCGCATTTAATAGTCATAAAGTTTCCTTCAAGTTTATAATCGCAATCTAAAAATAAATCTCCAATAACATATATTACCTTCCAATTTTCATAATCATTTTGTGATAATCTTAATTCTTTTAATCTTGTATTTAAATGTTTTTGACAACTTATTACAAGAATAATTCCATCAATAGCAATCATATCTTGTATTTAATAGTTATTATTTAACTTATTTACTTATATACATTTATACCCTTCTATTCATTTTTGTTTCCATGAATAGCTATAAATGATTGAGCATATTCACTATCATCTTCACATTCGTCAACATTTAACCATAGAAATTCATAATTTACAAAACTTATTTTATTTTTAAATAAAATAAATGCTATACCGCAATCTTCCATAATATATGGATATGAGCAAGTATATTCATCATAATGAAAAATATTGTAATTAATATTTTTCATATGGTTCATTAAAATTTTACATGATTTATTAGATGCATAAAATAATACACCAGAAGCACCAATACGAATTTCAGGTCGTAAAACATATTTTGAAATATCTATTCCTTTAAGATTATTTTGTGAATTATCAATATCTTGTGGGTGTAATCTATAATAATTAACCATCCAATAATCTACTCTTACTTTTTTAAGTTCTTCTTCTAAAATATTTTCTGATAATAAATTTTCTGAAGTACTTGATTTACCATAATAATCTATCTCAACATATTCATTATTATTAATCTTTAATTGTTTAGGCGACTCTAAAAATGTTTGTAATAATTTTTCATTAAATATCAAATCATCATTTGCTCGCAAAATACCTTCTTTAATATCAAATATTTCATAAATATATTTTAATGATAAAACGTATTTTTTTAATAAATGAATATACGAATCTTCGCATTTAATAGTCATGAAGTTTCCTTCAAGTTTATAATCACAATCTAAAAATAAATCTCCAATAACATATATTACTTTCCATTTTCCATAATCATCTTTTAAATTAATATTTTTTAATCTTGTATGTAAATATTTTTGACAACTTAGTACAAGAATAATTCCATCAACAGCAATCATATACTGTATTAATAGTTATTATTTATTATTTATCTTATTTACTTATATACATTTATAGCTATTCATTTTTGTTTCCATGAATAGCTATAAATATTTGGGTATATTCATAGTCATTACCTTTTTCAACATTTAACCACATTAATTCATCATGTATAAAACCTATTTTATTTAAAAATAAAATAAATCCAACACCAATATCTTCAATAGTATATGGATATGAGCAAGAATATTCATCATAATGAAAAACATTGTAATTAATATTTTCCATTGTTTCCATGAATAGCTATAAATATTTGGGTATATTCATAGTCATCACCTTTTTCAACATTTAACCACATTAATTCACTATGTATAAAACCTATTTTATTTTTAAATAAAATAAATCCAACACCAAGATCTTCAATAGTATATGGATATGAGCAAGAATATTCATCATAATGAAAAACATTGTAATTAATATTTTCCATATGGTTAATTAAAATTTTACATGATTTGTTAGATACATAATATAATACACCAATATTATAATTAATATCTGGTCGCAAAGTATATTTTGAAATATCTATTCCTTTAAGATTATGTAGAGGATTTTTAATATCTTCAGGGTGTAATTTATAATAATCAATATTCCAATTATCTTCTACTACCTTTTTTAGTTCCTCCTCCAAAATATCTTCTGAAAATAAACTTTGATTACTAGTTGATCTACCATAATAATCAAACTCAATATATTCTGTAAGACTAACCCTTACCTGTTTAGGCGATTCTAAAAATGTTTGTAATAATTTATCATTAAAAATTAAATCATCTCCAGAACGCAAAATACCTTCTTTAATATCAAATATTTCATAAAGATATTTTAATGATAAAACGTATTTTTTTAATAAATGAATATATGAATCTTCGCATTTAATAGTCATGAAGTTTCCTTCAAGTTTATAATCACAATCTAAAAATAAATCTCCAATAACATATATTACTTTCCATTTTCCATAATCATCTTTTAAATTAATATTTTTTAATCTTGTATGTAAATATTTTTGACAACTTAGTACAAGAATAATTCCATCAACAGCAATCATATCTTATTTAATATTTCAAACATATTATTTATATACTTTTATAACCTTTTTATGTGTTAATAGCTCTTTTAATCCTCCTATAAATTTGCCATTTTTAAATATCATAGGGAAATAATAATATGGTATTATTGTTAATTCTTTCATAAATTTATAAAATTTATCTCTTTCTCTACATGTTTCTATAAATTTATCGCATTTTATATTATCATATTTAGATGTTTTTTTAATTTGCTCTTTTGCCATATCACAATATTTACAATTAGAAATAGTATATATAGTATAATTTTTATTTGTGGGTTTTACATATTTGGCAACCATATTTTAAATAATATCTACTAATATAATAGATTAATAAGATGTCTTTGAGAAGAAGTTCGCGTATTGCTGAACTTGTAGAAAATAAAATAAAAGAAGTAAATGTTAAGAAGAAAAAAGGCGAAGATGGATATACATTATCAACAACACTATCTCAACAATCCAGAAATTTAATTGCAAAGAATATAGAAGATGAAATAAAATTCCCTATAAATAGTCAAGATTGGATTATATTTTTTTGTGAATATTTTGATTATATAGAAAAAAATATTGGCATTTGTTTATCAAAAATTCCAGGGCTAGCGCATTTAAAAGTTAGTGATTTAGAGAAAGCAAACTTATCTAGCGGTGGTTTTGATGATGAGTTTAATAATTCTAGCAAACTAAATTATAATATTGGATTATATGAAGAATTATTTAAGCAATTTAGAGATGGTACAAATAAAATAAATAATTGTGCTAGAATTAATTTATTATTATCATATATAGGCGAAGCTGTGTTAAGAATAGCCAATCGTCGCAATAGTACATCTGCGGGCGATTTAATAGAATTTTATAGAAAGTTAGTTGTTATATTAGAATTATCAGTATATCCACAAATATTTTTACATTATATGACAGGCGATAGTACAGGCCAAACTCATAAAGTCGATTTCACATATCATGACAAATCAACGCATCTATGGTATATTGGCATATGGTTACGAAAGCAAGAATATTTAGGAGTAGTATCAAGCAATGGAAAAAATTCTTGGAAAAAGTATGATTCTGGTTTACGATTATTTATTAGAAATTTCCTTAATAGATTAATTACATATATGAGAACATATAATTTAAATTATCCATTAGGATATGAATTGCCTTACGTTTATAGCGCGGATGCTAAAAAACGCGCAATAAACCCTCTACCATTTGATGGAGTTTATAAATATTCAGCACCCCCAGACAATTATTATATAAGTAAGGATGATTGGGATTATATACCAAATTTTTTATTACCAGAAGATGCTGCATGGACTTCTTTTGCAAAGAATTTTAAACATCCAAGTAAATGGAATAACCCACCTCCTCAATGGTGGATTGATAGAACATTAGAGTTATTAAATGGGTTTGCTTGGTGGAAAAGTGGAACAGATGAAGAAGAATACTATAAAAAACAATTAAGCGGAACTAAAAATCTTACTAAATGGTTCGCTTTAAATTGTATTATAGATAAACAATATGATAGTTATGAAATGGCATGGGAAGCTGATAATGAAGATTTTGAAGAGGCAGGTATGTCATATGGTGGTGGGTTAAAAAAACGTACTATGTATTTTAAACAAAAAAATAAAAAATCATTTAAAATAATACCGGATAAGGATATAGCATTAGATCCTATAATAATCAAAGAATTGAAATATAAATTAAATGAATATTTTAAATTAAATATTGTTAAAAGCAAAGATAAAAAAGTAGAAGGGCATTTAAGAGATAATACATTTATAGATAATTTAAATAATTCAATAATATACAATGTTCAAAATAATGAAATTAAAATGACAGAATCTAAATCATTAAAAAAAAAAATAAGGGTATTTACACCTAATCCTTCTTCATCCTATGCGTCTCGTGCTGCTACTGTGTAATACGAGTACTACTATATCATTTCTTCGTTTTTTTCCATTCAACACCAATCTTTTTCATAATTTGAGGTGCTGTATCATTAGGATATTTTTTATGAAGTTCTTTATACATTTTTTTAACAAACTTATTATAAGGAGTTAATTTACGTTTTTTTGCTCCTCCTTCTTGATTACTCATTCCGCAACTACCAGCCATTATACTATTCTTTCTATATATATATAATAAAATAATAATATTAATAGGTTGATATATCAGAAGTTAAATTTTCTGTGCATCTTAGAAATGTTAATTTATTATAATTAACTTTGTGTGCGTCGCTTACATTATGTCTAATATAAGAGACTGCTTGTAAACAAGCATCAGATAAATCGTCTTTTTTCTTATTATTATCAAATATATCACATAGATATACATCATCTTTGATATAATTTTTACAAATTTCTATGCTTGTCTGCTTATTCATTTTATATTTATCACGCCTAAACCCTTTAACATTTTTAGTCTTTTGTGTTTCATCCATTTTAATCTGTATATCAGGTTTATAGTCGTGTGTTTTAGTTTTAAGAGAAGCATTAACTAGTACCACATTATCTATTATTTTATCCCAATATTTTAAAAGACTAAAATAGCAATAAATTATATATTGGATTGTTTTCATTATACCATTTAAGTTTGAAGGTTGATTTTCAATTAATACATAATCAATATTGTCTATTCCATTTTCTTTAAGAAAACCTATAATATTATCAAGTTCCATATATATTCTCTCAGATATATCATCAATACCTTTAATATCTTTTTTTTTATCGGCAAGAGATATTATTCTCCAATCTAATATGTTAATTTCAGCGTCCGTCTTTTTTAAAATACACAAAGCAAGATTTTTAATACCAATATCAAAACTAATATATATCATATAAATAATATACTTAATATATATTAAATATTTGTTTTATTTATATAATAGTATTAACTTTCTATATAATATTACTTATAAACTTTTATGCAACATATTGACTGTTTTTTTATTAAATGAACTAATATTATGATGTTTAATTAATGTAGCAAGATTTGACCAGAAGGTATCATTCTCGTATTTACTGTTATATTTATTAATTTTTTTGTATTTTCTATATAACCATTTATGTAATTTTTCTAATATTATTGTATTAGATGGGTTATTTTTAATATATAGCTTTTTATTCATTATTAATCTTGATACAAAATGCTTTAGTTCAGATATTTTAGCATATTCATGAGGTATACTCTCCCATAGATTATGAAACTTTAAATAATCATATGTTGGACAAATTAATAAATTATCAGTATAATCTACAAATGTTGGATTATTATCTATAATCAATATATTATTAAGTATTGAATGCGTCTTTGGCATTTTTATTGATTTTAATAATTGCGGTAATATTTTTATTACAGATTTCTTAATATTACCAGTACTATCTTTAAAACAGTTATCTCTTGTAAATATTGGTCTATTAAATTTAATATTATTTTGTTTCTCTATAATTAAAATCTCTTTATTTGCCCATGTCTTCTCCGATGCCGTATAGATAAAAAAGAAACTATTCGGATATAATTTTTTCATTTCTGACATAAATCTTGTAAAGTTTGGTCTTAGTAATTTAGATTGTAAATTATAGCAATTGTCTAGCATTTTATCGCATAATAATTTATATTTCGTAAGATCTACTGAATGAATACTATTATTTTTTAATAATATATTTTTTTTAATTATTTCTTGTATATTATAAATATCACATTGATAACTACAATCACCTATTATTGTACCATCTAAATCTAAAAGAAATATATATGGTTCAGTATTCATTATATTATATAATTATATAATATAATTATAAATTGAATATGAATAATAATAATGGAATCAGCAGCGCTCTTCGTTATGCAGATGATATGAGAACAATTCGTGTTGAAAACCCGCATAATAAAGCAAATACGCAAGCTACGCATCATCCTATTGTATCTATGCGCAGGTCACAAGTACCCTTATCTATGCATGTGCCACAACAATATGCGTCTGTTTTACAACAGCAGAATACAGCAAATACGCAAGCTACACAGCGTCCTATGGTATCTATGTCCATGTCACGACAACCCTTATCGTATCATCCTATGGTATCTATGCCGTCTGCACCACAACAACATGCGTCTGTTTCACAACAGCAAAATATAGCAAAAAAGCAAACTACACGTCGTCATCAGGGATCTATGAGATGGTCGCAACAACCCAACATAATGCGAACTATTTATGAAGCGCCGCATTTTGGGTTGTACTATAAAAATACAGTACCAGTATTAGAAACCAAACAAAAGTCTAATACGCAAAAAAATACAGTACCAGTATTAGAAACCAAACAAAAGTCTAATACGCAAAAAAAAATCGCAAATTATCTCGCAAGCCTGAGAACAAAGAAACTCGAAGTGCTTTTTGCTATATTAAATAATACGGATAGCAAAAAACTCAAAGAGCTTTATGCTATATTAAATGACGCGAATAGCAAAAAACTCAAAGAGCTTTTTGATATATTAAATGACGCGAATAGCACTACTATGGAAGAAACTTACTGTAAAAGAAAAGGTTATACTAAACTCTTTCCTAATGACACACAGCCTTCATGTGCTTCTTCTACTTCTAAAAAATCACCAAGTAAACCACCAAGTAAATCACCAAGTAAACCACCAAGTAAACCACCAAGTAAATCACTTCCTAATGTTTTAAATGTAAAGCCAGCAAAGTCGTTTACACAACAGCCAACATCAGAGCTTTCTGGATGGGCATAAGTATCTATTATTCACTAAAATTAAATATATAATTCTGAATTATCTCCTAATCTTGCTTTATTTTTATTATATAATAATTCTTTCCTTTTCTCAATATACTCTGCCATACTTGTAAATCCATATAATATCATCTCATTAATTTGTTCTGTTGATAAATCAATTTTAACGCCTTTCCTATTAACATTTATATTCATTGAATGTAACATTTTAATATCTTTTGGCATAAAATAATAATCCTTATCTTCTAACTTTATTTCATTTCCTGTTACTTGACTAATTCGTAATATTTCAAACATTCTACATATTTGTCTTAATATGAAAAAAATATTTATTTTTTTATTAGAAGGTTCGTAGTTATTTTTTTCTTTATATATAACCATACCAATAATATGTTCTTTTGAAACATGCGAAAAAATTTTAATAGGAAAATTATTTGTAAACGCACCATCATAATAATATTCACCTTCAATAAAAACTGGATTGAATATTAATGGTATAGACATAGATGCTTCACAAGCAGTAAATACAGAAATATCAGGTGTATCATCAATAGAGAAAATACGATTTTCACATCTATTTATATTTGTTGTTGAAAAATATAAATTTATTCCAAACCTTTTTGATACTTCTTTAAAAGTCATATCTTTCATATCTGGATATTTAATGCGTAATAATTTTTTTAAATGTTCCATAAAATATGTGATAGAACATAAACCTAGTTCTGATATAATCTTGTAATAATTTTTAGTTGGTATATAGCATAAATTATTATCATCTTTTGAATCATAAATTATTTTCTCTATTTCTTCTATTGTAAGTTTAAATGTAATAAATAATGCTACAAAAGAACCTATTGAATTTGCTGCTATATGCGTAATATTCTTATGTAAATTTTCAATATACATATATCTTAGTGCACCTATAAATATTACACCTTTCATGCCACCGCCTGATAAAACAAGATGTGTAATATTTAATTTATCCATTATGAAAATAATATAATTGTAATAGTAAATATAAAATCTTATATTTTGTTTATATAATATTACTATATTTATCAAATAATATTTAACAATTATAAAAAAATGATTTGTTTAGTTTGAAAAACAAAAGCAAACTATTAGTATATACACAGGTCGTAAAAATCAAATAACGCAGACAAATGGATATACCAAGGATACGACTACATCCGTATATGTATGATTGTCTCTATCCAGAGAGAAATAACTTTAATGAACAAATTTTGGTTGAAGAATATAAAGATGCTATGAATAAATTAACACCTTATGAAAGAGTAATAATTAATAATATTGAATGTAAAATAAAATATGATGACATGTCTTATCTAATAAAATTGAGAGATGAAGAACGTCAAGAAAAGCTAATAAAAATAATGGAACAAGAACAACAAAGAATAATGGAACAAAATAATAGGAATGATACTATAAAGATTATATGTGGTTGTTTTGGACTATTTGCTATTGGATTAATTGTACGCTAAATATATATGAAGGGTTATAGAATAATTGGATATTTAATACTATATTTGAATTATATTAGCAAATATCTACATTATAATATATTAATGCTTCTTTAGCTGTATTATTTTCCGCCTCTTTTTTATTAGTTCCGGTTGATGTAGCAATAATAGCGTTGTTTCTATCTTTTATACAATATGTAAAAATGCGGATATTATCTTTAATTGTTATTTTGACTTCATAAAATTTTGGTATATCTTGAAGATTATGTGTCATATAAGATACTAACATATCTTTGTAATTGTTTTTTAATCTAATTAATTCACAGAAGTCAATATAATTCTCAATTATATAAATAATAAAACTTTCCACGATGAAATAACCTGCGCCTGTAAAAGGCGAAATATTAATATTATTTGGAAGTTGAACCTTGTCATTCTCTGTTTGAAAATCTAGAAATAAAGCACCTATGAATGCTTCAAAAATATCTTCCATGATTTTAAAATTATTTCGGCCACCTGTTTCCTCAACTTGCTTTGATATTATGGCAAACTTTGGAAAACCAATTTTATCTGATAAATATCCTAACATTCTGCCATTAACTATTTTTGTTCTTATTTTTGATAAGAAACCTTCGTTTTGATCAGGAAACCTATTATATAAATAATTAGCAACTATCATACCTATAAGTGAATCACCAAGAAATTCTAGACGTTCGTAAGACATATCTTGGAGTGGTAAACTGTCAGCAGGGCAATTAATATTACTTTTATCAAAATCAATATTTTTCATAGTACAATATGATTTATGAACAAATGCTACGCGATATAAATCAATATTTTTAAATTTAATATTATTTAATCCATTGTTATTGAATATTTCTTGTAAGTCAGCAGTTTGAAGGAGAATATTCTTATTATTATACGGTTGATTAATAATTTCAATATCTTGTGTTTTATTATGTATTCCTTGAATGCGTTTCATATTATATAAATATTAGAAGTATATAATTAATATCAATTTTTCATTATATCATTTTATTATATAAATATTAATTGTTTATTTCTTTTAAATAGAATAAAATAGAATTATATATAGTATAATGACTAATTTTGTTATTCAAGGAACCGAACCAATTATTAAAGTTGATTCGCTTGGAATTGGTATTAATACAGGAATAGATAACTATAATGAAATTGAAAGATTGAATATGAATGATACTGAATATTTAGTTGTTGGAGATGGCAAAGGATCCGCGAATTACGCTGACAATACTCGAGATGGTATTCGAAATATGTATGTTAATAGTCGCGGTGTTTCTATTAATACTAGCCGCAATATTTACAATCAAAGTGATGCGAACACATCACTTTATGTTAGTAAAAATATACACTGTGATGGTATAATTCGCGCGAATGGTATTCAATTCAGCAATATAACTATTGAAGGTACATTAACTAGTAATCTCGTACTTGATTTAATAAATGCTGTGGAATATCATAAAAAAACGCATCCATTCAAAACTGGTATTGCTTTCTATAATAATAATATTAATGATATTCAGTTTCCTGTTAATAATGTTTATACAGAAGATAATTTAACATTAGGAGCATTTGTAGATACAAATTATAATAAACATGCTTTAAATATTAATACAGCGACTAATAATGATTTTAATTCTATTCAGTTAGCAATTAGAAATGATACAAAATCTACAAGTATCGCAGGTACAGCAATTGATCCCAATCTGTCAAAATTATCAATTGGCATAATCGGCGCAAATTCAAAATCTCCTGCTGTAATTTCAACAACAAAGGGAATGCCATTAGAATTTCATGTTAGCAAAACACCTAGTGAAATGAATTTGCTATATGATAATAAAAGGATCGCTTTACCTAGATATGTAAACGACACAGACTATGCCGCAATGACAATTGATGAAAATGCGAATGTTTGTATTGGAATAGATAAGAGTGAAACTATAATATATAATAAAAAAAATTTAATAAATGGTATATATTCTACTGTACAAATTGAAAAAAATCCTCGTTTAGTTGTTAAAGGAGCATCTAAGTTTGAAGATGTAATAATATATAATCATTTTAATAAACAATACAATAATATAGACGATATATATATACGTGCAGAAGGACTCACCAATATTAATCCATCAATAATAAGAAGAGGTTCATTTTATGGAGATGAATATATATTTAATAATAATGTTAATGTAATAAATTTATTAACTACAAGTAATATTAGTTCAAAAACATTAAATTCAACAAATATAAATGCTGAAAATATTACTATAAATACCAACGCTAATTTCACAGGCACAGTTAACTTTAATCCTGAAAAAATATTAGAGATTAATAAATTAAAGATTACTAATTTTCTAGAGATAGATGGGTATCGTATAAATCCAGATAAGAATGGTGGGTCCAACTATTTTTATACTATTTTTAATCCAGGTATAGTAAATATAGATGCTAACAGTAATATAAGTTTTCCGAAAAGATTAAGCATAGGCCCTAGCGAAGGTGATTTTCCAGGTATAGTAAATGTTTATAAAAATAATACTCCAGCGAATGTGCTTGACGAAGTTCAAAATAATAGAAAATTTGAAATAATTTTACAAGATAATACCATGCCTAATTCATTCATCGCAAATATTGGAAGAATATCATATGTTGATTATTTTGATAATAGTTTAATTATTAATACAAATGTTGTAAATGGCAAAGAAAATAATATATATTTTTATCCTTCGTATGATATAACAAAATTGCAAAGAGGAGTAAATTACCCAAATTTTAAAAATAGTCCTCCATCCCTATCTATTACAAATAAGGGTGTTGGTATAAATATCAATATTCCTCGCGAAGATTTGCGTTTAGATATTGTGGGAAAAATGTGTGCGACCGAATATTCTGTATCAAAATATAATATTATCAGTAAAATATCAAGTTTTATTTATGATAAGAATAAGAATTATTTTAATTTATTTAATGAAGAAACTTATAAATATTGTATTAATTATGATAGTTCAGCGTCTATGCTGTCGTCAAAAATGAAAGGGTTAAATATTAAACAAGGGGTTAACGCAGATTTATATTACCAAAATGATTCACTTATTGAAACTTTAAGAATAACTAAAAATACTGATGGATTTTTTACAAATCAAAAAATAGCACTTGGGTGGAATGAAGAAGATTTAAAAGTACCTTTACAAATACGCAATATATCCACAGACGACCATAATTATTCAATTATAAGAATATATAGAGGATTAAAGGGTGGAGGTCTTAATAATAATGCTAATTTTAGTGGCATTGATATATGCGAATATGATAGAGATCTAGATGATGATAGGAATTTGGAAAAATGGTTCATATATAGAAATCATAAACATGATTTGCTCAATATTAAAAGAGTTGGACCTTTACAATTTGGATACACAGATAAAACTATAACACCAACGACATATGGAATGACTATGTATTATAATAATATTAATTCAAACTATCATATTGAATTTAATAATCCAGATGTATCATATGAATTTATGAAAAAATCTTCAATATCAGCAGTGTCAATTTACGGAGATTTAGATGTATATGGTAATATTAATATTATAGATAATAATAGTAATAACTTTAATTTTCGTCTTAAAAAGTTAGAAAAATTAAGCGAATTAGAATACTATGTAAATGTTGTATCAACATCTAATTTTATTTATAAAAACTTTATTAATCACGATGATATAGAATATTCTGGAAAGAATATTATTTTGAAGCCGATTGAATCAATTATAGTAGATTCAACAGTTAATAATAATATTCCATTTGTTGTTAAGCAAAATAATCATGAATTTTCTACAGCAAAGTTTATTACATATCCAAATATTTTGAATTCATCTGCTGTGGTGAATTCATCTATAGAATTAGGCATTTATAAAAATAATGAATTTACAACAGCATATGATGCTAGAAAAGCAACTAATATTAATAATATGATCAAATTTAATGTTTCTAAGGATACTCAACATGTTAATAATACAAAATTAACATTTAGTTATTATTCAAAAGAAGAATATTATCCATTTATTGAGTTTAATAATAATTCTTTTTCAAAAACATCATATATGCATTTAGGATATGGAGTAAATGAATACGACAGTAATATTACTTTACATATAGATGATAATAATAAATGCGGTATTCAAATAACAAATATTGAAAAACCTGTCAAAATAAATATGGTTAATACTTCTGGAAGTCGTAATAAATATACAATATTATCATCAGGAAATTATACAAGTAAATATAAATTTACAATTGATGTTGATGATATTCCTTCTACTGTTAATCAATTAAGAGACAGAGACGGATTGACTACGAATATATTTACAATAGCTCCTTATAATGAAAATAATAATATGCGAAAAGGCGCAAGATATGGTTTTAATGAAATAAATCCTAAACAAACTGTTGTCATTAATAGTGAATTAGATGAACTCCCATTGTTAATTAATCAAAGATATACACAAGATAGAATTTATACAAGCGCTGAAACTAATACTTGTAATTTTAATTTAGTTTATACTGTTAATTCTAACTGGAATAATATTAATAAAACATATAAATCTACAGAATATATATATACTACACAAAATGATAATGTTATTAATATAGATATTAATGGTTATCCTATAGACGCAAAAAATGTTTATTATAAAAAATCTTATATTACTAAAAATATATCATATAGTTCTGTATATTCCAACTTATTTATAGAGTATTATTATAATAATAATACTAATAATATTACTTCAAATAATAATTATAACTCTGTAGGCATTCAGACTAATAAAGTATCTCTTAATGCAGACTATAAAGTAACTTTTAATGTTGATCAAGATAAATATTTATTTGATATAGAACCTTTATTAAATTATGATAATAATGTATTTATATATAAAGGCTCTAAAAATATAAATAATTATGTAACTTCTAATAAATTTATTCTGAATAAATATTTAATTAAAGGTTCTAATGAATATATTTTTAATACGACATGTATATTTGAAAATAAATATAATATACCAAATCTATCAGGGATAAGAACATATAATTTTATAACTACATCTAATATTAATGTAGAAGGAGATTTTATTAACATAAATTTAGATAATGAAATATATACATATTTCCCAGATACAACTATTGATAATTATACTAATTCAAAAACATTTTTTAATAATACCTTAACAAATGTAGACACAATTCAAGAAATAGATGCCACTGTATATTTAACAACAAAAACTTCAAATATATTCAGATATAAGAATGATATACGCTATGAAAATTTCTTTGATTTAAAAAGAACTAATAATATAACTTTATTTTGCTCTAATATTTTTCCAAGTACAACATGTAATATAAATGATATTATTTCTTCGAATTATATATTAGAATATAATAATAATACAGATACAAATATAAAAAATGTAATAGATCTACAAATATATAATAATATAATAGACACTAAATATAATACCGAAATTAAATATTTAAGCTCAAATAAATTTGTAGATACATTTACAATAAACGGTGCAAGAAATATTACAGGGACACAGGAATTAATTTCTAGTTTTAGTAATGTAATTATATTAAGTGAATTTTATGGAAGTTATGTTAATAATTCAAATATAAATGTACAGGTTAATAAAATTAATATACAAGGTGTAAACCCTCATATAACATTAGCTAATACAGTTGAAAATACACCAGATATTAATGATGTACGAAATGAGATATATAGTTATGATGGTAATTTGAGAATTTCTTTAAAAGATAATTCGCGAACAGCAGACCGATTATTAATTAAAAATAATGGAGATACAATATTTTATGGCAGTATTTATACAAGTAATGATTTATATGTTGATGGAAAAATATATAGTAATGGAATTAATGTTATAGACAGTCTGTCAGATAGTATATATGATATCTCGTCAAATATAGCTAACTCACACAAAAATAATTTATATAATATTTTTGATACACGTATAAATAATGATATAGTACGTAGTAGTAATTATATTATGTCAACAAGTAATATTATTTCAAACAGAATTTATAATCTTAATACTGATATGATTAGAAATACTGGTTCTCGTAATAAATTTATAGTTGATAATACATATAATAATAATCTTTCTATTAATGGAGATTTAACGGTAAGAGATAACTTAATAATTGAAGGTGCCACTACAACATTAAATACAACCGTATATACTGCTGAACGATTAGAGGTGACTAATAATGCTTTATATCCGGCGATAATTATTCGACAAAATACTCCTGATTATGCTTATATTTTAGAAGCTAAAAATAAGGATAATATAAATATTTTAACACTTTCCTATAATGGAGATATAAATATTAATGGTAATTATAAAAGTAATAATATAGATGTTATAGTTAATACAAGTAATTATGTGCTATCAACAAGTAATATATTAATACAACAATTAGATCTCCGTGATACAAATATTAGCAATTATATATTATCTGCGAGTAATTATTTTGGTGATTTAATAGTTAGTAAGTCTCCATGGATTGTTACAAATAGTAATATATATTATTCAAGTAATGTTAATATAACAGGTCAACTATATATTGAAGGTGATGTAACTGTTACCGGCTTTGTAGTAGCAGGTGGGCCCATAAACGCAAACCAGTTTTCTGACAATAGATTAAAAAATCAAACATCTAATATAAGAAATCCTATAGATTTAATTAGCAAATTAAATGGTTTTCATTATATCCCAAATGAGTTAGCACAACAATATGGATTTAAAGAAAGAAATGAGATAGGGTTAAGTGCACAAGAAGTACAAAATATTTTTCCGGAAATAGTATCCTTGGCACCATTTGATATGGTGCGTGATAATTATAATAATATTGTATCTAAAAGTGGTGATAATTATTTAACAATAAACTATGAAAAGTTGGCACCTCTATTCGTGGAATCTATAAAATATCTAAAAAAAGAATTAAATGAGTTAAAACTTGAAATTGCGGAGCTTCGCAATAATGGAAATAAATAACTTAAATATTAAATAAATAGGTTATACATTTTTAATTTACATACAATGGTCTAGCTATTGGTATATCATCATCAACTGGTCTAGCTATTGGTATATCATCATCAACTGGTCTAGCTATTGGTATATCAATTAATAATGATTTACCATTTGGTATATTTTTTTTAAGGCCTTCTATTTTGTCTTTTATGTCTTCTATTTTGTCTTTTAGCGTTTTTAATCTTTCATTAAAATATGTAATATATATTTTATTTAGTTTTTCATTAATTTCTAAAATTTTATTTTCTTCTTCATTTTCTTCTTCATTTTCTTTTTTTGTATCATTGATATCATTGACTTTAATAAAATGTGAATTTTTAAATAAAACATTTTTTAATATGTGATAACCTATAAATATATAGGCGAGGCTGTCTTTATTAATTAGATATATATTAAAATGAATAGTTTCTTTCTCACCTTTGTCAACTTTCTTATCCTTCTCATCTAACATATTTAGTGTACTTATTATATTATTTAGTTTATTTATTAAATAATTATTTTGATATTGAAAATCTTTTATATTATCTTTTTTATAGTACTCTAATTCTTTAAATTCATTATATTCTTTTTCAAAATTGAAAATTTGTTTTTCAATCTCTTCATAAATTTTTTTAATATTTTCATCATTATCCTCTGTTTCTTTTGTGTCTATACTATCAAAATTACTAGAACCTTCTTTTTCATTATAATAATTATAATTTTCAATTATATTTATGTATAAATTTTTTATTCTTTTATAACTAATATTATTACATAAATATAATATTTTATCTAGAATTTTATTTAATTCTTTAATTTTTTTATTATATTCTATCTTATCCTTAAAATCATCATAACTTAAAAATTTTAGAAGAAACTCATCCATTTATTAATAAATCCCTTATTATATTAATATATATATAAAATTATATAAAACTTATTTATTATTATTACATATAATGAGTTCTTCAAAAAATGTATCTGGTAAAAAAATTATGGAATGCTTGCGATTAGCTTTAGATGAAGAAAAAGAATATGCGATCGATGATATTAAAAAACTCGCCGTTAATGCGTTTAAAGAAGCATCTAAAATAGGTGTAAGTAAAAAACGAACTGTTAAATTTGATTGTGATGGAGTTATTATTAAAAAGCTACCTAGTAAATATAATCTATTTATTAAAGATGAAATGGCGCGATTAACTACCGAATTTCCAGATACAGAGAGGAAAGAATTAATGAAATTGGCAGCAAAAAATTGGAATGATAGCAAGCTAGTATTACCTGGTACCATTACATAGGAATGAGTTGATAGTTTCTTTATTTTTATTTATTTATATTAAAGTATAATGGCGACAATAATAAAATTATCGTATAAAAAGACTATATCTAAACCTTATAGTAAATATGATGAAATTACTGAATATCATTGTTGGAAATTATTAGAATTTTTATACGATAGTAAAAAATTGACTTGGACTAATCCAATAACTAAGAAAGAATTAAATAGGAATAGTGATGTTATTATTAGTTTTTTATCTAAATGTTATTATGTATGGGGAGATTTAGATATTATTTTCAATGGTGAAAAATTAACATATAAAGAACATATTGAGAGATTTATAGACAAGAAATATTTATTTGATGTTCGAAAACTTAATATATTACCAGCAATTGTCGTAACTAAACCAAAAAGCAATTCACCAGCAGGTTCTAGAATTATAAGCAATTCGCCTCCTAAACAAGCTATACAACCTCGTATTTCTCCACCAGCTGTAAAACGTATTTCGCCAGGGTCACCAGGAGCTGCGACAAACAAACCAAGAAGCAATTCGCCAGTTGTAGCGATGGGAAGGCCAATGACTAGAAAACCACTTTCTTTTAATCCAATAAGCATTAAGAATATTAATAAAAACTCTGAAAAATTTACAGAACATGATTGTCTTAAATTTGTAAAATATATTAAAGAAAAAATAAATAATACTAGGACATCCGCAGAATTTAGAGAATTAACATTTATTAATCCTATAACAAAAAAATTTTTTGGTATTGATAGTCCTATACTTCAAAGTTTTTTGACAAAATGTTATTATTCTTTTAATAATAAAGATGTTAAAAGTATAATTGAGGAATTAATAAATGTTAGCGAATTAATGTTTGATACTTCAAAAGGTCAAAGTAAACCAGCTATTAAAGCAAAGCCGGTAATACCAAGTAATATTGTAAAAGACATAGATGATTATATTGATATCTGTATATTATATTTTTATAATTGCTGTGATGAATTAATAAAAAATTGCGATTCAAAAGGAATATTAAAAAGTCATCATTATATTGCGAATGTTGTAAATTCAATTATGATTATTTTACACGTAAAATATGTTCATCTTAATCTATATAATAATAATACTTTAAAAGAAAATGAGCCATTCCAAATATATATGTGCGATGAGATATTCCATAATCATTTATTGTCAATGGGATTAAATGTTAAAACCACATTTATGTATAATTATAATTCAAAAAATATAATATATCAACAAAATGATTTACAAGTATCAAATATAAGAACAGAACTCAACCCTAAAACAATTGATACATATTATATGTGTTCTTTATATAATCGCCAATATGTATTTGAATATCCACAACTTCCGCGTCATAACAAAAAGTATACTGAAACATATACACTTAAATATAATTTGGTTAATACAAAATTTTTACCTGTTAAAGATTTTCCAGAGTCTATGGATTATGCTAGAAATACATTTGATAGCACTAAAAAACCATATATACCTTTTAATTACAAAATAACAAATAGTGTATTGCCTAAATATATATTTACAAATGATAATAAAGAAGTTTCTGATAAATTCACAGCTATAATTACTTTGATTAATGATAGGCTTAAAATATTACCAGCTATAAATGGTATAGCAAATGAAGATACCTATAAAAATGATTATTATGAGGATGTAATAAAAGAAATGGACAAACGTTCATTTGGTAACAATGAAACAGATTATGGAAGCAAAGATATGATACGCAAAAATATATTATATTCTCTTAATGCTAAAATTCCACCTTATAGACGCTCTAAGATATTATATAATGAATATTATTATAATAGCGAATTTACTGGAACATACCCAATTTTTACTTGGATACCTTTAAATCATACTAAAACAACTACAATATATAATTATCCAAATGCTATCAAATGGCAACCATTAGGAATAAATCAATTTGAACAGAAAGAAATAGATAGGTTTTATAAAAATAATGGTATTGCGCCATATAGTAAAGACCTTAATGATATAATTTATAAAATTATTACAGATGAATACACTTCTATAAAATCGCTTATAGATCCCCAGAAGATAGAAGAATTGCGATTAAGGGTATCAAATACTATTGGAATATACAAAAGTAAATCAAGAAAAGAAGAGCAAGAATATAGTAATAACAAAATATATTTATATCATGGTGCAAAAAATAGGCTACATAGTATAGGAGGGAAAGAAAAAGAAATAGAAATATTAGGATTTTTATCAACAACTTTAAATATGTATACATCATCACATTATTCTGGGATTGGTGTAAATAATACAGGGATTATTTATATAATTGAAGTAGATTATACACAGACATATATAAACTTAAATGATGAATTAAGGCAATTTTTACTTTTACCAAATTCAAGGCTTAAAATTCTGTATGAGTTTAATTTTGATAATTTATGCGTGGTATTATGTCGTTTATTTAGAACACCATCTATTGATATTAATAATAATTTATATAATAAATTATTAGATTTAAATAAGCCAACCACAGCAGATATCAATAAATATGTTAGCTATAGAATTAAAACAAATAATAATGAAATGCCAATATGCGCTTTTATGTTAAGTAAATATTGGAAAATAAATAAAGAATATGGTCATGAAGATATGGAAGTATATAAAATAATGAGAAGTAAATTAAATAATAAGATAATAAATAATACTTCTTTAACTACAAAAAATTTACAAGAAAAGTTTTTATATTTTAGCATTGGTCAAGAATATGAATTATATATAGAGAGGGGTTTACAATTAAAATTAGGAAGTTTTGAAGATATAAAATATAGTATACATCAACATTTTATTAAAGACTGCTATAAATCTCTTGACATACCATGTTTAGATTATATATTTATACATTCGTCATTTGTTAATAATGCTATATCTACTGGTATATTAGCAGATGATTATATAAATAACAGCACAAATCATTATAAATATGATATTAATAATTTCTTAATAGATTGTATTTTCAAATTTGATAGTATTAAAAATGAAAATAAAAAACTAACTATTCTTGGTGATCTTGATAAACGGAGAGATGGTATATATGTTGATAAGATTGAGGGATTCAGAGATGCAGGTTTATATTGTCAAGGTACACACAACTCATTATTTAATATGTATGCTGATGTTGGAGAACATATTCAATATATAAGAAATTGGCAAAAAATATTTACTAAGTATAACATAGCAAGCGATGATGATTTAACAAAACATTTTCAATGGTGTAATAATAGAATTGATAAATTAATAGAAAATATCAAGATAATTAAGGATAATTATCTAATATTTATTAATGATAAATTAATTGGAAAAATAAAAGATACTTCTATTGATAAGAAAGGAATATTAGACAGAGCATCAAAAGAATCATTCCAATTAAATCTTATGATAGAAAACCTAGTAAAAACATTACTTCACCGATGTTCATTTTATAAAAAATGTACAAGCGATGGTGGTATTATTCCTTTTATAAAGATAATTAGAAAAATATTAAGTGAAACACATATTAATTATCATAATTCAAAATTATATGAAAATCCCATACTTGAAGATTTAATTTTATACGAAGGAAAACAAAAAAGTGATTCATTATTAGGAGGTATCCTTAGTATGAAGGATATTAAGAAGCTAAATACTCAAATAATGCCAGATACTAAGGATACTAAACCAATTGATCATGACAAAATATATGAATCATTTAAAAATATTCCTATACAAGAATCAAAAGATATGCGGAAATACAAAGATATGCCAAAAGTATTTCGTGAATATTACAAAGATGCTAAGCTTGACAAGGATGGATATTTTGACATTAGTGACCATTGTTATTGTAGAGCTGTATAAACAAGGTAAATAATGGCAATATTGTAAAATATCAGGTAAGGAAATGTTATATATTAATAACCTTATTTTTTTAAATATATTATTATAAAGTAGTATAAATATATTATGTCCTTTCAACGATTAAAACCTAAAAAAGCAAATCCTAGTTTAAAAACACTTTATAGTAGATATGATGAAATTACAGAAGCTCATTGTAAATATTTATTAAATCATTTATATACACATAATATTACAGAATGGATTAATCCAATAACAAAAAAAGAGGTTCAAATAGATAGTCCTATTACTATCAGTTTTTTATCTAAATGTTATTGGGGTGAATGGAGAGAAAAACTTGTAACTATAAACGGACAAAATTTAAAATACATGTTTCATGTTTTAAATTTTATAGACGAATGGTATTTATATGATGTTCGGTCTCGACCATCGCCAAACTTAATTACAGGGACAACGCCTCCTCCTGGCACAGCTTCTTCGAGAAGTAATTCACCTGCTGGTGCTACTATGAGAAGCAAATCGCCACCTAGGGCAGCAACAAATAAACCAAGAAGCAATTTGCCACCGGGAGCAGCAGCAAATAAACCAAGAAGCAAATCACCTCCTGGGGCAGCAACAAATAAACCAAGGTCAAAGTCGAGTAAGTCAAGTAGTTCAAGTAAGTCAAGTGCTAAACTTGATTTTTCACCTAGAAGCAGTTATGCGGCAGCAAACAAATCAGCAACTTTGAGTACAAATGCTAATAAACTTAATGAAACTCAATGTATTAATTTAGTAAAAGAAATAAGAATTAAGAAACGGGGCAAGACAGCAAAAGAAATTAAATTATTAAAGGTTAATAATCCAATAACAAATAGGGAGATTGGTTTAAAAAATCCAATACTTCAAAGTTATTTGACCAAATGTTATTTTACCTTTGATAAAAATGAAAAACTACAAAAATCAATAAAAAAAATAGTTAATATCAAAGGTTTGGAAATTTATAATGATATAAGCACGGCTATGGCTAAAGCACAAGATGAAGAACGTCTCAAGCGCGAAAAAGAGAAAGAAGAAAAACGTATTGCACTTGAAAAAAAGAAGGAAGAAAAACGTCTGGAACTTGAAGAAACGAAGAAAAAGATGAAGAACGACATACCAATTATTGATAAATATATTGAAGAACTTGTTGATGAATTTAATAAATGTTGTGATGAATTAAATGATAATTGCGATAAAGACGGTGTATTAAATGAATTTAAATATATATCAAATGTAATTAATTCAATTATTATTTTAATGTACACAAAATATCTACATTTACCATATTATTATGATGAATTATATTTAGATTATACATCTCAATTAGATTTTAAACTATTTATGTATGATAAAACATTTGGCGAATATTATGATGAAGGCAAATCGTTAGTTCCTTGGGAAGAATTCAAAAAACTGTTTTATGGTATTACAAAAGGTAGTACAAAAATAATATATCAGAAGAATGATTTAACAAGAGATGTAACTCATACTAATATCAACTTAGAACCTAAAACAATAGAAAATTATCATCTTAATACATTACTAAATCGCCAGCATGTTTTTGAAGCTTATAGATATGACCCTAATGCTGGTAATAATTATATTAGTCATATGCTCCAATATAATAAACTTAATAACAGTTTTCATTCTGGGTTAAATTTCAATAATTATAAATTTCCTGATACATTAAAATATGCTAAGGAAGTTATTGACAAATTAAATATAAACTATAATATAACAAATGGTTTATTGCCTAAAACTATTTTTAGCGCAAGTATAGATAAAACAATAGGTACAAATAGACCTTTTTCAGAACTTACAGGTATAATTAACAATAGATTGGGAAAACTTCCAACTATAACTGGAATAAAGAAAGAAGCAACAATTAACAATCTCCATTATGAAATAATAATAAAAGATATGAAAGATCTTTCATATGGTAATAATGATACTGAATATGGAGGCAATGATATGATACGTAAGAATATATTATACTCACTTAACGCACAATCTCCAACATATATTTTAAAAAATATTAATCAACATAAGAAAGAAATCTACTATAACTATGAATATACAGGGACTTATCCGTTATTTTCATGGATACCTTTAAATCACAAAAATATTGATTCATTTACAAATCAAAAATATTGTTATCCTATGTCAACTAAATGGCAACCATTTGATATAGACCCCCCTACTGTTCATCTATTAGAATTAGAATATAAAAATCATGGCATTTCACCATACAGTACATATTTGAATGAAACAATATACAAGGTAATAACAGATGAATATGCTTCTGTAAAATCTCTTCTGGATACGGTTAGGATTTTTGATATGACAAATAGAATTGCAAATACTATTGGAATTTATAAAGATAAAACTATTAATCCTAAATATAAAAATAATAAAATATATCTATATCACGGAACTAAAAATAGATTACATAGTATAGGTGGTAAGGAGAAAGATATAGAAATATTAGGGTTTTTATCAACAAGTTTAAATGTTTATACAGCTTCACATTATTCAGGTATTGGCATAAATAACACTGGTCTTATTTATATAATAGAGGTGGATAATACACATTCATATATAAATTTAAATGACAATTTAAACCAAATACTTATTTTACCATTATCTAGAATTAAAATTATTATGGAATTTGATGTAGGAGGAATACGTGTTATTCTTTGTCGTTTGTTTAGATCACCAACAAGAGACCAAACTAATTTACTATATAATAAATTATTCGATCTAAATATTACAAAGGTTAATAAATATGTAACTTACAGAATAACTGTAAATAATAATGTAATGCCTACATGTGCTTATATTTTAGGTGATTTATGGAAAACTGATAAAGATGTTCCATATAAAGAAAATTTAGAAATATATAAAGTAAAGCGTAGTAATTTAAACAATAAATTAATTAATGATAAATGGGGTATGACACATCGCGAAAGAAAGGATGAATTTTTATATTTTAGTCTTGGTCAAGAGTATGAATTATATGTTGATAGAGGGGTACCATTAATTTCAGGAAGTTTAGAAGATATTAAATATAGCGTACATCAACACTTTATTAAGGATTGTTATAAAGCACTTGGTATACCTTGCATAGACTATATATTTATTCATGGTGTAAGTAAAACAAAGGATAAAATAGCAGGAACACAATTCAATAAATGCCCTATATCTACTGGTATATTGTTAAAAGACTATAAAAATAATCGCACAGACCAGTGTAAATATAATATTAATAATTTCCTAATTGATTCAATATTTAAGTTTAACAGCATTAATCATGATAATAAAAAACTAAATTTACAAGAGAAACAAGAAGATGGTAAAATATATGCTGATAAAATAGAGGGATTTAGGGATGCTGGAGCATATCTTAATGGCTCCATAAACCCTTTATTTAAAAAGGGGGAGTTAGTTGGCGAACATATACAATATATAAGAGATTGGCACCATTTGTTTGTTAAATATAAACTAGCAAGTACCGAAAATTTAAAAAAACATTTTCAATGGTGCCATAAAAGAATTACTAAATTAATGGAAATTATTAGTTCTGTATCAGAAAAATATTTATTATTTATTAGTAAAACATTAAAAGGAAATACTAAAACTAGTAAACAACTTGGGAGAGAAAATGTTTTATCCCCCAATTCAAAAGAATATATTGAATTATTTAATTTGATAAAAAATCTTGAAGAAACTTTATTAGAACGAGCAGGTTTTTATTATCAATCTACGCTTGATGGTGATGAAGGTATAGATAAATTTATATATTTTATTAGAATTTTATTAAGTGATAATATTATTCTAGAAAATACCCATAATTCTAAATTATACAAACACGCAATTCAAGAAGAACTAATTTTAGAAGAAACAGATTTGTTTTTGGGTGGTATTATGAGTATAAAAGAAATGACAAAACAAGGAACAAGATTCAAGTCTGATACTGATAAAGCAATTAATATTGATCATATGAAAATATATGAAAGATTTAAAAATGTTCCTATTTCGGAATCTAAGGATATGCGTAAATTTAAAAATATGCCAAAAGATATACGAGAATATTATGGTGGTGAAAAAGATGAAAAAGGTAAATATATTGATGTAAGTAATCACTGTCATTTTAGATTTGTTAATGAATTAGACAGTTAATAATTTAGAATATCTTCACATTGAAATATTGAAGTATATCATTAATTGTAGGTAAATATATAGCACAGCCTAAACAATGCATTATATAGATAATATATATAGATATTATATTTATAGATATTATTATATATAAAATATAAATTGATTAGTTATACTAGATAATAATAGAATAATCATTCCAATCAAAGATGCAAAAAATGACAATTCTAAAATTTAATAAAATTAACAACCGTAGATATATGCAATATAGAAGAAAAAGTTTTAGACCTGTTTTAGAATCTGTTAATGAATTTAACTTTGAATCAATAGTTGATGAACTATTATTAGAGCAAGAAAAAATAAATAAAAAGCAATTTGAAGATGCTAACAATAAATTAACATTATATGAGAGGGCAATCCTAAGCGAAATTAATTTTTGGAAAGGAAATGGATAAACAAAATAATCTATGATAATTATTTAATTATATTTACTTTGTACATAGAGATACTATGAATATATATTTAAAATATTTTATAATATGTTTAGTAATTATATTTTTAGATATAGCATGGATTTCATTTAACTTTTCAACATATTCAAAAGCTATTCAAAAAGTTCAAAAATCAGCTATCAATTTACGATATGAACACGCTATAATTACATATATAATTATACTATTTTCAATAATATATGTCGCTATACCTTTCACATTACAAAATATTAAAAATGGGGACAATAATAGTATTGAAAATAAGTTATTAAAATCTCTTATGTATGGAGGGGCTGTTGGGTTTTCTATTTTTGGGATATATAATTTTACATCGCTTTCAATTTACAAAGATACAGAGGTATTAGCATCCATTATTGATACAGTGTGGGGTACAACATTATACACGTTATCAACTTTCATATATTTATTATTACCTTAGTATACTAATATATACTAAGTGTTATTTATAATACTATATTCAATCTCTGAAAATATACAACCAGATTGAATTAATTTACATTTATCTTTTGATAATTTATCAAGTAGTTCCGCTATATTTTGATAGAAACCAATTTTTGAAGGAAGCAAATATTTATCTTTTATTTCCTTTGCAATATGTGTAGTGCTAATTCCAGGTATTTTGGCTAAATCATTTTCATCATAGTTATATATTTTTGTAGCATCATCAATAATGTCATTTAATGAACTATATTCAATCTTGTTATAATTTAATATTCTATCACCTACTTTTATTTTATAATTTTTTAGCTGTTTAATTATATCTAAATCTTTGATATTTTGTAGCATTATATTAGGTGAATATTTCAATAATGTTTCTAGATTAATAAAATCATTAGATGGTGGCGGTGGTATTAATTTCGCAGGTGCTGGTTGATGTACTATAACTCTATCTTCGCAGTCTCTTGTAAAATGACCGCGTTTATTACAGGTGAAGCATCTATTATTTATGCTATTACTTATTTTTATAAGTTGGTCCTTTGTTATTTTATCTAATATTGTAGAAGTGTAAGAACCGCCTCTTACATTATCAATTCCATATATATCCATATATTTATATGTATATTTATCTTCATCATAATCATCGCAATTAGGTATTAATTCTAATACTTTTATTGGTTTATGAAGTATCGTCCATTCAGACCCTTTATTTGTAAAATGATTCTCAAATCTAAAATGCGGATTTGATGTTTTACCAATATAATATTTATCATTCTGTAATAGCAGAACATAAATGTATAACATTACTATACTATCTTTTATTAAGATAAACAATCATTTTTTAATTAAGATAAATTAAATTAGTAAAACATATGTAAATACAAATATATATTACTATATAAAAATAAATTGCTTTTGTGTAATTATTTTCTTCCACTCCTTATACTTTTACTAACATTACTTCCTCCACTTCTAAAAAACATATAATAAAGAAAGTAAAAAAATGCCAAGACAAATATAATCATGAGTAATATATAAACTACCATCCCAGTAATACCTGCTGTTCTACTGACTTGACAGTATAGACTATCATCTGTTAGAGGGCATTTCTCAACATTATTAGATCCTGAATTGCTCATAAGTGCTGCCGAGCCTCCTGAGACTAATGCTCCGGTAGAAGCACCTGCTATTGCACCTGACGCTACACTTGAACCAGTTTTTGCTCCGGCGTAAAAATGTTCTAAAAATAATTCTGCGGAACCAAACATTTTTATATATTCTATTATAATATAATATTTATTATTTAGGATTGTTTAGGATTATTTAGATAATACTTTATTTAACCGAATGTAAAATGAAAAAAATGAAAAGATAATAAGTTAATAAGTTATTACGATAATACGATAACTAATAAATAACAGAAAGATTGTTGAGTATAGAAGGATACTGTCATTGTTTTTATTATATAATATCCTAGGACCAGCTCCTTTATGTTTCCATGTTTCAATCAAATAACTACCAAGTTTTTTATATCCCTCTAATCCTTCCAAATCTTCAATAATCATTATATCTATTATTATTATGTTAATAATATATATAATATATATTTCTGTGATATTAGTAGAATTAATATTTATTTAATGAATATATTAGAAACAATAATTATTGTTTTTGCTATAGTACTATCTACAATAATAATATTATGGTATATCCATTATAACAGTGATCATAACTTTGGTTATGGAAACGGTTCAAATAAAGCTACTCTTTTAAATATAAATTATAACAAGCAAAAAAATGATGGTTCTTGTACTTCTACTTGTGATTCTATTGATCCTGTAAGCGATCCGCGATATAATATGCAACAAATTATTAAACAATCAATATTATTAGAGGAACATCTTACTAATAAAAATAAAAGATGCCGTGACTGTATTACAAAGCATTTTTTACATATAATTGGACTTGCTGAAGAGGCTCAGATGTTGGCAACAAATAAAATTGACAAATACCCGCTTATTAATGAATCAGTTATATTATATAATAATCTTTTCAAATTATGGATTAAAAATAAAAATTTAAATGGGAAAGATGAATCTTATATCTTATATTGCACAGATAAATTAAGAGATCACCGTAAACAATTAATAGTAATCTATTTTTTTAATGAAAAATATAACATTGTTGATAAGAGTTCTTCTAAGGAACATTCTATGTAAGAGCAATATATCTATGAATGTATATTTATATATATGGAATTTTATTATTAAATGTTGCTGTATCTATAACACTTTTAATATCTACAACAGTTTTTTTATGTGCTTCATAATGATCCGGATGAATTTCAGATATTAAATCTATGTTAGGATATGCGAAAGGAAATGTTGTGGCATAAGAGGTTATTGAAGAATATAACGCAACATCAGCTACAACTTGGTATTCGCAAGAAGTAAAATTATATTTGTTATTTTTAAAAAATTTATTTACTAATTTATCAGCTCCTATGCGAGATATAATATACATTCCGGTTGAAGGTAATAAATATTGCCATTTTATAAAATGAACATTGTGGGTAATTGACATATGATAAAGGTGTTTAACGGTTGGTCCATATAAAATTAGCAATTGAACTAATTCGGCATCCTTAGGCAATTCGCTAATAAGTTTATTATAATTAATATCAAAAGGAATTACAATATCATCTTCCATAACAACAAACCATTCATTATCTTTATTTTTTAATCCTTCAATAAGTGCTTTAATATGACTAGAAATACAAGCAAATTCGTATTCGCAACTTACACAACCTGGATGTTTACATGTTAAAGGACGTTTATCTTCTAATACATTATCAAAATCATTTGGTGTTATTGCGGAAATTCTTTTATTACTTAATTTATTATTTTTAAATTGCTCCTCCATAAAAGCTCTTCTATCTATTGAGCGATCTATGTTAATCCAATAATGATTCATAAATATAATATATATGTAATAATCTTAAATGTTATAGTAAATATATTCTTAAATATATTCTTAATATAATATTTGATGTGATACATATAATATATTATTTTTGTTATTATTAATTAAATGAAACTAGAACTTAAAAAGTTTGACCCAAAAAGAATTAAGAATGATTCTGTTGTTGTTTTTATTGGAAAGCGTAATACAGGAAAAAGTTATTGTATGAAAGACATTCTTAGTTATAACAAGGATATACCAGTCGGAGTTGTAGTTTCGCAAACAGAACGTGCCAATGGATATTTTGAAAAGTTTATTCCAAAAATGTTAATATATGACGAATTAGAAGAAAAACTAATAAGTAAGTTTTTAACAAGGCAAATAAATATAACAAATGAGCGCAAAAGAGAAATGTCTAGACATGGAACATCCTCTATTGACCCGCGCGCTTTTCTAATATTAGATGATTGTATGTATAATAAATCTGCGATGACAGATAAAAATATTAGGTGTATTTTTATGAATGGGAGGCATTACAAAATATTCTTATTAATTACTATGCAACATGGGTTAGGATTACCTCCTGACTTACGTTCAAATATTGACTATGTTTTTATTTTTCGTAATAATATTGTTAAAGAAAGAGAAAAAATATACAATCATTATGCTGGGATGTTTCCTACATTTGATGTATTCAACCAAGTAATGAACCAATGTACCGAAAATTACGAATGTCTAGTTATTGATAATAAGGTGCAATCAAATAACATATCTGATATTGTATTTTGGTACAGAGCAGAAGATCCGCATTATAAAATGTGCGCTCCTGATCTTTGGGAAATGCAATCTTTACAAGACCAGCGCGATTTAATGGGTCTGACAAACGATGATGGTGAAGACATAGAAGATTATGATCCAGGTGTATTTGTTAAAAAGAAAAACTCTAAACTTATAAAAGTAAAGAAGCAGTCATCATATTAAGAATTAGATATTGATATACATTTATTAAATAACTCTAAACATTTATCATCGCAAGAAAGTCCACATATATCACATTTTTTTATTGGAACACTACATTTCTTACAAATAAATAATGTTTTAGTATATATAATATTATCTGCTGAATAACAAAGGAAACAATACGAACTTTTCTTTAACATATTTTGTTGTAAATAATATATATATATATAAATATATTTATATATTTATATATTAGAACTTTATTGTATATGAGTGTAATACCCTATCAAATATGTCATCCAAAAAAACCAAATTATAGTGAAAATGATATAAATTCAGTCAATTTTGATTTAATGTTTGAAACTAATTTAGAGTATATTTATGATAGCAACTGTCTTGGCGCCGCTGTTTTGGAGGTACTTAAGCAAGATATTATGGGAAAGAAAGAATGCTTATGCGAAGGGTTTTTAATTGATACTATGAAGGATTTTCTTGATGTACATTCAACACGATGCGATTATAGAATTTTACAATGCACGGAGTTTTCTAATTATAAGGACAGTGATGTTAGTAACCCATTAGCAAAGAAATTACAATTTATTCAAGATAGAGCAGAAGTTCAGAAAGATAGTGATATGATTACTTCTTATTCCTCATTAAATTCACTTGTTTACGATATTATATCAAATAATAACGAACAAGTGCGTAAAGAAAAATATAAGGAGAGATTTCCGGAGTTCTGTTGTGTAGATTTCACTCCAATAGGAACATTATATAAAGATAGTAGCACCCAGAGAAGATTATCAGACAATGCGATTCAAATAACCGGTTTATGTTCAGAATTTGATTCAGGTGGCGATTGTGTAACTGGAACAAATACTAAACGATTAGATAAAGCTAAAAGTTTATGTATTATTAATTTTGCAATTAGTATATTAAAATCTGCGTTTAGACCATTAGATGAGATATGTATTAAGATTACAAAAGGTACTAGCACGCCGAAAAACACTTTTGAACTAAATATTAAAACAAAATCCGGAAATGAGAAAGTTTTTGTTATAAAAACAGGCGCCGATGGATATTTTACTGTTGAAAAATTAACATTCGCAATAACAAATAAACCGCCCCCTAAGACATATGCAAATTTTGCGGAATTAAAAATCCTTATTCAAGAATTAATAACATTTTTAATGCTAGGTAAGCAACAGTCCTTACTTCCTGAAGTAAAGAAAACGGTATTATGTTTATTAATGTGTATAAAAACAGCAGGTGATTTTATAAAAATGTTTGCTGTGTATTTTCTAAATAAAGTTAATTTTTTAGAGGTAGATGGGACCCCATATAATACGACAGATAATATTTATTTTTTAACACACGATAAATCTGCTATGAATTTAGCATTATGTTTAGATATTCATTGCTTGGGTGGAACAGGTAGTGCTTCTAATTATAACCCATCAGGAACATCAATTAGATTTTTTTATTGGAATTCTATTCCAAAATGGTATAAAACAAATTTAAAACGAAAATTAAAAGCACTGGGATACAAATTTTTTTATGGCACAATTCCACCCAACACAGTTAGTCAACCTGTTCCTGTTAAAGATATAAGTCAAGAGACAGCAGCTATTATAGATCAAGAGACAGCAGCTATTATAGCTCAAGAGAAAGCTACTGACGATGAAGATGTACCTTGTCCAGCTCCACATTACGGTGATGAAACCTTAGATGGAGGTGGTAAAAAAAAAGGAAAAGAACTAGTAAAACCTGATGAAGATGCTATAAAAAAAGCAGCATTGTCTGTGAAGGAACCACATAATTTTTTTAAGAAAGATGATAAAACTAAAGCATCTTTGAATAAATTAGTTTTACACGATTTCTTTGAGAATTACAGAGATTCTATGTCACGCAAAAAAGAAGAAGGTTTAATGTCTGATAATGATTTTAATGATTGGACCGAACAATCACAACGTATAGATACAGAATTAAAAGATAAAGGTATAAGTAGTAGAGCAAGTAGAGCTATAAGGAGAGAATTTAATGAATTAATTAGTAAACCAGATATTGTTCATCAAAGAATTGCGTTAAAACATGCCTATGTAAAATTAAATGTCGCAATTATTGCATATTTATTTACTGATATGAAAAATAGTGTCCGTTTAATAAAACACGCGGAAAAGGAGATGAAAAATTTTGGTAACGTACGTCCGCGAACATTACCAAGCTTTCTTGAATATTCTATAGATGTATCGCTTATGCAAAGATTTATAAGTATAGTTGCAATTGATACTATTGATGATGCTCAAACTATTAAGTTTGAAATAATGTATAATGGTTTAATCATTATTCAATCAATGAACGAACCAATAGAAAAAGACAGACTTATGTCGTCTATTACATTAAAATTTGAGGATTTTGGACAAGGAGATGAGCAAATTAAAGCTGTTAGACTACGTCAATTATTTTTCAGTACTATAGAGACAGAAGATAAAACTATCGGTGAGTTGGATGAAATAACGGAATTAGAAAAAAGAGCACTAGCAACCATAACTAAAGAATTTATAAATTCTATAATTGTAGATGCAAGAATACATTGTTTAGCATTTGCTCATGCAAGACGTTTAATATATTTTATTGAAGAGAAAATAGAATTACCTTTAGTATCAAATAAATATTTTGACCTTCTATATACTGCAGCACAGAAGAAGGTCAAAAATCCTCCAACACCAGAGAAATACGCAGATTTTGATCGTGGATTGAAATCACTTGGCCAATTAGCACGGCCCAAGAGCGGCTCCCCATGTGGACCTGAAGAAGCTCGTTCTTTACAAGTTTTTTTGCCACCAATTATAAGGGAATTAGAAATTAATATAGAAATATATTCAGAATTATATAAAAAATATATGGATGTAACTACTTATATAGATAAACTTATCTTATTATATAATACATATATTGTAAAATATAAAGATATTATTCATTATGATCTTCATTCACCCACAAAACAACCGACACCTGACTGGTGTTGTAAAATTCTAATTTTACTTTGCGAATCTTTGTTAATATTAGTTAAATTTTTATGTAAATTAGAATTAAAATTAAATGACATTAACACATCTATTGCTTCAACAATAGATGATAACATAAAAAAAAAAGGATTTGATTTGTCTATTAATCAAAAAAAGATTTTCTTCCGCTGCGCAAGTGATACGGATGTAGGAAAACCGAAAGCAGATATATTAATCGCAAAAACTCAAAAATTATATATAGAATATTTGAGTAATCACCGTGATTGTACAGAATTTATAAAAGAAACGAACAAAAAAAATATAGAAATTATGCAAATAAATTATCCATTTAATACTAGAGATGTATCAGGCATTTCCTGTATTGGCAAATATTCATTATTAGGAGTTCTTAAAGAAGATTTTTCAATGTTACATACATGCGGAAACGCAAGATTCTACGCATCTAAAGGGATTACCACCCTCGCTATTGGGTCCTCCTCCGCTCCCAATTTAGCGGCTTTGAGTAGAAATCCAACTAACTATAACGAAGATGACGAAATGCGTGCTGGAGGAGGCAAGATTACTGGTGAAAAATATAAAAATAATGAAACAACAGCAAATAATGCGAAGGTTCCCAAAGTAAAAGAAGAAAAACCGAAAGCAGCAAAAGTAGCAAAAGCAGTTAAAGCAAATAATGTGAAGGTTCCCAAAGTAAAAGAAGAAAAACCGAAAGCAGTTAAAGCAGCTAAAGCAAATATTGTGAAGGTTCCTAAAGTAAAAGAAGAAAAACCGAAAGCAGTTAAAGCAGTTAAAGCAGTTAAAGCAGTTAAAGCAGTTAAAGCAGTTAAAGCAGTTAAAGCAGTTAAAGCAGTTAAAGCAGTTAAAGCAGTTAAAGCAAATAATGTCAAGGCTTCTAATGTTAAAAAAATATTAAGATTTAATCTTTTTTAAATATAATAAATTAATATTAAAAAAAACTTGGTTTTCTATTTTTAGTTTCACTAATATGTATCTTTTTAACCTGACTTATATCTGTGAAATTACTTAACGCACTTGACACACTTGACACACTTTTTGCATCATCATCAACATCGGCATATTTTTTGCTGACAATTTCATTTTCACATTTTTTATAATCCATTTTATTTTGCGATAATTCATTATATTCACCTTTAACATTGTCCCATTCGTTGTTAATATCCTTTTTTTCTTTTTCAGTATTCCACCCTGTCGCTTGCGTATTTGTTTGCTCGCTTTTGGTAAATGATATTTCCTTGCCATTCTCTTCATTTTTACTAGCGCCCTTTGTGTATTCGTCATCGCTATTTTTAAATGATATATCTACTATATTATTTTCACTTATTTTATTAATATCATCTGTACGCAATACATTTTTTTCTTCTTTTTGATAACATACTACATCATTCAGTTCTTCTTCACCATCTTCTCCATCTTCTCCATCTTCTCCATCTTCTCCATCTTCTCCATCTTCTCCATCTTCATCGTCTTTGTCATCTTCATATTCTTTATCATCTTCACCATCTTCACCATCTTCACCATCTTCACCTTCTTTATCATCTTCATCTTTATCTTCATCTTTATCTTCATCTTCGTCTTCATCTTCATCTTCGTCTTCATCTTCATCTTCATCTTCGTCTTCGTCTTCGTCTTCGTCTTCGTCTTCGTCTTCATCTTCGTCTTCGTCGGCTATAATTTTATCACCCTTTTTGTTATTTTTAGTATCCTTTATTTTAATATTTTCATCATCATCAGTATTTTTAAATTGTTTAACATTATCTGTAAGGTTATCTTCTATCTGATTAAATATTTCATCAAATGGTATGAAGTCTCTAAATGTTTTTTTAATGATAGCTCTTATATTCTCCTCAATTATATTAAGATTGTTTTGATATTCAGCATCTTTAATATTGTTTCTATTATATAAATATGCGTTTTTCCAAGAAAATGATGCCGCATTTATGTAGCATTTATGAACAAAATCTTCTGGATTTGGTATTTTTATTTTAATACTATCAAATTGTTCTTTGTATTCATATATCTTTATTTTTATAGTTGTAATTATAATTATTTTAATGAGATTTGATAAATATTTACATTTTGTATATTTTACTATCTTCTTATATTCATCACTTACTATGTTATTATTCCATTTGCGAATACTATATAATTCATTTTGAAAACCCTTAATCCCTTTCTTATCTTCTATTGTCTCAGTATATAACGCATATATACGCTTTGATATAGCGACGCTTAAAATATCTTGTATATGTTCTATATATTCGTTTCGTGTATCTATTAAACCTTCCATATAAATAGTAATTTATAATATTCTTTATATAGTCAAAAAATGCTATTTATAATAAATATTTATAGTATCTCTTTTTATAAGACACCGATAAAAATAAATGAATATATTTATAAATAACAGATATAGAAAGATATATAAAACAACGGAAGGTACTTTTTATGTTATTTATAAAAAGAATAAAGTTAATATAACAAAATACTTTAAAAAAAATGGTGTAATAAAAAAAGAACATAAGCATCTAATCCAACAAAAATCAAAGAAGATTAGTGGTGGAGATAAACTTGTATTAAAAATATGTTCATTTAATGTTTATACATGGAATGGGTATAAATCATATCCACATATTTTTAATAAAATTTTTATTAAACTAATAAGAGATAATAATATAGGATTGTTGCTTACGCAAGAAGACGATATTGATGACAACGATGATACACATGAGAGTGTTAAAGCATATTATTCAAGCGATGTTATAAGTGATAAAGCATATTCAAAAGATGTTAAACATGATAGGTTTCATTTTATTTCATGTATTAACAGCCATAATGAAGGGACACTACAATTTTATAGGGGTGTTGTTCCGAGGAATGCTATAATTATAAAGGATACTGAATTTAACCTTACTATTGCAAATTTACATTTAGAAGGAGGGCGTTTTGTAGATTTAGAATTAGATGATCTTAATTTTAAAATATATTTAAATATTAAACTTGGATTATTGGAAAAAGTATTAGATTTGAAACCAGATATTATATTAGGTGATTTTAATTCTGTTTATTGTAATGATCAAATTTTGTTAAGACAAATGCATGAAGAACAATTTGCATATTATAGAGATATTCGTAATAATGAGCTAGTAAAAATTAAAAGAGAGGAAACCAGCCAATTAAATTCATTTTCATATCATATGCGCACAACTTATGGTTTAAACTTAATAAAAAAATGCGCTCATAGAGACAGTGATAATAAAGTTTTAAGTTTAGATCATGTTATTTCTTGGAATAATGCACCATTTGCCTTATTAAAAGAAAAAGGTTATGAATATGTAGAACCTGAAAATATAACAGTTAGTACTTCTAGTTCAGCTAGTAAAGTTGGAGCTGTTAAAGCTGTTATAAATCCTACAAATTCTAGAGGTAATAATATAATAGACCATGTTTGGGTTAAGAGATCTATTGAAAGTGAATATACTTTAACTACAAAGATATATAATTTAGGGGAAGAAGTTAGTTATTTATATGGTAATGTTTCAGATCATAACCCTCTTATATTAACTATTGAACAAAAAAAAAGAAAAAGGAGTGACTAAGTATTTTTGCAAATAATATATAATTTATTTGAATATATATAGAGGGAAAAATATATGCCTATTAAATCGCCAAAAATTTGCCAAAAAGGGAAAGTATTAAACCCAATAACCGGACGCTGTAATAAAATAAAGAATAAACCTGAAAATATTGCTAAACGAGGAAGACCTAGAAAAGTACCTGTTAAAAAAATAACATCGCCTACATCATTATCTTCGTCTACATCTTATTATTCTGCTTTATCTAATATTGAACACATAAAAGATAACAAAAAAAAACGTGTTAATAAATTTAATATTTGCCCAAATGATAAAGAGATTAATATAAAAACCGGTAGATGCGTTAAGAAATGTAAAATTAATCAATATAGAGACTTTAAAACATCTATTTGTAAATCAATACCCAAAGCTGGTAGAGCTGATAGAGCTGATAGAGCTGATAGAGCTGATAAAAATGGAAATGACGGCAAATATTTGTCATTATCTTATCATTCAGCTGTATCTAAATTAACAAATTCACCAAATATTGTAAAAAATATTGAAAAATTAGTTACTAATAATTATATGAAAAATCGTTCAAAGTTTACAAGAGATATAATTAAAATGTCTGTATTAATTGCTAATGAAAAAAAAAATCCTAATAAATACAAGCTCATATATACACCACCTATGTCTTTATCTAAATAAATATTCTATTAATTTATAAGATTAATATAAAATTATCTATTAATCTTATAAATATCTTTAAGTATAACCTTTATTTTTTTTATCCCTATTTTATATATGTTATTTTTGTCATCATTATTATTTATATGAGTTTTTAGTTTATTAATAAAATATTCAGATAAATTTTTATTTTTGTATTGTTCTATACGTAAATTATATTTAGATATGTTGGATTTATCTACTAATGGTTTTGGTGGGCTTGGTGAAGGGGATTGCTTTTGTTTTGGTGGGCTTGGTGAAGGTGATTGCTTTTGTTTTGGCGGGCTTGGTGAAGGTGATTGCTTTTGTTTTGGTGGGCTTGGTGAAGGTGATTGCTTTTGTTTTGGTGGG
>Ga0209596_1000387_pt1 | contig 40965 bp, 44 predicted proteins | sample M_130807_MF_Meta_FD_187314 | JGI IMG/M metagenome (GOLD analysis project Ga0209596, IMG submission 187314) | Freshwater microbial communities from Lake Montjoie, Canada to study carbon cycling - M_130807_MF_MetaG (SPAdes) (version 2) | ecosystem: Environmental > Aquatic > Freshwater > Lake...
AAAATCCCCTGCACTACAGCGTGGTCAGCTTTGTTTTCTTTGCCTAGTTTGGCAACGACTATTGCTAGCAGACCAAAACTACCAGTAACGACAGCAGCCCAAACAGCATCCATGTCATACGGCTTTCGTAGCGAGATGCGCTACAACTGCAGCCGGAACTTTGTTTCCCTGGGTGTATCGAATGTGCCACGGCTCCGACTGGACCTCGTGCGAGAAACCAAACAAGTGTTCGTTAGCCAACATCCAATCAAGCGTGTGACCCTTAGCGTTAGCCACATCTACGGCAATGCCAAGGTTGTGCTGGGACTTACCCGGTGTAGCCAAACAAGCCTGACCTTTTTTGAGATACCATTTCTTGCCCTCAAAGGTGCGTGTGTCTGGGTTGCCGGTGTCTTCTAGTTGGTACCTTAAAAAAAATGCTTTGGTTTGTAATTCCAGTGTGCGATATGTGTCGCCGCTGCTGGTCGGTCTCAATTTGATACCAGCTACGCTTGCTGCTTCTACCATTGCTTCCCAAGCGTCAGCAGCACAATGGTGGAGTGTGCCACCCACGGTTTGGCGTAGTTTTTCTGCAGCTAATTTGCCTGGGACAGCACCTTTTAGGTGACCGCAAAGCTTTACTGGTACAACCGGGTACGCCATAGTTTTACTTGGCTGGTTTTGCGCCGAACGCGCTGTTGATTTCTTCCATTGTCAACTTGCCATCGAGTGATGATTGCGCTAACTTTTGAATAACGGTTGCACATGCAGCAAAACCAGCAAGCACAGCCGACTTCCAAATTTCCAACTCGGGTGCAATAACGGCACTGCCGCCGACGATAGCTAACGCTGAGGACAGGAACACTGCCACGATACGACCTGCGATGTCTTGTGCTTTTTTCATTCTGATTCCTTTGTGCTAAGAGTTAATGCTGCGTGTAATACCAATGATACACCAACCACCCAGATCGCTTGCCGGAGCGTTGGGCCCGACAGGGTAATCAGGACTAGGCCTGTGCCTGCGTATGTCCAGGCGTTGTCTTTGATGAGGTTGACTAAGCGTTTCATTTCCTTTTTATCTTACTACTTGCTGCCGTGAGGGTTGTCCCTGCTGCAATGGCGATGAGGGTTCGTCGTTCTCCTACAGGGATATTGGAGCCTGTTGGCACATAGTCGTCGAATCCGCCGAAGATGTCTATGGTTTGTTCAAACACTTTTTGGACAGCCAAAGGGGCACCCTGAATAGCTTCTGTAAGTTCAGCTATTTGGGTGTTATCTAATTCGGTTACATCGATGGTTTCAAAGATTTCGGTGGCTTGCTCTTCAGTGATGACGGCCAAAACTTCAGGGTTGGAAGCCAAAGCTTCGGCTTGATCCGGTGTTACCGCGGTAGCAAGGATCTGGGCAATAAGTGCTACTGCTTCTTCGGGAGCTAGGTCTTTGATGGTGTCCACAACCGCGGTGAACTCCTCTTCCGTTAACGGTACGTCTGTGTCGCCAGCGTCTAGGAGGGCTTCTATGAGTTCAGGTGGTAATTCAGCGATTACTTCTATTGGGAGCGTGTCAAGCGTTTCTGGTGCGTCTATTGGCATGTCTGGTGGCAGAGGTATGGTGTCTGGTGGCTCTGGTAGTAGCCCGACAAACGGTAGCGTATCGGGTGGATAAATAGTAGGGTATGTGTCCACAGGGTAAGGCATTGTGTCTACAACGTCGGGTGGGAGATTTAATGTTTCTGGTGGATATGTTTCAATCTCTGGTGGTGGGGGCATGGTCTCTGGGATGGCTGGTATCACTATTTGTGGTAGAGGAACCGTTGCTGGCGGTTCTGGCATTGTTGGCTCTGGTGGGTATGTGGAAGTTGTTTGAGGTGTCGTAGTAGTTGATTCGATTGTTACAGGCACAGTCGTAGAGGGTGCAGTAGTAGTAGTGCTTGTCGTTGTGGTCGTGGATGAAGTTGTGGTTGTCCATGTTGTTGTTGTCTCCTGAATTGTTGTAGTCGTATCTGGGATAGTGGTATCTGGAACCGTGGTTGTAGTGGTTGTTAATCCATCCCAAAGAGAAAGATTGCTGATAGTTAAATGCCCTGGCTGGCAACAAGAGTCTGTGGAGTACTGACGAAACGTAAAAATGTCACCCTCTTGAACAGGTATTGAAAGCGAACCAGTAGCATTGTTTTGCTGAGTCAACTGAACATAATTTCCATTCACGGCGTACTGAGGTGGGTCGTACCATGCACCGTCAAGGGTTTGGTATGTCCAAGTAAAATCTATTGTGTCCACATCCGCAGGGATTGTGGTTTCAATCTTCACCCAATGCGCTTGACCGCTGCAACCACCGTAGTCAGGTCCGTGAAGAGTAATCGAAGTATCAACTACTTCAACAGAACCGTTGCATGCTTGCGATTGGCTGTATGTCCAATCTCCTGTAACGTCTGCTTTAACTGGTTGTGCAAACAGTGCGAGTATTGCTACTGGAGCAAATATCAGCCAAGGGGAGTAACGAGCCACGACAAGGAATCCTCGTTCCATTTCCAAGGACCATATTCTGTTGGTACTGGAACCGGGGATTCCCAATTGCCCAAACTATTTAAAGTCCATGACGGAAACGGTTGTGGTGTTGGAATGAATGGATTAGCAGAAACAAACTCATCTTTAATAGGGTCGTATGTATCACCAATGCTTGCATATATTTTGCGAATGTTGTTGTTGTAACTTGTTCGTTTGCAGACCTGACCACGAAAATTACCATACCAAGTTTCTGGGTCTAAACCTTCAATTAATTCTGTTTCATCTATTCCAACAATTACTTCTGTAACAATATTGTTTTTATCTAAAAATGCGTAATGTGCCATAATTAACTCGGAAACACTATCAAGCCAGTACCAGCAGTAAATTCATAGATTTTGTACCCACCTGTTGTCGTTGTTGGAGTTGTTCCACCACCAGTTTTCGTTAGACCACCACCGATAGAAACAAGGTTGGAAAATGTGTCAGCATACCTGATGATGACAATTCCGCTTCCACCGCCAGCACCAGACCAGCCACCGTAATCATAAAAAGCACCGCCACCACCACCGCCACCATAGTTTGCTGAACCAGCAGTTCCGATTGAGTTCGGCGTACCACCACCAACACCACCAGCACCACCACCACTAGTTCCAGTTGAAGGCGCACCGTTCTCACCCCAGTTAGAGTTGTATCCGCCACCGTTTCCACCACCACCACCACGACTGACAGAACTACCAGTTATGGAACTTGTAAGACCCACTCCAGGGTTGTGTGTTGTTCCATAATATGCGCTTGACCTAAATGTTGTTGCTGCACCTATGCCACCGCCTGCACCGCCAATGGCACCGCCACTATAACCAGCGTAACCGTAACCAGATGACAAACCGCCAGTTCCACCAGCACCGCCAGCACCACCACCAGTAGCAGTAATGGTACTAAACACAGAACTTGAACCTCCACCAGCGGCACCACCACCACCACCGACAGTTACGGTGACAGACAACCCTGTGCAAGTGAGTACCGCATCAAGTGACTGACCCCCACCATTGGATTCACCTATGACAGATGACCGCAAACCGCCAGCACCACCACCAGCACCAGAATAAGGACCAGCATTTGTTCCAGTTCCTCCACCACCACCGCCACCTAAGACTAAAAACTGAACGTCCAATGTTGCAACACTACCACGCCAATAACCATCAGCCTGAGCAGTGTTACCACGGTTGCCTCGAGGCGACAAACTACCACCACTTATCAATCCGCCACCTGATGTTGCTCGATTAAACTTCGGCACTCAGTACCCCTTAAGCAATTACGTTGACGTACCCAAAGATTGAAATAACGTTTGTTGTACCAGCCGCAGCTTTAACAGTCAAAGCGGTTGCGTTGCCTTGCAACAACAGACCAGGAACAACTAAGTACAAACCATTCTTGGTTTTGACGGTGTATTCAATGATGTCGTCTGGATCTGTGGTATTACCAAAACCAATACGCAAGGCAACGTCGGCCGTATGGTTGTTTTGTGCATATAACCAAACTTCGTGGATAGTTGCAGCAGTCGTTGAACCTGTATGAATTAAGGTTGGCGAAGTAGCAATAGCAGTTGCTACTACCTTAATTGCACGACCGGTATTGTTTGCGCTAAGAGGTATTTTGCTAAATGTTGCCATGTTATTTGTCCTTTATCCGAATACTTGTGAAATTAAAATTGGTTGGTCGTTTTCCCAAGCAGGTGTCTGCGTTGGAATTATTGCCCATGCTACACCATTCGTTGCTGACGAGTCAGCAGTAAGAACGTATGTGTTGGTTCCAACAGCTAAACGGTTAAACGCCGATCCAGTAGTAACCAACAAGTCACCCTTGGTGGTCATTGTTGCAGCCATGTTGTTGGCTTCATCGGCATCGTCAGCCGAGAACACCGGATAGATCGTTGCACCAGAACTGTGTGCTACCGCGGTAGTATCATCAGCACCGCGAGTCAACGTTAATGTTAGGCCGTTGATAGTTGCTGAACATTTTTCTTCAGACGAAGTACCTGGATCAATTACTACATAAAAAGGAACGGAGGCAAGTGATGGCCAACCCGTGTTGGCTGTGAGGGTCGCTGTAGTAGCAACGTTAGTGAGCGTTGTGGTAATTGTGGTCGATGCCGCAGCACCATTATATTGTCGTCTAGTTACAGCTGCCATGTTACCTCCATACTACACTATTTGATTTTTCATCGGATACTACGCATAATTACGACACACGTTCCGTCCCACGACCAGCCGGTAGCAATTTGGGAGCTATCCATTGGCTTCCATTGCAGGTTTTCAACAATAACGGAGTAGGTGTTGGCGCCATCTTGATAAATAATAACAGAAGGGTCACTTACTAAAGCCCTTAGCGCTGCCAATTCGGCCTCTACATCAAAGAAGTAATCTATGCCACGGACGCTGAGCTGTTTGTGCAGCAGAACAGGGACCGAGAATATCTCTGACCGCAGTGGGGCTACGTATGCCCTACCCATCCAGTGGTTGACCTTGGGGCCGCTAGTGTTGTTGGCTGCCCTGCTTAGGGTTAATTTGACCTCAACATCGTATAGATAGGACTCTGATCCGTTAAACGAGAAACTGCTTTCACCGGCAATGGATGCCGTTCCAACCGTGGCGTAACCCGTAAGATCTGGGTTTGCAGACAGCACCACTGTTCCCGCAAGTGCCTCGGTGTGCATGTCCCATTTAGGAACAAGCTTCTGGTCAATAACTCCCCAGCGGTACAGTCCTGTTTCTAGGGTGCCTGATGCAACTAAATTGGTTGCGTGCTCACAATAGACACCTGATCCGGTAACAGTAAACACAGGGCGCGTACCGTACAAACTAATTGAGGGCACTGCACCCTGTGCAGTTACCATTAGGTCTGACGCCCATGCAGGCTGGTTGGTGGAAATCTGTGTGCCAATGTCCATTCGACCAATGCCTGTTGACGTAGCATCAATATTCTTGTACGAAAACCAAACAAACCGTCCTTGTGAGGCAAACGCATCTACTTGACCAACCTCAATCAATGGTCCCACGACAAGGTTCCCGTTTGTGTCCGAAGATGCAAACCGAAACCCTGTAGTCGTGCCAATTAATACGTAACCCAAGTAAGAATCTAGCGCTGTAACAACTTCACCTTCAGGCAACTCGGCAGCCACAGTAGGAGCATCTAGTGCCGTAGCATCTGTTTTGATGGTGGTCTTATAGATTAACGATGTTTGTCCGGCGTAACCGGCTGCGTAGATATGGTTTTGTCCACCAGCAAACCCAACCCATCGCCAGCCGGTGTTTGGATGAGTAAACAACAACCCCGAAGCAGTAGTTCCTCCGGTAATAAAGTTATAAATTTTGTTGTCAACCGCACCCATCAAACGGCCTTTGGCGTATTTGATTTTGTTAAACGTATCCGTACCGGTAATGTACGCGCCAAACACAGTTGAAGAAGTGTTTGTCATGTAAATGCCACTACCGGCAAACGAGGCCCACACGTTGTATCCGTCGGTTGCCATTGAGCCAATATTGGCAGTAGGCATACCAGTGCACGGCGTAGAACTGCCAGCAAGAGTTGGGTAAAACACAACCGTGGTGCCCGAAGCTACATACAAACGTTGTGGTGTTGTGCCAGCAACGATAGATTGCAGTGTTGCGGCTGCATTAGACAGGATCTGAGTGGTGTCTTTCAACAACGACAAACTTCCGTTAGTCCATACATCTACACCTTTAGACGTATTAAATCGATACGGTTCAGCATCGGCTGTATCTGAATGCTTTTGTCCAGCACCGTAATGCCAAGACGACTGCGATCTACGCCAGAGTCCCTGAGAGTTAATAGATGCTTCGCCAGGTTCAGATGACTGGTCAACTGAGTCACGTACGCGATCGTCGTACTGGCGGGTGAATTCGCCAGACTTGCTGTCAACAATGTATGATCTACCGTTGATTGCTACCGGGAACACAAAGGGAACCAGTCCGGTGATCGAACCGCCCGAATAGAATGCGCCGCCGTTTTTGAATGGGCTTTTGAAATCGAGTAGCGCAGCCACACGTTAAACCCTAATTGTTAATGGGTATTGTTTTGCCAATTTGGCGGCTTCGGCAATGATGCGGTCTCTACGCAGTCTGAGTATATTGGCCACAGATCCACCTACGGCACCTGCGGGAACTTCGTCAGACCTACGGGTGTCTCCTTGTGACTCTGTGAAGTTGCGCTTAACTTCGCGAGGAGCCAACATACGAGACATCATTCCATACTCAAGAATGTCTTCCATGGACACTGGCAGGAATGAAACTGTTTGCAGGTTGTCGGTTGTAGTTGTAGCGCGCACAAACGGTGCACGATAACGGACTCGCAACGTCCCGGCCATGGTGCGTTGGTCTAGAGTAATGGCAAACGTTGAAGCAAAGTCTGCAGTTGGCAAATCGCGTGCCAACCTAGCCCCACGAAGCGCAACAAAATCGTCTGACAGGTACCGTAAGCGAACATCAATAAGGTCAATAATGCTTGATGCCGAAGGTATGTTGATCTGCCGATCGGATCCGTTGTATGAAAGATCAACAGTAATAACCCTGTACAAACCGTTTAGTGGGCTAGAAAGGTCGTCAATGTCTTGGTTTAAGACATCAAGTAGTTGTTGCTGTGGAAACCGAGGGTTGTATACAACAATGGCACCGCTGGTGTGCGCCGCAGCTGTTGTTCCGGCGTAAGCCCGTTCAACAGTAGCTGTTAGGGTTGTAGTATCAACCGACCAAACGTACATAAGTTCTGATTCAATTTCAAAAACTGCCCCAGCCCGAATAGAGTTCAGCGCGTATGTCATAACAATCGACGTGGCGGCAGAGTTAACTGTTGTAGCTAACTTGTTCCGTTCTTCGACCGTTCCCGACAATAGCTGTCGCGAAACACGGTTGATGAGTGCACCAGCGGTAGACATTTACTTTTTTTTCTCAGCCTTTTTCTTTGCAGGGCTTTCCATGCTTTCGTGCTTTTTCATGGCACCTTTGGACTTGTACTTTTCGCCTTTAGCAGACATGATTACTTGCCTTTCTTCGTTGGCTTCATCATTGGCTTTTTTGGGGATGCTGGCTTTGGCATTGGGGGTGTTGGCTTTTTCATAATGGTACCTTTCTATATGTGGAGCAAGCGGTCCGGGAGAACTCCCGAGTTTACTTGCCATTTTTCTTGTGCTCTTGACTCTACATTAGCACTTCCATCTATCTGCTTAGGTTGGGTTCCGTCTGCGCGCAACCTCTTGTATGCAGCCAAATCTTTTGACAAAGTAGACTCACGTACGTTTTCTGACCTGAACTTGTCACTGACTCCAATGGTGAGTCCGCTAATGCGACAAGCAAAGCATCCGTCTACATCTAAGGTTGGGTGTGTTTCTGCATGTTTCATGTGATGTTTGCTCCATATCCTGCCGCAACCAGGTCAGTATACTCATCTTCCGTGAGTATGTGTGCGTGACCACCATGAAAAACTTTGACGTAGTTGTCTGGTGACCATGGATCGTTCTCGGTAAACGAAAGATCGTTAAGCTGGTATACATTCTTGCCACGCTCAAATGGCTCAAAGCGCCTGCCTAGCTTGTTGGCTATCTTGTCTCCGTGGAGAAGCATGAACGGACCAACAAGTTCTACCGGTGGTCGGAATATGTGGAACTTGTAATGGACGGAGACCGCAGATCCAGTTCCCGAACCTGTTGCGGTAGCAAAACGTACCCGTGCACAAACTGTAACCGATGATTCCGTACCCGAACCCGACGCTGTACGAATATTGATAACAAGATCAACACCATCACCTGACCCAGTGCCTGAACCTGTTGCGGTGCGAGGGGATTTAATTAACCGATCAGCAGATTCCGTACCAAGACCACTACCGGAAGCTGTTCTAACGGGGGAAATCTTTTCTGCAGGGCCAAGATAGAACCGCCCACCACTATTAAAAGGAAAACTAAAATCGGTTAATTGATCTACGCGAACTTGTGATGTGGTAGATCCAACGCCCAATCCCGTGGCTGTGCGAAGGACAATGCGTACCCCTGTTGAATTTGCTGTGCCAACACCAGAACCACTAGCCGAACGAACCGGAACGCGAATGCGGACAGCGGTCTCACTACCAACACCGCTACCGGTACCTTGGCGTTGAGGCAATACGGATGCAAACGAAGAAGCAGTACCCAAACCTGATGCCGTAGCAGTAACGGTAATAACCGCACGGACACCTAGATAAAAACGCCCACCAAAACGGTAAGGAAAACTAAAGTCGGTTAACTGACCTAAACGTTGTTCGTAGTTGGTATGCGCAACAGATGCAGAACCATTACCAGAACCAGTAGCTGTACGAACTACCGTGCGAGCAGGAATAAAAGTACTGCGATAAAACGGATGGGTGTCAACAAACGGTTCGCTAAAACCTGTGACTAATGTTTGAGCCATGAGGGGTTATCCCCTAACGGCTAGTCGAGCGACAGCGTGAGAGAGGTGATCTGAAAAGTATCGCCGGCAGTAACCGCTGCAGACGTAGACAAAGCACCAGTCCACAAAGCATTACCTGCTGTAGACGCATCCCACATAGACCAATGCGTGTATGTTTCTGTAGCAGCCACGTTGGTCCACTCTAGAGTTGCTGAAGTAGCAATTGCACCCGAAGCAGCAGTAGCCCACGCAGCAACCTTACGGGTTGTCTCAGTAGCAGCAGCAGATGTAGCAGCTTCACCAGGATCGGCCGTGTGTAATTTTACATACACGTTTGTAGGAATGGTCCATGCGGACCTACCGGTTGTGTGATCAAGAATCTTTAACTCAGCGTAATTGGAGATTGACATAGAAACCTTTCGTCATCACAAGTATACACCAGAGGTGGCCGAGGGTTTGACCCCCCGACCACCGCAGTGATACTAACTTAGTTAGTGCCGATTGAAGATGAAGACTCAATGCGACGCAATGATGCTTCACGGAAGCGGCCGTAGCCACCCAACCAGTACCAACCAATTGGATTGAAACGCATGAGCGAGTCAACCACTGGGCCTCGGCGGATCTGTGGAACAGGTCCATTTCCATCAACAAATGAGTATGCCTTTGCCAATGCTTGGCGACCCATGATGTAGGTGTCATAGACGTCTACAGTGCTGGATTCACCCAAGTCCGTGCGGACCTTTGTGCGAGGGGTCTCAATAAAGCGGACCGACTCGAACGTACCGATTTCACCTGTGTAGATGTTGGCGGTGTCCATGTTGACGTGTGGAGCGTTCCACGAAGCGTTACCGGTCTCACGACGGAGATCGTACGAAACGTCTGGGTGGATAAAGCCAATGTAGTAACCGCTCCATGGGCTTACGTTTGCACCACGGAGTGCTGCTGTTGTCTTACGAACATCGTTCGCTTCGATAGTGTCTTCGGCTTGAACCGTTACACGGCTTGATGGGTTTGTTGAACCGCCACCACCGTAAATAACGTTGGTTCCACCTGCAAGAACTTCGCGGACAACTTCGTCCATTGAGCTTCCTGCGTTGTAGCCAATAAGGTTTGCAGCAGCTGCATCAACGTCAAGGAACGCTGTTCCACGCAACTTGGCAGTTGTGTTGACAGTGCTACCGTATTCAGTCAATGTCACCGTTACGTTGGAGTCAGCCATTGCGACAGCTGTCACATCTGATGTTTCTGTAAGTGGTGTGGTTACTGTTGCCAATTCACTGAAGATCGTGAAGATCACCGAAGAACCGGTCATTGCTTGGTTTGTTGCTTGAACGTCTGCTGCTTGATCGAACAGGAGTTCTGAACGGAGAGCAAAATATGCTAACCGGTCGTATGCCGCTTGGTCTACGCCAAGTGACGATTGCTGGGTATATGCCACTGTATTTCCTTTTGGGTAGCCCCAGAAGGTAGTGCGCCTACTGGGGGGTTATTTTCTGGCTTGCTCTGCGTTGTATTGAGCCAAGATCTGATTCACTTCTTGCTCATTTTTAGCGTTAGCCATCTTTTCGTTCCAGTCTGTAACTGGTTCGAACTTTTCACCTTCCCGAGATGCGTTATTCACCCTTGACCAAGCTTGCTGTTCGGCTGCCTGGACTGTTTCGCCATTGCTGACTGGAATGAGATTTGCTTCTTGGGCTGCTACGCGAATAGCTTCTGGGCTTAGATCTCCGTCGTAGCCCTTAACGAAATATTTTGCGCCAGGATCTGATGTATTAACACCAGCCTTAACGAAATTTAATTCGCGAGCTGCTCCTTCGAACTCCTTGGCTTTTGCCTCGGATGCTTTCAGTTGCTGTTCCACTTTGCGCAATTGAGCGCGCACTGGATCTTTCGTAACTTGGTCTTGGCTATCGTCCTCAAACTCTGCGTATGAATCTGACATGACCCGCTCCTTCTGCCCACATCTGACCGGAGGGTTCAGATGGCTGCAAATCTCGCCCCTATGTTCATGTCGAAGCCGGGGGGCTCTCCAACAGGTATCCCTTACGAGATGCTTAGTAATATATCACCGATGCACTGGTGTGTCAATAACCCTACTCGGGACCACCTACGCCGCTTTTTGTTGATCCACCAATTCCTTGGCTCTTGGCAAAACTTCCACCGCCTTCAAACTCAGCAACGCGTCGTCGTTGATTTTTTTGCAACTTCTTTTGTGCGTCTGTGTTGTATCCAAAACTAGCTCCAATCATTTCGTTTTGCGTTACAGACTCTTCACCCGCCAACGTTTGCTTAAGTTCACCAAGGGCGGCTACGTCAGAGAACCCAGCCTTGGCTTGCTCTTCTGTATAACCACGCTTAGCCAGGTCTGTGGCTTGTTCTCTGGTTAACTGCATATTAGCGCGCTCAAGCGAGGCAGCACCAATACGAGCCGTACGTTCTTGTTCTTTAAGCAATGGATCAGCTTGCTTTGGGTCAATAAAGTGAGCAACCAACATGCCTTCACTAATGCCGTAAAGCTCTTGCATTTGTGCTCTAACACTGGCTGGGGCATCATAAACAATGCTGCGTGCATAACCAATTCTGTCGTTGAATTCTTTAGCGTCAATATCACCGGCTATAAGGCTGTTAAGTGCCTCTTGGTTGTCGTAGAAACCTGTTGGCATATCGTTTGCTTTAAGCACGCGCTTGTACATTTCTTCCATAGCAATGTATGTAGAAGGACTTAGCTCTGCGTACCCTGCTGCTTTTCTACCAACGTTGCCGGCAAAACGAGTTTTCCAAGGTTCGGTATCTTTAAGTACATAAGCAATTGCATCTTCATTGGTGATGTCAACCTCTTTGTTAAGGTGCATATTCCAAAGGTCACCTGCAAGTGATTCAAGGCCGTACTTGCCAAGTATTGCTTTTATTGTTGCAAGTGCGTCTTTGCCTCCAGCCGGTGGTGCATTGCTACCGTCATCGCTACCGGGAGGGGGTCCTTCCCAACCAGTTGCTCCCTGGTCGCGTTGAATATCAACAATTTTAAAAGCGTTTTCGGCGTCGGCAATACTGTATTTTCCGCTCAGCATTCCAGCATGAACTTCGTCAAGGTACGCTTGAATTTTTCCAGTTACACGGCCACCAACTTTGTTATACAATGCGGTAGCTGCAGTAAAATCTAGTGGTGCACCGTTGCCGTTGCCGTTGCCGTTGCCAGTACCGTTGCCAGTACCGTTGCCAGTACCGTTGCCGTTGCCGTTGCCACCACCGTCATCAGGAACATCAATCATTGGTCCTGGTCCTGGTCCGTTCCAGTTTGGGTCGTTCTTCATTACCATTATTTAACCTTTCCAAACATGCGAGCTAACGACAAACCAATTGTTTGTGCATCAAGATTGGCTTGTTTGGTTTCGTTGTATCTCATCTTTGGGTCTGTTTTTACTTTAATTTCCCAATCAGCAAGACTCATTTGACCTTTTTCCATATTGCCAAGAGCTTGCGCATATACAGGATTGGACACATCTATAGCTGATTCCGGAAGTTCCAAAAGTTTGGCTGTAAGACTGCGGTAGCCACCAAAGATGTCATCAAGGGTTGACCCTCCCTGTATTTGCGCCTTTAAATGAGGGTACAATCCCATGGCTTGATCTTTGGCAGCTTGAGTAAAACTTTCTACTGATTGCGTTTTGTCTTTGCTTTCGGTGTCTAAACCGTAAGACCCGATAAGGGTGGCCTTTATTCTGTCAAGAAGGTTTGCTGGATTCCAACCGTAGCTTTTTGCAATACCAAACAGTTTGGCGGCATCCGCACCAGCGGCAATAGCCTTCATACCTTCGGTTGTTTTGCTTGTCTCGCTGTAAATAAGGTGAGAAAGACTGATGGAACCATCTGTGTAACCACGCATAAGCGCGGTTGTAGCAATGGATCTTAACTCTGCATCTGTTAACTTTAGGTCTCCATACGCGGTAGAAAGAGTTACCATTCGCTGTTTGATGGTGTTTTCTTTTTCCGTAGGGGACTGTAGTTGAAACGCCCTTTGAGCAGCAATGGTGTCACGGACATACGACGTAGCGCTAATCCTTGCTTCAAATGCAGCCTTACCCTCTACCGAGCTAAAGTCGTAGTGCTTCAGCTCAGGCTTGCGCGTATCGTCGGCAAGAACGTCAAGTAGTACGTTTACTAGATCTTCGCCAAACTCCGCAACCAACTTGGCTTTATCTTCAGCTGTGCCAAATAGACCCATGAACGCTGGATAACGGGATTTAATCTGCTCGGCACCAGTTGGGATAAGTGCTGCAGACCCATCTCCGGGATCTGCATCCTTAAATTTATCGACAGTCTCTGTGTAGAGTTTGGGGAATTTTATTTTTGACGCGGCTAAATCGCCAACAGTTTCACTGTTCGGGTGTAATTTGGCTACCGCATCAAGGAAGGCTTGGTCTGCTTTAGACATTACTTTGCTCCTTGTTTCTTAAATAGAATGTCCAATGCTGCACCAAGACCGTATGCGGCAGCCTCACCCGGTGCTGCTGCCTGAACTGCTGCTTCAGATGAAGAAGCAAGTGTTGGAGCCATAGCACCACCAGTTCCAGAGGCCGCGACTTGACCAGCACGGATGTTCTTAATTGCGGTGTCCATTTCTTGTTGTGTCAACGCACGACCAAGAGTGCTAAATGCAGCAGAGCGCAGGTACGAAGCCATGTCTTCTCTTGAAGAGTACGACGGGGCTGTACCGCTACCGCTAGATCCAATTTTTGGACCTTTCTTCATGTTTATAAGTTCGGCTTTCCATGTAACCATGTTGTTGTTTGAACGATCAAGAAATCCGGCTATAGCATTAAGATCTTTGGCTTCAACGCCACCTTTGCTTTTGGCTAGTTCTGATGGTTTGCTATCTCCGTAGTATTGGTAGTCTTTTAATGTTTCAAGAAATTCGGTAATAGCAGCACCTGTTTTGTCTTTATTAATAATTTCGTAATAAACGTTTGCTGCGTCAGCGCCAGATGCAGATGTGTCGTATATTCCACGGCTAGTCACATCGCCGTTTTCGTCGGTTAGATTGCTACCGGAATACCTTCCAAAACCAGATCCCGGGAGGGCCATGTTAACGCCGTATTTAATAGCACCGGCAGCAAGATTAGCCGGAGTAAGATTGACGGCACGTGTTTTGTATTCAGTTTTGTCAACTTGGGGCACAGTGGCATTTAAATTATCTTGATATGTTTTAACAAGTTCTGCTGCAGCCGCGGTTTCTTCTTCGGGTGTGAGTGCCACTTGAGCTTGTTTTTCGGCGTTTTTGTTGTTTTCTACGGTTACGGAATCAACATATTTTGTAAACAATTCTTTGTTTAACTGGTCGTCAAAAACTTGAGAGCTATTTGATCCTTTGGCTCTCCAGGCTTTCTTGAACGCTTCAAATCCAGCCGCGGTTACTTCAATTGGTGGTTTGGTGGTCATTAATCTTCTACCTCTTGGGAAAGCAATCTTTGCCAAATTCTATCAAAAGATGGATTTGTTGCAGCAAGGTTGGCTCCAAGTACAAACAAATCAGCCCTTGCGGAAGTCATTTTTTTAGACATTAATGTCGGTACGTTATTGGCATTCATCATTTCTGTGCGTGCTTTTAGCCACTGTGTAATTGCTGGAACGGCGGGATTCCATTCAACGCGTGGATCTTTTACAAGTTTAGCAAGTTCGGCAAGGTCATTGTAATGTTCGTTTGTTACGAATTCCGCACGTGGAGTAAAACCTGGGTATTGGTCACTCAATGCAACACGGTAGTTTGCAAGTATTTCTCTTTCTTTGGCGCTTGGATATTGACCCATTGCTAGTTTGGCTGCACGATACCTAGAGGAACCAAGACGAATATGGGCAAGCTCGATTAATCTTTCATCAGATACTGGTTCTCTCTTGCCTTCTTCCATCTGGCGTTCTTGAACCTTAAAATCAAACTCACCAAACGATGGTGCTAAGTAGTTTGCAGTACGTGAGTACGCCCCAATAAGGTCTTGGTTGTTGCGCTCCCAGTCACCAAAATCGTCCGTTGCTTCTAAACCTTGTTGTTTTGATTCGCTTTTTGAGGATATATACAATGCGGCGTTTTCTCCATGCAAACCAATAAATCGCCCAACTGCAGAATCGTAATCATCTTCCTGCATTGAGTGAAACTCTTTAATAAGCTCTTTTACATACACATCTCCTCCGGGCAGATCAACCTTAAACTCCAACCCACCGGAGGTTGGACCAAAGAATTGTGACGCTGCGCGCAAGAATGTAAGCCACCTAGCCTTTTTGGCAGAAACATCCAACAAACGTTGTTTATCTTCTGGTTTGGAAAGATCATATTTGCCTGTGGTGGATTCAGCTCGTATGGTTTCTAAATTTGTATTGGCGTAAATACCCGCAGTCCATGTTTCGTTCTGTGCCCATGCATCCTGCACTTTTGCTATCCATCCAGGCATCAACTCGCCAACGTCCTTTGTTTTGCCATATGGAAGCAGCATCTGAAGTAGCTCATCATTCTTTGGCGTGCTTTTAATAAAATAACTGGCAGCAAATTGCGCGACTGGCCCAATACCTGGGTACACGTTGATACCTTGCGACAGACGTTTTACGGGGGCTGACAGACCAGCAGAATACTCAGCACCAAACACCTGGGTTAGTGCTCCAGATAGGGGAAACATAAACATCAGTTCGTTTGTTTGTGGATCCCGATAGAACATCCCACGACCATCCATGTCTGGATCAGCCTCTTCAAATGCTGTTTCTACTCGTTGAAACTGACGATACATATGGATTGGGTCATCCATTAATTTTCCTGAATATCTACCGATAACTTCGCTCCATGCGTTTCCAAACGGAACAATAACGCGCAGAATATCTTTTAAATTGTTGGTGTTTGAAGCATCAAAGAGCAGGTCTTCCATTTGTTTAAGACCAAGCATCTTTGCGTAGTCATCAACTTCGGCAATTGTGCCAACACCTTTGTGTGCTGGGTTAGCAACGATCGCTTCAAGCTTTTTTACTAATTGTTTGTTGCCAACAAACTTTGAGATGCTTACACCATCTGCGGCTGCTTTTGCACCAAGATCCCTGAGAATGGTTGCTGCTGCTGCATTACTTAAGTCATCTGTGCTATCAAGAATGTTCTTGTAGTAGAAGTGTCTAAAAGTTGGTGACCGCTCAAGATGCCTGCTAGTAAATTCGTTAAGACCATTGAAAAACATCCCGGTAGTTTTGTCCCAAGACTTACTTATTAATTCTCCTGGTTTGATATCGGCAATATCTCCACCACTTCTTTCGCGGGCAACAAGATGCGGTAGACCCTTCCCGGTGGTTTCGTCGTATAGTGAAGCGTTGTGAATCATTGCTTTTGTATATTCGGTTCCGCCCTTTACGCGTGTTAAAGAACCAGCTTCTCTAAATGGGACAACAACACCTTCGTTTCCGGAATTCATTGTATTGACCACAATACCTTTGACACCACCAGGGAGTGTTACTTCGATACCAATATCAACCCCACCAGCAACAACCGGGAAACCCCCAGTGTCAAGCATGTCGGAATGTTTTGCAGCAACGCGTCGAATTAAACCGTTGATTTCCGTAACAGGCGTTCTGTCGTAAGCAGCAATAAAACTCATTGAATCCATACCGCCAATATGTGTATTTGCGTTACCAACAATTACTTTGCGAGCGTAACTATCAAGGATTTTTTTAACTTCATCTACTCCGCTGGTGGCCATAACTTCATCTAAATCAACAACCGGCAAGCGAAGATGTTGCGCTGTGTTGTTATCCCACACTTCAATACCACTTTTAAATTTATTATTAATATCAGTAAAAATCTTTTTATCTTCCATGATTTTGCGCACAACCTGTGCTGCTATTGAGTCATCACTGGCGCCACTGGTTGCCATTCTTGCAACAATATGACTTAGCGGGTCTGCGTGAATTTTTTGTAACTGTTGCACCATGCCCTCTGTGTGATTTATCAATCCAGCACGTGGGTCTGATCTTTGGGCAACGTGCCAACTGTTTGTTTTTCGTGTGTGGTCTGCTACGTCTGCGGATGCCATGCCACGTACTCTGGCGGAACCTGATATGCGTTGCGCAAGTTCTTCGTTAAGTTCCTCAAGGGCTTTGTAGGCAGACCCTTTTGATCCACCCTTGCGTCCGCTTGCAGTAATTAAGTTGCCCATAATGTCGGTTTTATTGGTTCGACCAATGACAAGAGAAATATACTGCATTGGATGCAATATTCCAGAACCAAACCTAATGTTGGATGACCCAATGCCGGCTTGTGCCATACGCACTTGGGCATCAAGCATGTTGCGCATCATGTATCCACCGGTCATCAATGTGAGTGGTTTCCAAATAGCATTTTGGACAAGTTCTGTAGCAACAAACGGTGCCCGCATTTCTCCAGTAAGAACTTTCTTTTCGCTCTTAAGTGCTGTTTGGGCTGCTTGTTTGATCAATACATCGCCCATAACGGCAGGTGGAACTGTTGCCCCAACGTATGGTTTCATTAAAACATCAATTTCGTCCTGAAGTATTTTGTATTGTTTTCTATCGGTGATTATTTCAAGCTTGGTTTTTTTTCCAACAAATGCTCGCTTTGCAAATAACGTACCGCCGTCACTCTTTAATTTTTCTCCAGCGGCCTCAAGGTGTTTTGATATAAATGGATTGCGTGTTAACCGGCGTAGCTGCCGTGGGTCTGGCAATATGCGTGTTCTGTCCATAAAGTCAACGTGTTGAATTGCACTACCAAAAGAAAGGTTGTCTCCGTAACCGCCTCCGGCAGTGGACATTCTTGCCAACCATCCGTTTAATTCTGCTGGTAGTACATGTGCTTTGATAACTGGATTGTTCATTAAATCCCATGCAAAACCGTTGTCCGTGTTAATTCCTTGACGATTTCTGAGGTATGACCTCATAATGTCCATTGTTTCTTGTCCTTTGGTAACTGCCAACTGAGCGGCTTCTGGGGTTACGCCATTGGAAATAATTGATTTGGTTAAAAAATCATTAAATAAATCGTCTGTTTCTTTTGCGGCAACGTGCCCACCAACAGAAGATGTGGCTTCAACAGCTTTTCTTAAAAACGCATTTACGTCTTCCGGTTGTGCACCGCCGGCCCTAAGATTCAAAGCCATGGTTTTAATTGCGTGAGCGCGTTCTGTTGGAGTGCCAGTTAATTTGACCATTCTGTCCGGAAACTCAGCAAACAAACGAGATCGAGAAAATGGAGCCGTTGCTTTTTCCCTGATGGACATTTGAAGCCCTTTAACAGTGGTGTCAATAACTGGTGAACCATATTCATATCCGCCGGTCAACGCGGCAACAACTTGATCTTTTGTTGTAGCTTTGCTCAACATGTAAGCAACATCTGGGTCGACCTTTGAATTAAATGTTTCGGTAAAAATCTTTCCGGCGTCTGTCTCTTTAATCATTGAGTCAGTAAATTTGATGGCGCGTGGGTCACGTGTAAAGAAGTCGTTAAACTTAACAATGTCTACTTCTCCACCGGTAAGCGTTCTTGAAAGACCCATGTCTGCTGCCGCTCTTACGCTGGCCATTCTTGTGTCATCAATTGCTACAGCCAGATCCTCAAATAACCCAGCGCGCGATGCCTTGGACACAATAGGAATAACTTCTTCGGCAACTCTTGCCCCACGCAAACCGGCTCGAACAACTTTGGCAACACCTTTTGCTGGGTCTGGAATAGACAGCACTTTGATTACGTCAATTACTCCGGAGATGCGGTTGTACATAACCGTGCCTGGTGTTGAAACAATACTGGCCATGCCTCTACCAATTGTAAATGCAGATCCGTTTATTTCTCCTCGACGAGCACGTGCCTCTCTGGCCTGTGCTTCTCGCATTTGTTGGCTAATTATAAATCCTTCGCCTTGATCTTCGGGATGAGATAGCAATTGTCCAATTGATGTGGAGTCCCAGAATCCGCCAACTGGTTCTTCTACATATTCAATTGGTACGCCCAGGCCACCCAAAACCGTTGCTGCTGTGTAATCAACCATTTCGGTTACTGTGTCAAGTCCGGCAGTAATATAACGAAGTGGTTTTTTTGTAGTCATTAACCCGGCATGTAAAAGATCGCCTGTTGCAGAAAGTGGTTTTGCTGCCAAATCTGGAGTTACTGCTCCGCCAATCAGTTTTGCAATATTAAGTGCTCCACCCAAAAATCCAACTACTTTTTTTATTCCCGTACCCACAAACCCAAGTGTGTTAGCAGCGGTACTTGCGGCAACATTGCTTGTTAGTTGCGTACCAGACATGTAACCAAGCTCATCAATAGCTGCATCGGTTGCGTTGCTTTTAGCTAATGCCAACATTGTGTCTGGTTGTAACCATGGGGCCCTGGCTGAGATGTTTGCCATATTTGCGGCAATACGACCACCGTCTTGAACTGCAGTAGACGGTCTCTCTACACCACCAAACAATATGGCGTCATACGCCTCTGGTGATAATCCTGCTTGCCATCTCACTGAGTTTTCCGATACTTGTCAAGGAGTGATGTCAGTTCTTCTGTTGGGTACATTCGGGAAATAGCTGCAATCTCATCCATGGCTGATTGTTCTGGAGACCTTTGTGGTATGCCTGCTTGTAAAGAGTTTATCCCAGGACCAAAGTCTGCTCCTGTAGTAATCGGAGAGTTTGGTCGTTCTGTCGGGCGTAGTAGATCCGGCAGTGATCCCGGTGCCGTGTACTTGACTTCTGTTGGCGGCTTGCCTGTTGGCATTGCTTGTTTGGCGCGAGTTATGTTTGCTTTGTCTCCGTAGGTAGCAACATCACGCAGGTCTGACCTATTTGGATAGTTTGGCATTATTGTCCTCCTAGTTGAGCAAGGAGACCTTCCAGACCTCCACCACCAGGTGCTACTGGCTGCTCAGCACCCATCCCTGGTGCGGCAAGGCCAGGCATTGTTTCTGGGGCTCCCATTGGAGCCATGGCTGCTTGTCGATCTTGTGCGCGCTGCTGTGTGCGTGATACGGCCTCATACAGCGGCAAGTCCTTCTCGATAACAAGGCGCGTTAGATAGGCTAAGTCATCTGGTTGGTATGGACCCATTGGGTCTACTGCTTGTTGCTGAATGGATGTGAGCAATGCAGACTCAATACCCTCAACGATGATTCTGTCGTGTTCCATGTCCGGATCGTCAATCATTGGATCGGACTCACGTGCTGATTCAAGCGACATCAATCCAGCACCAAGACGCTGACCCAACGAAACAACAAGACTGTTTACATCTGAACCAGCAGCCGAATAAGATACGTAATGGAAATCCGATTCCCAGATCTTATTGGGAACATACGACGATGTATAGCCCCCACTGCGACCAGGGATATAAAAGGACTTTGTTTGCTTGCCCCAGTATGCTTGTTCTATGGCAATAGCAATCTTGTCTTCTTCAAGGAGTGACGACTCAAATGTTGCTTGAGCTTCTTGGATGCGGAAGTCCACTGTCGAAGACAGAACGTTTTCTCCGCGACGACCTGTGCGGATATTGCTTGCGGACTCGCCGCCAAACTCTGCAGGAATCGATCCCTCAAGTCTTTCCTGCCGTTCCAAACGATCCAAAGCAGTGTCCGTTTTGTAGCCAGGATTGATCTGTTGTTGTTGAAGATCTCCACCTTTGACAATTCCTAGTTGACCGGATTTGCCGTCAGCCACCTGGACAATGACCGGGTTTTCGTTTGGTCGAGCAACAAGGTATTCTTCTGGGAAGATACCACGTTCAATAGCAATTTCGGTAAGAGCCTGCAAACGGGCACGTGTATAATACATGCCAAGTACGCCATCAAATTGACCACGTGGTTTGTCCAATGTGATCCTGTTCGGAACAACGGCTAATGGGCGTCCGGTTCTGTTTGGAATAGACTCAAGTAGCAGCGTAGGTACACCCGAGTTCTCTGCACGGTTAAAATCGTTGTCGTGGTCGGCACCCACAATGACTAGCTGGATGTCGGTAGCCGAGACATACTCCAACATGGTGAACTTGCTGTCTTGGCTGACACGACCCATGCGCAGGTTACCAATAGCCTCTTCGCCATAACGAGATAGCAAGTACTGGGCTGTTGCGCGATATGTAAAAATGCAATCAGATGGAAGTGGATCATCCATGTCATCAACTGGTGCAGCGTATGTATTAAGTGGGTTGATCACGGTCCATTTAGGTATAAGTGTTCCAAAGTCTGGCTTTAAATAAACAGGTGACGAAGCATAGCCAAGTAGGTGTCGTGCTCGGCGACGCATCTTTTGTGGCATCCTGTTGTGAGCCCACATTGCTTGCATCGCTTGTTTGCGCGTCTTGGCAGTTTTTTTGCTCCACTCACTTCCGTCTTTTACTGGAGGAAAGTACGGTGCCGGCATGGTTGATGCAACACGCATTGACATCTGATCCAGACCAACGACCAACAGGTTGGCTACCGATGCTGTGGCTGACTTGTCTAGCTCGTTAAGCGGAATGATGACATCGCCGTTAGCCAGTTCTCGAACCTTTTTCATTTGCTCATGCAATGGCCCAAGGATGCGCTTACGCTCTTCGTAGAGCGCAACAATTTGTTCAGCAGTTAACATTTAGTCCAATCCTAGATCATATTCAAAATTGTCTTTTTCTCCAGAAATACGAGAAGTTTCTCGGAGGTTAATTTCATCCTGAATGTTGCGCATTTGTCCAGTAATTCTTCGTTGTTGTGCTTGTGTTTTAGCGCTATTAAGTTTGCTGGCAAGAGTACCCAACTCTGCTTTTAGTTGTTGAACAGATTCTGAAACATCATCTACGTATCCAGATAGTGCGTTTGTTCCACCTTGTGCGCCTTGACGTGCTTGTGCAGCAGCCAAATCATTTGCTGCTCCAGACATTCCTATTTGTCCTGGGATCATATTAAGATCGCCCAAAGTATTTTCTCCGGCCTCAAAAGGACGATTAGGCGCGCCTGGTCGTCGCAATCTTGGTATGTCACTTGATGGATTATTAAATCTTTGATTGACGCTTGCTTCCCAATCAGCGACAGAAACTTCCGGCATTGCACTGCGAGGAGTGCGCGCTACCGGGATGGTAGGTGCTTGTGCGTTTGTACTTCCAAAGAACCTTCTTGATACCTCACTTACCCAATCTTCTTGTTGCAGAACATTTGTATCTGGCTGTATTGCTGGCATCTCTAGTTCGGCTCTGTGCGCTGCCATACGTGCGTTTTCTGCTGCAGCACCAGCCCGAGCTGCTTCGCCTTCTGGAGTAGAAATATCTGCTACGTGTCGGGCAATTCTTCTTTCTTCAACGGCTTGTCGTATTGCGTGCCACTTTTCTGGATCTGTAGCAAGTAGTTCGCGGTTGGCCATGCCCCATGCATCGTCTTTTGCATCTGCAGCTTCGGTCCAATGTGGCTTCTTTGGAGTAGTGGTCGTAACTGCTTCGTTGTTCCATTTGGTTATGGCAGCAGCTTCTTTTTGGCGAATAGCAGAAATCTCAGCACGGAGTTTTGTGTTAGCTGCTATATCGGCATCCATTTTTGCCTGTGTATAACCGTCTTTACCAAGTTGTGCTTTAAGCTCTCTTTCGTTGAGTTTTAGTGGCAACTCTGTTAATTGTGGTTCCGGTGTTCCGTCTGGATGTACGGTTGTACGATTTACAGAAGCAGTTTTTGCACGCGGTTTTGGTGCTTCTGCAAACCTAAATTGATTTGCAAATGGGTTTTCCTGCATAACAGCTTCTTCTGACCAGGCCTGATACGCCTGTCGGTGTGCTTCGTACGCTGCTTTTATTTCTGTTTTGTTGAGTCCTTGTGCTCTTAAATCATCTGGGCGAGGCTTAACTGGTGCAGGCACCCCATCTGGACGAACGCTTGCACCTGAACGAAGTGCGGTTTGCGAAGTTCTTCCAGGACCACTGGCGGATTTTTGCTGCAATCGAGCAAGTTCGCTTCTTAGTTTGGCAACATCGGCAGGGGTTTCACCAGAGACTGGAATATCGTATTTTTTGGCAAGAGCCAAAACTTCGTCATCAGATCCGTTGGCTATCGTTTCAGCAGCGTCTGCAGAAGCTGTTCGGTTGGCTTGGAAGGATCTCTCAAATGGTGTGTCTCGAATTGGTGCTGACGGCAAGTTGTCAACCCGGGCAATTTTCCCTGCATAATCGTTTGGACCAAACGGAACATCAAAATCATCTGCGTTACCAGCGTCAGTAAATGCAGCGTCAACCTGGGCAACTGTTGGTTTGTCAGCGTTGAGTCCAAGAGCAACATCTTCTTGACTTCTTGCTCCCTGTAGTGCTGTTCTTTGCTGAGCAAGACTGTCGTTAATGTCAACACGAGATTGACGGAAACTACGTGGCATAGTGCTAGCTACATCAGAATTTGTTGTCTTTGTAAGAAGTGCTTTTTTGGCAACATTTTCCGGTTTGTTTACGATTTCGGAAAACAGTGCAGGGTTTTCTACTCTCATTGCTTGAGCTTCTCGTGATGAAAACCAATCAGCATACGCTCTTGCGTCGGCTATATCATTTTCTTTTTGTAGTGCTTCTGTTTTTGCAACACCCATTACATCGTCAAGTTCTCCGGCAAGGAGTTTTTTGTCGGCAACTTGTTGACGAAAACGAACAGATTTAATAAGTTTGTCTACTGTTTCTTGTCCGTACTCGGCAACAATTTCATCGTATTGTGTGTTTGCTGTTCCACTGTCAGCAAGATCTGATAACTGTGCATTGGAACGATTAAGCATATCGTTGCTTAGTTTTTTAAACGTTTCGGGGTCCATTGTTTTTGTTGGTGCTTTTGTAGTACCCAATGAAGTTACTGGTTTGCGAGGCATTGACCCTTCGCCAATTACCGGTTTTTCTGTTACTGCTTTGCTTGAGTAAACAAACGGTTCTTCTGCTTGTATTTTACCCGAAGCAACATCGCGGTTATACTGTTGCAACTTCTTGCCGCGTAGTTTTGGTGCTGTTGGGAATTCTCCCTGCGTTACCGTTGCTCCAGCATTTGCTTTCTCTTGAGCTGCTTTAATAACTTGTTCCGTTGTTACAGCGCCCTCGGCTCTTTTAGCTGACGTTGCGGCGGTTCTTGTTTGTTCTGCAATTTTTTCTGCAGCCTTACGTTCGGTAGTATTGGCAAATTTTGTTCTTGGCGTACGGAGTTTAGGTTTTCCGGTAGCAACGTCTATTCCATCGAAGTGAGGCGTGCCTGGCTTGCCGGATTTGGTTTTACGCAAGGTAAACTGCACCCCAGTACCTTCTTCTATGCCTATCATTGGGTTGCTTGGGTCAACCGTGTACTTGATGCCTTTATGTTCGAGGATGTTTGCTGTTGGGGCTGACGTTGGGTTTAGATTGCCAACTGGTTGTGCACCGGCATCTTCAATAAACATGCCGCGGTCCATCGGCGATCTACGTCCAAATCGATTACCACCAAAAATATCTGCTCGGGATGTCCTTTGTCCGGATATTCCAGAAAGGTCGTTAACACTAGTAGTACCGCTTGCGGTGCCGCTTGACGTGCCATATGGCCTGCTATTAGACCAATCATCTAATACTGATTGAGCAATACTGTCATTCTTATCAATCCAGGCAGTTAACTCCGGGTCATGGTCAAGGTTGCTTTCGTCCATATTTTTTCTAAGTTCTGCAGCAAAATCGCGAGGAGCCGCGGCACCGGTAGGTGCTTCAGCTGCTGCCGCATTGGCGGTTTCTTTAGCTAATTTATTTCTTGCTTTTGTAGCTGCACCTTTTTGCGCAGGAGTTAACGTTGGCAAAGCATCTGGTGCAACTACTTTAAGCGTGTCGGTTTCTGGCACCAAAGAATCAGTTCTTATTTGTTTCCAATCACTTAAGGACAACGTGCCATCCATTGTTTGTGCGGTTTGTTCTGCTTCGATTTCTTGCAACAATTTTTGGTGTGCCCGGTAGGCCGGACCCTCTGCTGCTGTTGGTGCAGTTGTCCATGGTTGCACTGGTTCTGTCTGTACTACCGGTGGTTTAATTTCGCTGTTTCTTGCTACTACGGCAGCAGCGTTTTCCATTCTGTCTGCACTAGTAAGTGGCTTTGGTGTTTCCACTGTTTCCGGAATGCGTTCAAATTTTGGAGCACGGATTTCACCAAGAGGTGCATTGCTACTTCTTAGTTCGCCCAATGGAGTCCTGTAAAACGTTTCAGCTGATGCGGCGTCGTCTGCCCAAGGAGCAATTTTGGGCGCATACCCCCTACGTTTGTTTTGAATTTTTTGAATAGTTGATTTAATTTTTGGAACAACTGTTGACGGTTTTTCTGCGGCTGCGGCTGCGGCTGCAGCGTCTGCCGCTTGTTGTCGAGCAATAGGATCAACAATCTTTGGGGCAGTTGGTGGTTTTGGTGATGCTGTACCTGGCTTGTAAGACGGAGAAAATGGAGAATAATCCATTGTTGCTGCAATGTCGTCAGCTGCCTTAATGGCGTCATCGGTCAATGTCGGGGCGCCAACTACTTTATTTAATGCTTTGCTTAATGTTGGGCCAACAATAGGAGCTAGTTTACTTGCTACACCTTCAATTACTGTACCACCAACCAAATCTATTGCACCCAAAACTGCGGCTTTTTTGGCTGCTTCACCAGAACTATCTGATGTGTCCCACGGATCCAACATGTTGTATGCATAATTTGTGAGACCAGTGCCGATGGCACTACCCTGCTTGCCACCGAGAATGCCACCAGCAACAGCACCAACCGTAGTAATTAATGCTTCTTCGGCTGGCATTCCAAATATTTCAGGTCGTTTAAACTCTTTCCGGAGTTTTTCTGCATTCTTGCTATAAGCAGTAAGGGCCGAATCTCCCTTACCAGAAGTTCCATACGACCAAGGTCCGTTTTCGTCGCCGGCAATTCCAAAAATAGAGTCTGGTACTGGAAGATCAGCCGTGTTTGGTTTCCACGTAATTCCCATATCTTTTGTAACTTGATCGAGTGTCTTTTCCGTAACCTTTGGTGTTTTCGTTGGTTGTGCTTGCTTCATCCCCATGCGCACGTTTGGTCCAGAAATGTTGCCGGTTTTAAGTACGGTCTTTGGAGGTGCGTCGGTTACCGGTATTGTGGTTGGAGTTGTTGTCGGCGCAGTAGTAGTTGGAGAAGAAGGCACTGTAGTTGTTGGAACAACATTACCAAGCGAAGTGGTTGTTTGAGGTGCCATATACGAAGTGCTTGGATTTCGGTAACCAGCAGGTGCGCTTGTTCCAGTTGTACCCGTTACAACGGGTGGGGTTGTTCCAGTTGTACCCGTTACAACGGGGGGATCAGTTAATTTGCTATCGGCAAGACTGCCATCGCTTCCAGTACCAGTATTAAATCGTGCTCTGTCTCCAGGGGTGTAGAACCCTTCACGAGAAACTTGTCCACTTTGGAACTTGTCGCGAAGAGCTTGCTTGTCTACCGACTTACCTGCAGCAGAGAGTTCTTCCGTACGGGTCTTAACATAAAATTGCTGACGTGCTTGTTCTGGGGCAAGATTTGGATGTGCTTGAACAAAGGCGACGCGTTCTTGCTTCCTCTGTGCTACCGCAGCAGGATCAGGCTTCTTTTTCGCCATCTACATTCGTCCTAATCTCGTGATATATCTGTAACGACATAGTACCACAAAATTAAATCCAGCTTGGTCGCCACAACTTTGGTGGCAGTACTGGCTGAATCATTTGCGGAACATGAAGCTCAGCAAACCAGTGAGCCATCACCAGGTCGGTGCCATGTTTCTTACCTCTTGTCCAAGATGACATCTCATCAACAAGAGAAAGCGTTTTCCAACTGCCCGACATGGTTGGAAGTCTTACTTGCCCCGTCCTCCAAAGTGGCGGGAGAAGGGCTTCGATGCCAAGACTTTCATCCAGCTTGTTGCGCGACGTGGTGTGTGCGATGACACTGACCGAATGTAGCGCCTGCCACTTTCGTACAAAGTCATGAGCGAGGAGAAACCTTTGCGCAGCATTTACTTCCACAATCCAGTGCGATATCGGATAACCCATCTCCATCGCGCGATTTTGCCACTCTTCCATAACGCCCGAATATTCTCTGGAACCGGTGTCATAACCAAGTAACTCCTCTGCGGTCAATTTGACGCGCGCTAGATCAACCAGGTACCTGAGATTTGTTTCTGGTTGGTACAACCACCACTGTATACCCCAAAACTCAGTAGGACTAGGGTCGACAGTGGCGATGCTGATAATTGGTGGAGCCAAGTTGTGCGGGATGTGTCCCGGCTGGCGATCTTTGTCGATGCAGCCCGGGTACAGAACTCCGTCTGGTCCCATTCCACCAGTTGCCCACACACGTTCAATCAGATAGTGACCATCGGCAAGGTCTTCTTGCTGGTAAACAACTCGGAACTTTTTTGGACTGTTGTGTTTGACGTACGAAAGATCTTTCCATGACAAACGGAACGGCTCAAGTAGTGGCCCTTCCGGCCAGGCTGGTGCTGTCATCTTCCTTGACGCTGGTCCGGTGTCTAATTCTTCGTAATACGCCTTATAAATAAGATGTTTGTACTTGTGCGTCTTGATTGGCTCTTCATTTCCAAGTTCTTTGACGTCTTCACCGGTGTATGACTCGTCTTCCTCTGCGTCATACGACACTTTGGACAAACAATGTGCGTAAAGGTCCAACGGACTCAGCCTTTGGCCAATAACTGCAAGCAAACCACCCGGATCTACACGGGCTTCTGCCATTGCATCCCATCTTTCAAGCAGTTTGTCCCTACCTACAGACTCTTTTGAGTTCTCTGTGCTGGCTACGTCGTCAAATAGGCACAGATCTGCACGGTGACCAATGAATTCCGACTCAATACCGTACGCAGACACGGTTGGTTCCTTGTTATCTAGTGATTCTCCGGCGTATTGGTCAACAATAAACTCTTCCGCACGCCACAAAGCGCCCAAGTTCTGTGGTTTGAACCTTCCGTAGTCAATAGCAAGGCACGCTTCTGCATCAATAGCTAGTCCACGCTTCACCATTTCTGGGTCCGGCTTCAGTGGGATGGTTCTTTCGAGTGTCTCACGGATACGACGGCTATACATCTTGGCCAACGTTTGTGATACTGAACCGATCATTACGCGTATGTGTCGATTCTTTACTATCTGCCACACAGCTACGTCGTGGAACAGGGTACTCTTGCCGGCACCAGGCGGTACGTTGAGTACACAGAACTGTTTCTCCGGGTGATCCAACATCTCTACAATCTTGTATGCAGCATCAACCTGCCATGGAGAGGGCACACGGCCCAAGTACACACGACGGAAATAGTCGAAGTCTTCTATACCGCGCTGTGCGCGAGGGGACAGTCTTCCGTTAGGAACAACAGGGGGCATGTCTTTGTTCTGGATGTTGTTCAATGCCAGTGCATTACCGCCACCGGTCTTGGCTGCGCGCAAACCTGCAAGCTCTGCTTGATCTAATTGTGCAGCTGTAGCTTTTGCTTTAGAGTTCCATGCCAGTGCAGTCTGGTAGGAGATGCCAGCCATGCGTGCACATTCTTTGAGACCCATACCGGTTTGGAGTGCTTGCCAGAATATTGCCCTGTCTTCCGCGCTGACGGCTCTCTTACCTTGTTTCATGTAGTAATATCTTACCATGAAGGAACTAACAGACAAAGAACTACTCGCCGATGCGTTGGCTGCTGCCGATGCTTGGCGAAAGAAAAAAATTAAAGAAGGGCTCCACGTAGACGCAAACAAGGAGTAGTGTGCTACACTCACCAACACACCTGTCGGGAAGACAGCACACTAGCTAGTTCCAAGAGCCAGACCCCATTAAGTAGTTAAGTGAGCAACGGGTGGGGAGGCTAATCGTGACCGGAAACGGAGTTCGATTCCCATGCTCACACACATAGTGAGGGAATAGAAAGAAGAACAGGTGTCGGCTAGAAAGAATAGCTACGGCGGCCTGGGTTGGAGGACCGAAGCGTGGGGGGAGCATTACTCGGTCTGCTGGGTGCTTCTTTTTTTTATTCTTTTTTGTTTTTCTTCTTTAGCGGCCATCCCCCTGGTGATATATCACCCTGACTAAAACAATATATATCGGTGGCCCCAGAAAACACCTATGGGTAGCTAATCGATATGTACAAACCGGTGAGGAGGGTTATTATTATACCCCCGGGGTACAAATAAAGGCAGTACCCTAGTCGCAATTTCTACGACTAGGATACTGCGAGGTGAATAGGACACCTATTCGGGAACACTCTGCGCAAGTCAGACCCGAAAGGCTTGCTCGTACCGTATCGCCTAAGCGATTTGGAACACGAGACTGATCGCACCTGTAAGAAGGTTGACACGCTCTTGGTCTACCACTTGTGCGCCCAATGTCTTTACTTGGGATGCGCCGAAGCGATTGACTGCGTTTACCGTCATACCTGCGACAGGCGAGTAGTCCACTGAGACTTGTAAGCCCCATATAGCCTTCTCTTTACCTGCGACAGTTACGACGCCAACTTTCGTAAAGGTTGCGATAGGCAACGACGGTGAAGTCATCACTTACCCTTTCCGTTACTTGCCACCAATTGGTGACAATTCAAGTCTGCCGAACGGGCGAACGACGCTCGCTTAGGCAAACACTTGTTCGGCGAACGCTTGTTCGTACATATGCTATAGCGTACGCCTAATGATATTGGTGGGCTATGCCCAATGATTGTGGTGGGCGTAATGATGGTGGTAGGACAACCACAAACTACCACCATCACTAGCCTTTCTCTGTATCTCTATGCGCTAACCAAGGGGTTAGTCAACGCATTGGATACAGCAGACTTCAACTCAAACACTAGATCCTGTAGAAAGAACAGTTGGTTGTACTTATCGTCATAGCCTTCAGTTTCACCTGATGCTATCCAACTCTCTATCTCATTGATCGCTGCCAACGCCTTTGGGATATTCATTGTGATATCCGAGTGTTCATCCACTCACCAAGTGCCAGTGGCAACACTTGATCCAAGCGCAAGCCTGATGCTTTGACCATTCGCTCTGCGATAAGCGATATCTCATTGATACCTTCGGTATCCTCAACAGCCATAGACCAGCCTGCTAACTCTGCGTCAATGTTGTCCATAACAGCGTCAAAGCCCTTGTTGCCAGCACTTTCGATCTTGGCGTGTATCTCACACATACCGTTATCGTATTCGTCTGGCGCGTTCAGGTAGATAACCCTAAAGCGTAGTTCACGGGCTTTGCCATCGGCTGACCAATCAATACGACTGTCAACTTGGTATGAAGTTGAGCAATACGCAATCGCTGCTGCTAAAGCATCGTCAAGCACTTGTTGTGCGTACCATACTCTGGCATAGTTTGCCTTTGTTGCTGCCTCAATGCCAGCCTTTGTGCTTCTCTTTGGGATTGGGTATGTGCCAACGACAGCCCATTCACCCAAGTTCTCAAACAGGTACTGGATTGCTTTGGTTGCCAATGACTGTACTTTCTTTTGCTTCTTGACATAAGCAGCCCTTGGCTTTGGCGTTGGCTTGGCTGGTGGATCACTAAGCCTAAATCTAGGCGATGCTGGATGGGCTGGTGATACCTGTACTTTCCTTGCACTAGCACTTGCTGATGGGGTTTTCATTGCTTTCTCCTTGTTTGGTTATGTTTGGTTATTCTTGGGCAGGTTGCCCACTCTAATCGTGCCGAACGGCTGAACGACGCTCGGCAAGCGTTAGTATTACTAAACCTAGTTATATATTCCCTATCCCACCACATAGCACCGTGAGTAAATGAGTTGGCGCATCTCCCGCGTATGCTATGTGATGGTGGTGGGCGAATTACTTACTGATTACCCATCCCACGATGGTCAGTACGAGCATTATCTTGATTGACAGCGTAGTCATAATCATTCCTGCTCTGCGTCTGGATCTGCGAAATGGTCGTGACCAATCTGCTTGATCACATACATCATCTTTTCGTAAATCTCAGGCATTTCCTCCTTGAGTTTAGGTGGCATCTGCTGTGCTTCGGCTAAGCCTGTAATCATTTTCCTTTGCTTGACCGTCAAAGCGTCAAATGCTTTCCTATACGCCTTCTCATCTTCTTTGTCATCACCAAACGGCAGGTAGAACTCCTGATCGTCTACATTGCCATCAGCGTGACTGATACTAATGGCTACACCACCAGGTGTTGTCATAGCAGAAAAGAATGATTTCTTCATCTGTACACACATCAGCAATGACATATAATTGCTGGCATTGTGTAACGACAGCAACAGTTCCTTGTTCTCAAGAAACTCAAGCATATGGTCAGCCGTTTTGGTGCCCATAGCACCTTTCATACGACAAGCCACTGCTTCTCCACCACCTACGCCAGAGTAAGCCTCCATATTAGGACCTACCTGTTCGATGTGATCATCAGCATCAAATTGCTCGTGAGTAATACGCTGACCAACACACAACACTGCCTTGACATTGGTGCTTGCCATCATCTCATTTGCTAGTGGTATTGACTGACGCAACAGGTCAAGTTGTAACCTTGACCATTCGTCACTGATTTTGCTACCCTCAGCGTCTGTAATTGCCTTGAGTTCTTTCATTAGTTCATCCATTAGCGCTTTCCTCCTTGTAGGCGTCTCATTAGTTTTTCTGCTTGTGTCACATTCATTACTTGCGTTACACGATACCTGTTCTTGATGTACTCAATGTCTTTGAGCAAGTTATGGTTTGATGAGTTACCAGCAGCACCAGTAACTTCGCCATCGCTTACCCAAATGAGTGGTTGTGATGAACGCTCCCTAAGTGATGCACCATAGATAAGTGCAGGACCATCAACACAGTTATTGCCAGGCACCGTAGGTAATGTACGCACCATACGACCTTTCTTAGCAATAACCCAAGTGTTTGGCTGAGTTGACTTATTGAGTCCACCAGAGTACATAATAACTGTTGCCCCTGCTGAACACTTAAGCAAACGATCAAGATCATCCTCAGACAATTGCATTGATCCTGACGCGTCAATAACTACTACGCCTCCCAATGCCCTTGTCTTACGAGAAAAGATACGCCTGTCTGGATCAGTAACAATCCTGTTGATGTATCTTGGCTCTCTGCCACTGTCGTTAGCTATAGTCCTGCGACCAAGTTTGCCAGTGTGATTGATGCTAAGTTCAGGCTTGGATACAACAAGTTGTTCCCAATTGCCAATCAAATCATCTCTCTTTGGATGCGCTCTGCTTGGCTTATCCAAAACTCTCTTTTGGTCTCGCTCAGCCCTACGCTCACCTGCTTCCCTACGCACATTGTCAGAGTAGTTGTCTATCCACTCAGCAAACTGCTTCCAATATTTGACAGAACGCTTCCTGCTCCAATCGTTTGGGTTATTGATACCGGCTAATCGAGTGCCATATCTGCTGTATCCGTCATACATCAAGTCAATACAAGTTGACTCAAAGTCATTGAGTTGCATCTTGATGGCTGGATCTTTGACAGAGCGCACTAGTTCTGTAAATGCGTCTGTGCCTACGTGAGACATAGCAGCAAGAATTGCCTGCTTTGGTGGATTACCTTCGCTGAGATAAGCACTAAGCAAACCAGTATCAACAGTTCCAACGCTTGGATCTTCGCCAAATGCGTGTCGATAACGCACATTCGCAAATATACGATTAGCCGTCTCAATGCTGTGCTCTGATACGTGCCATTGCTTGGCTCGTTTCTCTGCGTAGGGCAAGTCGTAACGACTACGGATAAGCACATAATCACGAATGATTGCGGCTGGCTCACTGTCACCTGTTGGTGCTTTGTATGTGTTTCTCCCTGCCTTTGTCTTGGCAAAAGAAACACCAACAGCGTCTAGTGAAAACGCTTCCCCAGTACTTTGGTAAGTTTGGGTTTGGATCATCGGTCTGTCTGGTAGTACTTCTGGTGCTACCACATTGACTGATGCTTTCTTCCTAGCGATACCCATTAAAACACCTCCTTGTTAGGTGATACTAGATCTGCTGACTCTGCCGAAACGATAGACAAAGAACTGATGATGCTCTTGGCAATGCGTGGTAGGCAGATGTGTGCTGATGACTTGAGGTCATTGCTTGCTGTCAATAGTTGCGCAAAGGCAAAGAATGAACGCAATGAGTAACGATCTGCGTCATCTCGCATTGAGTATTCCAATGCAATGTCACGCAGGTTCTCTGGCAATGCCAAGATGGCATCAGGGTGTGGCTTTTCGATTTCTACACGAACAACCAATCTGTCAAGTACTGCTGGTGACAAATCGTCTGGCTCTCCGTTCATCGTTGCCACAACACTAAACCCAGCAGCAGGGCGAATGATCTCGCCTGTCTCTGGGTGTTCGTATGAACTTGACGTAACGGTGTCAATGATTGCCATAAGCCGTGACTCAATGTCACCGTTTACACGGTTGATTTCGTCTACAACCAAGCGACCACCAGTGCGCCAAGCCTTGATGGCAACGCCTTCCTGAAACTTCCAGATGCCGTTGTCGTTCTGCTTGTACTTGCCGATCATATCGCCGTCTGTCATTTCGTCTGTGCAAATCAAACGGTATGACTGTTGACCGTGTAGGTGATAGTTGAGACCAAAGTAGGTCTTGCCTGTACCTGGCTTGCCGTAAAGCAATACCCTGTCCAGTCCGTGTTCCATAGCGAAGTTCGCCATTTCCCAATCTGCTATTGCTGGTGCTTTCGTTGATGTTGCCATTTTATTTCCCTGCTTTCTTGTTGGTGATTACTTGGTTGTATAACTCTCTACATTCGTCAGCAAGAGTGCCTGACCCGTTGGTTTCTGTTTGTGGATTGCCCTTGTCATCCTTAAAGCGAATGACAGAGATGATGTTTTTGTCATCTACTGCAAGAGACAAACGAACTCGCCTACGCTGTGCGTGTTGGCTTGGTCGTACATCTTCTTCATCATTACCTAATGGTGATGCCCAACCACAAGTGACAATGATAAAGCGTGGCTCAATGAACGCTGTAAGCGCTTCCAAGACATTCTCATCCTTGAGAAGTTTGTAAACATCTCCGTGACTAGAAAGAAACTCGGCATCGCCATTGTCATCCAGATAGTAAATACTGGCAGCAGACATATCAAAAGCACTTGTATTTGGCTTTTTCCTGTCTGCTTTGTATAGCTTGGCTTCACAAACCCCTAAGGCTTGCGTGGTGGATACGGACATAATTTGCTCTCCCTTGCTTGGTCTGTCTTGGGCTGGTTGCCCACTCTCAGACTGCCGACCCGACGAACGACGCCCCCCAAGTAGTGCACTACAGTATTAAGCCGTAACGCAAAACTACCCCCCAAACTAATGCTTGAGGGGTAGTAATGGCAGTGGTGGTGGTGGTGGTGGTGGTGGTGGTGGTGGCTACTCCGTAGCGTAGAATTCGGAAAACGTAGACACAACTTGGTCACGCAATTGCGAATACTCTTCGAAATTATTCTCAATCATGTGGTACGGCATGTCCGAGAATGCAGCTAATAGCCTGCCCGGTGTGTTAGTAACAAACTCATCGCTGCTGATATCTATCACACTGCTAGTTACTTGACCGGTACCAAGAGTCCTGACGTACCCATACATGTAGCCGGATGTGTTGTTGAATAGCATGATCTCAACGTTTGTTGAGCCTCCCAATCCAGCATACGCACCGAATCTAATTGCTGTTGCTGTTAGTCCCGGCGTTGTAAACGCTACTACTGAAAGAAACTCTGACTCCAGCAGGTGGGATATGTTGTCATCGGATGCAATTGGTATTGCCATGATTGCATCTTCGTCAGCTGCATCGACAAGCTCTCCGGTTAAGGCAGCATTTGCTTGTTTGGCAACAATGGCATACAGATAGGTATCTTTACCTGTGCGTGGGCCGGCTGATAGTTGTCTCTCTATCTCACCGTATGCAGCTAGAAAGTATTCTTGTGTTCCTGGCTCTGTCATGTACTGCTCCTTTGTTTGTGGCGGAATCCCGCCGTTGTCATCGTGCCGAACGGCCGAACGACGCCGGCTAGAGGCTTAGGGTGAGGCTAATATCGTGCATTGCCTCGTCAACCTCAGCTTTGGTTAGCTGTGATGCCATATGTACTGCTGCTTCTCTTGCTACATCTCTTGCTGCCTCGTTGGTGTTATTCAGTACTTCCGAGATCAGTTCTTTCAATACGGTTACGCTTGGCTGGCTCATGTATTTCCTCCATTGTTTCTCCGTTGCGGGAATGATTATATTGATTGTGACATACCGGTGGGTATGTTTTGATGTGTGTAGTGATCTTATCTCCACATTTAGGGCATTGCCAGTTAGTCATACCAAACAGTCCTCGCATTTTTTAACGTAACCTTGTGTGTCACCCAAAATACCAAGTTGTGTGAACTTTGGCGTGGTTACAACGTATGCGCCGTCTATTTCTTCCCAGCGTTCTCCGCTGTCCCATCCAGTTCCACCACAAACATCACAGTTGTTTACAGTGGCAGTCATCTTGCTTTTGCGGCCGGCACGGAACACTTCTTTAACCCTGTGCAGGCTAGGAAACGATTTGTCTGCCTCAAGTACGGCCAAAGCAGCCTTAACTTCTTCTTCCTCCACGTTGAGTATAAGGTACTCGTCGTGCAGCCAAGCTTTTTTTACTGTGTTCCTAGCAATGTTGTCTTTGGGAAAAAAGCCACACAGCCTGTCCACAAATAGCTCAATGTACATTGGTTTCATAGTTCTACTCCCTGTTGTATATGTATCCGTAGTCGGTCAATTACGGAGTTTTGCTCTTTGATGATATCAAGTGCTTCGGCGTATGCCTGGTGCCGTTGGGATAATTCCACTGACAACAAGGCTTTCTCCTCTCGAAGCCTGTCTAGGGCCACCTGTAAATCCATGCTTACTTGACTTAAAAACTGCTCTTCTTCGCTCATTTCTTGCTCCTTGTAGCCAATTCCTTTTGGAATTCGGTTATTACATGAATCAGTATGTCCGTGTCGGAAGCACCAACCCAGGTCTTCTCTAACAAGCGTATCGCATCAACCAGTACCCGTGTTGGTATCATGACACCGGCCAACGCTTTAACCCAAGCAACACAAGCCTTTCGGCGGGTGTTTTGCCACCCCACACACCGTGTGTCATCACGTTGTCGTTTGCATATTCCAAACAGGCGCGCTTAACCGTGCATGATTTACATACTGCCTTGGCTGCATCGATGTGCTTTTGGTTGTAGCCAAGCTTGCCAAAGAAAATGTCTCCGGTCATGCCCAAACAGGCAGCATCTTCTCGCCATTCCCAGCTTTTGTTCTTGAGTGACCAGGAACTCAATATCTCCATTGACAGCTCCTTGCTCCGTTGTTGCTTAGTCTGCTGAGGCTTCTTTACTCTCCCCATGGACTAAAACTATTGCCCGCTGCTTCGTACACTGCTAATGCTGCCATTAGATTGACTGCCGGGATGAGTAACTCGTTGCAATCCTTGAGTATCTTTTGCGCCTGTAGGTACCCCTTGAACGCGTACTTGTTTGGCAAACACCACGTTTTGTCGTTGATTTGCATAAGGCCATAGTCCGAGGAGCCGTCTTGATTTAATGTAGAGTTCAGCGCACCAGGCCGGCACCTTGACTCTCGGTGCATCAATCTGTCTAATGTAGAAAGGTTCTGGATGCGCCACCCTACAGACAGCGCAAGCTCTCGCCATTGTGGACACAAGCCTGATTTTTTCGCAGCATGAGCAACGCCCGATGGCATAACTGACATAATCAAGGACATGGCTATAATCGTAAGTCGTTTCATATGATTCCTCCGAGTTTATCATTTGAGACCTGCCTTTTTGAGTAATTCTACTAGTGCCTCTAGGGTTAACACTGCGTATTGTGAGCCGGCATCACCGTGTCCACGTCGTTTGGCAACAACGATACCGTATTCTGCGTTGGCATTTCCTCTCTCTACTTCGGCTTCTTTGAGCCAGCCTGAAAAGTTCAAGGTCTTGTGATCCTTGCACTCCCAAACAAGCTTTTTGTTTGTACCGGCTATGTCACCTTTGTCGTGCACACCACTGAGTGTTCTGCGCTCTACGTTTGGATAAGTAGCTTTAAGGTAACCAACAATCAATGTTTCGAATGCTGTGCCTTTGGCTTTACTCTTGCTCATACAACCTCAATCCATACACGCATGGATCTCCGCCTTGATCCCACTCATCGAGTTCTTCGTCTGATTGAGGCAAGCCTTCGTGTGTGTTGCACACAGCAGCAGAACAAAACTTGTTTTTTATTCCGTACTCTATCCACTCATGAATGTTCATGGATCTCTTTCCAGTCGGCGTGACTGCCAAGCATAAGTCTTTCATCAGGTCTAAGCGCAATCCATGTTGGACTGTCCGGATCACAAAGACAGCCAACCAGTGTCAAACCATTACTCCTAATCAAAGAAGCACATTTTTGACACTGGATGGTACGCATCAGAAAGGATCTTCGGGTGGTGATGCTGGTGTAACTGGCACTGCTTTGAGTGCTGTAATCAGTTGGCTAGCTTCTCCCATTGAGATGTCATTAAGAGAAGTAATGGCCCGACCAACAACTACGCCGGCGTACTCGTTACCTTCTACTTCTGTCATTCCTTGGCCTCTGATGATGGACTTGATGAGTCCAACCTGCTTTGGTGATGCACCAGCTCCTGGGTTCTTAATGGTTGGTGCTGGTTTGGGAACATTGGAAACCTGTGTTGACCCATTAAACATGCTGGCAACTTGATCCGGATTCAATTCTTGCGGTCTTGCTGCTTGTGGTGCTCGTTGTACCTTTTCCATCTCTTCGCGACTAGGGCGTGAACCCTTAGCTGCGTAACCACAGTTGGCTAGGGCTCTGCCAATTGCCGAGGTCTCACAGTTTTCTACAAAAGAAGTTTTATTGACCGGACTACTGTTGCGTGTTTCTTCTGCATAGCCACTGGCTTTTGGTCGTGCGTCGTCCGCATGGAAGTACACATCGCAACGGAAAACAACCATTGATTTGTCTGCTGTTATGTCTTCCATCATTGTTGCAATGCGACCATCCGGATGATCGTGCCAAAACTTAACAAGTCGATCTTCGACTGTCTCGTAATTATCTAAGTTGAAGTGTGCCATTGTTATTTGCTCCTTTTTGTTGTTCTTATTGTTCTGTACTCTGTCTGCTTGATGTATTTTTCTGCTAGAGCTGGGTGTTCCGACTGGAACCTTGTAGTGTCGAACGATGATTTCTTTGAGACTTTCCAAGTAACCACTTTATCTCCGTTTATTGAGCCGACATCACAGCCCTTGAGGGCCATTGCTATCTCGGTCTTTGCGTGCTCCTCCAAAGCAGCTGCCTCCGTTTTAAGAGTACGAGCTGTTTCCAATAATTCCAACACCACAACAAAACTTTCAGGCAACTCTGCGGTAGATGAGTTTGATGGGTTGAGGTAGCTTGCGTTCTCGTAACTCATCTGTGCGTTTGGTGGTACCACACCTGCGTCAATATAACCAAGGAACTCTTGGCAAGCAGCAATATGGTTTTGTTTTTCGTCCGATGTAACCACTTGTGTGTGACGATGTAGCTCCAAGTTGCTGTCAAAGATACCCCACTCAACCCTGTCTGAGTCTGCACAAATTGCCTGATGGACTCCCTGCCAATACCACATCGGGGGAAGTGAACCAGTCCACATCTTCTTGGATGTTTTGATCTCAACTGGAATGCCGTCCGGTGTTATGCCGTCAAGTGTTGCAAGCAACCGGACTGAGTTTCCGTCCGTGTTAAACGCGTAAAGAACGTCCGGTGTCGACACCTCTATATGTTCAAGGTCGGCGAACCACTCAATTAAAACAGGTTCAAGTCTGTTCCCGCGCTCCATTGCCATGTTTGCTTCTTTTGGTGTGGGCGCGTTCTCGGCGAGAAGTTCGATCGCAAGATCGGCTGTCGTCATATACGGGTTTTCCCCGTGAACTGCTGCAGCAACCGACGCGGTTATGCGGGCAAGCCCGTCTTCATCTTTCCAGCGCGCCGTTAGCCACTCTTGGCTTCCGTGGGTTGGTTTAACAATCGTGTATCTGTACCCGTTCATAATTTCTCCTTTGTTTAAGTATCCGAACTGATTGAATCATTGCGATCGGTATGTGTGTCACGTTACCAACCGTCTCCACCTTTGGCAACTCGGAATCAAACATTGTTCCGCACAAAGTGATGTAGTGTTCTTGGCAATCTTTCCATATGTAGCCAACGGTTCGCGCTATTTGATCTTCCGGTTTGTATGTGGACACTGCGGTCCACCCATTCTCTGCATCATATGCATCTCTCCATGTCACTTCCAGTAAAGTCCACGGTTCTACTGTGTGTCTGTTTAGTCCAGCCAACATGTGTACTCCGCAGTAACACGACCTTTGTCCGGATCAATAAAGTGAAGTCGCTGTGATGGTTTGCCCACTGCAGCTATAAACGCACGGGCGTACTCAGAGTGTGACTCTGTGCTGCCGGTAACAAAGATTCTTCCTGCATTTGCCATGGTCAGTGTCATTGGTGTGTGCCAGTGACCCATGTACACATCTTGGAACGGCTCAACAACACCGGTTGACCAAGCGTTGCACTTGCGCAAGATTCCAAAGGCCGGCGTACTACCACCGAATGAGTTGATCTCGTCTCCGTGCACCAGAAGGGCTCTGTAGTTTCCTACTTCAACGATCTGGTACCAGTCATTTGACATCTGCCAAGTAACATTTTTGAGATCCTTTGTTCGCTCTGATGTAATTTGATATGCCATTCTGTCGATGTTGTCGCCTGATGGCATGTCACCTTTGCGACCCAATCGACCATGGTTTCCAAACTCGCACACAACATGCACCTTGGTAAAGTGAGCGCTAAGTCGTTGAAGCATTGACTCCATAATCCCGGCAACTTCAAACAGCTGTGTGAATAGGTGTGCTTCAATTTCATACGCTTGGCCCGGAAAAATACCAACGCCTTCTACCATGTCTCCCCCAAACATGACTACGCACTCGTTCACCGGATGGTGCGACCTCTGAATTTCTGTCAGAGAAAGGACCTTCGTCACTAACTGGTCTATGCGTGTACGGCATGTAGTTACTCCATAATCTGCTGTTCGCTTACCAAGCTGCCAATCGGTTGCATGGACTAATGCTACTTCGGGGTTTTTTCCCTTGGTCATTTTGTATACCGGGAACTTTGGTGGTTTGCCAATAGCAAGACTGGCGTCTTTTGCTGCCCTGTATACGGCTTCAATGTTGTCGGCGGTTTTGCGTTGCGATCTTGCCGTTGCAAGCTGTGCTGTTTTTAGGGCCCTTCGTAACTCGATGATTTCTTCCGACTGGCTGAGCACCTCGTTGAATTCACTGGTCATTTTGTTGATCCTTTTGTTACTTGTTTTCTCCATCGGGACAAAGTGCTTGGGGATATTACGTATCCGCACTCTTTTAATGTCGCGCAAAGAACTGGCGCGCTGATTGCTATGTTTTTCAGTGCCTCCATAAAATCCCGATAAGATTCCGGATCCAATGTTTTTTGAAGATCTACTGCGTGATCGACCTTCCTCTTTGTGCTTAGCTTCTGACTGAATAAGCTTTGCGCTGGTGCTGTTGATCCTCGGGTCATTTGTCCTCCGTTGTGTAGCGATACAACCATGATACATCATGACGCATCAAGATGCAATGACCCGGGGAGATGAACCTCCAACCCGACGAAGGAGGCTCACCTCAACCCAGACAGTCACAAGGGAAAACAAGGGAGGAAAACCCTTGTGCACTGTTATTCGCAGTGTAGCAGACTCGTGCTTAAATGGCTACACGTTAGGCTTTTTTGTTGGTTGGGAGGGGGCACACTTTGTGTGCATATCTGGAACCGATTGAAGGGATTGCCTCCGCCCCACCCCCCGGCCTTCAGTCAATCAGATAAAAAAAGAAATTGCAACTATTATTTTTGGTGGTTTTCCAGATGCCCCGAAAGCTTGTCAGAAACCTTGTCTATCTTGTCTTCTGTCCGGTAAATAGTTTTGTGCATACCCCTTAAAATCCCCTGCACTACAGCGTGGTCAGCTTTGTTTTCTTTGCCTAGTTTGGCAACGACTATTGCTAGCAGACCAAAACTACCAGTAACGACAGCAGCCCAAACAGCATCCATGTCATACGGCTTTC
>Ga0209596_1000388_pt1 | contig 40916 bp, 28 predicted proteins | sample M_130807_MF_Meta_FD_187314 | JGI IMG/M metagenome (GOLD analysis project Ga0209596, IMG submission 187314) | Freshwater microbial communities from Lake Montjoie, Canada to study carbon cycling - M_130807_MF_MetaG (SPAdes) (version 2) | ecosystem: Environmental > Aquatic > Freshwater > Lake...
AGGTTCATTTGCGTCATTCATCAATGGAGAAACTGAAATATTTACCGTGGTGGACTTCCCGTTACATTCCAATAAAATTTGACTTTCAGATATGGTAACGGATTCTAGTTCACATTTGGTGATGAGCTGTGTTATGTACTCATTTGATTCTAATACGTATTCATAGTGATTACCTAATACATTTTCCTTATCAAGATTAATAATTGCAATTGCAGCTCTATTAATATGATTTATTTCACCCATTAAATTTGTAGTAAAAACACCAGTGACAATTGATTGCATTACATTGTCATTGAAGGTTTTAGCTTCCTTAATATTTTCAATTAGTTTAATGTTATTATAGGCAACACTAGCCTGTGTTGCTATGGCAGACAACATATTTGCATCAGAATCATGAAAAGGGGAAAGCCCTTGTCTTGATTCTTTATCAAATAGAATAATTACCCCTACTACGTTTTTTTTGTCTAAAAAAGGTGCAATTAATCCAAACTTGCATTGTGTTTTAGATAAAAATGAATCGTCCTCAATTTTTATGTTGAGTGCTTTTCTGGACTCATTGATTTCGCTAATAATTCCCTTTCGCTTATTGAATATCAGACCTTTTAAAACAGAAATATCAATATTAAAATCTGCACCAATGTGTAATACATCTGAATTGTCATCCTCAATTAAAATTAAGCCAGAACTTGCGTTCAATACCCCACATGACTTTACTAGAATTTCCTGTAATAAAACAGAAATTTGGTCAAATGAGTTTAGTTCATTGGTAATATCCAATAAAGTTTCTAGTTCAAGATACTTTAATTGAAGATCGTTAATATTGAAGTCGGAAGCCATTACAATTCATTAACAGCAGCAGCTTCTGTCTCATGAACAGTTGAATATTTTGTCAAGCCCATAATATTGAATGTCTTTGCAACAATTGGCGCTAAATTATAATAACCAATTTTGCCATTTACCTCTTGCAATTTTTCAATAATTTCAATCAAAATAGAAACACCAATACTGTTTACAATTTTTGTACCAGCCATATTGATTAAAAACTTAGTTTGACCTTGTGCCATTTTTTCATAAACTACAGCCGAAACAGCCTCGCCACCTACATTGTTTAAATAACCGTTGGTTTCGATGATTACAATTGAATTGTTTTCTTTTATACTTGTTATAAAGTCGCTCATAAATAAATTTTAGTGTTTAATATTTTTTTTCATTGTTACGGTTGTGCCTTCATCATTAGATTCAAACTCAACTGAATCCATTAACTCTTGGATAAGCTGTAAGCCCCATCCTCTTTTTCTTTCATCTTTCCCAATCTTATTTTCAATTTTAGGAATCTCTACTTTGGTTTTATCAAAACCAATACCTTGATCAATTACCTTAATAACCAAAGAATCATCTTCAATTAAAAAGTTAATAAATACATTGTTTTCAGCTTTTGAATGTTCAAACGCATTGATACAGGCTTCAATAAGTGCCATACTTATCTCGCCAGCTTGATCCTCAGTAAGATTCATGTGCCTTGAAATTACTTCGGCTGTTTGGGTTGCAATCAATTCCATATTTGGAAGGATAGGCAACCTTAATTCGACGGAGGGCTTTTTCATTTATTGTTATTTAATGGTTATTATTTATGTTTTATTACTACTAATGTGATGTCATCTGGATTATGATTGCCCGATAACCAAGCATCTGCTTCCATCATTAATTGATCAATTACTTCTTGTGCAGTTTTGTTGCCATAAGTAGTAATTAAGTCCTGCAGTTTTTGATAGTCAAACAATTCTCCCGCTAAGTTAGGGGCTTCTGGTAAACCATCCGAAATAATCACCAAAATATCTCCCTTAATAAAGTCGGTAGTAGTCTGGTCAAAATGGACATCGTTAAAGCTACCCAATGGAACCCCTGATAATTGTATCTCCTCGGTGGTATTCGTTGTTGCCCTGTATATAAAGTAAGGAGGCATACCTGCCGAACTGAGGGTAATTTGATTGTCCTTCACCAACGCAATGTTTAAACTCATCCTTAAAATACCCAAATCCACTTTCTTCACTACACGGTTTAACTCATGCAACATATCTTTGGGACTCATTTGAGGCAAGCCAATTATACCCGCTTTGGTAATCGACACCAACATACCAGAAGGTGTACCATGACCCGTAGCATCTCCACAAATTGCATACAATGAACCATCTGGTTGTTCAAAAAAGTCATAATAATCTCCACCTACTTCGGTAGAGGTTCTTAAATAACCTGCAATATCTAAATTTTTAATAACTGGTAAAGTCTTAGGCAATAATCTTTCTTGTAAAGCTTTTGCTTCCGCTAGTTCACCGTTTTTACGGTCATCTTCCAGTTTCTTTTTTTGTTGCCTTTGTTTGTATTGAACAAAAAGATAAATCAGGTATCCCGTCAATAATAAATAAATTGTATACGCCCACCATGACACCCATGGTGCTGGTAATATTTTTATTTTTACAGTTGCGCCCTTCTCATTCCACATACCATCATTATTGGAAGCAATCACTTTAAAAGTATATTCTCCAGGAGGTAAATTGGTATAAGTAGTAAAATGTCTTGTGCCAGATTCTCTCCAATCATTATCATAGCCTTCCATTTTATACTTGTACTTATTTTGTAAAGTATTTTTATAATTGAAGGCGACAAAGTCAATAGATAAAACATTTTCATCATAATCAACTACAATGGTTTCTTCATAATTATCTGACTCAATTGGAATAATTGTATTCTTTTTAGTGATTTTTTGAATGATGACATCAGGCGCTACTGCATTGTCAATTACTTCGCTAATATTAAAATAATTTACGCCGTTTTGTCCTGCATATATCATGTCACCATCAGGTGTAGAAAAATTACAAAAACTATTATATTCATAACCTTGCGCTCCGTCGTAAGGGGTTAATGTTCTAAATTGTTTGGTTAAAATATTATATCGAATAATGCCATAATCAGATGACATCCATAATTGTCCTTTATTATCTAAATAATTATCATAAAGAACCTGCGAGGATAAGCCATCGTTAATTGTAATTGCACGTTTGGTTTGATTTTTTAAATCGACTTCTAAAATACCTAATTGTGGAATAGTGATTAAGGCTAAACTATCTTTGTATACTTCGATATTATTTGCAGCGCCGCCACCTCTATTTTCAAACTCCTTAAAACTAAGTTTAGGGCATGCTAACTTGATTTCATTAGTTGATTCATTCCAGGTATAAATATTGTTTTCAGTTAAAACATAAGTGATATGATTCCCTTTATTAATAAAAGAATGTATGAATTGGTCCGCTAATTGATTTAATCGCTGAAATGGTTTAATAACAGTTTTGCCATTAGAATCGGACATCAAAAATGAAGGTTTGCCTCCAGTAATTAAATTCTTATTTTCAGTCAAATAGGTTTGAAATGAATTAAGCTGTTGTTGCTTGCCTTCAAATAGCTTTCCATTTGCTACCTTTTTAAATTGGCTTTCATTTTTTTCTTTCTTAAAAATATCATTACCCTCGTTTGATCTCACTTCAGTTCGATATGCCCAAATATTATTTTTTGCATCACCAACCAACTTCCACAATGGCGTTTTGTTTTGGTTTTGCTCAAACAAATATTTAGTCAGCTTTTTGTTTATCGGATCCACTTCAACAAGGCCATTATTTATTTCGTTGCCTCCAATCCACAAATGTTTTTTATCATCAATTAATGCACCCCAAGCTTTAGTGAAAGGCAGTTTAATGTCAAATGGTTCTTGATCATTGATAACTTTTATTTGCTTTCTGGTGGGGTCATATTTTAAAACGCCATCGTTGGTTGCAATCCAAATATTTTCCTGCTTGTCCTTAATAATTTCATTGACACTATTTTTTACAATAGATTTAATAGGATAGGTATCAACATTCAAATGTGTTATGGTATTATTGTTTAAATGAACAATATCAATTCCCATTTCAGCAACGCCTAACCATAATTCTTTCTTTATATTATCAAAATAAATACCATTGATTTTATTACCCATTATCGTGTTAGGGTCATTTGACTTATTTTGAAATGCCAAACTCACTCCTTCATTTAAACCAAATTTGTAAACACCATTTGAGCTGCCAACATAATAATGTGTAGCATCAATTTTTGCAAATTTCCAACAATTAATTTCCTTAAGCGGGTCTTCTGATCTTAAGTATTCTTTTTCGAACTTTTTACTTTTCGTATTGAAAAGTAATAGCCCATTAGTAGTAGAAATCAACAAATGATGGTCATCTAACTGCACCAATTTATTAAAAACGTTTTTTGGATTTTTTTTACTACTTGTATCCTTCACTAATTGGAACTGCTCCCAAGTTTCTGTCTTATAATGATAGCTCAATAATCCAAAACCATTGGAAGTTGCAAAAACTTGTTGATTTGCTTCATCCACAACTAGGTCAAACTTTGACCCCGGAAATTTTAGGTTCTGAATGTTTTTCCATTTATCTGTGCTACGGTTTAAATACGAAAGAAATCTTCCATTAGCAACCCATAAATTTCCCTTTGAATCTTCATTGATATCATATTGGTTACCTGGCTTCAAAGCATTGGAGTCTAAAACATTGGATCTATAATTCTTAAAAACATATCCATCAAATCGCTCTATACCAATATTGCCTACTAATATATAACCTAGCTTGTCCTGATAAATGGTATAGGTTGATCCGAGAGACAAGCCATCTTTAATTTTATAACTTTCAAATGAATAGTCAGTGGCGTATTGCGCTTTAATATCCTTACTCAGATTAAACAAGGGCAATAAGACGAGCCAAAATTTGAAAGCATTTTTTATGATCATATATTGAGTTTAGATAGTAACTATTTATGTTTTATGACTACTAGTGTGATATCATCTGGATTATGATTGCCCGATAACCAAGCATCTGCTTCTATCATTAATTGATCAATTACTTCCTGTGCGGTTTTATCACCATAAGTGGTGATTAAGTCCTGCAACTTTTGATAATCAAATAATTCGCCAGTTAAGTTGGGTGCTTCTGGTAAACCATCAGAAATAATCACCAAAATATCTCCTGAATTAAATGAAGTACTTGTTTGGTCAAAATGAACATCATTAAAACTACCCAATGGCACGCCTGATAATTGTATTTCCTCGGTGGTGGTGGTCGCCGCCCTGTAAATAAAGTAAGGAGGCATACCCGCCGAACTTAGGGTAATTTGATTGTCCTTGACAAGGGCAATGTTCAAGCTCATTCTTAAAATACCTAAATCCACTTTTTTAACCACACGGTTTAACTCATGCAACATGTCTTTCGGGCTCATCTGCGGTAAGCCAATAATTCCTGCTTTGGTGATGGACACCAACATACCCGAAGGTGTACCATGACCTGTAGCATCTCCACAAATTGCATACAATGAACCGTCTGGTTGCTCAAAAAAGTCATAATAATCACCTCCTACTTCGGTAGAGGTTCTTAGATATCCAGCGATATCTAGGTTTTTAACAACAGGTAATGTTTTAGGCAATAACCTGTTTTGCAAATCCTTCGCTGCTGCTAGTTCAGAATTTTTACGCTCATTTTCGGCCTTTAAGAAGGATTTTTTAGCTTGGTACTTTCCAAATTGTATGAAACATAATACAAGCGTCAATAAATACAATCCATACGCCCAAAAAGTGCGGTACCATGGTGGGCTTATTTTAAATTCAACAATCCCATCCTCAGAAACTTCACCACTGGCATCCTTCGCTCTTACATGAAATTTATAATTGCCTTCCTTTAAGTTGGTGTATTCTTTTTTGAAATCAGACACAAAGTTTGACCATGTACTATCCTGGCCTTCCAACCAATAACTAAATTTTGTTTTAGATTCATTCCCAAAAATCGGATAAGCAACTTCGAACATTAGGTTATTTTTACTAAAAGGCAATATACCTAAAGCTAAAGGGGCTTTTTGACCATTCGCATAAATTGCTCTGATTAATGCTTTGTAATTTTGATGCTTTTCCTTAACGGCCAACTCAGGGAAATATCGGTATAATTTTTCATCCTGGGACCCCAACCACAATACCTCATTGTCTCCAACGCCTTCAGCTAGTATTCCATAACTTAATTCACTTAAATCCACTTTATAAAAAGGGTATTGTTGAAATGTAAACCCTTTATTAAAATCAAAATATGTTTTATAAAGTCCAGATTGGGTAACCATCCAACCATTTTTAGAATCCTTGTTATAGGTATAAAACCAATAGGCTTTATTGACAAAGCTATCAATGGTGAAGCCAGTATAAAGAAGTTTGTTTTTGGCTAAATCGGCTTTATAAAAATGATTTAATGAATCTGTAAATAAATTAATGTCGCCATTAACAGTTCTTATACCTAATCTTTTTAAGGTAGTGAACGCAGTGTCCATTTCGAGTTTTGTATATTTTCCTTGCCCATCAAAATTATACTCATATTTAAACAAACCTTTTCTAGTTTCCAAAACAATGACCCCTGGGGCTTCTTCCACTAAATTATTACATCGCAAAGTGTCCTTATTAGTTAATGCTACCTGCTTCCATTGGCCATTTTTATATTGATGCGCCAATAAACCAACAGCAGAATTAGATGTAAATATGATACTAGGATTTAATTTTGATCGAATGGTAGAACCCGATCGATATATTGGACTAATAATTTTTGTTACTCTATTTTTAGTGGTTTTAATGGTGTAATTATTCGTGGTTATTATTTGATCATCAAATTTAAAAATATCATCGCCTGATTCATTGATATTGTTTTTTTCAAAAACTGATTGTTCGTATAAATTTTTCTTGGGAACAAAATCAAATAAATCTTTAGTTGTTCTTACGTATAATTTTCCATCTATTCTATTAATAGCATTTACATAACCATGAAGCTTATTGATGGTTGAAAAATAAGTCATGCTTGTGTCAAAGCTTACTCTAAAAATATTATCACTAGATCCCCAAACATCTCCTACGCGATCCTGGATAAATGAGGTAACATAATCAAAGTCAAGTCCATTGGAGGTATTAAGTATTGACCTTATTTGTAATTGCTCATCGATGAAAAACAAACCACCCTTAGTGGTAGTAATAGGAATAATATTATTTCTTAATTTTTCACCTCCTTGATATGACTCATTAACTTTTAAATATTTATCAAGCTGATCCGACTTTGCTTTTATTAAGGAGCCATCTTTTTTTAAATACCAAACGCCATTCGTTCTTGACACCATTAAATTATCTCCATTGTCCAAATCGTATTGTTCATCAATTCTGTTTTGTGCAAAAATATCCTTTGTGGATGGTATTAGTTTAAATACTCCATTTGTTAATTTAAAAAGTCCTTCGCCCCAAATACGCAAAAATGCGCCATTTTTATTGACGTTAACTGTATGAAGAATTGCATTAAAATTTTGAACACTTATTAACTTTTTGTACTTATATAAGTAGACTGATTTTTCAGATTGAAACACTACGGTGTCGTTGATAATTCCCGCGGACCAAAGTGTTGAATTTACTTGGTCCTTTTGTGGCAAACTTATAGATAGTGATTTAAATACACTCTCGCCAAATTCATTTTTTTCAATATAACCAAACTCACCCCCAATGATGGTATAAATAGTTTTTTTAGAGTCCATTAATAAGGATCGGGTCAAACCCATTTTAGGCAACCCCTCATTGTTTAAAACTCTTCTAATTTTTTGTCCATCATACACCAATACACCATCATAAGTATTACCAATATATATGACACCTTCCGGATCCTGCAATACTGCCCAATTGCCGGAAATTGAATTTAAAAACGATCTACTATAGTTTGTTACAAAAAAATTGCCCGTTTCAATTTTTTGCGCTGCTGCGAAAAAACTAAAAAGTAAAAAACAATTGAGAGTGAATACAAATTTGAATATGATATGCTTGATATTGCAATGGCTATTTATTCTTGTTTGTAATTTCATAATCAGTGTTTTTATTTTAGCTACTATTTTTTGAATTCTTTTTAAATATTTACATTTTTTAAATTCGTAATCTTACTTATTATATCTGGTAAATTTTTCAGTACGACCAATGATGGATATTCCAATATAACCACGCACGTTTAGGGTTTGCTTATCCTCACTCAACCACATTTTACAACTATAAGTAGAACCTCCTTCTGGGTCATAAATTTTACCATCAATGTATTGATTATCAGACCAAGTAAAATTGGAAAACAAATTCAACCCCTTCACTTCCCTATTTCTCAAGCTTACCTCTTTATTGTAAATATCCTTGCGTTCCGTTTGTACCCATATCAATTTCCCAAACAACTTGTTTCCTTGTAAATAGGTTTCAACCACTCCTTTTTTACTGGGTGACAACCATTTGCCTAAATAGTCCTTTTGGGCATCAGCAATATTTGATAAAATCAAAAATAAGAAAAGGGATAAGAATAGCTTTTTCAATGGTTGGATAATTTTAATGAATAAATTTTAACAGTTTTAATTTGAGTCATTAAATTACTTTGTTTTTTTTAATAATGTGTTATCAGAATATAACTTTTTCCGCCTTTCAAAAATAGGCTAGGTAACAAAAGATATGTAACCAACCTATATAATGATTGTTCCCTTTTGCTAATAGGGAACAGATATCTCTATAATTGGTAAAAAAAGGGATACAAGGGGTTAATTTCTAATTGATTATATTGCAATACACGCTGGCTCCTTATGAAAAAAAGATACCAAGTACTTACTGTATTATCCGTTCTATCTATGATTACTTTTTTAGATAGAATTGCCTTGTCATCGGCAAGCTCGAGTATCATGAGTGAATTAAATATCTCCACCGTTCAATGGGGTTGGATTTTGGGTATGTTTACCATTGCTTATGCGGCATTCGAAATACCTACGGGATGGCTAGGTGATAAATTTGGTGGCAAAAAGATACTAATCAGGGTGGTTTTGTGGTGGTCCCTTTTCACCATATTAACGGGTTTTGCGAATGGATTTATGATGTTACTATTGGTTCGTTTCCTATTTGGGATGGGTGAAGCGGGGGCTTACCCTAACACCTCCATAGTATTGGCAAAATATTTTCCGGTTTTGGAACGTGGCCGAGCCCAAGCAACTATTTGGGGGGCTTCCCGTTTAGGGGCAGCTTTAACTCCTTTTATTGTACTTCCAATACAGCAAAAGTATAGCTGGAATATGTCCTTTTACATTTTAGGAGCCGTTGGCATCGTTTGGACCCTGTTTTGGGTATTTTGGCATAAGGAAGAACCGAAAGATTGTAAGGATATGTCCAAAGAAGAGCTAAAATTCATCATCGATAACCGCGACCTTCCTATGCAAGGCAAAGCTCTTAAAACCTCTTACTGGAGCGGATTTAAGTCAACTAATTTGTGGTTTTTACTAGCTATGTACTTTTGTTATGCCATTGGTGCCTACTTTTTTCAAAGTTGGTTCCATACCTACCTGGAAAAGGGGCGACACATCCCAAAAGATGCGCTTATTTGGGCTTCATCTGTGCCCTATTTGTTAGCTGCAATTGGTTGTTTTACAGGTGGTTGGATCAGTGACAAAGCATGTTTACGATGGGGTAAAAAATGGGGGCGACGTATAGTACCCATGGTAGGTTTGTTTGTAGCTGGCATCTGTATCATTAGCGCCTCCTTAGTGAGTGATAACTTATTGGCAATCATTTGTTTAGGTGTCGGAATGGCCTTTATGGATGTAACAGCGCCTGTAGCCTGGGCAGTTGCTATGGATATGGGGGGTACCAAAAGTGGGGCAATCTCAGGGACCATGAATACAGCAGGCTTAACTGGGGCTTATATAAGCACCGTATTTTTTGGTTACCTCGCTTCTTCATACGGCTATTATTTACCTGTACTTTATATCGGAATTATGGTATTAATTGGATCCTTTATTTGGCTTAAGATAGATGCTACAAAAAAGATTCAATTCAAGGCAATTACGAAATAGTTCTGCTTTCTTTTTTTAAGCAAATGCCCTATCTTTAAAACACGGTATTGCTAGTCACAAATTTCAGTGAGTTTTCGCTTTAAAACAAGGAGCACATTTATCAAAATGATAAGTGAAGGAATCTTACAATAAAAAATTAAAAAGTATGAAAAGAAGATCTTTTGTAAAAAATTCAGTGATCTCAACTGCAGGTTTATTAATCACCAAAGATATGTTTAGCTACAAAAAAGGACCTATTTATGGTCACAACGAAATGACATTCCGTTTGGATACAAAATGGGGTGCCCTTAATCCTGAAAAAACACCCGTGAATGATTGTCATGAAATGATACAAGACTCCAAAGGTCGTATTGTATTATTAACGAATGAGACAAAAAATAATATTATTATCTATAATAAGAGTGGCCGCTTAATTGACACATGGGGAAGTGAATTTCCTGGCGCACATGGTTTAACATTGCAACAAAACGGTAAAGAAGATTTTTTATTTATTACAGATACAAATAAACATCAGGTTTATAAAACAACGATTGATGGTAAAATTTTATTGACCATTGATCCTCCGCAAGATTTACCAGCATATAAAAATAATAACAAGGCCTTTGTCCCAACTGAAACAACCGTTTTACCGAATGGTGATTTTTATATTGCAGATGGATATGGCGCACAACACGTTTTACATTACGATGAAAATGGAAAATTGAAAAATGCTTTTGGTGGCAGAGGAACAGCTGATGAAAATTTAGATAACGCACATGGTATTACCGTTGATACAAGAACAGGCACCACCACATTAATTGTTACTGACAGAAATAAAAATTGTTTCAAAAGATTTTCACTAGAGGGAAAACTAATGGAAATTATTCAGTTGCCAGGTGCGGGTGTTTGTAGACCAGTTATCAAAGGCGATTACTTATATGCTGCGGTATTAAGATCCCCTATGTCTGTTGAAAAATCTGGATTTGTGACCATTTTAAACAAGGACAATAAAGTGGTTTCTAACATAGGTGGCACTGAACCAATTTATGAAAATGGTAAATTAAAAACAATGGCACAGGCCGATAAGATATTTGCACATCCGCACGATGTGTGTGTTGATGATGAAGGAAGCATTTATGTGGCACAATGGGCTTCAGGAAAAGTGTATCCTTATAAATTATCACGCGTTTAGTTTCATAAATAATTTGTTGAAAATTTTTGATATAGCATATGAAAAAATACATCAGTTTTGGGGCAATAGTTTTGGTGGTTATTGGGCTTATATATGGTGTCGTATATATTGCCGATGGTAAAAAAAGTGGGCGCTCAAAAGCGATATCCTATAACCGAGATATTCGTCCAATTTTATCAGACAAATGTTTCGCATGTCATGGCCCAGATGCAAATAAAGTAAAAGCAGGATTAAGATTAGACCTTCCTTCAAGAGCATTTGCAGAACTTGAAAAAAACAAAGGGCATTACGCCATTGTACCTGGCTTTCCTGAAAAAAGTGATTTGATTACACGAATAGAATCTAATGATCCAGCGATAATGATGCCGCTTCCAGAAAGCCATCTTACAAAATTATCAAAAGAAGAAATTGCATTATTTAAAAGATGGATTCAAGAAGGCGCAAAATATGAAAAGCATTGGGCTTTTGTTGCACCGACAAAAGCAGTATTGCCTGAAGTTGATCATACCAAGTGGGTGCGTAATGAAATTGATAATTTCATTTTAGAGAAAATGGAAGAGAAAGGATTTGATCCAAATGATGAGGCGCCGCGTGATGCATTAATAAAAAGAGCATACGCTGATGTAACAGGATTACCTCCTAGTTATGAGGCATTGAATAAATGGAGAAATAATACAGACGAAAATTGGTATGCTAAAATGTTGGACCAATTATTACAACAACCTGCCTTTGGTGAAAAAATGGCCATCCAATGGTTGGACTTAGCAAGATATTCTGATTCCTATGGATTTCAGGATGACGAGATTCGTTCACAATGGCCATGGCGCGATTGGGTAATTAATTCATTTAATAAAAACATGCATTATGATGAATTTTTAACCAATCAAATTGCAGGCGACTTGTTACCCAATGCAACCAAGGCAAATATTTTAGCGACTGCATTTTTTAGAAATCATAAATACACAGAAGAGGGCGGAATTATTGAAGAGGAATATCGTGTATCTTATAATATTGATAAAACCAGAACTTATGGAAAAGCGATATTAGGTGTAACGATTGAGTGCGCGCAATGTCATGATCATAAATACGATCCATTCTCTAATAAAGATTATTATCAACTTTATGCCTTCTTTAATGAGAGTAAGGAAAAAGGTTTTGAAGGAGATGTATCACAATCAACCAAGGCAAAAAATCCAAAATTATATATTAACAAGGAAGAGCGTAGTAGTTTATTGAATTTTGTAAACACAGTGGATACCGGTATGATTGAAGTTTCAGTGATGGGTGACTGGAAAGCAGGCGATACCGTAAAACCAAGACCCACTTATATTTTAAGCCGAGGTAGTTATGATGCGCCTACAAATATCTTAGTACGACCTACCGCATTAGAATCGATTATGCCTTATGATAGTACAAATTATGGTAGTAATCGTTTGGGATTAGCAAAATGGACGACCAATAAAAAAAATCCACTTACTGCGCGTGTGTTTGTGAATTTTATTTGGCAGGATATGTTTGGAAGGGGGCTTGTAAAAACATCTGGTGACTTTGGTTTGCAAGGTGAGTTACCTACACATCCAGAATTATTAGACTGGTTAGCTGTCGATTTCATGGAACACAATTGGGATATTAAATATTTAGTTAAAAAAATACTAAGTAGTAATACCTACAAACAATCCAACCTAATAAGTAAAAAGCAGTTGGAACAAGATCCAGAAAATTTAACCTACTCTCGTTCACCTCGATTAAGATTTAAGGCTGAGATTGTACGTGATTTTATTTTAAGTACAAGTGGTTTATTAAATACAACTATTGGCGGACCAAGTGTAAAGCCCTACCAGCCTAAAGGCGTTTGGGAAAGTTCGACTTCGGGTCGCGGTAGTTTAGCGAGTTACAAGCAGGATCATGGTTCCGATATTTATAGAAGAGGCTTATATACATTTATTAAGTTGACTGCACCGCCGCCAAGTATGATGATTTTTGATGCAAGTAATAGGGACCAATGCGAAGCAAAAAGATCCAGCACTAATACGCCCCTTCAAGCGTTAACCATGCTTAATGATCCAACCATATTAGAAGCCGCTAGGGTATTAGGTGAAAAAACAGCACTCACTAAAAAATCATTAGACGAAAAAATTGATCAGGCATTTGAAACTATTGTAATTAGAAAACCCACAAAGTTTGAGCGTGAAAAACTAATTGCATACTGCGAAAAACAGGTGGCATTTTTCAATACAAAACCTGCAGTTGCAGAAGCAGCTTTAAAAGTGGGCGAATTTGAGCATCCAAAACAAAAATACAATTCATCAGAAGCAGCTGCTTTAATGAAAACTATTTTAATCATGTATAATTTAGAAGAAACCATAACAAAATCATAAAATATTATGAACGAATTTTTAGAACACGGCTTAAATCAAAACAGGCGTAAATTTTTATCCAAAATGAGTTTGGGTTTGGGTGGATTGGCATTAGGCTCATTAATGGCGCCAGGTTTGTTTAATGCTAGCAATGAAGATGAGCTTTTTGCAAATGTATTACCCCATTTCGCACCTAAGGCAAAACGAGTTATTTATTTGTTTCAAAATGGAGCACCATCACAATTAGATTTATTTGATTATAAACCATTATTGCAAAAAATGCATGGCGAGGAATTACCAGCAAGTATTCGTAATGGCCAACGTTTAACAGGAATGACCGCCAATCAAGCAAAATTTCCATTAGCGGGTACTAAGTTTAATTTTTCGCAACATGGAAGCAATGGTGCATGGTTTAGTGAAACCTTACCACATCTTGCTAAAATGGCCGATGATATGTGTATTGTTAAAACCCTCTATACAGAAGCAATTAACCACGATCCAGCCCTTACTTTTTTTCAAACAGGTTCGCAGGTAGGTAACAGGCCAAGTATGGGATCCTGGATTAGTTATGGTTTGGGAAGTGAAAATAAAAACTTGCCAGCATTTTGTGTATTGCTAAGTAAAGGAAAAGGAAATGGACAAGGCGTATATTCAAAATTATGGAATAATGGATTTTTAGATTCAATACACCAAGGTGTTCAGTTTAGTAGTGGTGAAGAGCCCGTTAAATATTTAACGGATCCAGAATTTATCAAACGTGGAGATAAGCGCGAAATTTTAGATGAAATATCTGCGTTAAATCAAGAATCATATAAAGAAATTGGTGACCCGGAAATTGTAACTAAAATTCAGCAATACGAATTATCCTATCGTATGCAAATGGCGGTGCCGGAAATAACTTCATTGCAAAATGAACCCGAGTCTATTGTAAAAATGTATGGCCCTGAATGTTTGGTGCCAGGTACGTATGCAGCCAACTGTTTATTAGCAAGAAAACTTTCAGAGAATGGTGTTCGATTTGTACAATTATATCACCAAGGTTGGGATACCCATGGCAATCTACCTAAAGAAATTGAAGGTCAATGTAAAGATATTGACCAATCATCAGCTGCATTGATTCAGGATTTAAAACAAAGAGGTTTACTAGATGAAACATTAGTGATATGGGGTGGTGAGTTTGGTAGAACTAACTATTGCCAAGGTGCATTAAGCAAGGATAACTATGGTCGTGACCATCATCCTAAATGCTTTACGATTTGGATGGCAGGTGGCGGAGTTAAACCAGGTGTGCACGGTGAAACAGACGACTTTGGATATAATATTAATTCTTTACCAGTGCATGTGCATGACTTCCATGCCACTATTATGCATTTAATGGGTATCAGACATGAAGAATTTACATACAAACATTTAGGAAGAAGATATCGATTAACCGATGTTTCTGGAAATGTGATCAATGATTTAATTAGTTAGTAATGAATTTGAAAAAATGGACGGGGTTTTTAAATAATGCACTTTGGGTAATCAATCCCTTTTTAATATTAATTGCATTTTTTAGTGAAAAATTAAAATTGGGCATGTATTTGGAGTGGTTTGGAAAAATGCACCCTTTGTTTTTACATTTTCCAATTGTACTTGGAATATTGATTGGCATCTATTACTTAGTTGACAAAAAAGCAAGTGTAGGTAGTCATACACTGCATCCTATTTTAGTTGGGAATGCCTTTTTAGCAAGCATCGTTGCCATCTTAGGTATTTTTTTATCTAAGCAAGATAGTTATGATGACTCATTAATTTTTGCGCATCAATGGGGTGGTATTGCAATCGCAATGATTGGTTGGTCTTTGATTTACTTACAACAATACAATCAGCGTTTTAAAAGCAATTATATTAATCGTGTTCAATTTTCAATGGTTTACTTATTGGTGATTATTATTTTCACGCATAAAGGAGCGCAACTTACCCATGGCGCAAGTGTTATCAGTTTTCCGCAAAAGGAATCCGCTGAAAATACACAAGTGATTAAAGTGGTGACTGATTCAAATGCTACATTATATGCTAGAGCGGTGGCGCCAATTTTACAACAAAAATGTGTGAGCTGTCATGGTGCAGAGAAAGTAAAAGGAGAATTATTATTAAATACGCCTGAAAATATTTTGAAAGGCGGAAAAGATGGAGATATCCTTACTGCTGACAATAATAAGGAAGCGATGTTATTTGAGCGAATTCATTTAGATATTACGCATAAAAAACACATGCCGCCGGATGGTAAATTGCAATTAACTAAGGAAGAAGTTGCAATTTTAAGTAGGTGGATAAAAGCGGGTGGTGACTTTAAGATGAAAATGAATGAATTAGCAAAAACAGATACCTTATTTTTATTGGCTAATAAATATACACCGGCAGATAACACGAAGGTGGAAGTAAAAACAGGCTTGCCAGATTTAGCAGCATACAATTCAAATTATTGCACTGTTAACTACTTATATCATGGTAGTGATGCTATTGATGTTAACTTTTTTCAAGGTAATTTTTACAGTAGAGACGTGTTAAAAAAATTAGAGAAATTACAGGATCAAGTGCTACGAATAAATATGCAAGGCATGCCTTTAACGAATGAGGATGTAAGTATCATCAGCCAATTTAATAATGTTGAAGTTGTTAATTTAAACTATACCAATCTTGATTTAAAAACATTAGAGCCACTAAAACAATTAAAAAAATTAAAATTGCTGTCTATTTGTGGTTTAAAATTTAATGAAACTGATTTAACTAACTTTTTAAAGGGAAGTAATATTGCAAATATTAACATTTGGTCAAGCATAATTGGTAAAGCACAGTTAGAGAAGTTGGCAGCACGTTATCCAAAAACTAAATTTACCATTGGAGATAATATGGAATCCGAGGTGTTAAAAATAAATCCGCCTACAATTGATCAAGACTCTTCAATCATTACAAAATTTTTGGATGTAAAAATGAAACATCCGCTTAATGGCGTTACTATTCGTTATACGTTGAATGGGGTTGATCCAGATAGCTTAACGAGTCCTATTTATAAAAATACTTTACGACTTACTAGAAATACCAATTTAAAAATTAAAGTATTTAAGCCAGGCTGGATTGGTAGTGATATTATTCAACGCAATTTTTATAAGTCAGAAATTCATCCTGATTCAATTTACTTGATTTCGTCACCAGATCAAAAATATTTGGGCGAAGGTGCTAAAACATTAGTAGACTTAGAATTAGGCGGTAATAATTTTACAAATAAAAAATGGTTGGGTTACAAGGATACTACGATGAAGTTCATGGTTAATTTTAATCAACCGCGCGTTTTACATCAAGCGTTTTTAAATAGCTTGATTGATGTAGGTTCCTATGTTTTCCCGATTGTTTCCATTTCAGTGGAAGGTAGTAATGATGGAATAAAGTTTTCAAAAATTACAGAAACCAAGTTTCCATATGAATTAACGCAAAAAGATGTGATGAAGGATATTAAAACATTTACCGTTGATTTTCCAAACAACACTTCATATAAGCATTATAGATTTACAGTATTAAATGTAAAAAAATTACCTGTATGGCATCCTGGCAAGGGAACAACCGCTTGGATATTTGTGGATGAGTTGTTTTTAAACTAGTCGCTGTATTTAAAATATCCCCAAAAAAACGCCCCGATCAATCGGGGCGTTTTTTTATTCGATCACAAACCACTTATAAGTATCTGGTGGTATGGTGAAAGTAAAATCAATCGTATAATCCCGGCTTAAGATATATTGATTACTTAGACCACTCGGATCTGTAATTTTTACTTTTTGCGTTAAACCGGTATAATAAAGGGGTAGCTTAATTGTTTTAGTCATCACTTCCTTCGTTGGATTAAATAGCATCATAAAACCCTTTTGACCCGTAAAAGGACTTACATGCATCCAGCCATCCCAGTCACGCCCATCTGCGCGTCGTAACTGAATAATATCCGCATTTAAAATAGCTCTGTACTTTTTATACCAATCGATTGTTTTGGCTACAACTAACCTCGTTGATTCTGTATCATACAAGCGAGGCCCCCTGTAACAAGCCTGAACACCTGCACCATAATATTGCATCATTAATTGTTCATAGTCCTTTAAATGTTCGCTTAATGGCTCTAATATCGCATCATCGTTACCCCCTTGGTATTTTGTTAATGGTACAAAGCCCCAGGACATGGATGGTGTTTTTTCTAAAGTGCCATCATGAATATTTTGTCGATTTAATAATTTTTGCTGTTCCCGAGACAATGAAAAATTTACCTCTCGATAACCCAATGCAATTTTATGCGTGCCATCTAAAAAATACCAATCAGGTGCATTAATATAAACACCAGACTCATTTAACCAATGATATAATTCCTTTTGAATTTCCATTTGTTTCCATTGTGAATCATCATATCCCTTATGACCAGGATGTGTGGTTGATGCACATACATCACCTGGATAAGGGCCATCATTTTCCCAAATATCAAAACCAGTGGATGTAAAAAAGTATTTTATTTTATCACGATAGGCTAAGCCCCACTTACTACCAAAGCAAGGTGCATTACCAAAAAATGCCCCGCCTGGTTTGCCTGTCTTAATATCCACAACATCATCTTCATCGCTAATACGTCGGCTACTAAATAAGGAATAGCCACCTAATAAAATTTTATGCTGGTGTGCATAATCGGTTAAAGCTTTCCACTTTTTAATATTTGTGATTGAACTGTCTTCCATATTTAAATGGCTACCAAAACTTAAGATAACCGCCTCATACCCTGTTGCCACACACTGATCAATTGCATTTTTAACTTCTTGGTCATTCTTACTGACCAAATGCATAAAAATTGGATTTTGTGTGGTCCATGGCGCTAGGGTGCGATACATTTTTTTAATCATCATGCCCCTTCTTTGACGGTCATAGCTATCCATCAATAATTCATTGGTTCGAACTGATTTAAAATATTCATTGGGCGCCAAGTCAATGCCAGGGGCTTTTTCAGGATATATTTCTAATAAACAGGGCGTTTCATAATTATAATTTACTTGCGAAGTATACGCTAAGTCAATTTTCCAATGGGTGGTTTGATCACTGATATCATAACGCATCGCATTGTTAAATGCATAATTCGTTTCCACATAAATACCATGTTGCTTTTTCATTTCTTCGGGCTTGCCCACCACAGCACTTTCTTCTTCCACCAATCCAAGCACTTCATTAACAACACGATTAATTTTTATTGCCTTATTTGAATTGTTTTGAATCGATACCCACTTAGTAATTAAGGGTATGCCATCATATAATTCATAATGTACTTTAATAATAATATTTTTCAGCGCAGCAAGTGTGGAAGCGTATTCAAAATCAATACGCGCACCTGTTGGCTGTTTTGCGTTTACAAGCCAAGTCGTAGGTTTCCAATTAATAAAGGGTTCAATTTTACCAATGGTATACTTTGTAAAAACAAAATCAGAATCGCCTTTTTGTAAATTTTTAATTTGATCAATTTTTAAATACGCTTTTTCTTTTTGTCCTGATAAGCCACCTACATTATAGGTAACTTGATCAATGACCACTTTCGCTTCTGGCTCAATACTTCGGATTAATTGTTGCCCATTGGTTAAATTGGTATAATCAAAGCAAGCTAAGTTTTGTGCAATAACAAAAGTTCTTTTGACCAACCCGTTATTTAAAATAATATTAGATCCCTCTTGCTTAATATTTGCCTTTTGTTCAAAAGGACTTACCAGCCAATCTTTACTGCTACTTTTTGGAGTTTCAAGTTTGCCAGATTGCGCAAATCCAAGTGAAGAAATAAAAATTAAAAAAATGGCACAACTATTTTTCATGTTTGAATTTTAAATAAAGAAAGTGATTGCTATAATTAGTTAAATATATTAATGAAATACGAGGTTCAATAGAAAGCGGGCGTACCCTATTTTTTAAAATACAAATAACCCCAACGACTTGGAACATGCATGTTAATAACACCAATGGGCGACCAAACCCAATTAAATTCAGGGATGGGCTTACCATTCGGGTTCAATTTTTTTACATAGCTGATTCCTTCGTTTTGCATGGTCCATTCTACTCTCGAAAAGTTAATACGCCATGGTTGATCAAGCTTAGGTAGGTAATTTCTGCCTGGTTTTTTTAAGCAGGAATAGGGAATGGCCATCTCTATTGTCCATCCTTTATCTTTATCCCTATTATCGTTTAGGGTTCCTTTTATTTGAATAGCCGATTTCATTCCATCAGTATTCCAGCCCATAACCATTGGACCACCTAGCTTGTAGGTTTTAAACATAAATAAATCCATCACAGTCCCTAATGCGTTAATCTCTATTTCGAAATATTGATTTTCGTCATTATTTGGATCAATAAATACTTCAAAGTCATGGTCTCTAAAAATGATATCGTCATGGTTTAACAAAGTTGCCCATAAATGAGGCTCCTTTAAATTTGCTGCGATATATAAATACTGACTATCCCATAACATTTTAACTCGGGTATCAAATAAAGGCTTAGGTTTTATAGTTCCTTCAATATCAACAAATAAATCGGTCCAAACTGCTTTTTTCCAAGCCTGATCATTGAGTTTACCATCAATATTTAAAGGACGAGTTGTATAATTGATCGAATAAGATTTTATAATAGTGGTATCCTCAATTGCTTTCCAATTCGCTTGTGATTGGATACAGAAAATCAAAGAAAAAATTACAATAGGTAAAAAAATTGAATAATATTTGTGTTTACGGCGCATTATTTATTACTGAAGCTTTTTAATATAGAAATTTTAAATTGATAATCGAATAGTTCACATTATTATATTACCAGCCAATCCCATAGTCCTCGCCATTATTGGAACTTCCACCCCACAAACTTCCATGCTTCCAATCAAAATAAATAGCATTAATGGGACCACTTGTTCGATCACCAACACTAATGCTATACCCCATTCCTTTTAAATCTTTTTTTATTAATTCCGAAACGGTTTTGCCTAATAATAAATTCCCCGGCTTTGGTTTTCGGTCAGCCATTGTTGCCCCTCCAAGTGATAACCACAATTGATTTGAATTTATATTCGCAGCTTCAGTTGCTTGCTGCACTGTCATTCCAAATTCAACCATGTTTAAAAAAAACTGTAATAAATTTTGATCCTGCGTATCGCCTCCTTGAACTGCAAATGCTAAAAAAGGTTTGCCATCCTTCATCGCCAAACTTGGTGTTAAGGTCACCCTTGGTCTTTTGCCTGGTGCCACTACATTAAAAGGATTAATGATTGAATCTAAAACAAAACTTTGCATCCGCTGACTCATTCCAACTCCAGTATTTCCTGCAATTACCGCTGGCAACCAACCACCACTGGGTGTAATGGAAACAACCCAGCCTTCTTTATCAGCTGCTTCTACCGAAGTAGTACCGCGCCATAATCTATCCATATACTCAGGATCTATTTTTGGATTCATTACTTGCTGCATTACGACAGCATCATGCACAGGTATCACACTGCTGTTTGATTTAGTAGTGTCAGTGCCTGTAACTATTGCACGCTGTTTTAATAAATTTAAAAATGGATTTTGTTTTCCTTCATATGGATACGGGTCCCCCGGTGCAGTGTTGGGATTATTTTGTAGTGCATTAATTTCTCCTGCTCTTTGCTTTGCATATGCTTTACTTAATAAACCAGTCATGGGTTGTTGTGTCGTAAATTTCGGATCCCCATAATAAAAATCACGATCCGCAAAACTTAAATTCATTGCTTGATAAACAGTATGAATATATTTTGTTGAATTATATCCCATTGATTTTAAATCGAAATTTTCTAAAATGTTTAATGCTTGCAATAAAGCAGGGCCTTGCGTCCACTGCTGTAATTTGTAAACATCAATCCCCTTGTAATTAATATGCGTAGGCGCTTCTTCAATGGGTTTCCAATTTGCTAAATCTTGTTTCGTAATTAATCCGCCTTGTTCTTTTACGCCTCGTACAAATTCATCTGCAATATCTCCTTTATAAAAACGATCGTAAGCAGCTTGAATTGCTTCTTTTCTTGTTTTACCTTTTTTTAATGCGCTTTGTTCTGCATCCACCATTTTTTGTAGTGTGGCTAACAAATCTTTTTGTACAAAAATTTCTCCCGCCTCTGGCGCTTCCCGCTTTTGTCCTGGATGCGTTAATAAAACTTTAGTGCTATATGGCCATTCCTTAATTTTATCTTTTCCTCTTTCAATACTATTTGCAGTTTGTGCATCTATCGGATATCCAGCAGCTAATTGCATTGCAGGTGCTAGCACTTCTTTTAAACTCATCGTTCCATAATTTGATAACATATAACAAATACCGCCAGGCGTTCCTGGTGTCGTAGCAGCTAGTGGTCCGTATTCTGGTGGAAATCCATATCCTTTACTTTTAAAAAAATCTGGTGTAGCCCCTGTAGGCGCAACCCCCATTGCATTAATCGCAAGTACTTGTTTTGTTTTTGGATTATATATTAAAGCTTGTGTTTCACCACCCCAACTTAATACATCCCACATCGTACATGTTGCAGCAAGCATTGCACATGCTGCATCAACTGCATTTCCGCCTCTTTCAAACACAATGGAACCTGCAGTTGCAGCTAATGGTTTACCTGTAATCGCCATCCAATTTTTACCATGCAAGGGAGGCTTTTGTGTTTGTTGTGCAATTAACGAAGAAGATACAAATAATAATAAACAAAGTTTTTTCATCAATCAATAATTTAGTTTTCAATCCAAAATGAAATAAGGACTTATTAAAAATCGGCACAATGAAAATAATGTTTTATTCTCAAAAAAAATAGCATTAAAAAGCCCCGCCTCGAGCAATCGAGGCGGGGCTTCCATGAATTAGTAAAAAGTTATTGATTCATATCAACCTGCTATTTGCTTTTCATTGAAATTGGAATAGAGGGGCTTTGAATCCATTTGATAAAGTTGGATACAATCGTATATAAGAAATGATATATAGCAAGGTTAACATATAAAACTGCTAAACCTACAGCTACATTAATAAATGCACCTGCAACTAATAATAAGTCATTTGCATTCCATAACATATCACCAGTAAAAGTTTGGGAACCAGCCATATTAAAGCTGCCAAATGAAGCTAAAACTGATGTTAGGTAATCTAATTTTAAAGCGCCGAACAAATTTGTTAATCCTTCCATTGGCAAAGTTGCTAAGCCACTTAATGCACTTAAAGAAGTTGAATTTGTTACCGTAAATAAGTTCGTATCAAATACAAAAGATAAAGTAAAACAAGTAGCGCCTATAAAAGCACCTACTGCAGCTACCTCACCTAGTATTTTAATATTGGTCGTAACAAAATCTTTGAAAATAAAGGTTACAATACCATTATGTGATCCACCTAAGCTTTCACCTCTTGACCTAATAATGTGGGCAATGGGAAAAGCAGAATAAACTAAAACTAAAGTAGTTAATACACTACCTGCTTTACCTAAGCCGGTACTAGCCGCATCGGTAAAATAAGCCATGGCGCCCTTAATTACAGCTACTTCCATGGTAATAAGTACAATGAGGGACAAAATTTGGTAAATGGACTTTGTGTAGCTCCTTACACCATCTTGAGAATCGAATTTGTCAACTGCCGTGTTTAACTGCGCATTTAACACCTTTTGATTAACCATCTGGGGGAAATCAAGGATTTGTTGATAGATTTTTTTCATTTTTGGTTTGGTTTGGTTAGAAAATGTAATTATCGTATATAAAATTTACCAACTTTTTTTAAGCTTTGATGATAAAGAAATGTTAAGCTATTTTTATAAAATTGCCTTAAAAAGTTAAACAGTTACTAATCAAACCTTTAAATTATATTCCGAATAAGCCCTATTTTGAAATTTATAGTTTCATTAACATCTAAATGCCCCCAAGGATAACACTAGTAAGGCTTTCGTAGTTCCGCCTTTTGTATGTGTTTAAAAATAACCTATCTTAAATACTGAAAATGTTGCAAAAATGATATTGAAAAGAGTCCCTAAAATTTATATAGTCATCCTTCTTTTTTTAGTGCCCGTATTAATAGGTTCCCGCTACTTTATCAATAACAAACAAGTGGACTTTAATGCTGAAGTAAAACCATTGATTAACAAAAAATGTATCAGTTGTCACGGTGGCGTAAAAAGACAAAGTGGGTTTAGTTTATTGTTTAGACAAGAAGCGCTTGCAGTTAATAAATCTGGGAAAGTCGCGATCATAGCAGGGGATGCTGAAAATAGTGAATTGATCAAGCGACTTTATCTTACGGATCCCGAGGAGCGCATGCCTTATAAGCATCCCCCATTAAGTAAGGATGAAATTAGTTTATTAAAAAAATGGATTAATCAAGGCGCAAAATGGGGTGATCATTGGGCGTATGTTCCAGTGGAAGAAACTGCTATTCCATCAGTAGGCATTGGCCCATTTGGTTTGTTTGGTAAACCAAGCTGGATAAAAAATAATATTGATCCTTTTATTTATAAAAAAATAAAAGCCGAAGGTTTAACACCTGCAGCTATTGCGGATAAACCAACACTACTTCGTCGGGTAAGTTTTGATATTATAGGAATGCCAGCACCAGCAGCAATTGCAAAAAAATATCTTCAAAATAATAATGAGGATGCTTATGAAATTTTAGTGAATGAATTATTAGCATCACCCCAATATGGTGAAAAGTGGGCAGGCATGTGGATGGACATGGCGAGATACGCAGATACCAGAGGTTTTGAGAAAGATGATTCAAGAACTATTTGGAGATATCGCGATTGGTTAATTAATGCATTTAATATTGATAAACCATATAATGTTTTTTTAACAGAACAATTAGCAGGGGATTTATTACCTAACCCAACTGATGCGCAATACATCGCTACTGCATTTCATCGCAATACATTAACCAATGATGAAGGCGGAACGGATAATGAAGAATTTAGAACTGCTGCAGTGATTGATCGTGTAAATACCACTTGGGTAACATTGATGGGCACTACTTTCGCCTGTGTACAATGTCATAGCCATCCATACGATCCCTTTAAACATGAAGAATATTATAAATTTTTAGCGTTATTTAATAATACAAGGGATGAAGATACCTATGCAGAATATCCTTTTTTAAAAGAATTTCACAATACAGATAGTATAAGATTATTTCAATTGCAAGATTGGTTGCATAAGAATGCGCCTTCAAGAGAAAAAGATTTAATTCTATTTATTAAAACAGGGCAAACGGCTATTAATTCATTGGTCGCTGATAAAATCAGCAATGGTGCATTAGCAGATACTAAATATTTGATGCTAAGAAATAAGGGAGAAGCACGTATAAAAGATATTGACTTAACAGGAAGTACATTATTTTATTACAAATATAAAACCTGGAAACCAGGAGGAAAATGGGAAATACATTTAGATTCAGTGACAGGGCCCTTACTAAAAAATATTATCGTTGAGAATTCAAAAGGAGATTGGAAAATTGCAACTACGAACATTCCAACAACGGTAGGAAAACATCATTTAGTTTTTAGCTTTAATAATCGTCAAATAAGTAATCCGGAAGAAAATGGAATACAATATGATTGGTTTAGATTAGATAATCCATTTCCAAAAAATGGAACACCAGAAGGCGAACTGGCTTTTAACAATTTTGATTCATTGTTACATTCAAATAATTACACACCAACCCCTATCATGCTTGATAATCCAAGCAATATGTCTCGAACCACGCAAGTATTTGAAAGAGGAAACTGGCTAGTGAAAGGGGATGTGGTGGTGCCGGATGTGCCCGCCTCCTTAGGCGGATTACCTGCAGGGGCACCTAAAAATAGATTGGGTATGGCCATGTGGTTGACAGATAAAAAAAATCCATTAACTGCGCGAACGATTGTTAATAGAATATGGGAGCAATTATTTGGTCAGGGTATTACAGAAACTTTAGAAGATTTTGGTACACAGGGCATACCACCAACACATGAGGAGTTACTCAATTATTTATCCTGGCAACTAATGAATACACATCAGTGGAGTTTAAAAAAGATGATCAAAGAAATGGTGATGAGTGCAACCTATCAACAGGATTCAAAATTTAATCAGGATGCCATTACAAAAGATCCCTATAATAAATTATACGCAAGAGGGCCAAGAGTAAGATTATCTGCAGAACAAATACGGGATCAGGCATTAACAGTAAGCGGCCTATTAAGTAATAAAATGAATGGCCCTAGTGTATATCCTTACCAACCGGAAGGTATTTGGAAGTCGCCCTATAATGGTGCTAAATGGATAATAAGTACAGATGGAGATCAATATAGGCGCGCCTTATATACCTTTTGGAAACGATCAGCACCTTATCCATCGATGTTAAGTTTTGACGGCACGAGTAGGGAAGTTTGCGCGGCGCGCCGTATCAGAACCAACACCCCATTACAAGCACTTAATTCATTAAATGATTCGGTATACATTGAAGCTGCGCAACATTTTGCAAAACGAGTTATAAAAATGGTTCCTCAAAACGCAAGCAAACAAATTAGCAAGGCCTATGAATTGGCATTTAATAAACAAATTAGTCCCGATCAACAAAAAGTATTTGAAAAATTATATCAAACTGCTTTGTTGAAATACAAGCAAGATCGTTTTCGCATTGAACAAATTACTGGTGATAAAAATGCGAATGCAAGTTCGGCAGCATTAATGATGGTCACCACTGCAATCATAAATACGGATGAATTTTTGACAAAAAATTAAATTGAAATGAGTAAGCGTAGTAACAAAAATATTATACAGGAAGCCAATCTTGAAACATCACATCAAATAACTAGAAAATATTTTTTTAAAGAATGTTTTTCTGGCATCGGTGCAATGGCTTTAGGTTCCATGGTGGGCGGATGTGATTGGTTGGGAAACAAGGATCGTTTTGACCAATTTGGGAATAGCAACCCACTCATGGCGCAAGCACCGCATTTTATAGGTAAAGCAAAATCGGTTATTTATTTACACATGGCTGGTGCACCTTCGCAATTGGAACTATTTGATTACAAGCCTGAACTATTAAAATTAGACGGACAGGATTGTCCGCAAAGTTTATTAGAAGGAAAAAAATTCGCATTCATCCGTGGTGTTCCTAAAATGTTGGGGCCACAAGCCATATTTAAACAAAGGGGGCAAAGTGGTGCATGGATTTCAGACAATTTGCCACATTTAGCGACAGTCGCAGATGAAATAAGTTTTTTAAAAGCGGTGCAAACAGATCAATTTAATCATGGTCCTGCGCAATTATTAATGCATACAGGATCAGCGCGTTTGGGTAGGCCAAGTATTGGTGCATGGGCAACTTATGGACTTGGAAGCGAAAACAGTAATCTGCCCGGCTTTGTGGTATTAACTTCAGGTGGTAACAATCCGGATGCAGGAAAAAGTGTTTGGGGAAATGGATTTTTGCCTTCGGTATATCAAGGTGTTCAGTGTCGTAGTGAAGGAGATCCGGTTTTATTTTTAAAAGATCCTGCAGGGATTGATCGCGACTTACGAAAAGCATCTATTGATGCTATTAATGAAGCGAACCAATTAACCTATAATGAATTCAAAGATCCTGAGACCATTGCTCGGATGGCGCAATATGAAATGGCATTTAAGATGCAAATTTCAGTGCCAGAAGTAATGAACATTAATGATGAGCCAGCATATATTCATGAAATGTATGGTACGGAACCAGGGAACACCAGTTTTGCAAACAATGTTTTATTAGCGCGTAAATTAGTGGAGAAGGGCGTACGATTTGTTCAGTTATTTGATTGGGGTTGGGACAGTCATGGTACAGATATAAAAAATGCAGTAGATATTGGATTGGTAAATAAGTGTCGCAGTATTGATAAACCAATCACCGCATTATTGCTTGATTTAAAACAAAGAGGATTACTTGATGAAACATTGGTGGTATGGGGTGGTGAATTTGGCCGCACACCGATGCAAGAAAATAGAGATGGCAAAACTTTACCATTTAAAGGCAGAGATCATCATACCGAAGCCTTCACTACTTGGATGGCAGGTGGTGGAATTAAGCAAGGAACCAGCTTTGGGGAAACCGATGAAATTGGATATAGTGCTATAAATGGAAAAGTAACGGCGCATGATATGCAAGCAACCATATTAAATCAATTAGGATTTGATCATGAAAAATTAGTGTATCCATTTCAAGGAAGGTCCTTTAGATTAACAGATGTGCATGGACGCGTAATTAATGAAATTGTTGCCTAATAAATTACAATGAACCGTTATAAATAAAATAGCAGACTACTTAGCAAAACAGGTAGTTACACTCAAATAAAAATATCTCTTGGAAACAATTATAAATTTTATTGGCCATTTTCATCCAGTCTTAGTTCACTTACCGATTGGTATTTTACTATTTGCTATAGTATTACAGTTACTTTCAAAATTGGAAAAATTTAATCAATTATCCAACGCATTACCTTTTGCTTATTTATTAGGTGCCATGAGTGCGGTTTTTTCCTGCTTAACTGGACTAGCATTAGCGAATAACGGCGACTATGATGCAGACTTGGTTTTTAAACACCAATGGTTGGGCATAAGTGTTGCACTATTTTCCTTGATTGGCTATTATTTAATTAAAAAAAACAAATCGGTTTATTCAAAGTGGCTAAGCTATTTTTTATTGTTACTGATTATAGTAACCGGACATTTGGGAGGCACGCTTACCCATGGTGAAGGATATTTAACAAAAGGGGTATCTAAAGAAGATGATGGCCTTGTTAAAAGCAATAAACCAATTATTACAAATGCACAAGAAGCATTGGTATATAAGGATATCATTCAGCCTATATTAAAAGAAAAATGTTATGGTTGTCACTCGACGATTAAACAAAAAGGGAAGTTACGATTAGATGAAAAAGAGTGGATTTTAAAAGGAGGTGAGGATGGTGTCATCATTCATGCTGGAGAAGCAATGAGTAGCGTCCTATATAAAAACATTTTATTGGATCCGGTAGATGAAAAACATATGCCACCGAAGGGTAAGCCACAAATCACAGACCAAGAAAGAATATTATTGGAGTGGTGGATTAATACGGGTGCAAGCTTTGATAAAAAAGTAAAAGAATTACCGCAAACTAATTCCATCCCCAATATTTTATTAGCATTACAAAATAATAACGTTAACAAGATCGAGGTACTATCCATTCCTGAAAAAGAAGTTGCGCCGGCGGATGAAAAAGCAATCAATGGATTAAGAAATAAAGGGGTCACTGTTGTAAATGTAGCTTTAAATAGTAATTACCTAAATGCCAATTTTATTACCTTGTCGCATACCAGCGATACCATACATGATTTAATAGGCGATATAAAGAAAAACTTGGTTTGGATAAAAATGCCAGGGATGCAATTTACCGATGTACTTACAGAAGCAATTGCAGGTTGTACTTCCTTAACTAAATTAAGCATTAATAATACCAATATTACTGATTTGCAATTAGCAAAATTAAACACCTTGAATGAATTGCAGTATTTAAACATAGTCAATACAAAAGTCACGTTAGCGGGATTATTAAAACTAACCAACCTAAAAAAGCTAAGTCAGTTATATCTAGGACAAACAAGCATTACAGCCAATGACCTTAATAAAATAAAAAGTGTATTCCCCAATGCAAAAGTTGATTTTGGAAATTATCAAATTGAAAAATTAATCACCGATACGCAATTGGTAAAAGCGCCAGAAAAAAAATAATATGAAAAAACTAATCCGCCCGCTACTTTATATATTAGCAAGTTTTTTATTGGTGATAATAGTATTATTTTCTGTGTATGCGCAAAGAGACATTCCAGTTGAAAAATTAAAATTAAAGTATGCCCAAAGTCCTTCTAAATTTTTACCATTGATGGGCATGCAGGTACATTATCGTGATGAAGGTAATCCCAATGATCCCATGCCATTGATTTTAATACATGGCACTTCCTCCTCCTTGAACACCTGGGACAGCGTTGTTAAAATAATAGTATCCAATCCAAAGAATAAAAAGCGCATCATACGTTTTGACTTACCAGCCTTTGGTTTAACAGGACCTAATCCGGAAAATAATTATGGAGGTCCTTATTATACCAATTTTGTCGATTCATTTTTGAATATGTTACAAATAAAAAAATGTACAATTTCTGGAAATTCATTGGGGGGTGGTATCGCATGGCAATATGCAGTATCGCATCCAGAAAAAGTTAACAAACTAATTTTATTAGACGCCACTGGCTATCCGCAAAAAAATGAAAAGGGAAGTTTGGGATTCAAAATTGCAAGTTTACCCATCATTAATAATTTACTGCTATTCATCACACCAAAATCATTGGTTAAAAAGAGTTTAGAAACTGTGTTTTATGATAAATCATTTGTGACTGAAGCTACCATTACCAGATACCATGAGTTATTATTAAGCGCTGGCAACAGACGTGCTACCTTATCCTTATTTAAAAGCAGAAGGCCTTTAAATGCGATTGAAATAAAGTCAATACAACAGCCTACACTTATTATTTGGGGGGAGCAGGACCAATTAATTTCAGTGGATAATGCTTATCTGTTCAAACAAGACATAAAAAACAGTCAATTGTTTATATTGCCGAATGTAGGCCACATTCCTATGGAGGAATCCTATGTAAAAGTGGCAAATGCCATACAAGGTTTTCTAAAATAATAAAAGCGTTTTATTTGAAGTAAAGAAACATGTTATATTCAATCAATAAAAATTTATGCAACAGCTGGCATTTGAAATGAAATTAATAAAGGGGTATGAATCAGAGTATCAAAAAAGGCATCATGAAATTTGGCCTGAACTAGTAGCATTGCTTAAAACAAACGGTATTAGCGAATATCATATTTACTTAAATGAAGAAAGCTTAAGTTTATTTGGGGTATTAAAAATTACAGACCCAATGAATTTGGATGAATTACCCCATCACCCTGTGATGAAAAAATGGTGGGCTTATATGAAAGACATTATGGAAACAAATCCCGATAATTCTCCATTATCAATTCCTTTAAAAAATGTTTTTAATTTAAAATAATAAATCAAGTTATACACTTGTGGTATTAAAAGCTTGGAAAACTATTTTAGCTTGTCAACAAGAAAATGGCAAAGTGGGTTAGGTGCAAATAGTTGGTAAAATTTTGGAACGGGTAAGTTTTTAATGGCAGGAAGTGAAATTTTAAAATTGAAATAATGTTATGCGCTACATTTTAAATCGTCATTGGTTAATCATTTTTTATTTAATACCAAATGTGCTTTTTGCTCAAAACAAAAAGCCAAATATTATTTTTATTTTAACAGATGACCAACGTTGGGATGCATTGGGTATTGCAGGTAATACAATTATTCAAACACCACAAATGGACGCCCTAGCTGCATCGGGTACCTATTTTAAAAATGCATTTTCAACTACGCCTATTTGTGCTGCAAGTCGCGCATCTATATTAACTGGATTGTATGAACGCACACATGGTTATACTTTTCAAAAACCAAACCTAAGAGAACCTTATGCGGAAATGATTTATCCTAAAATATTTAAAGACAATGGTTATCATCTAGGATTCTTTGGGAAATTAGGTGTTGTCATGAATAAGCCTAGTCAGTATTTTGACGAAAGCGAATTTTACGACCGCGGCGGAGAAGCGGAAAAGCAGGGATATTTTTATAAAAAAATTGGAAATGATACCGTGCATCTCACCCAGTATTCGGGATATCAAGCTCAAAATTTTATTAAAAACGCACCCACAGATAAACCCTTTTGCCTTTCCATTTCATTTAGCGCACCACATGGGCACGATAATTCAATAGCACAATATTTTTGGCAACAAAAATCGGACAGTCTTTATAAAAACATCCTGATCCCTGATCCTATTTTAGGGAATGATTCATTTTTTAATAAACTACCCATTCCCGTACAAGCAGGATTAAATAGAACAAGGTGGAAGTGGCGATTTGATACCCCAGAAAAGTATCAAAATATGGTCAAAGGATATTATCGCATGATTACAGAAATAGATGATGAAATTGGCCTTATTCGAAAACAACTCAAAGAAAAAGGAGTTGAAGATAATACCATCATTATAGTGATGGGCGATAATGGTTATTTCTTAGGTGATCGTCAGCTGGCCGACAAATGGTTGATGTATGATGTTTCCATTAGAGTTCCTTTAATTATTTACGATCCTAGAGTCCATAAGCCCGCTGCCATTGATGCGATGGTATTAAATATTGATATAACAAAAACGATGCTGGGTATTGCAGGAATAACTGCGCCCAAAAATTATCAAGGACAAAATTTAATGCCTTTTGTTGAAAAAGGCAATATACCCTCCAATCGGAATTCAATTTTAATAGAGCATTTATGGAAGTTACCTGAAATACCTTCTAGTGAAGGGATCCGCACTGCAAACTGGAAATATTTTCGCTATCGTTTAATTAGTGCACCCGAGGAATTATATGATTTAAAAAATGATCCGCTCGAAAAAAATAACCTTGCAGCAAATCCGAAATATGCAAAGCAACTTGCTTTATTACGCCAAAAATGTGATGCAGCTATTTTAAAATACCAATCTGAAAAAATAGGTCCAGATGATCCCTTCATTGAGGAGGTAAAATTTTGATTTGTTCCTTTATATATTCTTATATTTATGATTATAAATAAATAAGCATGAATGCACTTCTAGGCGTGTTTTTCCATTTTATTGGTGGCTTTGCATCTGGAAGCTTTTATATCCCCTATAAAAAAGTAAAAGGCTGGAATTGGGAGTCATTTTGGATTGTAGGGGGCTTATTCTCCTGGCTCATTGTGCCACCCATTGCTGCTTATTTAACCATTCCTGGTTTTATGGATATTATTAAAGCAACCCCAAGTTCCGGTTTATTAATCACATATATATTTGGTGTTTTATGGGGCATTGGCGGATTGACGTATGGATTGGGGGTAAGGTACCTAGGCGTTTCGTTGGGCAGTAGTGTGATTTTAGGTTTGTGCATGGTATTTGGTGCTATCATTCCCGCAATTTATTATGATTTTAACCCTGTAATTGGAAAAGATACTTTTTCAGGGATGCTTTCAAATAGCTGGGGTTTAACTGTCATCCTTGGACTACTTATATGTATTGTTGGTATCATTATAAGTGGGAAAGCGGGAGTAATGAAGGAAAAAGAATTAACAAAAGAAGTTGCAAGCGAATCAAATGCAGAATACAAATTTGCCTTAGGTATGTTTGTGGCTATTGTATCAGGTGTACTAAGTGCCTGTTTTAATTTTGGATTAGAAGCTGGGCAAAGTATGGCAAGCATAGCAAATGAAACTTGGAAACTAGCAAATCCAAATCAAGGTGAATTTTTATATCGAAACAATGTTATTTATATTGTGATACTATGGGGCGGATTAACCACTAATTTTATTTGGTGTATGATTTTAAATGCGCGTAATAAATCTTTTAATGATTATTCAAATAAAAAAACACCGCTACTAAAAAATTATATTTTTTCAGCATTAGCTGGCACTACCTGGTTTTTACAATTTTTCTTTTATGGTATGGGGGAAAGTAAATTAGGTAATGGTCCTAGCTCTTGGATCTTACATATGGCATTTATCATTCTAGTGGCTAATATGTGGGGGTTGGTATTAAAAGAATGGAAGGGCGTAAGTAAAAAAACAAATGCCACGATTATCGCTGGAATAATAGTTATTATCATTTCTGTGATGGTTGTTGGATATGGAAATAATTTGCACAATTAATATAAAATATAAAATATGTCGAACAAAGATTTCAAATTCGTAAGTTATTTATGGGACGAGCAAAAAGCAAAAGCACTCGCAGGTGATGAGGTAGGCTTATTAGTGTATCGCTCCAATTTATTAGGCGCCGATTTAAGGTTAACTAATTATGGCGGTGGTAACACTTCTTGTAAAGTAGCAAGTGTTGATCCACTTACAAAAAAATCCGTGGAAGTGATGTGGGTGAAAGGAAGTGGTGGAGATTTGGGTACAATGAAAAAAGAAGGACTCGCTGCTTTATATTTAGATCGCTTACATGATTTACAAAATATTTACAAAGGCTTAGCATACGAGGATGAAATTGTTAGTTTATACAATCATTGCATTTATGATTTTGATTCTAAAGCGCCATCGATTGATACTGCGTTACATGGATTACTTCCTTTTAAGCATATTGATCATTTACATCCTGATGCAGCGATTGCAATTGCTGCAGCAAAAGATGGTGAAAAAATTACGAAAGAATTATTTAAAGGCGCCATTGGTTGGGTGCCATGGCAAAGACCAGGTTTTGATTTAGGATTACAATTAAAAAAATGTTTGGAAGATAATCCTGGAATAAGAGGAATCATGTTAGGATCACATGGCTTATTTACTTGGGGAGATACGGCATATGAAAGTTATATGAACACTTTAGAGGTTATTGAAATTTGCGCGCAATATCTTGAAGATAGCTATGTGAAAAAAGGAGCTGCATTCAAAGGACAAAAAATAGAATCATTATCCAAGGAAGCAAGAACCAATCAGGCTGCTGCAATAGCGCCTATATTAAGGGGCTTATGCTCATCAGAAACTAAAATGGTGGGAAATTTTACCGATGACGATCGTGTTTTAGAATTTATCAATTCCAATGACCTTGCCAGATTAGCACCCATGGGTACAAGTTGCCCGGATCATTTTTTGAGAACAAAAATTGCGCCTTTGGTTTTAGCTATTCCTGCAGATGCAGATATTAAAAATAGTGCAGAAATTAAAAAGCAAATTGAACCTAACTTTGTTGCTTATCGAAAAATGTATGCGGAATACTACGAAAAATGTAAAAGAGATAATAGCCCTGCCATTCGTGATGCAAATCCGGTAGTGATTTTATATCCTGGGGTGGGCATGTTTACTTTTGCCAAGGACAAACAAACCGCAAGAGTCGCTGGTGAATTTTATATCAATGCGATTAATGTAATGAAGGGTGCTGAAGCAATTTCAAGTTACACCTCACTTCCTTTACAGGAGGCATTTAATATTGAGTATTGGTTGTTAGAGGAAGCAAAATTGCAAAGAATGCCAAAGCCAAAAGCATTAAAAGGGAAAATTGCATTAGTTACTGGAAGTGGTGGCGGTATTGGCAAAGCAATAGCACACAAATTTGCTAGCGAAGGTGCTTGTGTAATTTTATCTGACAATAATTTAGAAAGATTACAAGCAGCTAAAGATGAATTTATTAAAGCCTATGGTAAAGACGCAGTTGCCTCCGATGTGTTAGATGTAACTGATGTAAATAGTATCAAGAAAACAATGCAAACCGCTTGTTTACAATTTGGCGGATTAGATATTATTGTAAATAATGCAGGATTATCTATTTCAAAAACCATTGAAGATCATACGGAACAGGATTGGGATATCTTATATGATGTGTTGGTAAAAGGACAGTTTTTAGTCACGCAAAATGCGATTGATATTATGCGCAAGCAAGCAGTCGGTGGTGACATTTTAAACATTGTAAGTAAAAACGCATTGGTGAGTGGTCCCAATAACGCAGGCTACGGCTCAGCAAAAGCAGCACAGCTTCACTTAAGCAGATTAAATGCCGCTGAACTAGGCAAGGATAAAATAAGGGTGAATGTAATTAATCCAGATGCGGTGATTGCCGGAAGTAATATATGGAGTGGCGGATGGGCGGAAGGCCGTGCAAAAGCCTATGGTATTACTATTGCTGAATTACCCGCTTATTATGCAGGTCGTACTTTATTAAATGAAATTATTTTACCTGAAGATATTGCCAATGCTTGTTTTGCTTATGTAGGCGGACTTTTAAATAAAACAACAGGTAATGTGATCAATGTGGACGGAGGAATTGCAGTTTCATTTGTTAGATAATTTTTTAATTAAAATTTATTAGTGCGGCAGTGCAAATAATTATTATATAGCTATAAAATGAGAATTAATAAATCAACCATTGACCAACATAACGAAGCACACCATCAAGTGCATCGTCAAAAATTTGATTTTATCCATGGTCAACTGAATGATGCTGAAGCGTTAATTCAAAAATTGATTGATTTTAATGTGGCGATTCCAAGTTGGGCACTAGGTACCGGCGGTACCAGGTTTGCGCGATTTTCTGGCGCAGGGGAGCCTGCTACCTTACAAGATAAAATGGAAGATGTAGGTTTAATTCATGCACTTAATAATTCAAGTGGCGCTATATCACTTCATATTCCTTGGGATATCCCTTCTGATTATAATGCGATTAAACAATTAGCGTCTGAATTAAATTTAAAATTTGATGCGGTCAATTCAAATACTTTTCAAGATCAAAAAGGGCAGGAACATAGTTATAAATTTGGCTCACTTCAGCATGTCAACAAAGCGGTAAGACAACAGGCGATTCAACACAATATGGAAGTTATTCAACATGGTATTGCATTGGGATCAAAAGCACTAACCGTATGGTTAAGTGATGGAAGCTGTTTTCCAGGTCAACTTAATTTTAGAAAGGCTTTTCAAAATACATTAGATGGTTTGCAACAAATTTACGCAACCCTACCTGCTGACTGGAGAGTATATATTGAATACAAAGCATTTGAGCCTAATTTTTATTCTACGACTGTGGGTGATTGGGGTCAATCCTTATTATATGCAAATAAATTAGGGCCTAAGGCATTCACATTGGTTGATTTAGGCCATCATTTACCCAATGCAAACATTGAACAAATAGTTGCACTATTAATGATGGAAGAAAAATTAGCAGGATTTCATTTTAACGATAGCAAATACGGGGATGATGACTTAACTGTAGGAAGTATAAAACCTTACCAATTATTTTTAATTTTTAATGAACTTGTCGAAGGAATGGATGCGCGGGGAATGAATCACGCAACTGATTTGGGATGGATGATTGATGCAAGTCACAATGTTAAAGATCCATTAGAAGATTTATTACAATCGGTGGAAGCAATTATGATTTCATATGCGCAAGCATTATTAGTGGATCGAGTTTCCTTAAATGAAGCGCAACAAAATAACGATGTAGTTGCAGCACAGGAAATATTGCAAAACGCATTCAGAACCGATGTTCGGGCTATTGTTGCCGAAGCTAGATTAAGGGCTGGTGCTGCTATAAATCCTTTACAATTTTATAGAACCCAACAAGTTCGAAATCAATTAATAAATCAAAGAGGTAACACCATTGCCTCTGGCTTATAATGAAAGCAACGCCTGTCATATTAATTTTTGATATTGGTAAAACCAACAAAAAGTTATTGCTTTTTGATGAGACATATAATATGGTTTATGAATCGATTGAACAGTTTCAAGAAATAAAAGATGAAGATGGGTTTGAAGGGGAAGATGTAATTAAGTTAAAAGATTGGATGCTTAGTTCCTTTGCGGAAATTATGCAAAACACTGCTTTTGAAATTAAAGCAATTAATTTTTCAGGCTATGGAGCAAGCTTTGTTTTATTAGACGATAACAATAAAGAAATTACCCCTTTATATAATTATCTAAAGCCTTTTGATAAAGGTTTACAAGAAAATTTTTACGCTACCTATGGTGGTGAACAAGAAGTAGCAAAAGTGACGGCTTCCCCTGTATTGGGAAATTTAAATTCTGGGATGCAGCTTTATAGAATAAAAAATGAACTGCCTATTAAATTTGAAGCGCTTAAAACCGCATTGCACTTACCCCAATATTTAAGTTTCTTATTTACGCAACAGCTTTTTTCCGATATCACTAGTATTGGCTGTCATACCCAGTTATGGAATTTTAATACAAAGCAATACCATGCATGGGTGAGTCAGGAAGGCATTATTGATAAACTAGCACCCATCAAAAAAAGTGATGAAGTGATTGAAGTAGCTACTCCATTAGGTACACAAGTATTGAAAGTGGGGATTGGTCTTCATGATAGTTCAGCAGCCTTAGTGCCTTATATACATTCCTTTCAAGTTCCCTATGTGTTAATTTCAACAGGTACCTGGTGTATTAGCCTGAATCCATTTAATCAAAGCGCGCTTACTGAGGCCGAATTAAAGCAGGATTGTTTGTGTTATATTTCCTACACTGGAAATCCAATTAAGGCTTCTCGCTTATTTGCAGGTAATGAACATGAGCAACAAGTAAAAAAATTAGCAGAACAGTTTAATCAACCGGTAGATTATTATAAAACTGTCGAATTTAATATTGCGATATATAAAAACTTAATTGAATCGGATGCACTTTTTAATATGGATAGTTATGAGGAAGCTTACCACCAAGTAATATTTAATATTATTCAACAGCAAGTAACGAGTACCAACTTAGTTTTGAATAATGCAGATGTTGACCAAATATTTATAGATGGGGGCTTTAGTAATAATCCAGTATTCATGCATTTGTTAGCAGCAGCTTATCCAAATAAAAAAGTATTTGCCGCCACCTTATCTCAGGCTTCAAGTTTGGGTGCAGCAATGGCAATACATGCGCATTGGAATACACAACCTATACCGAATCAGCTTATTCAATTAAAGCAATACTTCTATTAAAAAGGGTCCCCCGATGTATCGAAGGACCCTTTTTATACTATTATACTAATTCGTTGTTACCTAGGTATTTGAACTATTTGTATTTTTTGCATGAAACATAATTCACTTGCAATTTACCCCAATGCTACACGCTTGAACTCGGTAACTTTAAGGTCTGCACCTACGCTCTTAACGTGGTCACCCACTGTTTTAGAACCGTCTTTTACGAAGGACTGTGCTAATAAAGTTTGTTCTTTAAAGAAAGCTGCGATTTTACCTTCGGCAATTTTAGCAATCATTTCTTCTGGTTTACCTGCCATTTTAGGATCTTCCTTCATGGTATCAATGATGATTGCACGCTCACGAGTTACCGTTTCCGCTGGAACTGAATCAGCGTCAACTGCCACAGGATTCATTGCAGCAATTTGCATCGCAAGATCTTTACCTAATTCAGCAGCCTCAGTAGATAATCCTACTAATACACCCATTCTGTAAGAACCATGAATATAAGAAGCGACAAAAGGAGCTTCTACTCTTTCAAATTTAGCGACACCAATTTTTTCACCAATAGAAGCTAATTTATCATTGATCATGTCTGATACTTTTGTACCATTCACGCTTACTTCATTTAATTCTTCCGCAGATTTTACATCGTTCGCAACTGCAGCGTCAGCAATGCTTTGTGCAAATGCAACGAATTCAGCATTCTTTGAAACGAAATCTGTTTCACAAGAAATACAAACAACAAAACCTGTTTTGTGATCCGCAGAAGTTTGTGCAATAATTACACCTTCTTTTGCTTCACGATCGCTACGCTTTGCAGCAACTTTTTGTCCTTGCTTACGTAACCAGTCAATGGCTGCTTCAAAGTCATTATTAGTTTCAGTTAATGCTTTACGGCAATCCATCATACCTGCACCTGTAGCTTGACGTAATTTGTTAATGTCTTGTGCTGTTATAGCGCTCATAAATTATATTTTTAAATAAGTGTGTTATTAATTTTTGATAGCTGTATGCTATCGATTAAAAACAATTGGGTCATTAGTATCCCAAGGACACCAATAACCCAATTGGATAATTATTTATTTACCTGCTGGGCGACGTGTACTTTGAATACGACGCTTAGGCGCACCTGGTGCTGTTGGAGCAGCTCCTGCACCACGCTTACCTCTTCCACCTTCTGCATTCGCTTCGGCTTCCATACGTTTTGCTTTCGCTTCGTTTTCATTGTTGCCATCTTCTGTTTCGCCTTCGTCATCTTTAGAAGCTTGACGCTCAGCTAAACCTTCAGCAATAGCAGCAGTGATATAGTTGGTAATAATTGCAATTGATTTTGTTGCATCATCATTTGCAGGGATAGAAAAATCAACTTTGTTTGGATCACAGTTTGTATCCACCATTCCAAAAGTTTGAATTCCTAAACGCTTAGCTTCCGCTAATGCAATATGCTCATGTCCGATATCCACTAAGAATAAAGCTGCTGGTAAACGACCCAATTGCGCAATACCACCTAATACTTTTTCCATTTTATCTTTATCACGACCTAAAGTCAAACGCTCTTTTTTAGTTAAGCTATCTGCGCTACCGTCGTTCAACATTTTTTCAATGCTTTGCATTTTCTTAACGCTTTTACGAACAGTGTTAAAGTTAGTCAACATACCACCCAACCAACGCTCTGTAGCGTAAGGCATGTTTACTTTTTTAGCACACTCACTCACGATTTCTTTCGCTTGCTTTTTAGTGGCAACAAACATGATCTTTTTACCACTCTTTGCAATTTGCTTTAACGCAGCTGCAGTTTCTTGTAAATGAGCTACTGTTTTATTTAAATCGATGATATGTATCCCTTTTTTCTCAGCGAAAATGTAAGGTAACATTTTAGGGTTCCACTTCTTTTTAAGGTGACCAAAGTGTACGCCAGCTTCCAAAAGTTGCTGTTGAAGTGAAGTATTATTTTCCATTTGTATAAATTGTAATAATGAATTAATGTTAAAATTGTTGGATTAACGTTTACTGAACTGGAAGCTACGACGGGCTTTCTTATGTCCGAATTTCTTACGCTCAACACTACGAGGGTCACGCGTTAATTGTCCAGCTGCTTTTAAAGCAGGACGTAATTCAGGATTCAATTCAATTAATACACGAGCAATACCTAATTTGGCTGCTTCTGCTTGTCCTTTTAAACCACCGCCTTGCGCGTTGATTACGATATCGTATTTACCCATTAATCCAGTAGTTTTTAAAGGCGCTTCTACTTGATTTTGTAAATACACTAATGGGAAGTAAGCTTTATAATCTTTATCATTAACGGTAATTTTTCCACTACCCTTACTTACAAAGACGCGCGTTACTGCTTCCTTTCGACGACCAACTGCATTTGTTTGCTTTTCCATTTATTTATATTTGGAATTAATTAAAATTTAAATTCTTTAGGTTGTTGTGCAGTATGAGGATGTTTATCACCAGCATACACAAACAATTTTTTAACCATCTTACGTCCCAAACGATTTTTAGGTAACATACCCTTAACCGCTCTTTCCATAATTACTTCTGGACGACGCTTGATTAAATCTTCTGCAGCTTCTTCCTTTTTACCACCTGGGTAACCAGAGTAGTTTAAGTATTGTTTGTCGTGGAATTTATTTCCAGTCAACAAAACTTTTTCTGCATTAACGATGATTACATAATCTCCACAATCAACGTGCGGAGTGTAATAAGCCTTGTTCTTACCACGTAGAACTGCTGCGATTTTTGAAGCGATACGTCCTACGGTTTGATTAGTACCATCAACAATGTACCAGCCATGTTTAACGGTAGCCGCGTTGGCGTGCTTCGTGGTGAAATGTAGTTTACTCATAATTCT
>Ga0209596_1000389_pt1 | contig 40870 bp, 49 predicted proteins | sample M_130807_MF_Meta_FD_187314 | JGI IMG/M metagenome (GOLD analysis project Ga0209596, IMG submission 187314) | Freshwater microbial communities from Lake Montjoie, Canada to study carbon cycling - M_130807_MF_MetaG (SPAdes) (version 2) | ecosystem: Environmental > Aquatic > Freshwater > Lake...
GGTAAATTTATGCATTTACTAAGGGAATACCCCCCTACTGCTTTTTGTTGTACCATGCAGTTATGGGAAATCTTCAAGCTTTAAACAAAATTGTCGCTTTTGAACGGCTCGAAGGGGCTGGCGTAGCGAACTGGCTAAAAAATTTGGGTGCGTGGGATCGGGAAGGTTTTGCCATCCAGATACGCAAGGCAATGATTAGTGCTTATGGAATGGAAGTCGATGTCGATGAGCACATGGTTACTATGCTGGCAGACCAAATGGATACTTATGTAAAAGCCGCCAATAAATTGCTGGTTGAGGATTTGGTTGAGGTGGCTAACAATGGTGCAAGAATGGCAAATCCAAATCAAAAGATTCGGGATGCCGCACTTTCCAAGATTATGCAGTTGATGACCATGTTAGGGTTAGTACCTAATGGCAGACCAAAGAAGTCATCCGCACCCACCGACATAGACGAACTATTGGCTGGCCCTAGATACGAATGAACCAATGGGAAGATGGGGTTCAATACGCTAGAGATGTATCCCTTGGCAAAATAGATGTTTGCCGAGATGTGCAACTGGCGTGTCAGAGATTTCTTAATCAACTAGAGAACAAGGAATGGCGCTGGGAATTTAAGCCCGAACTGGCTCAACATACTCTAAACTTTGTTAGTAGAATCACCCATGTAAAAGGGCCTATGGCTGGAAAGCCAATGGAACTGATTCCATTTCAGATTTTATTTATATGTGCCATTTATGGGTTTAGGGATAAAAAAGACCCAACCATTCGAATGGTTCAAGATGTAATACTATTCATTCCCCGAAAAGCATCAAAGTCAACTTTGATTGCTATTATTGGTTTATATGAGATATTGTTTGGCGAGGCTGGTGGGGAGGTTTATTGCACCGCACTAGATAGAACTCAGGCTAGTATTGTTTTTGATACGGCCAAAGGAATGATTGAGGGGATGCCGCCTAAGATTGCGGCGCAATATAAAGTCTATCGCCATGAGATTAAGAAGGCATCCGATAGCCAAAGTAAGTTCACCACAGTAAGCCGCGATAGCAAAAGAACTGGTGACGGAAAAAATCCCTCGGTATCTATCATAGATGAAGCGGCTCAAATTATTGAGAGGAACACAATCGAGGTCATGAACTCAGGTATGGTGGCCAGACAGAACCCATTACGCATATATATTACAACCGCCTCATTTACAAAAGAAACCCTATTCTTTGAGAATATGCAGTATTTGAAATCTATGCTTAATGGTCAAGCAGAAGATGACCCTAGATGGTTTGGACTAATGTATGGCCTAGATGATGGGGATGATTGGAAAAATCCCGCAACCTGGGCAAAAGTAAACCCAATGCATGGAATTTCAATAAATACAGAAGCCATTGAAAAGCGGGTAAAAGAGGCTCAAAGCAAACCATCATCAGTCAACGAACTCTTATGTAAGACATTTAATGTCTGGGTATCAGCTAACTCCGCATGGATTAATAGAGAAACTTGGGATAATGCGCCACAGGGTAAACCCGTAGATACAATTGAATCTACATTTATTGCGTTTGACTTGGCGGCAACCCGCGACTTAAATGCCGTATGCACTTTGCATCGATATTCAGAAGAAAAGTTCTATGCTGACTTTAAATTCTTTTTACCAGAAGATAGTATGGGATTCATTCCAACCCACTATAAGCCTATATTTATGCAAGCGGTGGATAGAGGAACCCTTAAACTAACTCAGGGTAATGTGGCTGATTATGTAGAAATTGAAGAATATATTAAACAGCAAACAGTATTGTATGAAGCCAAAGAGATTGGTTATGATGCCTGGAATGCCGCCGCTTTGGTTAGTAAGCTATATGAGCAAGGGTTCCCAGTTAAGAAAATTGGTCAGGGAATGGCAGTATTAAATAATCCGTCTAAGCATTTAGAGAAATTAATACTAGGAAAAGCCATCCATCATGAACACGATCCATTCGTAGGATGGCAGTTGGGCAACTGTGAAGTGTATGAAGATGTAAACGGGAACAAGAAAATTCGTAAAAATTCCGCTGACCCGTCTGCAAAGGTTGACGGAATCATTGCTATGATTATGGCATTCCATTGTGTATTAGATAATCCATCAATTTCAAGTAGCTTTGGATTTAGAAGTTTTTAGTATAGAATTAATTAATTCTAGGAGAAAAACATGGGAATGTTAGACATTTTTAAGGGTAAAAAGCAGATTCAGAAGGAATCAAATACTCTATTTGGTCAGACCCAATTAGGTAATAATGTTATCTATCAAGGTGCGGCTGGCCGTCAAACAGTATCTCAGCAACTCCTTTATGTAACTACAGGCAGTACGACATCGGCTGGTAGGCCAATTGATATGTCGGTACTTAGCCGTAACAGCACAGTTATGAGTTGCGTTGGGGCAAAGGCAAGAACCTTGGCTCAACTTCCAATTAGAGTAATGTATAAGAGTGAAAACGGCGATTTTATTGATGCAGTTGAGGATAAAAGCGTTAGTGCTAGAGAAAAGGCAAAAGCCAAGCAAGTTTTAAACTTGTTGCGTTGCCCAAACAATTTTCAGAGCCAATATGAGTTTTGGTATCAATGGTCAATGTGGCAAGACTTAGCTGGCGAGTGTTTTACCCTATGGTGGAGAGCAAAACAAGATGAATCTATGCAAACTCCTATCGAGATGTATAACCTCGATGCTACTCTTATTACAGTTCAGCTTACTCCTACCCGCTATCCTAGTTATAGGCTTTCTACTCCTACTTATGGATTTAACAAGGATGAGCCGCTATCAGCGCACCAGGTCATGCACATTTCGGAAGCCGCTTGGCAAGGTGTAGCTGGCTTTAACAAAGGTATTTTGGCCGCAGAACTGGTTGCCTTGGATCAGGACATCGATTTATATGCCAACTTTATTATGCAAAATGGTGCAAAGCCATCTGGTATGTTTGTTACAGAGCAAGTGATTCCAGATGCCAAATACAAGGAAATTGCCGCCAGATTGAAAGAGGCATGGGCAAGTATGACGGGTTCTAGGGATACAGACCCATCTAAACCTGGTCAGGGAATGTTATTGGACCAAGGAATGAAGTATCAGCCGTTGGATATGCTGACATTGCAAGATGCTCAAACTGCCGAATTAAAAATGCAGACAATGAAGCGTATATGTGGTTTATTTGGTGTTCCATCGCAAATGATTGGTATTTCCGATGGCAAATTTAATAATACTCAAACATTATTAGATGAATTCTATAAGACAACCATGTATCCTATGGTAATTAATATTGAACAGAAGTTAAATAGCCATTTATTTAAAGGTTATCCAAATCTTTGTATTAGATTTGATACTAAAGAATTCCTCAAGGGCGCGGCATTAGATCAAATGAATTTTGTATCACAGGGAATGAATTCGGGTATTATTACACCTAATGAAGCCCGCGAATATTTGAATATGTCTAAAATGGATGGGCAAGACGAATTAGTTTCAGCCATAACAAAACAAGATGCAATATCTGGAACCTCACCACAAGATACTGGCGGTGGCGGTGGAAATCAGAAGCGCAAAATGAATATAGGGAAATAATAATGACAATACTTACTAAGATTTTAGATGTATTGAATTTACAAATTAAACAACCTAGTGATAAACTACCGAAAAAGGTAGTTAAGTCCCCTAAAATACAAGATAATAATCAGGCTATTAACCTTGGGGCAATAAATGAAAAATCTACTTCTAGTGTGCGAAGCAAAACTCCAACTGGGGCAGTCAGCAGACGAAGCACAAAGTCCAAGCGGTAAAATCGAAGCTAGGGCCACAACTTGGGGTGCGCGAGAAGGCGCAGATGGCCGAAAATTTAACTATAAGCCAGATGGATTTTCCCAATGGGCTGATGAATTCAATAAATCTGGCAAACCAATGCCAATGTTCCTCAACCATAATGATATGGGTATGCCCGTTGGACAATGGGATGAGGTAATGTTCGATGAAGGCGGAATGACTGCAAAAGGTCGTTTATTCATGAACACAGTTGGCGGTTCCGATATTCATTCTGTATTAAAAGAATCACCAAATTTATTTGGTGGTGTTTCCGTTGGCGCATACGCTGATGAAGCCTGTATGGTTGATGAGGCTGGAAACCCATTGCAATTAGGTGTTGATTCAGATGAAGGTTATTTCCAAATCACTAAAGGTGGCTTGCGTGAAATTAGTGTAGTTATGTATCCTAATAATCCAGCCGCCGAAGTAATGAAATTAGAGTGTTTCGATGTCGATGGACATTTGAACCCTCGCGTAGTTGAGGAAGCCTTGCGTGATGCTGGGCTTTCCAAGAAGGGTGCGACCACCGCATCTTCCGTCTTTAAGAAAATACTTGAATCGCGTGATGTGAAAGAGGAAGTTCTTGAAGAAGCCCCACAACTAGGTGAGCTAGAAGCGGTGGTAAATGAAGCTGAAATAATTCTTGAAGCCTTAAAGGAAAGAGAATTGTTGAAGGCATTATCTAAACGCATTAAATAAAGGAAATATCATGTCAGAGCAAATCATTGCAAAGCTTGACGAAATCGAAGCGCAGACAGTTGCTAAGATTGAAGAAGGCAAAGCAGAAACAACTAAATTGGTTGACGAAAAAGTTGCTTCTTTTGAAGAAAAAGTTGCCGCTTTGGAAGCAAAAATATCTCAAGTTCAATCTCCAGCTATTGTTACAACTTACAAATCTCTCAGCCAAGAACTTAATCGTTCTATTAAAGAGCAGATGCGTGACTTTTACAAATCAAATAGCCGCGTAGAAAAAGAAATCAAATTGTTCGAATCAGTAGATCAATATGATGCTTACATGAAGGAAGATGGCTCACAGTTGGGTAATCCAGCGGGCTATGGTTCTGGTTATAACGTAGGTGGCCGTACTGGATATGATCCTGTATTCGTTTCACTCCGTCAAACAAATCCGTTGCGTGGTGTTTCCCGTTCTGTAGCTACTGATGGCTCTGCTTATCAGTTCCGCGCCAAAACTGGCAACGCTGGTGCTCAATGGGGTTATGCAATTCAAAACAATGGCGCACCTACAACCCAGAATACAAATATCTGGCAGTTAGTGTTAAAAGATTTGAACTGTGAGTTCCCTGTTCGTACAGCTACTCTTGATGACATCGATGGTTTGGAAGGCAACATTATTTCAGACATGATGGCCGAATTTGGTCAGGTCGAAGCACAAAGTATGATACTCAACAATGACCAAACTGATTCACCAGATACTTATGGTGGAACAAATGGTTTGCGTGGTTTAAATCAGTACGCTTATGCAAGCACATTTACTGGAGGTACTGTTCACCCAGCGGCTTATGGTTCAAGCGGTGTATCAACCAGCAATGGTTTGTCCACAATTACAACTTATGACCAAATCACAACCAATGGCACAAGCACAACTGCTAACAACATCACTTATAAAGATGTGGTTAACTTTATTTACAGCTTGCCAAATCAATACTGGACTGACTCTGCTAAGTTCATGATTAACCCACTTCAGTTACAAGCAATTCGTGGTTTAGTTGATGACAACAAGCGACCAATCTATGTTGACGGCTTGGCTCGCGCAGATGGCATTGTTGGTCAGTTGCTTGGCTTTGATGTTGTTGTTAACAAGTATTGCGATGGTCCAAATGATGTTGGTACTAGCCCTAAAGCTGATTTGTATCCAATGTTCTTTGGTGACTTCCAAAAAGGTCATGCAATCGTTGATCGTTTGAACATGGTTCTGCGTAGATACGACCAAACACAACCTGGATTTATCACTTTCTACGGCGAGAAGCGTTTAGCATCTTCTGTAGTTGATCCATTTGCTTTGGTTGCATATCGTAGCACTCATACTGCTGATTAAAGGATGGGGGAGAAATCCCCCGCCTTTTTTTTAACTTATTTGGATTGAAATATGAACACCACTCTAATTTATGAAGCCATTAAAAAGGCCTTAGTTGAAGGCGAATCAAAAGTAACATTTAACGAAGCATCCGATCTTACTGGCTCTGGATCAGGGATTGGTGGCCGTACAATATTTGATGATTCTTTTGCACCATTGCGTATGGCTAATCCTATTCGCACTTATGCAAGACAAATTACAACCATTGGCTCAGATGAAGCCTTTGTAGCAAAAACTGGTAACGCAACTGACCCAGTAAATCCTTGGGGATATACATTTACACCCAACGTGGGAACACCAGGCGAAGATACTTCTTATTGGCAGATTCCAGTAAAAGTTATTTCTGCACAGATTCCAATTCGTACTGCCGTTCTATCTGATATTAATAATTTAGAAGAATCAGTTGTTATGGATTTAGCTTTAGAGTTCTTACAGCAAGAAGCATTATCAATGATGAAGAATAATGACCAATCAGGCTCAACCACAGCTACAACTGGCGCTGAATATGGTTTGCGTGGTTTAAATTCTTATCCAAGTTCCACAACTGCCGCTTCATTTGGTACAAATGGTTCTGCTTTAGACGATGGTATTCATACTGTATTGACAGTATCTCAAATTGCTCAAGTAGTAAGTTATAACGATTTAGCTGAAATGGCATCTCAATTACCAGCACAATATTGGAATTTTGATACGACTTGTTGGATGATGCACCCAGATACTATACGCAATTTGCGACAAAATCTTTCTTCTTCTGGAATGCCTTATTTCCTTGAAGTTGGCGATGAAGATGGAAGTGCGGTAGGAAATATTTTTGGTCATAAAGTTATTGCCAATCCTTACATGGATACAGAAGATGAATATTTAGGATTTCCAGTTTATCTAGCAGATTGGTCAAGGTTCGTTACTATTGCAGATAACGAAGAATTTACCTTTAAGCTTTTTGAGCAAACACAGCCAGGATTTGTAACTCTATATGCTGAAAAGCGTATGGTATCTACTATTCGTGATGTGTACGCTGGAGTTCGTTCTTGCTGGTTTGATTAAGGCCAATTATGTCTAGCAATCTTACAAGCGGTTCATATTATGGATTGCCTAGGAATCCTTACAGCTATGAAAAAGTAGAGCAGATTAACCGCGATGTTTTGACATCGTGGTTAACATTGGAAGAAATTACTCAGCAACTTAATCTTTTTCAAGATGAGAGCCAAGATTCATATTTAACTGGGCTTGAATTAGCTACCCGTATGGCGATTGAGGACTATCTTGGTATGTCCATATTCCCAATAACCTATAAAGCGTACTATGGGGCTACAAACAACTCTATGGGTATGCAAACCGCTTTAGATTTGCCAGAGGTATCGCAGAACTTTAATAACCAAGCTGGTACTGTTATTAACTCTGTAGCGTATTACAACAATGATACTGTTCCAGTTTTAACTGCAATTGCATCTACAGAATACTTTTATGACCCAACTGGTAATCGTGTCATCGTAAATGCATTGCCAAATAATGTCAGCACAATAATGGCAAACCCGATTGTTGTTACTTGGCAAACCAAAGCAAACCCATTATCCCAATATCCTGTAATTAAACAGGCTGGATTACTTCTTTTGACCCATTTATATAATCAGCGTAGCAATACGACTATGGGTGTTCTTCATAACATCCCATTTGGCGTAGAAGCCCTTTTAAGACCATATAAACCATTGGTGCTTTAATGGCCATTACCCGTTATGAAAATGTAGAAATTAATAATGTCACCAACGGGGCTGACAGTATTGGTGAATACACAACTACAATTACCCCTTGGTTCACTACTAGGGCGCGGGTGCGCGATGTTGCTAATAGTCTAAAAATTGCTGATAAATACCGCGTTTATCAAGATTTGGTCAATTTGACTTTTAATTACACTCCGTATATGAAGCAAATTGTGGATGACCAGGATTTATACAGTATTACATGGCGGGATCAGGATTGGCGCATTACTGATGTTCGTGAAGCAGATGACCGCATGAGCATCACACTTCTTTGCTATTACAACGCACCGAACACACCAGTATGACAACTCAAAATAACCCGTATGATTATGCAGAAGCCATTCAATATCAATTGGCTGATATTGTTACGCCTGTCCCAGTATATTCAAATTTCAATAGGAATTATGCCAAGCAACCAAAGTTTCTAACTTGGCAATTACGCAACATTCACCAGGATGTATATACTGGCGGGATTCAGAGCAATAAAGGCATAGATACGCCGATATTTCAAATATCAATATTTGCACAAAATAAAGCAGATGCTTTTAATCTATCTAACGATATACTACAATCATTGCATGGCTATTCTGGTCAATTTGGTGGTCCAGGAGGATTCTTTATAGCCAAGGCTGATGTGCATTGGCTATATAATAGTTACGATAATGAATTGGGATTAAATCAGATTTTCCTTGATTGCATGATTTATGTTCCAGCATAAGACAAGATTTATTAACTTTTTATGGAGTATTTAAAATGGCACTAATCAATAAAGTCTTACCTGGATATACAGCAACCCTGTGGATGCAAGATGATGTAACCCCAGTAGCATTAACTGATACCCAATTGGGAACATGGACAGCGCAAGTGGCAACTATTGTTGGTACAGAGGCTGGCGGATCTGGTACTGCTGGATATGTAGTTCCAGTTGAATCAATCCCAGCTTTTGGTGCTGACGATGCTTCAGCCGCTTACTCTGTAGCTGGTGCGCGCACTGGTGCTAAGATCACTACTCAGAACCAAGTTACTTCTATGACCATTACAGCGGCTTGGAATTCTGCTGATGCGGCTCTTTTACAGATTCGTGCAGATGGCTACAGCGGTTCTACAATTCGTACTTATGTAGTCGCTGTGTACGATGGTGAAGATACTGTCGCTTATGCCTTCAATGCTCGCGTTGGTGGTTTGCAATGGGATATGTCACCTTCCGCTGAAGGTAAATTTATTTTTACAATCCATCCAGTAGGCGGAAACTCCTACGGCTGGTCAACCAACACTTAATATAACAGCCCCCGAAAGGGGGCTTTTACAATACATGACAGATATAAAAAACTCAGATGACTTATTAGCATTTATAGTTACCCAATCCCAAAGTGGTGGCAAAGCTTGGTTTGGCTTTCCTCAACAAAGGATTGTTGGTATCTATATGTGTTATGAATTAGCAAAGCTTCATGCTGATAAGATGACCCCTAATGAGGTTGTTGAATATGCAATTGATTTAAATAATAGAATATTTTCTAAGATAATAAAAGGTGATAACACATGAGCAGACTTGCATCAGCATTCCAAATCAATGATTCCATCCGCACTAAAGAATTTGAATTAGGCGGATTCCCATTTAAAGTTCGCGTTCCCTTGGATTCTGAACTGGAAAACATTACTAAGCGTTTTATTACTGTTTCAGATGAAGTAATTAATGAGCGCATTAAAAAAATGACATCTTTACTAAAAGATGAAGATACCAAAGACATAGAAATTAATAGAGATAATGTCCAATCTATTATTCGAATGGAGCAAAAGATTGTTGAATATATTCGACTTTTGATTCCAGTAGAAGGCGATATTTCTGATATTACTTATGAAGAAATTGCAGAAGAATTTCCTTTGCAAGTGCAAATTGAACTTCTTGGCAAGATTACTGAAGTTATCCAACCTGGATATAAGGATGCCCGAAAAAACTAATACGGGATATTCACCAGCAAGCTAGGGCCTATATCTGGGCGCATGGCGGGTGTCCCGACAACATACCGACTGACGATATGCGTAATATAGAGATCATGCTAAACGATGGAATGATAGGACAAAAATCTGTCCTATTGGCATTAAGCGCATTGACAACTGGCAACCTCAACTCCAAGCTAAAACCTACTGCACAGCCTTACAAGATGGAAAACATATTACCATTGGCTCATGACTATATTTCCCCTCCTCCAACTGAGGAAGAATTAAAGGCAAAAACCAATGAAAATCTTTCTACTTATATTGCAATGCACCCAAAAGCGCCAAAGAAGTTAAAAAATGGCTGATAAAATAACCATTACAACCGAAGGCTTTGCTGAGTTTGATGCTCAGTTAAAGGCTTTGGCTGATGGTTATCGGGCTGATTTGGTAGCCAAACAAACTCTTACTAAGGCTGGCAGAGTTGCCATGCAAAGAGTTTATGACGATATGGTTTACCGCGCCCCGTATGATTCACTTCATAATACTTCTGGTATTCATCTAAGAGATACTGGGAAGATAGAATCTCGTATCCCTAACGCTGGTGACAAGATGTCTGAATATGTAAATGAATCAGATGCCGCTATTACAGTAGTTTCAGTTAAAAAATCCGCCGTATCACTTTCCCAAGAATTTGGTAATGCAAGAACCGCCGCACAACCATTTTTGCGGGTTGCATTAGAAAGTAATATCGAAAATGTCTTAACTACATTAAAATCACAGCTAGGTCAAATTATTCCTGATTATTGGAAAAGCTTACAGCGGCGAGGGATTAAATAATGGGTAGTCAATACGCGGCACGATTAGGAGTATTACTCGCCATCGATACGGCTGAATTTACCGCTGGTGTAAATGAAGCAGTAGCGACCAATAAAAAGCTTAAACGGGCTATCGAATCAGATATGCAAGCCGCCGCGAAAGAAATTCAGCGGCTTCAATATGCAGTTCAAGACTATGGCAAAGAAGTTACTCATGTAACTCAAATGGAGCGCGCCCTAGCAGAAGGTGGCCGTTATGCCCGTCTTGCTAAGATTAAAGATTCAGAAGCCATTGTTCAGGGGATGCTTGCTCAAGCGGCGGCCCTAGATAAGCTGGCAAACTCTGATAAAAAATTGGGTGCTAGTGGCCAATCGTCTGGCATGGATAGATACCTAAAATCAGCTTTGGCATATCAAACAACTGATATTGTTACCAGTTTAGCTGGTGGTCAAAATCCATTGATGGTTATGCTACAACAAGGCGGTCAATTACGCGACCAATTTGGTGGATTTAAACCATTGTTTGCTGGAATTGCAGAGGCAGTTACTTTAAGTAAGGTAGCATTTACTGGTGCGGCATTAGCTGTAGGCGCATTAGCTTATGGTTTTTATAAAGGGTCACAAGAATCTGCCACATTTAGAGATAATTTAATTCTTACCAATAACTATGCTGGATTGACCGCACAAAGTTTTGATAAATTATCAGCATCATTAAGCGATAGACTAAATGTATCTATCACAAATACAAAGTCTATATTTATGGCTTTGGCGGCATCTGGAACAATTACAAGCAAAAACCTTGGTAGTGTTGCAGAAGTAATAGGCAACATTGCCAAACTAAGTGGTGAATCTGCCGATACTGTGGCAAACAGTTTAATTCCATCAATGGATGGTTCTGCGGCATCAGCCAAAAAACTTAATGAAAGATACCACTTTCTTAGCCTGGCTCAATATCAACATATTGAAGCATTAAATAAACAAGGCAAAGCATCTGAAGCATTAAATTATCAAAATGATTTATTAAATAAATCATTTGAAGAACAAGAAAGAAAGCTGGGTCTTGTAGAAAAAGGGTGGAATAGTTTCTTAATGACCCTTGGCAATGTAAAAAATACATTGTTTTCAATTGGTAAAGATGCTGGCGATTCTCAATTATTAGATGCCGCAGTTTCTAAATTAAGAACCGCTAGTTTGGTTTATGGGATGGCCCCCTCTGCCGATAGAAAAAAGGAAATGGATGCCGCGCTTGCAGAATATCAAAAACTGCAAGATGGACTTGCTAATAAAGATAAGGTTGCGGCTGACAAATCTAAAGCGGAAGAACTAGAAAAACAAAGAATTGAAAACTATACAAAAGCTGGCGGATTAGAAAAGTCATTAGCAATTGAATCTGAACTTAGAAAACAATCTATTGATAAAGCTTATGAAGATAGTTTATTTAATGCTACCGCAATGGAAAAGATTAAAATTGAATCTGCTAAACGCATTGCAGAAAAGACTTTAGAAATAGAAAGATTAAATATAGAAGAAAAATTTGTATTTAGCGCGCAACGATATAAAGAACTTGGCGCTTTTGTATTAACAGATCAAAGCAGATCAGCGCAAGAAAGACAAAAAATTAATCGTGAAGAATATAAAGCGGTTACAGAAAAGCAAATTGCTGAAAAAGATTCTTTGGATATGCAAAAACAAATGATGGGAATTTATCAATCCAATATTTTCTTGACGGAAACAGAATCAAAAATTGCTGAAAAGCGTTTAGAAACAGCGCAAAAGATTGCCAAAATTATGCGAGATGAAAAGCTTACAGACGAAGCAAAGCTTGGATTAGCGGCAGAACAAGAAGCCATTGGCAAAACTGGTGAGGAAGTATTGTTGCTAGGGGAAAGACTTCAGTATATAAAAAATGTAAATCAAGCAGTATTTGAAAGCATGACAATGGCTATTCAAGCATTTTTAATTACTGGAAAAATGAACTTTAAAGACTTTGCTTTATCCGTAATTGCCAGTTTAATAAAAATTCAAGCCCAAATTGCGGCTACTCAAGCTATGAAAGGGTTTAGTTCAATGTTTGGCGGTGGCGGCGGAGGAGGATTGTTTGGAAGTTTATTTGGCGGCGGTCCACAAGAAGTAAGTGCAGTAACTACTTATATTGGTCCAGCATTCGCAGAAGGCGGAAGCCCCCCAGTTGGAATGCCATCTTTGGTTGGCGAGAACGGACCAGAATTATTTGTTCCAACTGGATCAGGAACAATTATTCCAAATCAAAGAATGAATGACTATGCTTCTGGTCAAGCACAAAATGTATTTAATGGCCCTTACATTGCTAATATGTCAGCCATTGATACTCAATCAAGCATTCAATTCCTTGCTAAAAACAAAATGACTATTTGGTCTATGAACCAATCAGCTAGTCGCTCTATTCCAACAAGTAGGTAATTATGAGTTTAACTAACATTCTATCCATTTCAGAATCCGTTGGAATCAATGACCAAAGATTTGTTGGCCAAGTTGTCAGCAGAAACCAGCGTATTTCTACTTCTGAAATTATTACAGTAGTTCCTTTTGCTTTTGAAATGAAGCCAATGAACTATTTACTTTACAGTCAAAATCGTGCATTGCTTAATTCATTGCGTATTCCAGACAAGTCCTTAGATCAATATTTAAACTTTGGTTCTACTGGATGGATAAACTACATTGCTTATCAGGGGGATATGACATCAGGTCAAATTACCTCTGCCCAATGGCAAACCAGTTCTGCCAACAAAACCTTAGTTCTTGGCAACCTTCCTAATAATACGGCTATGCCATCTAATTTATATGTAGTCAAACAAGGTGATTTTTGTCAGGTTGGTTTATATGCTTATATTGCTACGGCTGATGTTTTGCGTGGTTCTGGTTCTACTGTTGTCATCCCCGTACATCGTAATCTTATTGCCACTTTAGCTACCCCCGTAAATGCAGTTATTGGTCAATTTGGAACAACTGTTAGCATGGGTGGAAATACTTATACAGGAACCACTTTTCAGGTTGTTCTAAGGGAATACCCTACATATACTTTAATTCCCATGACTAATGATTCTTTTATTGAATGGTCTGGAACATTTAAAGCATTTGAAAGTGTTTTGTAATGGAAATTATTGAACCAGTAGAAAATACTAACAATATTCGTTATGCGGATTTTGTAAGAGTAACAACTCCTGATGCCACTTATCGCTTTGCTACAACCGCATCTGCATTAACAATATCAGCGGTGGATGCCCAACCATTTAGTGCATTAGGTGTTTTAATGAGGGTTGGTGATACTCAGCGTGATATTAAATCTACTGCAAATGAAACTACTTTTACAATGGTTGGAATTGATACCGCAATGCTTGGTTGGGTGCTAGGAAATCAAATTAAAGGTAGCAAAATTGAAGCATGGAAAGGGTTTTTTAATACAGATGGAGCATTAATTACTACTGGCGGTCAAGGAGGTTTATATCAATTCTTTAACGGATATGTCAATTCATTTGCCATCCAAGAAACATGGATGGAAGAAGTAAGACAGTTTGTTGGTGTAATTAGCGTTTCCGCATCATCAATTCAGCTTATTTTACAAAATAGAACGGCTGGTAGATATACAAATGATAATAATTGGCAATACTTTACGCCTGGAGATACAAGCATGAATAGAGTATCTTTTATTACTAATATTAACTATGAATTTGGTAAAGGAGCATTATCAACCTCATGATAAGACAAGCCACAAAACAAGATAAACCACAAATTATTGAATTAATGAAATTGTTTAGAGCAGAAAGCAATATAAAGCAATATCAAAATTTAGACAATGAACCATATTGGAACAAAATGTTGGATATGATATTGGCTGGGGCTGGTGTTATATATATTGAAGATAATGTTGGTTTAATAATGGCAATTATTAGTCCTACACTTTGGTGTGATAAAACTTTGTATATGCAAGAGTTGGCTTGGTATGTAAAGCCAGAACAAAGAAATACATCAATAGGATATAGATTATTAAAAAAGTATGTTGATTATGGCAATGAATTAAAGGCGCAAGGCAGAATAATTATGTTTGCAATAGGAAAGATGGTTACAAGCCCTGATATAAAGTATGGAAAGTTTGGATTTACAAAATTAGATGAAAACTGGATTCAGTAATGTTTAAACTATTATTATTTGCCTTTGGACTTTCTTATGCGGTTAATTCTTACGCATTTGGGTCTATGATTGTTGTGGCCATAGCTGGCTCTGCTTTTGCGGCAACATTTGCTGGCGTAGCAATCGCGATGGCAATTAATATGGTTGTTGCAACTATTATTAGTAAAGCATTTTTTACTCCCGAACAACCCAATTCAGACTACACCTCTGGTTCCAGTCCAGACCCTGGAAACCGCCAACAAGTATCTCCAGCAACCGATAATAAACTTCCCATTGTTTACGGATCGGCGTATGTTGGCGGCACTATTACAGACTTATCTATTAGTTCAGACAATCAACAACTTTATTATGTTATTTCTTTGTGTGAAATAACAAGCACTAATGATGGGCAAACCCCAGATACTATATCTTTTGGTGATATATATTACGGCGGAAAAAAGGTAGTATTTCAAGGTAATGGTCATACAGTTGCCAGCCTTTTAGATGAATCAACTGGCGCATACGACACATCGGTAAATGGCCGTATTGAAATATTTCTTTATAGCAATGGTTCAAATACTCCAACAAATTCTACTCAATCTGCAATTAGTGTAATGCAATCATCTGGTCTTATTTACACATGGGATGAAACAAAATTAATGAGTAATTGTGCTTTTGCAATTATTCATCTTTCATATAGTCAAACTGCCAATGTAAGAGGAATTTTACAAACCAAATTTCAAGTAACTAATAGCAGAACCAATACTGGCGCTTGTTTTTATGATTACTTGGTTAATACTCGTTATGGTTGTGCTATTTTGCCAGAACAAATTGATACTGCAAGTCTTGATGCATTAACAACTTATTCAAATGAATTATTTTCATATACAAATTCTGATGGTGATCCAGCTACACAGCCAAGGTTTAAGTTTAATGGCACATTAGACACAAAAATAACAGTCATGAAAAACTTGCAAGACATGAGTTCTTGTTGTGATTGTTTAATTAAATATACAGAAATTACTGGTTTATGGGGTGTAATAGTTCAATCTCCAGATTACACAGTTGTTATGAATATTAACGATAGCAATATGATTTCTGCTATACAAATTACTCCTTTAGATATTGCCGCTTCTTATAATGTTGTTGAATGCAAATTTCCAGACAACTCAAATCAAGATGCTTTTAATTCAACTACTTTTGATTTGGCAACTATAGACCCAGCGTTGCTTTATCCAAATGAGCCAGTAAACAAAGTATCTTTAAGTTTGCCACTTACAAATAATGATGTAACTGCTCAATATTTAGCAACTAGACTATTGAAATCTGGTCGTGAAGATTTACAAGTTCAAGTTAGTGTTAATTTTATTGGCATTCAATTAGATGCTGGAGATGTTGTTACTGTTACTAATAGTAACTATGGATGGGTTGATAAATTATTTCGAATCAATAAAGTGGTTCAACAATTTAATGATGATGGTGCTATTAATGTTCAGCTTAATATGTCTGAATTTAATCCAACTGTTTATGATGATACTGATGTTACACAGTTTCAACCAGCGCCTAATACTGGCATCGGAAGCCCCACAGCATTTGGCAGTCTAACTGCTCCTTATATTGTTTCAAGTCAACCAACCGCAACAATCCCATCTTTTCAAATAGAGGCATATACCGCGCCCTTTGGAATTACACAATATGTAGAAATATGGTATTCAGCATTTAGTAATCCATTGCAAGAACAAATGTATTTTGGCGGTACAAGTCAGATTCAATCTAATGGAAATCCATATTTGCCATTTACACTTATACCGCCTGTAACCCTAACTGGAATTCCGTCTGGGGATTGGTATTTCTTTTCCAGGTCTGTAAATAGTATTTCTTCTTCTGCTTACAGTCCTAACAGCACTTTATTCACTTGGAGGCCAACCACTTTTCAATATGTAGAAAGATATATTTCAGTTGCTTATGCAGATGATGTAAGTGGTGGAGGATTTAGTTTTGACCCTAGAGGAAAAGATTATTATGGATTGTTTAATCAAAACAATACTACACCCAATATAACTGCATCTAATTATTCATGGTATTTAGCACCAACTAATTTTTCAACGAATGAATATGTTCTTTTTTCAAACAGAGGCGGAAGATTATTTAGTTTTGCTCAAGGTTTTGCCGATTATGCGTCAACTACGGCTAGATTTGTTCCAACTCAGACTTTAATTTATGACCCTTCCATTTGGAATGGTTTGCCAGACGGAACAAATATTATTGATTTGGATGCAAGAACTGGTCAGCTAACAACCACAGGCACTACTACAATAGGAACTGGTCAAGTTCAAATCTATAACAATGCAGATGGAAATATTGTTGCTGGATTACAAGAATATTTAGATTTTGGTGGTGCTTATACAAGAACTGCAAATGCGGCAACATTGACTATTGATATTTATGGTCGGGTAGTAGGATTTGAAAACCCTGATAATTTCTATTACACACAACAACAATTTACTGCAACAAGCAGTCAAACTGTATTTACAGTAACTAGAGCATCAGGATATGTAAGTGGTCAATGCTTAGTATTCCAAAATGGATGTTTGCTAAACACTACTGAATATACTGATACTGGCGGCTCAACTGGAACAGTAACTTTGTCAATAGGGGCTACAACTGGGGACAAAATTAGTATCATTTCTATGAAATCTACTTCATCTGTTTCCTTAGTGACAAGTGCCGCTAGCGGTACTGGTTCTGTTGCTACATTAACTTTTGCAATTAGGTCATTTCCACCATTTACAGTAGGTCAAAGTATTACAATAAGCGGAGTAATTCCATCAGGGTATAACGGCACATATACTGTTACTAATTGCACTTCATCTACTGTATCTTATGCAAATACAACAACTGGAGCACAATCAACTTCAGGGACAGCATCTCCTACTGATCCAGTTTATAATTCGTTTAGTAGAAACTCTGCAAGCCTTACAAATCAAGCATCTTACACGACATCAGGGTTTACCATTACCGATGGTTTTGAATTATTGTTTCTTAATGGAACAGTAGTAAATGCTCAAGATTACAACTTATCAGGCCAAACCATTAGCTTTGTAGATAATACTTCTGGGGATTTAGAAGTTATCCAATGGTCAGCAAACAATCTTGGAGTAGCCAACGGAACCCCAGTAAATGTGGATTATTTCACAGTAATTGGACAAGCTAATTACAATTTTAGCTACAATGTTAACGCTTTTAATCTATATAATAATGGCATATTACAGTTTAATGGAACTGATTTTACTGCTACATCTGGATCGGTATATACCTTGACAACAACGCCAACGGCAAATACTAATATTTTAGTGCAACAAACATTTGCAAGAACGGGAGCAGTCTAATGACACAAGCTTTTAACCTTTCGCAATTTGCGAATTATCTTAATTCATCTGGACAAGTTTCAGCATCAGGGCTTCAATCTGGAGTGGTTTTAGCTAGTGGAACAATAAGCCTTTACTACCAAGCTTCTGCACCTTCAGGGTGGACCCAGGTAACAAGTTACAATGATTACGCTATGCGAATTGTTAGCGGAACAGGCGGTGGCACAGGAGGTACAACTGCTTATTCAACTGTATTTGCTAACCAAACCCCAACAATTAGCGGCGGTACTTTAAGTGCAACTGTTGGTGCTACCACTCTTTCAACATCACAAATTCCTAGCCATAGCCATGGATATACAGGGTGGACTGGTTCTAATTATCCTTGGTATAACGCTGAAGGCAGTATTAGTTGGGCTGGTGGTGATACAACTGGAGCAGAAGGTGGTGGCACTTCACATACTCACTCATTTTCTGGAAGCGTAAGCGCCATTACATCATCTGCAATTACATTAAATGTTCGTTACATTAATATAATCATTTGTTCTAAAAATTAAGGAAAAAATATGAAACTAACTATTATTATTGAAGATAAAACTGTTTATGTTAATGGGGTAGCAAGAGCATTAGTACCATTGCCGTTAGATTTATCTAATTGTGGAATACCTTCAAATGTATGGGCCTTACAATGGAAAGAAGTTTCTGGTTGGATTGAGTTTCAAGATAACCCAGATGGTTCTAAACCACCAAATGAAACAATTACAGTTTTACCAGATTGGGCTAATAATTGCGTAGATGTTTATAACGCATGGACACCTTATATTGCCCCTTCCGTTTCTCCATCAAATCTTCCAGATGCACTACAAAATATTGAGTATTCTCAACAATTAATTGGTGTAAACGCCGAATCGCCATATACAATTACGTCTATTGGCACTATGCCAAGCAATTTAAGTATTGAAAATAATACAATTATTGGGATTCCAACAACAATTGGAACATACAGTATTTTTACTCAAATTGTTGATGGTAATGGCAACATTGGAAAGACAACATTGTTATTAAAGGTTGTATGATATAAAATACTATAAAAAGACAAGATATGATTCATAGGTGAGTGGAGAGCCATTCCCTATTAACCAAGTATTGGAGAGATCATGGCAGTCTTTAACAAAAATACCTTAACTCAGGTATCAGGGTTTGACAATCAAATTATTGCTGGCGAACTTGTCTGGCAACAAAAAACCTTTTGGAATCTAGCACTTAACGCTGATGATGGTTTACCCTTAGATTTGACTAATGCCACGATTGAAGCGGAAATTATCCGCAGAACTTTAACCAATGTACGCGATAGCCGTTATGGTTTAGCGTTTGACATTGGTAACTATGACCCTACCCCAGCCGCCATTAACCTTACCATTACAAATGTAGTGGGAGCAAACGGCTCTTTTACTCTTGTTATTGATAGCGATGCCTGGGACTTAATTGAAGGCCAAGTAGGTTTAGATATTGCTAATATTAATGGTGTAGGCTATTCGGGCCGCATCAAAATTAGCTTTCCAGTAGAGGGAACAACCCCAGCAAACGACTTGATTATCTTCTTGTTGTTCCTAGTGCGTTCTGATGCAATCGTAAATAACTAAGGATTGCTATGGCAGATTTAAACATAACAGTTCCGAATGGTGGAGCAGACCTAGCCATAGATGTAGCCCAAGGGAATGATGTCATTCTTGAGGTTGCAAAGGGCAATGAGATAACTCTTGTTATAGACAAGGGAAATGCTGGGGCATCTGGTTATTCTGGCATCAGCGGATATAGCGGAATCAGCGGTTATTCTGGAACAAGCGGTTTTAGTGGTAAAAGCGGTTATTCTGGAACAAGCGGTTATTCTGGAACAAGCGGGTTTAGTGGTAAAAGCGGTTTTTCAGGTGCAAGTGGTATTTCTGGCTTTTCTGGAATAAGTGGAGCATCAGGTATTTCTGGTTATTCGGGAATTTCAGGAGCATCAGGAGCATTAGGCATATCTGGATATTCAGGGTTTTCAGGAATAAGTGGTGCATCAGGCATATCGGGATATTCTGGAATTAGTGGCTTTTCTGGTGTTTCTGGATGGTCTGGAATTTCTGGCTTTTCTGGTGATTCAGGCATTAGCGGTTTTTCTGGGTTTTCTGGGTTTTCAGGTCAGCAAGGTACATCAATTAATATTATTGGTACTGTTGCCACTCCAGAAGATTTGCCCCCAACTGCTAATCTTAATGATGCTTATATTGTTGAGTCAAATGGCGATTTATATGTATGGACAGGAACAGAATGGACTAATGTTGGTCAAATAGTTGGACCAGCGGGGCAATCTGGTATTTCTGGTTTCTCTGGTTTTTCTGGATATAGTGGTTATAGCGGAATAAGCGGTTTTTCTGGGCAAAATGGTCAGTCTGGATATTCAGGTATTTCTGGTTTTTCTGGAGATAGCGGCTATTCTGGGATTAGTGGTTCTTCTGGTAATAGCGGTATCAGCGGATTTTCAGGTCAAGATGGGCTATCTGGTTACTCTGGTCAAGACGGGAAGTCTGGCTATTCTGGCATAAATGGACAGTCTGGATATAGCGGACAAAATGGTTTATCAGGTTACAGCGGTCAAGGCGGGATGTCTGGCTATTCTGGATTTAGTGGTTCGGGCATTTCTGGTTATAGCGGGTTTAGCGGATTCTCTGGATCAGTTTATATTGGCACAAGCCCACCAAGCACTTATGGTGCTGGTTCAATGTGGTGGGATGATGTAGCTGGTAAATTAAAAATTTATTATGTAGATATTAATGGCGGTCAATGGGTTGATTCCATTATGGGTACTGCTGGATTTTCAGGCTATTCAGGAATATCTGGATATTCTGGATTATCTGGTTACTCGGGAATTTCAGGTTTTTCTGGTTCAGGTGTAAGTGGCTTTAGTGGTAGTGGTGTCTCAGGCTATAGTGGTTTTAGTGGTATATCAGGGTTCTCTGGTATTTCTGGTTTTTCAGGTATTAGCGGTTGGTCTGGATTTTCTGGCATGAGTGGGCAACAAGGTACTTCAATTAATATTATTGGCTCAGTACCAACCCCTTTAGATTTACCTCTTACTGGTAATCAAAATGATGCTTACATCGTAGAATCTAATGGTGATTTGTATGTCTGGGAAGGAACTTTGTGGGTTAATGTAGGACAAATAGTTGGACCACAAGGCGATAGCGGATATAGCGGATTTTCTGGCTTTTCAGGATTTTCTGGCATTTCAGGTTACAGCGGTATTTCTGGAATATCTGGTTATTCAGGAATAAGTGGGTTTTCAGGATATAGCGGTATTTCTGGTTATAGCGGAATTTCTGGCTTTTCAGGAATTAGCGGTTTTTCTGGCTTTAGCGGTTTTAGCGGCACTTCTGGCTTTAGCGGTTTTAGCGGCACTTCTGGATTTTCTGGTAATAGCGGCTATTCAGGATTTAGCGGAATTTCTGGTTACTCCGGTTCTGGAATATCTGGTTATTCAGGAAGTGGAATTTCAGGCTTTTCTGGTATTTCTGGATGGTCTGGAATTTCTGGATTTAGTGGTATTTCTGGTTATTCAGGAATTTCAGGTTATTCAGGATTTAGTGGCATAAACGGGTTTAGCGGATATAGCGGTATTTCTGGATTTAATGGTATTAGTGGTTACTCTGGATTTAGCGGAGTTTCAGGTTATTCAGGAATTTCTGGCTACTCAGGATTGCAAGGCAGTTCATCTAATGTATTTTTATACCAAGCAAACACAACATCAACATCTGGTTATCCTAATGATGGTCATTTATTATGGAATAATGCAACGCAAACAAGTGCAACATCTATTAATGTTAGCCATTTAACTGATAATCCTGATGTTATTGATGCAGACATATTTTTAGCTTTAATAAAACAAGGGCAGACATTTACTATTCAAGATAGAAATGTAAGCTCAAATTATCAAATATGGTTTGTTAATGGAACTCCAACAAATACTAATGCTGGAACTTCTACAAGCTACTGGACATATCCTGTTTCTTTAACTGCTTCTAGTGGTTCGGGAACTACAAACTTTTCTAATAATCATAATTTATTTTTAGCTATTACTGCTGGCACAAGCGGGTATTCTGGATTTTCAGGAATTTCAGGATTTTCAGGAATAAGCGGCTTTAGCGGTATTAGTGGTTATTCAGGCTTTGGTATCAGCGGTTTTTCAGGAATTTCAGGGTATTCTGGTTACAGCGGTTTTTCAGGAAGCGGTACAAGCGGTTGGTCAGGTATATCGGGTTACAGCGGAAGTGGAATTAGCGGATACAGCGGAAGCGGAATTTCTGGATTTTCAGGTTATAGCGGAAGCGGTGTATCAGGCTTTTCTGGCTACAGCGGAAGTGGAATTAGCGGATTTTCAGGCTACTCTGGAATTAGTGGTTACAGCGGTTCTGGTGTAAGCGGATATTCAGGAAGCGGTATTTCTGGCTGGTCTGGCTATAGTGGAACTTCTGGCTACTCAGGTTCAGGAATAAGTGGTTATTCTGGCATTAGTGGATATTCTGGTTCGGGCTTATCGGGTTACTCAGGAAGCGGTATATCAGGATGGTCTGGATATTCGGGAATCAGCGGTTATAGTGGTTCAGGAGTTTCTGGATATAGTGGTTCAGGATTATCAGGATATAGCGGTTCAGGTTTGTCTGGATATAGCGGAATTTCTGGATATTCTGGCATTTCAGGTTATAGCGGAGATTCTGGAATCTCAGGCTATAGTGGTTCTGGCATTTCTGGCTATTCTGGCATTTCTGGCTATTCTGGTTATTCTGGCATTAGTGGATATTCTGGGTCTGGAGTAAGTGGTTATTCTGGTAGTGGAATTTCTGGTTACTCTGGAATTTCTGGTTATTCTGGTTCTGGTATAAGTGGCTTTTCTGGTTATAGCGGGATTTCTGGTTATTCTGGTAGCGGTGTATCAGGTTATAGTGGTTCAGGAATTTCAGGATTTTCTGGCATATCAGGATACAGCGGTTCAGGAATTTCTGGTTATTCAGGTTATTCAGGAATTTCAGGATTTAGCGGTGCTGGCGCAGAAATGATAGTGGCTAATGCTTATACCAATGCCACAACTGCATTTACTAACATTACTAACTTAACAAGAGCTTTAACTGCTGGTTCATATAGTTTTATTGTTGAATTAGTTGGTCAATCATCTTCAAACGCTGGCGCACAATTTACTGTTACTTTTAGTGGAACATCTACTGTTGAATGGGTACAAGTTGCACAGGCTTCTGGAACAACTTTTGTTGCAACAAGCCGACAAACTACACTTGGAACGGCTGGTACTACTTGTTGGACTACTTCCGCCGCTGAAGCATCTGCTAGATTAATTGGTGAGATTGTTGTAACCGCTTCTGGAACTTTAAACATTCAAGGTTTAAAAGTAACTTCTGGCACATTAACAGTTCGTGCTTGTTCATTAGTATTAATTGACCAGACTGCATAAGGATAATTATGGCGGCTTTAGACTTTCCCACATCGCCCACAGTAGGGCAACAATATACCGCCAATGGTTCTACATGGACTTGGGATGGAGTATCTTGGCTTGCTTTCAATGGTCCAGCATCGGGTTATTCTGGCAATAGCGGATACTCTGGATTTTCTGGTGTAAGTGGATTTTCAGGAAGTGGTGTATCTGGATTCTCAGGCATTAGCGGTTACTCAGGTTCAGGTATATCAGGCTTTAGTGGATTTTCTGGCATTAGCGGCTATAGCGGTTCAGGAATTTCTGGTTTTTCTGGCACAAGTGGTTATAGCGGAATTTCTGGTTGGTCGGGAATAAGTGGTTATAGTGGCTCTGGAATATCTGGATACTCTGGAATTTCAGGCTATAGCGGCATTTCTGGATACTCTGGAATTTCAGGCTATAGCGGTATTTCAGGTTATTCAGGAATTAGCGGTTTTAGTGGATACAGCGGTATTTCTGGTTTTTCTGGCATTAGCGGTTTTAGCGGCATTTCTGGATATTCAGGATTTTCTGGCATTTCAGGCTATTCAGGGTTTAGTGGCATATCAGGATTTAGCGGATATTCAGGTTTCTCAGGTATAAGCGGATATTCTGGTATTTCTGGTTATTCTGGTATCAGCGGATATTCAGGGTTTTCAGGAATATCAGGTTATAGCGGTTCTGGTATTTCTGGCTATTCAGGCATTAGCGGGTATTCTGGTATTTCTGGCTATTCAGGTATCAGCGGATATTCTGGTTATTCAGGCCGAAGTGGTTATTCAGGAAGCGGATTGTCTGGCTATTCAGGAAGTGGAGTATCTGGTTATTCTGGATTTTCAGGTATCAGCGGTTATTCAGGAAGTGGAGTGTCTGGCTATAGCGGTTCTGGTATATCGGGATTTAGTGGTTGGTCTGGAATTTCTGGTTACAGCGGATCAGGAATATCAGGTTATTCTGGTTTTTCAGGTATTAGCGGTTATTCAGGATTCTCAGGTATCAGCGGTTATTCAGGATTCTCAGGTATCAGCGGTTATTCTGGAAGCGGAGTATCTGGTTATTCAGGATTCTCAGGTATCAGCGGTTATTCAGGATTCTCAGGTATCAGCGGATATTCAGGGTTTTCAGGAATATCAGGTTATAGCGGTTCTGGTATTTCTGGCTATTCAGGCATTAGCGGGTATTCTGGTATTTCTGGTTATTCGGGTATAAGCGGATACTCTGGTATTTCTGGTTATTCGGGTATAAGCGGTTATTCTGGATTTTCAGGTATCAGCGGTTATTCTGGATTTTCAGGTATCAGCGGTTATTCAGGAAGCGGAGTATCTGGTTATAGTGGAACTAACGGCACTAATGGAACATCAGGTTTTAGTGGATTTTCTGGAATTTCAGGTTATTCTGGCACTAACGGCACTAATGGAACATCAGGTTTTAGTGGATTTTCTGGAATTTCAGGTTATTCTGGCACTAACGGCACTAATGGAACATCAGGTTTTAGTGGATGGTCTGGTATATCAGGATACTCAGGCTCTGGAATTTCTGGTTATTCTGGAAGTGGAATAAGTGGATTTTCTGGATTTTCAGGCTCTGCCGCATCAAACCCAATTCCAGCGGGTACAGTAATATTGTTTTATCAAGCCGCCGCACCTACTGGTTGGACACAAGTAACCACGCAAAACGATAAAGGTATTCGTGTTGTATCTACTACTGGCGGTGGAACAGGCGGTACAACTGCTTATTCAACTGTATTTACTAATCAAACCCCAACAATAGGCGCAACTACGCTTTCAGAAGGGCAAATGCCTAGTCACGCGCATAGCGAAACTGGAGCAACTGGTAGTATTACTTCTTGGTTTAACTCTGACGGCTCTCAGACTTGGTTTGGTGGGTCCACAACTGGGGCGGCTGGCGGTGGAGGTTCACATACTCATTCAATGGGTGCAGTTACATTAAATGTGCAGTATATTGATATTATTATATGTAGTAAAAACTAAAATATAAAAGGATAAGATATGAAAATAGACCCAAAAGCAACTTGCCCATTAAATAATTTTGAACCATGCAAACAAATGGATTGTGGCTGGTTTATGAAAGTGCTTGGTACGCATCCCAATACTGGCGAACACCTGGAAGATTGGGGTTGTGCTATCACTTGGATTCCAGTAATGCTTATGGAAAATGGCAGACAACAACATAGTACCGCATCAGCCGTTGAATCATTTCGAAATGAAATGGTTAAGAATAATGAAGTAGGTCAGCAAGTTTTAATGGCCGCATTACAGCATAGTGCTCAACCACCAATTAAATATATTGAGGAATAAAAAGGGATATACGACAAGATGAAATATACGATAGTAATACCAACATATAACCATTGCGAAAAATACCTCAAACCCTGTATAGATTCCATAATCAAATACTCCGACATGACCAATATAGAATTGGTTGTGTCGGCTAATGGGTGCAAAGACAACTCTAAAGCTTATTTAGAATACTTAAAGACTGCTATCCCGAATCTTAAAGTGGTTTGGAGTGATGAAGCGTTAGGTTACTCAAAAGCTACTAATGAAGGTATAAAGGTTGCTACAACCGACCATATTATTCTTTTAAATAACGATACAGTTTTGTTAGAACAAAGTTATAACCAATGGTTAGACATATTAGATAAACCATTTGCTGACCCTGACTGCGGAATATCTTGCATTATTAAAGGTCATTCTGAACCAGCCAATAAATACTTTGCTGTATTCTTTTGTGTGATGATCCACAGAAAAGTCTTTGACAAGATTGGATTATTAAATCAAGAATATGGTGTTGGTGGCGGAGAAGATACTGAGTTTTGCATTGAGGCAGAATTAGCTGGATTTAAAGTATTAGAGGTATTTGAGAAGCTGTGGGATGGTAGCCAATACACAGGCGGTTTCCCCATCTATCATAAAGGCGAAGGCACAGTTCACGATACCAATCTAGTTCAAGGTTGGGACAAAATCTTCTTACAAAACTCCCTTAAATTGGCCAAAAAATATAACTTTGAATGGTATCGCTGGAGATTATCTAACTACTGGGAAAGAGCCGTATTCCTTAAAGGCGATACAGTCTATCCAAGGGAAGTTACTCGCTATGAGTGGGCGGCAAACAATCTATTAGGTAACAAAGTATTTGAACTGGGTTGTTCAGATGGTTATGGTAGGCAGTTCTTTCCAGATGACATTGAATATACTGGATTAGATTACGATCCTATTATTATTGAAGTGGCCAAAGAACAAGGCTGGAATGGTATTAGTAACAAATTTGTTAATGCCGACATTAATCAATATGAAATGGGTCAGTACGATACTATCGTAGCCTTTGAAGTAATTGAGCACTTGGATAATGGTTTAGAGATTGTTGAAAGGTTCAAGAAGCATTGCAAACGGCTATTGATTACAGTACCAATGAATGAACCACCTGGTTTTTGGGGTCCACATCATAAATTGCATGGCCTTAATGAAAGACACTTTCCTGACTTTGAGTTTAATTACATTAATGAATTAGGCCAAATTTCAGATGTGCCACAAGACATTACACCTGAAAACCCTTGCAATTTAATGATTTGCCGCTGGACAAATGAATAAGGTTCTATGCTCAGTCGCTACTAGGGGGCGATACTTTACTACCCTACCCTTGGTGCTTCAGGCCATTATTAATCAAACTACATTGCCAGATAAGCTGGTCATATTTGATGACAATGATGAACCGAAGGATATGCGAAATGAAATGATTTACCAGTATTTCTTTCAAATGTTAGATATAAAGGGTGTCAAATGGGAATGGCTATTTGCTGAGAAAAAGGGACAGCATCATATTCATCAGCAAGCCAATAGGATGGGATATGATTGGGTATGGCGGTGTGATGATGATTGCATTCCAGAGCCTAATGTATTGCAAAATCTTAAAAGTTATGCAACTGAAATAGATAATGTAGGCGCAGTTGGAGGGGCAATCTTAACGCCACCCAATTTATTTGATACCTCTAATGTTACTGGAAAAATTAATAATATTTGTTCAGAACCCAATATTCAATGGAACCATATAGAAAAGATAAAAGAAGTTGACCATTTGCATTGTTCATTTTTATATCGCGCTGGGGTACATGACTATAACCTTGGATTATCAAGAGTAGCCCATAGAGAAGAAACTCTTTTCACTTATGGTTTATACCAAAATGGGTATAAGATATTAGCGGCTCCTCATGCAGAATCTTTGCACATGAAGAATCCAGAAGGGGGGATTCGTTCTGAAACTAGGAAAGAAATGTATGAGCACGATGAAGCTATTTTTAATAATATTGTGGGTCTTTCTGATAGAACTATTGTTGTTCTTAACTGTGGGCTTGGCGATCATATTGTGTTCAATAGTATCCTATCTGATATACCTAATCCTGTCGTATTCGGATGCTACCCTGATGTAATACCTTGTAGATCAATTGCAGAGGCACAAGCCTTGTTTGGCAATATTGACCAATATAATATCTATGGCAAGATGGATCAATGGAAATGGACAGGATCATTACAGGATGCCTTTAGGAAACTGTATTTATGATTATTATTCATCCTTATGCCAAAGCATTAATCAATGGCAAACAAAATCCAAAAAATTATGCATATTGGAAAGAACTTATTTATTTAATTGATAAATCTATACATATTGTTCAAATAGGTGTAGATGGTGAAGAACAGCTTGTTGATGATTTTCGTATGAATTTACCAATTATTGAATTAAGGCAGTTAATTAAAGATTGTCGTACTTGGATTTCAGTAGATAGCTTCTTTCAGCACCTAGCATGGTCAGAAGGCAAGCCAGGGATAGTATTATGGTCTGTATCAGACCCACTAATCTTTGGCCATCCAGAGAATACTAATCTATTAAAAAGTCGCGACAACCTAACCCCCAATCAATTCCTTTGGTGGGACTTTACTGAACATAATCCAGACTATTTTCTAAAACCAGAAGAAGTGATAAAATTCATCTAGCATTTACCCAGATAATATAAGACCAATTAATAATTAATTTATCTGGGGTATCTATGGCTTTAAATCAACTTGATAGAGAAGAACTTGTAATACTTCTTAAAGAAGTAATTTCAGAAGCCGTAGAGCAACATCCTCTTTCCGATGATGAAGTTAAATGGGTTCGATTGGCAATCGAGGCAGAGGCCAAAAGAGCCGCATTTAGAAAAGCCGTTATTGAAAAGACCTTTATTGGTCTAATGAGTACCGCCCTAATTGGCGCAATAATGTACGGCATTGAGTTCTTTAAAGACCATTGGAAATGATATTAGAAACCATAATTGGTGCATTAGTTCCAGTAGGAATTGATGGCATAAAAAGCCTCATTGGGATGTTTACTGGTGGAGTAAAACCTTTAAATGTTGATGACCAAATAAAGCTAGACCAAAATGAAATAGCAAAGCTAGAAGCCATTGCAAAACTTGACAATCCTTATGGACAACCTAGTCAATGGGTAGTTGATTTAAGAGCATCTAGTCGCTATCTAGGAGCATTATTTGTGATTGTTGTAGGCATAGGCACATTATTCCTACCAGTAGCCCCTGAAATACAAAGAATTGGCATTGAGGCCGCTAATATAGCCTTTGGATTCTTGTTCGGCACTCGCATTATGGCTAACCTTAAAAAATGATAAATAACTTTGAACTTTGTTTAGGGCTTTTACTTCAACATGAAGGGGGCTTTGTTAATGACAGTCGAGATAATGGCGGCATGACAAATCTTGGAGTGACCATTAGAACCTGGGAAGAATGGGTGGGTCATCCTGTATCTGAAAAAGAAGTGCGTAACTTAACACCTTTAATGGTGGGTCCACTTTATAAAAGGAAATACTTTGATGCTTGCCACGCTGATGAGCTTATATCTGGTCTTGACTATGCTGTTTTTGACATCGCTGTTAACTCAGGTGTTGGGCGCGCCATTAAGCTTTTACAGTCGTGTGTTGGGGCTACTCCTGATGGTGGATACGGCAGTATTACTTCTGCATTAGTCAAAAAAGAGTCATCTGATCCAGTTAAATTAATTGAATTGCTTTGCGCTAAGAGATTAGAGTTTTTGTCCCAATTAAAGTCATTTCCTGTATTCGGCAAAGGTTGGAGCCGTAGGGTCGCAGAAGTAAAAGAAGTGGCCCTCGAAATGGTAAAAAACAATGGATAACTTTTATGAAATGTTGCTCGACTTGCAAAGAAGAAAAGCCCTTATCTGAATTTTATAAACAAAGAAGCGTTTGTAAGATTTGCTCCAACGAAGCCTCAAATCAATGGAAAAAGGATAACAAGGAAAAGAATCAAATATCTAGGCAAAAGTCCAAACTTAAAAGAAAGTATGGAATGACCCTAGAGCAATACGAAGCTATGGTTGAGGAACAAAAGGGCGTTTGCTACATCTGTAAAAGCGAAAATCCTAATAGAAAGTTAAGCGTTGACCATTGCCACAAAACTGGCAAAATTAGGAAGTTATTATGCGATAAATGTAATATGACTTTGGGGCTTATAAATGATTCACAAGAACTTCTCAAACAATTTATTTTCTATCTAAAGTGAAGCTTAGTCCAGAAATCCTCCGCAATTTATATGCAAGTCTATATTGCTGTTATCCCTATACCAAGTGGCCAATGCCCTTGCCAGAGGAGGTGGAGTTCATCGTAAGCCCAGACCCAGATACGATGGGTACTTATACCCTAGATATGGGCGGTGACTATGAACATACAGTTACCATATCTTCTGCTCGTTGCGGCCACCTATATACAGCCCTCACAACGATTGCACATGAAGCGGTCCATATTTCGTTCCATAAGCAAAAGGGAGATAAGTGGTTACATCACGGAAAAGAGTTTCGTAGGCGTTGCAAAATGGTTGCAGATGAACTGGGGTTCGATGGCCTAGAATTGTAACTATTTAGTTGCAATCAAATAGGCTCCATAGTTTGCAAAGCAATACCCCGCATACATACAGGCCAACCCAGATTCACCTTTAAAGGCTTGTTCCAGGGCGATATACGCATATATCAACCCTGTAACAACAATAAGCCAAGAACTCATTTAATCCTCAATACCTTGGCTTTTCTAAGCACTTCTTCATACTTTACTTTTGCCACATCATCTAACTTCCTCATAGGAAGTTCTTGAAAGTGTTTCCACTTGGCTTGGTACTCTGGTTGATCTGATGGCCTGATCCAGCCATGCAATCTCCAGCGTTCTTCAATGTCGGTTCCGCTTGCTGTCCAAATGTGTTCGTTCATTTTTACTTCCTTTCTTATCGTCTTTAAGTATCTCGTCAACCCATTCTATAAAACATGGGACATCCATGCCTCTCGGCAAAATCTTTAACGCTTCATCAACTACAAACTCAAGTTTTATTCTTTTCTTGTTCTTCATGGATAGATAAATTTAACCTCCTATAAGCTTCAATGCAATCCTTTAAATCTTCCTTTAAATGATTAATTTCAGTTTCTTTATCGGCAATTAATTGGCTTGAATCGAATGCAAATTTAACTAAGTTTTCCCGCTTCCAAATTGTAAAGTCAGCCATTACTTCTCCAAAGATTTCAACACCACATGACGGATGTATGCACTCCTTGAAAGCCCTATTTGCTTTGCTTTAGCATCAATCAACTTCATCTGGTCTTTATAAATTAATACGCCCAATTGGACTTTTGTTTGTTTTTTATTAGACATATACTTTTAATCAAAAAAACCCGCCCCCATAAGAGGCGGGCATTAGTTTAGTTGAAATTGCTGGAAAAATCAGTTGCCGCCGAACTCTTAACACCAAAGTCATCCGATGCAGAGGCTTTGCCGCCGCCAAAGGCTTCACCTTTATCGCTAAACATGAGGTTCTGTAAATAAAAGCTAACGCCTTTGTTTACTGCTTGGTCATAGGCAAACGCAACAATTGAAGCGCGCCCATAATCACCACTTACAAAGTGTGATGCATCGCGCAACTCAGCACCATCAGCACCGATAACGCCAGGCTTCTCAGTTGATTTAACGCGCAAGAACACATGACCCTTGTAGTAGTCGGCCAAAGGGCTACCATCGGCCTTAGTGGCTGTATCGCCGTCTTTCATTGGGTTGCGAAGATTCGGTGGAATCTTTTCTCCAAACTTACCTACAATGGCTTCTTTCATCGCCGCTTTTAAAGCATTGATAGTAGCGGTATCAGACTTTGGAATCAGCAGTTCTGCGCTAAATTCATCCTTACCATTGAGTTCGTTCTTGCGTGGCGCAAACCAGTTTAAGAAGGACATACGGACACGACCAGTAATTACTTTTGTTGACATTTTTCAGTTTCCTTTAATCAGTTTCAGTTGCCTACAAATCTGTAGGTTCAATCAATATAACATAAATTAATTTTCATGTATGAAAAATTATGTGATATAGTGAAATTTAATTGATAACGAAAGCTGACAAATGGAACTACTACCTCATCAACAAACATCTAAGCAATTTCTTTTAGCAAAGAAGCGTTGCATTTTGGCTGATGAACCAAGGGTAGGGAAAACCCTAGCAACTGCATCTGCCGCATTAGAAAATCTACCAGCTTTAATTGTATGCCCAGCTATTGTTAAAACAGTTTGGCAATCAGCATTCGCTAATTTAGCACCCTCGATACCCGTAACCATTATCAATGGCAAAAAGAATGCCACTTCCATAGGCGCGGATGGAATCGTTATCATCAATTATGACCTATTGGGCGCGATAAAAGATATAGGTAAATTTAAGACCTTAGTATTGGATGAAAGCCATCGCATCAAGTCACCTAAAGCTATACGCACTAAGGCCGCACAAAAGCTAATGAAGTCTATTCCTAATGTATATGCTTTATCTGGAACTCCAATCCCCAATAGACCTATAGAACTGTGGCCACTATTACATGGCCTTGGTATATACAAGGGCGGCTACTATGACTTTGCAAGCCGCTACGCAAGGATGTGGAAGGCTCCCTGGGGTTTAGATGTATCAGGCGCATCCAATCTTCCAGAACTAAAGCAGATGCTAATTCCTTTTGTTCTTAGGCGTAGAAAACAGGATGTGTTTACTGAGTATCAAGAACCCATTGTTTCCCTAATAACCTTTGACTTACCAGTAGATCATAGGGAAAAGGAGTTTTCACCAGAGGCATTGATGGAGCACCCCAGCCCAATGCTCTCATTTGAAGGTCTGTCTGAAATTATGAAAGAGGCTGGCATTCGTAAGGTGAAACCCTCGGTTGAATTTATTTTAGATAAGTTGGAAACTGGCGAACCCATCGTTGTGTTTGCACATCATAAGGAAGTGGTCCATGCAATTAAAGATGAACTTGAAAAGAGTGGCTATCCAGCATCAGTTATCACAGGAGAAACTCCGCAAGCAAAAAGAGCAAACATCATTGCCCAGTTTCAGTCAGGAGAACATAAAGTATTTATCGGAAATCTGGCGGCCTGTCAGGAAGGGATCGATTTAAGCGTAGCTGATACTGTGGTTTTCGTAGAAGCTACATGGCAAACCTCGGCCTTGTTGCAAGCATCATCGAGGATAGAGAACATCAATAAGGAATCGTGTGCGCCTTTGATTTACTTGCTGACCATCGCAAGAAGTTTAGATCACACAGTATTGAAAAAAGTCTTACAAAAGTTAAACATTGTTAATCAAATCATATAGGATAAAAAATGACAATTCACTCACTTTACTCAGCATCATCCCTTGACCGCTTGGCCCTATGCCCTCCATCAGCTAGGATGGCCAAGGACATACCAGAGAATCAATCGAAGGATGCAGAACGCGGAACCCGCATTCATTCTTTAGGTGAAATGCTTTTGGCTGGCGAAGATATAAATATTGTTGGAGTTGATCCAGAGGAAGTGGATTTAGCTAAATCCTACGCAGAGTATGTATGGGATGTTGCTGGCGAAGATGGTACTGTTTACATCGAAGAATCATTTAGAGATAGCCTTGCAATTTACCATCCCAATTTGGGTGGTACAGCAGATGCCGTAATCATCAATGGTGATGACATCCATGTGATTGATCTTAAAACTGGCAGAACACCAGTTAAAGCAGAGGGCAACAAACAGATGCTTACTTATGCTTTGGGCGCGTTGACTAAGCATGGCTTTAACTTTAAGACTGTCAGCCTACATATCTACCAACCTGGCAATGTGTCTAAACAAGTTTATACGCCGTCTGACATTAACCTTTGGTCAGAAACTTTATTAGAAATAGTAAAAAAAGCCGATGATCTATTTGAGAAACCAAACCCAACTGTCAAAGGATGCTTTTATTGCAAGGCCAAGACTGTTTGTCCAGCGATGCGAGAAAAAGCAGTAGAGGCGGCAAAGCAAGACTTCTCTGCCAACAACCTTGAGCAACTGCTAGATGATGCTAAGTTAGCGATCACTTGGGCTGAAGCCATTCAGGAACAAGCCAAGCAATCTATTTTAGATGGCATAGATTCTGGTCATTGGTATTTAAAAAATGGCCGCAAAATGGTTTCTTACAAAGATAAAGTTGGAGCCGAAGCCTATTTTGCGGGTAACGAACAAGCCTTTGAGATAAAATCTCCCTCCGCACTAAAGAAGATTGGCATTGAAGTTCCACAACAATACTTAGATGAAAAAACTTCAGCCCCCAGTTTGGTAAGGAAAGACTAATAAAAAAGCCTAACTAAGGTTTTTGGCCCTAGTTAGGCTAACCCACTAATCCTCACCCTTTTCAGGAAATCAGTAGATGAGTAATTTTATAACACTAGACGATCTTTTTCTCCCATTCTGGGAAGAAATCAAGGATCAACAAGTTTTCTGTGGTTTTAAGATCATAGGAGAACAGAAGATGCCAGTTGGCGTAGATGGCCAAACTGGGCTGGGCGCGGATGCAAGCATTGAACGATTCGGAACCTATGAGCAGATTAAGGCAATGAATCTGCCGTTCATAGGGTTATCCCTAATGAACCCCATAGAGGTCGAGGGTAAATACCTTGTCTGCCTAGACTTTGATTGGAAACGCGCCCCAGAAGGCATCGCCGCACCAGAGCAATTAGAACTGATGGCAATGCTCACTAAGCTGGGCGCATACTATGAAACATCGTACTCAGGTAAGGGCGCACACTACTGGGTTCTATCTAAGCTGGACAACATCCCCAGGAGCCTCAAGTTAGCAAACAACTGTGAGATAGAGGTGTTCTCAGGGTTCCCCAACGCTAAGTCCAATGTCTTAATCACCGACTATGACATCGAGGGCGAACTCAAGCAGATCAATATTAAAGCGGTATGGCCTAAGACCGCAGAAATCAAGGAAAAGCCATTACCCAAACTAGGCAATATGACTGTCAATATTGCCGATAACTTGGTCAAGGCCAAAGAAGTTTTAAGCTTCATACCCGCTGATGACTATGAGGTTTGGGTCAGGGTTGGAATGATTCTTAAAGGGGAGTTTGGGGACAATGCCTATGACCTTTGGAATCATTGGTCATCACAATCAGATGCCTATAACTCAGAGATTATGTTTAACAAGTGGGCGAGTTTTAATGGGTCAGGGTTGACGATTGCTACATTAGTAGCAATGGGTAAGGACAATGGCTACGAAGTCACCCATGCCCCTAAATCGACCCCACAGGAGGATTTCTTGACTGACCCAGTATCAGGTCAGATAGTCATCAAGAAACGCCTTACAGACCGCAAAATTGAGTTAGCCAAAAGACTTATAGCCCCTGAGTGGGTCATCGATGGCATCATTCCCAGCGGGGTAGGAAGCCTCTCAGGTTTCGCTGGTGTCGGTAAGACTACGGCCATTATCCCTTTGGCTTGTGCCGCTGGTGGACTTGTATCACACCTTGACAACCTTAAAGTATCAATTCGCCGCAAGGTAGTGATCTTTACAGAGCAACCCTCACAGATTGAACGATTGCTCTACGGCATCCACAAGCACATGATTCTCAAAGAGGGCGGAGCCAAGCCTGAGTGGGATGAAATATCAGAGTGGATACACTTAATTAATAGTAAAAGAGAATCTATTACTGAGTTACAAATGTCATTAACTGAGGCTTGTGCTGATTATCAATATAATCACGAAAAACTGGGGGTAATAGCCCCATTGATAATCCTAGATACAGCGGCGGCTAATCTAAAAGTAGAGCAAGAAAATGATAATGGCGAAATATCCAATAATATGGCCATGATTAAGGAATTGTCTGAAAAAACCCGCGCCCATTTTTGGATTATTAATCACTTGGCCAAGGATGCAAAGAATCAATCAATCGATCAAATTATGAATATGACGGCCAGGGGCGGAAGCGCATGGGGAAGTGATGCTCAATGGACCGCGTTAATCGGTAAAGATAATCCCGATAATATCGATTCAGATACTATTTTAAAGATTGATAAAGAGAGAATTGGAACCTTACGCGGGTCAGAAATTGTGTTCAAAGCGGCCTTTCATACTGAGTTTATGCTTGATAAATTGGGTGAGCCTGTAGAGGTTGCGTACCCTGTAGTGGGTATGAAGAAGTCTGAAACTGAAACCCGTAAGAAAGAAAATTACAAGAAAGAGATCAATCAGGCTTACGAAAAAATTATAAAAGTAGTCCAAAGTTTAGAGTATCCGTCTGGCAATGATGTGCATAAATTGGTAGGCGGAAAGACCGAAGATTTTAAGGCTAGGGTCAGGGAACTAATAGCCCAAAATAGGTTGATTATTATGCCTTTACCATCCGAAAAGGTGAAGGGAGCAAAGAAAGATTATCTATTGGTTCCTTCCTAGGGATTCAACTTGGGAACCAATGGCCTAGTGGCCAATTTTGGTCCCAAGTTAATCGGTTCCCGCAAAACTGGGAACTAATGGGAACCAATGGGAACCAATAGAGGACAACATGGAAAATACAATACAAGAACTTGGGCTAATTCCGTTTGTAGATGATCGTCAACTATGTGGGGAATGTGCCTATTACAAACCAAATGCTTACATGGGCAAGTGCCATAAGAATTTAATACAATACCCTAAAATTAAAAATCGTTGTAATATGTATGCCAATGAGCAGACTATGACAACTGAGCAATTTTGGCAAATAGAGGAGAAGCCGTTTTGGGAGATATGAGTGAACATTTGATGCAAACCAAGGTTGTCCAGTTTGTTAGAACCTTTCACCCAGAGGTAGTTATTTGTTCAATCCCTAATGGTTCAGGGACCACCGCAAAGAATAGGTTGCAGTTATTTGCGGAGGGATTATTAGCGGGGATGCCTGATTTATTTATAGCTGAACCTAGAAAGGGTTTTAACGGATTATTCATTGAGATGAAAACAGATACTGGAGTTGAAAGCCCAGTTCAAAAAAGAGTAAGAAATCGGTTGGAAGATAATAATTATTTGTGTTATGTAGCAAGGAGTGACATTACTGCAATTAATATCATTGAAGCATACTTAGAATATGAGGAAATAAGATAATGAAATATGACAAGATAATAGTAATTTGTTTAGTAGTTTTTTGTGCCATTGTAATGGCCAAGGTGTCCAGGGCAGAGCCAATACCGCAATGCAAGATGGAGCAACCATATAGGTGTGTACCAGCCTACGGAAATAAGATAGTATGTGGGTGTGGACTATGATAGTATTACAAAAGGAACGATATGAACGGCTACGAAATCGCGGCATTATTACGCAACAAATTGACTATTGCTAACGCAATGCAAGCGGCAGATAAGCTTGAAGAATTAGAAGATAAGCTGAAAGCTAAACCAGGAAAGAAAAATGAGAGTAAGCCAAGCAGTAACCAAGATAAAACAAGCTTTTTCGCACAACGAGAATCCGCTGACGATAACGGATTTGAGAGCGATCTATCCTGACCTGAAAGCTAGTCAGATTTCAATGAGCCTTTGTTATTTGATGAGGGCGCGTTGGCTTACGCGAGAGCAAGTGGAAAGTGGCATTAAGCGTGGCCACAAGATGATCTGGCGTTATACTTATTATCAAGAAAGATTACCAAAGGTTTAATATGCCAATTCGTCATACTTATAAAGGCTGGTACTGGGGTTCTAAAGGACCATTTGCTAGTAGAGCCAAGGCTCAACAAGTAGCCGCCGCCGCGTATGCATCTGGCTATAAAGAGGAAAACATTATGGACAAAAATGCAATTGGCGAATTCGTTGGTAACTTGTTTCATAGTGCAACAGTTACTCATTTCATGCACCTACAAACCAAATCGTATGCACAGCATATTGCATTGGGCTCGTACTATGAGGAGATTGTAGAGTTGGTTGACAGCGTTGCAGAATCCATTCAGGGATGCTATGGCGAGATTATTACTGGCTATCCAACTATGTTTGCCAATGTTGGAACAGAGCCCTTGGAATATCTAAAGTCATTACAGAAGTTTGTTGCTGATACCAGGGTTGATATGCCGCAAGTAAGCAATATTCAAAACGAAATAGATAATGTAGCTACATTAATAGATTCCACCATCTATAAGCTTCAGTTCTTGGCCTGATGCCATCAGTACCAACAGTCCAAATCTGTAGTTTTCTGGGTTGTAAAAACACTAAAGCTTTTGGTACAGGCTATTGCCATGAGCATGGCGCAAAGCGATCTGAATCGTATGAGGAAAACGCCAAGCTATATAACTCAATAGCCTGGCGCAAAAAGCGTACCGCAATGCGTACTAAATATCCTATTTGTTCTGCCTGTTTATTAGATGGGCGCGTGACCCAGACAGAACACATTGACCATGTAATTCCGCACCGCAGAATACCTGATCGGTTCCTAACTAATCTTTTTCAAGGTTTGTGTGCGCCGCACCATAGCACCAAAACAAACTTAGAGGCCCAAGGTATATTCAGGCATTACACAGAGAATGGCATCGTGGACTATAACGAAAATGACTACAATTTATTGATGTTGGAAAAATTTCACACCGAACAATCACATTGGGCTACAGCAGAAAGTGATTTTCCCCTGGAAAAATAGTAAGCGCCCATTTTTTTCAAAAAATCCTGGGTGGGTATATATAGCAAAAGCTGACATGGGGTGCAAGCACTAACTTGCGTAAAAATTAGGCAAATCGATTTGAATGGTCTTTTTAGGGTATTACAGGCCTTTTAACGCTTTGTAATACTAAGCCCGCCTAAATTTGTTTGCGCGGCTTAAAACCCCTAAAAAGTGCTCTATTATCGATTGTTTGCCATGTAATACGCAAGCGATACAAAACCAAGGCAATGCAATTAAAACAATGGCGCGCCAATATATAGGCCGCCGCGCTTATCGTTAAAAATAGGCGCAACAATCCACAATAGGCCGCCGCCTTATGATTTAGGAATAGGCAAAAAATGGCCATTCCTAAACAATTAAGCAAGGGCAAACAATAGGCAAACCCGCCCCAAAATGGCGGCCAATTGCCTAAAAATTAAGCGAGATTTTTATATAATATTTTTATGGCATAGGTATAAACACCTAGAAAAAGGCGCAAAAAAAGCCGCTTTAGGCGGCTATTTTATTGAATGAATGAGTCTTTTTTTAATGTATCGCTTAATTGTTGGCGCAAATAGGCCGCTATGTCCCATTCTCTATCATCGCGGCCTCTATTGCGTTCAGAATTCGTAATTTTATCCTGATACCAATATAAGGCGCGCATGATGGCTAAATATTCATCACCATCTAGGCTAATAGAAAATCGATTGCTGTTTATTTCATCTTTAATATTTATCATGTCTTATTCCATCACAAAAACGGGCAAAATTACCCGCCATAAGCCCCCGCGGGAGCCTATAGCTGGCAATTTCTTAAATTTTTGCTAAATGTACGCCGAATTCAGCACAATGCGCCGCGGCTTTACTATCAAACCGCGCCCATGTAAGCATTGAATTGATGGTTTTAATATCAATATGCGGCCGCGCTTGCTGTAGATGATGGCTGGCAATTGCGCGGGGTACTGGCCTATTGTTTATGTAATATTGGATCATTTAAAACCCTCCATTCATTAAGCCATAGGCCATAAAAGCCCCCAAAATTGCGCCCATAATGGCCGCGCCCAAATAATCCAAAAAACTAGGTTTTTTATTGTTTTCCATGTTTAAGCCGCCTTTTCTAATAGGTTTAATTCAATAGCCATTTTTTCCAATTGATCCCATGCAATCGAATGACATCCAACAATTAAAGTATTGCCATCAAATGAATTAAAGCGATACGCGCCCAAATTGATGGAATGTAAGCCCGCCCCCATTGTTTTGCCTGATTGTTTAACGCGCAACAATAGCGGCCACAATTTGAGAGCATCGGCCACAGGGATATTCGCGCCGCGGCTTGTTTGTATGTTTTCGGCCTTAATTCTTAATGCTGTGGCCAAAAATTGGAACCCCTCCATAGGTACATTCTCACCAGCCGCCCATAATTGCATTCTATCCGCGGCCTTAATTGCGGCGGCCTTTTCATATTCAGCGCGTAAAGCGGATTTTTTGGCCTCCCGCGCTTTAGCCAATTCATAGACATAATCCCGCGCTGTCATTTCCTCGTTTGTTTCGTTTGTCCAATCTGGCGCGGGTATTTTTAAGGCCATGCAATAAATTTCGGCACTTTCGCAAGTTTTAAAAATCTCTACGGCTATATTGCCGCGGCTTATTCTGTGAGTTTTGGCGGCAAAATCGCGGCGCAATCTACTGACTTCGCACATCCACTTATATAGATTGTGATCCGCGCCCCTTGTTGGATCATCGCAATATATAACCCTATATTGATTAGGAATGGCGGCGCGGATTAGGCTTTTATGTTTACCCGTAGAACTAGAGTAGCCGCGGCTGGTAAATAGCACAATCGCGCCAAATTCAGGTGCAAAACGCGCCACAGGGAAATGATGGCCATAGCTATATATGACCCCATTTTCAAATGATACATTCCCGCCGCGCCCCATGCGCTGTGATTGACTAGCCCATATGTGAGCCACTTCTGAATGACTACTAAATACTGTTTTCATGTTGTTTAATCCTCTTATAGTGTTAATTAAGAAATACTACTTATTTGCTACACCTAGAGTATTACAAATAATAAACAAGCAAGCAAGCCCGCCAATACCTGATTAGAAAATAAGGGTATTACGAAACAAGGGTAAAAAGCGCAAGCATTCGCGCCTTTATTAGATGGCAAACAATGGCCGCCGCGCCGCCCTGGTGATATTGATATAAGGCCATAGGCTAGGCCTGTATATAGAGGCCATGCTATGCCACCTATCACCACACTATCACCACACCATCACCACACCACAGGGCGCAAGCCCTTATATATCATGCATCAACGCAAGCAAGCAAGGCGCGAGGCCTTATGTCTTATAGCTTTATACATTGTAATAAATAAAACATTCATATAGCACAAGGCCAAGCGGTCATCAATAGCCCGCCAAGCCATATAGAATATGCTTAGAAACTAAAAAATTGTGCGGTGCGGCGGAAAG
>Ga0209596_1000391_pt1 | contig 40812 bp, 35 predicted proteins | sample M_130807_MF_Meta_FD_187314 | JGI IMG/M metagenome (GOLD analysis project Ga0209596, IMG submission 187314) | Freshwater microbial communities from Lake Montjoie, Canada to study carbon cycling - M_130807_MF_MetaG (SPAdes) (version 2) | ecosystem: Environmental > Aquatic > Freshwater > Lake...
GCATTTTGCAATTTTGATGAAATGATCTCCCAACAAAAAGATTCCGTTTACCTTATCGATGGCGACAGAATGTACAATTCTTATGTAAGTTGCAAATGTGCACCATACGATCATTCTAGCTACCTAAGCAACTGTATCTCTAAATATGAATCGGACTTTATCGATGGAGTTATTCCCTTTGATTATTTTATTTCAAAGGTAAAAACTGTTGAAACAGAACTAAGCGGATTAACACCTTCCTTTATGAATACAAACAATAATGACCATTACAACAATATCGGATTTCAATTATTGAAAGCACGAAAAACAGAAGATGCCTATAAACTTTTTAAACACAATGAATTGAAGTACCCGAATTCATGGGAAGTATATCATGGGTTGGGTGAAACCTACCGGCTAATGGGGCAAAAAGAACAGGCACTTACCAATTATAAAAAGTCGCTAAAACTCAACCCCAACAACGAAGAAAGTCTTCGAGCAATCGCCAAATTATCGGGAAAATAAATTCCGTTTTCAAACGCATTTTTTTCGTAAATTAGCATTCCGTTTTTCTGAGGGATGTTGGATGACATTTTTTTCCAATTCTGCCCAGATGAGATTCTGGCAATAATACCATTTGCATTGATACACAAAGAAGACATAGATAAAATATTTGAAGCGGCCCGTGTGGAGGAAGTAGTTGCTGATTATGTTACACTGAAAAAACGTGGAGCAAATTTAATCGGCTGTTGCCCATTTCATAATGAAAAGACCCCTTCATTCTATGTTTCTCCCGCCAAAGGAATCTATAAATGTTTCGGATGTGGAAAAGGCGGACACGCCATTAACTTTATCATGGAGCATGATAAATTAACCTATCCAGACGCGCTTAGATACCTTGCAAAAAAATACAATATTGAAATAACAGAAGAAGAACAAACTCCCGAACAAGTTCAACATCAGAATGACAGAGAGAGTTTATTAGTCGTTTCTTCCTTTGCACAAAAACACTTTTCAGAAAATCTTTACAATACCGATGAAGGAAAATCTATCGGATTAGGTTATTTTAAGGAACGAGGATTAAGGGAAGATATTATTCAAAAATTTCAATTAGGATACAGTATTAATCAGCGAACAGCATTTACTGACATCGCAATTGCTACCGGTTACAAAACCGAATATTTAGTAAAATCTGGATTAACGATTGAATATAAAAATGAGCCTGAAACAATTTCGGAAGAATCAGATACAGAAGTTAAACCAATAGAATCAAAATACGTTGACCGTTTCTGGGGCCGTGTAATGTTTCCTATCCACAACCAAAGTGGACGGGTTATTGCCTTTGGAGGAAGAACTTTACGTACCGATAAAAAAACTTCTAAATACGTTAACTCCCCCGAAACAGATATCTATCATAAGAGTGATGTTTTATATGGATTATACCATTCCAAGAACGCAATTCAAAAAGAGAAATTTTGTTTTCTCGTTGAAGGTTATATGGATGTGATTGCCATGCATCAGGCAGGTGTTGAAAACGTAGTTGCCAGTAGCGGAACAGCATTAACTGCAGGACAGATCAAACTAGTTCAGCGTTTTACGAATGACATCATCATTTCATATGATGGCGATCAAGCAGGTATCAATGCGGCATTAAAAGGGATCGATCTTCTTTTAGAAGAGGGAATGAACGTTAAAGTACTTCTATTTCCTGATGGCGATGACCCTGATTCTTATTCTAAGAAAGTAGGAACTCAGGAGTTAAAAGATTTCATTGTCAACAATGCCCAAAATTTCATTTCATACAAAGCAAATATTCTAACAAAAGGAACAAACAACGATCCTTTAAAGAAAGCAGAGGCCATTAAAAAAATTGTTGAAAGCATTGCGCTTATCCCTGATGCAATTTATCGCTCAGTGTACGTAAAAGAATGCGCTCGCATCATGGATGTGGATGAACAAATCTTATTAAGTGAATTGAATAAGATTCGAAATAAGAATTTCAATGAAAAAAGAAATCAACCTTTTCAACAAAATGAAACGACAAGTATTGAAGAACTTGTTATTGAAGAGAAGAAGGAAAATGCAACTGCAGATGCTGAGCATCAGGAACGAGATATCATTCGACTGCTAATCAATTATGGCGACAAGCTCTTGAGCATTGATAGTGAAAACGAAGCAGGCGAATCGATGAACATAGATGTGACTCTTGCTTATTTATTGACCCATGAGTTGAAACAGGATAATATTGTCATTGAAAACTTATTATACAATCGTATTTACAATGAATTTGTAGAGCATTTAGAAAAAGATAGCGTTCCTGATACAAACTATTTCATTAGTCATGAGAACGCCGCTATCTGTTCATTGACCATTGATTTGATAAGCAGTCCGTATACACTTTCTAACTGGGAACAACATGGAATCTATATTAACAGAGAAGAGGATATGTTGAAAAAATCCTTGTACAACGCCATTTATGCATTAAAGAGCCGAAAACTGGAAATGATGATTCACGATATTCAAAAGCGCTTAAAAGAAAATCCTGATGAAGAAGAACTGATGACTTTGATGCAAACACAGAATCAATTGAATATGGCAAAAATTGAATTCAACGCTTTGTTGGGAAGGATTGTAGTGAAATAAGTGTTAAATTGAAATACAATCTATTTTACTCCATCTTCATATCTTTCACATTCAGCTGAAGAGATACTTTTCCATTAAATTCATTTTCTTCTATTGCATAACATGCGCTGAAAGTTTTTTTGCGAAGTACCTCATCAAAATGGCTTGCTTGAGAAAACGCAATAGCTGGAAAGGTTTCTTTTAATGCTTGCGCAGATTGCAGATCCATTTTCAGATGGTTATTCCCTACTATACGAACATACCCTTTATCTACCAACCCTTTCGACATAAATACAGGTGACATATTTTCTGGGCCAAATGGTTCGAACTGTTTTAAGATGCGGAAAAATTTAGGCGTGATATCGCTGAGCTTCAATTCCGCATCAATAGCAATTTCAGGGATCAACATGTGGTCTTCAATCGTTGCTGTTACTACCTCTTCAAAACGTTGTTGAAACGCAGCAACATTCTCTAATTTCAATGTTAATCCTGCAGCATATTTATGTCCACCAAACTGCTCCAGAAGATCCGCGCACGCTTCAATTGCATCGTACACATCGAAATCTTTTACAGAACGTGCCGAACCGGTTGCTTTTCCATTTGATTCCGTCAAAATAATTGTAGGTCGATAGTATTTTTCAGTTAACCGCGAGGCAACAATTCCGATCACACCTTTGTGCCAATCTGAATGAAATAAAACAGTTGATTTACGATTTATCAATTCCATATTTTCATCGATCATACGCAAGGCATGTTGCGTAATGGTTACATCCAAAGCTCTTCTTTCTGTATTCGTGGTGTTGATATTGATACCTGACACTTTCGCATCCGCATGGTTATCGGAAACCAAGAGCGCTACTGCATTGCGTCCGGTCTCAATTCTGCCTGCTGCATTGATTCGCGGTCCAACAGTAAATACCAATTCATTAATTGTAATTTGCGTCCGGTCTCAATTCTGCCTGCTGCATTGATTCGCGGTCCAACAGTAAATACCAATTCATTAATTGTAATTTCCTTTTTTATGTTGGCAAGATCCAAAATTGCTTTGATACCTTTCCTCGGACTTTTGTTAATTTGCTGTAATCCAAAATAACACAATGCACGATTTTCACCAACAATAGGAACAAGATCGGAAGCAATAGAAATGGCTGTAAGATCTAAATATTCAAAAAGTTTTTCAAATGGTATATTATTTTTTTGTGCATACGCCTGAACTAATTTAAAGCCTACTCCGCATCCGCATAATTCATCGAATGGATACGTACAATCATTTCTTTTAGGATCAAGTACGGCAATTGCATTTGGCAATTTTTCACCCGGACGATGGTGATCGCATATTATAAAATCTATGTTCCGCTCATTGGCGTAGTCTACTTTGTCGTTGGCTTTGATACCACAATCAAGAGCAATAATTAAACTGAAGTTATTTTGTTTGGCGAAATCAATTCCCTGAAAAGAAATACCATAACCTTCCAGATAACGATCTGGAATATAATAGTCAATAAGACCTTCCGCAATTGGAAGTGTCTTCAGAAAAGAATAAACCAATGATACTGCTGTCGTTCCATCCACATCATAATCTCCAAAAACAAGGATCTTTTCTCCATTATTAATCGCCTTTTCTAAACGATCAATTGCCTTGTCCATATCCTTCATTAAAAAAGGATCATGAAGATCATTTAAAGAAGGACGAAAAAATTTCTTCGCTTCTTCAAAATTTACAATTCCTCGCTGAACCAATAAATTTGCCAACACCTTATCAATTCCCAAATCTGAAGCTAATTGAACAACCACAGCTTCATCAACACCCGATTTTAGACTCCAACGTTTTTCCATAATTTTTTTCTGAATTGTAAAATTAGTCAATTTGAGCTTGCTTAAACTTGTGTTGACAGTTTCTAAAATAAAAGCTATTTTTATGTAAATTTAGGGAAATGAAAAAAATTACTCTGCTAACAATTTTAGTATTTACATTTTTAATTGCAAGGGCTCAAACATACACAAGTACTTCAGGAGGATCCATTCCAGATGCAGGCCCGCAACTCTCTTTCCCTATTACTGTTTCAGGCCTTACTCCTTCAACAATCGATACAGTTTTTGGATTAGAAACTGTTTGTTTTACAATTACACACACTTGGGATGCGGATCTTAGTATCAAGCTGCAGGCACCTGATGGAACGATTGTAGATCTTTCTATCGCTAATGGTGGAGATGGAGACAATTACACTTCAACATGCCTAAATGCATATGCAAGCACATCCATAGTCACGGGGACAGCTCCATTTACAGGTGTTTTCAAACCGCAAGGCTTTATTGGTGCAATAAATAATGGTCAAAATGGAAATGGCGTATGGAACTTATTAGTACAAGATTCTTATGGTTTGGATACAGGCAGTGTGATGGACTGGAACCTAACTTTTGGGAATTCTCCTGCAAAACCTTTTAGTTTTAAATCTTCGAACTTGCCGATTGTGGTAGTAAATACTGCAGGAATGAGCATTCCGAATGAGCCCAAGCTGCAAGTTCAAATGGGAATCATTTATAATGGCGTAGGGATGAGAAATTATTTGACTGATCCATTTAATAATTATAATAATAACATTGGTATTGAGACACGTGGTTCCAGTTCTTCGGGTTTTCCGCAGCAGAGCTATGGGTTCGAAACAAGAGATATTAATGGGACACAGCACGACACAATACTGCTTGGTATGCCGAGCGAACACGACTGGATTTTGTATGCGCCATACGATGACAAAACATGTATGCGGAATGTTTTGAGTTATGATATTGCAAATAAAACTGGCCGCTATGCTTCCCGAACAAAATTCTGCGAATTGGTGATTAATGGTCAATATCAGGGAATATATGTGCTAGAAGAAAAAGTAAAACGGGATGCAAACAGAATAAATATTTCTAAATTATTGCCGACTGATATCACTGGAGATCAATTGACAGGCGGATATATCATAAAAGTAGATAGAGATGATGGCCCTGGAAGCTTTTGGACATCACCATATCCGGCAGATGATGGAACACTAATTAACTTTGTGTTTGATTATCCTCAAAACGGAACAATTGTTCCACAACAAAGAGCCTATATTCAATCCTATGTTGATACCGTTGAAAATGTTTTAGCAAGCTCAACTTTTGCCGACCCAACAAACGGTTACAGAAAGTATATTGGTGTCAATACATTTATTGATTATTTTATTTTAAACGAAGTAAGTAAAAATGTGGATGGCTATCGATTAAGCACCTATTTTTATAAAGATAAACAAAGCAGTGGCGGAAAATTGAAAGCCGGTCCAGCCTGGGATTACAATTTAGCTTGGTGGAATGCAAATTATTGTGAAGGAGATCTCACTTCCGGTTGGGCTTGGAATCAAGGGACGATATGCACCGGAGGTTGGCAAGGAAATTTTTGGTGGAGAAGATTATTAGAAGACCCAGCATATACAGCTGATCTTAAATGCAGATGGAATGAGCTCCGATTAACCACGCTCAGTATTCCCGTATTAAATAATTTTGTTGACTCAATTGCGTCCTACTTGAATGAAGCACAAGCAAGACACTTTTCTGCATGGCCTATTTTGGGCGTATATACTTGGCCAAACCCTAGCCCTATTCCGGCAGATTATCCAGGAGAAATTACTGCCCTAAAAACATGGATCCATGACCGTATCACATGGCTAGATGCAAATATGCCTGGAACATGTAACGTAGGGATAAATGAAAATGCGATGTTAGAAAATAATATCACCGTTTTTCCAAATCCATTCAATGCTTCACTAAAAATAAATTTTTATTTATTGCATAAAGAAAAATTAAAAATCGATCTCACCGACCTTTTAGGGAAAGTGGTAAAAGTTGTGGATGAGAAAGAATTCACAGAAGGCGATAATACAGTTGAAATAAGCATTAATAATGAAGAAATTGTTAGTGGAATGTATCTCTTACATATTTCCTCAAACAACGGAACAATTGTAAAAAAGATTACTAAAGCAGAATAAAAAATATCAATCCTGTTTATTTTTTTTACAACCTACAACCATTTCTTTTTTCTAAAATAAATTAACAGTGATGTAATTATTCCAATCATTACTACCCAGACAATTCCATATGCCCAGTGGGAATGCAGCTCTGGCATATATTCAAAGTTCATACCATACACACCTGCAATAAATGTTACTGGAACAAAAATCGTGGTGATGATTGTAAGCACTTTCATAACTTCATTCATTCTGTTACTCACACTCGACAAATAAATATCCATCATTCCAGAAAGCAGATCTCGATATGTTTCAACAGTATCAATCACCCTTACGGTATGATCATGCACATCCCTTAAATAAATATCTGTGCTCGGTTTTATCAATTCTGTTTCGCTTCGCTCCAGATTATTAATTAATTCTCGCATGGGCCAAACTGCCTTTCTTACAAAGATCATTTCCCGTTTCATGTAATGCAACTGCTGCATTGTTTCTTTAGTAGGATCAGAAATCAATTCTTCTTCCAACAACTCAATTCGGTCTCCGATTTTTTCTAGGATTGTAAAATAACAGTCTACAACAGCATCGAGTAAAGCATACGCCAAGTAATCGGCCGCCATTTTCCTGATACGCCCCTTCCCTAAACGAATTCTGTTGCGAATTAAATCAAACGCATCACCACCATGTACTTCCTGAAAAGAGATCACCATTCCTTCCAAAAGAATAACACTCAATTGTTCCGAATGCAATTCTGTATCATAATAAATCATCTTCATGATCGATACCACATAATTGTCGTAATCTTCAAATTTTGGTCGCTGATTCGTATTCACAACATCTTCCAGCGTAAGCGGATGGATATTAAAATACTTTCCAATTTTCTCTACCAATGAAACATCATGGATGCCATCAATATTTATCCATTTCACCATTGAAGGGTTAACCAGATCTAAACATTCTGTCAAATCATAGAACTCCTTTTCGATATATTCCGTTTCGTTGTATTCGATCAGGGTGATCTTTACCTTTTCAGTTTTGTCTTCACCGTAATAAACAATTGTTCCTGGAGGTGCGCCTGTTTTGTTTTTTAATTCAGCCATAATTTAAATGGTATAAATAGAATATGAAAAAAAGATCATTCGTCTTCTTCTGAAATATGCTTGTTTTTATTTCCTTCTATGACAATCACAATCTCACCTTTCACCGTTTTCGATTTAAAATAATCCGCCAACTCTTGCAAGGTTCCTCTTTTATTTTCTTCGAACATTTTAGTTAATTCACGCGATACGCATGCTTTACGATCTGCTCCAAAAAATTCTATGAACTGCTCCAGTGCTTTTACCAACCGGTGAGGTGACTCATAAAAAATCATTGTTCTTGGTTCATAGATCAATGATTTTATTTTTGTCTGACGGCCTTTTTTTTGAGGAAGAAAGCCTTCAAAACAAAATGTATCACTAGGCAATCCGGAGTTGACCAAGGCTGGAACAAAAGCCGTTGCACCTGGTAAACATTCTACCTCAATTCCTTTTGCGATACATTCTCTTATCAATAAAAAACCCGGATCTGAAATTCCTGGTGTGCCAGCATCCGTTATCAAGGCTATTTTTTCCCCATTCGCAATTCGTTCTGAAATCAGCTCAACTGTTTTGTGTTCGTTGTGCATGTGATGGGCAAACATTTTTTTATTGATGTCGAGGTGCTTCAATAAGATTCCTGATTTACGGGTATCCTCTGCTAAAATTATATCCACTTCTTTTAGGATACGTATCGCTCGAAGAGTAATGTCTTCAAGGTTTCCAATTGGTGTAGGGACAATGTAAAGTTTCATGATACTTTTTTAATGCTGTAGATAATCGCCGAAATCAGTGATTAATTTATACAAATTTTCAAATTCATTCAAAGGTAATGTTTCTGCTCGATCATAAATATCATGGTAGGCTTTTATTCCACCCATCGTATACATGAAACAAGCCCTCACCCCTTTTTCCGAAAAAAAGTAGTGGTCACTATTGGCCGCTTTTCCCCGAATTTTTACATCTTTGATATAATTATTTTGGGTATTTATCTCTTTTAATTTATCAAATTCTTTTTTAAATAATGTTCCATTCACAACTGTAATACCCTCTTCACCGGTTCCCATAATATCCATATTCAATAAAAAACGAATATTTTTCATTGGGAATAAAGGGTGTTCACAATAATAGTTAGAACCAAGTAATCCAACTTCTTCTCCGCAAAAAGCAATAAAAACAATAGAATAGTTCGGGTGATGTTCGGGTGATGAATAGTATTTTGCAAGATTCAGAAGCATAGCACATCCACTTGCATTATCATTTGCGCCCGGGAAATAGGTTTTATCGCCCATTTGGCCAAGATGATCGTAATGAGCAGTGTAAACTATAAATGAATCGGGATATTCGGAACCTTGAACATAACCTATTACATTTTGAGTTTTATGAGCTGGGAGAATTTCTGCCTCTACGTCAAAACTAATTTCTTTTGGATCATGAATCGATGTTCTTACTACCTCAAAAAGTGAGCGATCGTTTTGTTTTTGAGCAACACTCCATGTTAATTTATTCTCTAATGAAATTATTGCTTTTGCATTCAGGCTATTTCCGAGTAGATCATACAATTCCGTAGTTTGTTTACCTGTATCATTTACAATAATAATTTTATTGCCAAAGTTCTGTCTACGAAATTTTTTAAACTTCCTTTTATTTTGAACTAATTTATCATCTGCCAAAACTGTTGCATATTTTCCCGATGCAGTGGGATTCCAATGAAACGCAATATAATCCTTGCCCGGAGCCAATTCCTTCCCATCAACATTTAAACTCATTCTACCCGGAAACGCATTAACAGGAAAACTGAACCGCTGATAATAATCGCCCGTAAAAGATTTTAATCCGAATTTATTAAATTCAGATCTGAGATAATTTGCAGCAATACTATCGCCGCCATTGACATAGCCTCTTCCATGCATACTTTCAGAAGCCAAGGTGTCAACAATTTGCCTGGCATAATTATACACCGGCCCCTTTTTTATTTCTTGAGAAATAAGTGATGAAGTGAAAAACAAAAAAAGTAAAAAGTGGGAAACTTTTTTGATACACATAATTTTTTCGTAATCGAATAAACTCCTATAAGCAATAACGAAGAACAAACAGCTAGGAATGCCTTCTATCAACCAATTCCAACAAGCGCTTTACCGTTTCATTCTCCAAATCCCACTTATATAACATTTGCAGATTGCTAAAATAATCCATAGCCGCTTCTAATGATTCAACACTGTTCAATTGCTGAACAGCGATACTATACTCCTGCATATTTCCGCCAAATAATTCGTTAGCAAATTGAAACTTATCGTTTATTCCAATCACTTTGCTCATATCTGCTATCGCTGGTTTTTGATTTTTATTGATGGAAGGTTTCACAGTTTTTTCTACCAATAATTCTTCTTTTTTATCCAGTATAGTTTCTTGTTTAGGATTTTCTGGCACCGAATTAACTATTGGGACAAAAAGATCAGCAGGCGCTCCTTCTTCCATTGCTATCTTTAAAGGCTCTGATTTTGCGGAAGACAAACTTAGGGGAGTGGACAAACCTTCTTTCTTTTCAACAGGACTTTCATTTGCAATGGGTTCCGGAAAGGAGCTCAAATGCTGATAGACAATTGCTTTTTGATACAATTTTTCAATATTATGAAGCATCAATTCCAATTCCAAGTGAGGAATATGCTCTTTATCGCTAATGTTATCGGAATGCTCCTTAAGAGTGTTGATCAAAGAACCTATTTCCTTTCTGATACTCGACTTGTCCATTTTTTATTTTAATAAGTTAAAAAAACACAACGCTTTTTTGATTAGTTTTGTTGTGCATTTATAATGACTAAATATACATTAAAAATGTGAATTGAAAAACAAGCGTTTTTCAATAAATTCAACACCAGCTTTAAACTATGTTTCTCGAAAACACGATCCATTTACATAAACGCAAAGGCTCTATTGAGGTCATTTGTGGTTCTATGTTTTCAGGGAAAACCGAGGAGCTTATCCGCAGAATGAAGCGAGCGCAGTTTGCCAAACAAAAAGTGGAGATTTTTAAACCGGCCATAGATATACGATACGATGAAGTTAAAGTGGTTTCGCACGATAGCAACTCCATTCATTCAACTCCTGTGCCAGCATCTTCCAACATTTTGTTATTAGCAAGCGATGTAGACGTTGTAGGAATTGATGAAGCACAGTTTTTTGATGAAGGCCTGTTAGATGTTTGCAATCAACTCGCCAATAGCGGAATTCGTGTAATTGTTGCCGGGCTTGATATGGATTATCTTGGAAAACCTTTCGGTCCAATACCTGCGCTGTTAGCTATTGCAGAATATGTTACAAAAGTACACGCAATATGTATGCGCTGTGGGAATCTTGCAAATCATTCCCACAGGATCACAGACGAAGCGGGATTAGTTTTATTAGGTGAAACGAATACTTATGAACCGCTTTGCAGAGATTGTTTTACTGAAGCAAAAAAATAACCCATGAACTATTCTGTTGCAACAATTTCATCTATTATCAGCGGAAGTATCCATGGAAACGGTGATCAAAATACCATTACCAAAACATTATTAATCGACAGCCGTAAGCTCAGCAATGCTGAAACATCCATGTTTTTTGCCATCAAAGGCGAACGTCATGATGGTCATACTTACCTAAATGAACTTTACGAAAAAGGAGTACGCAATTTTGTTGTTTCTACTTTGCCACAAAACAATTTCGTTTTCTCTGATGCAAATTTAATTTTAGTAGCCGACACACTGCTTGCAATGCAGCAATTATGTGCTTACCACCGACAACAATTCAACATACCGATCATTGGTATTACCGGTAGTAATGGGAAAACTATTGTAAAAGAATGGCTTTTTCAATTGATGCGGGAAGACAAAAATATTGTACGAAGTCCGAAAAGTTTCAACTCGCAAGTTGGTGTACCACTTTCTGTTTGGCAACTGAATCAAGAACATAATCTTGGCATTTTTGAAGCAGGAATCTCCAAAGCGCAGGAAATGAAATTTCTTGAAACAATCATCCGACCGACCATTGGACTTATCACAAACATTGGTCAAGCTCACGATGAAAATTTTGAAAATCAAAAGCATAAAGTGGATGAAAAATTAAAACTTTTCATTCATTCAGAAGTGCTCATCTATTGCAAAGATTATTTATTGGTTCACGATGAGATCACAAATGAAAAAGCGTTCCGTGAAACAAAAATTTTTACATGGTCGAAAAAATTAAGAGCAGACCTTTTAGTTGGAAGGATCACAAAAAGTGAAGCAGATACTGAGATACAAGGAGTGTATAAAAATGATTTTATCCGTATAACAATTCCATTTACCGATGAAGCAAGTATTGAAAACTCCATTCATTGTTGGGCGACGCTTCTATACCTCGGTTATGAAAACAAAGTGATAGCTGAACGTATGCGTTTCTTAAGTCCTGTTGCAATGCGACTGGAACTGAAGGAAGGAATCAACAATTGTTCGATCATCAACGACAGCTATAATTCTGATTTAGGATCCTTGGCAATTGCACTTGATTTCTTAAACCAACAAAAACAGCATCCTAAAAAAACATTGATCCTCTCAGATATTTTACAAAGCGGACAGAATGATGCTACGCTCTATAAAGAAGTTGCAGAGTTGATTCACAAAAAAGGAATTTCCCGTTTGATAGGGATTGGAGAAGGGATTTCCAGCCAGGCAGATCAATTCAATGTAGAGAAAAGTTTTTACAGATCAACGAACGACTTTTTGCAACAGTTCAACAATTCATTTTTTCGCGACGAAACTATCCTTCTAAAAGGTGCTAGAGCCTTTAGTTTTGAGACTATCAGTAAAGTCATTCAGCAAAAAGCCCATGAAACTGTATTAGAAATAAACTTGAATGCGATTGTACACAATTTAAATTATTACCGCTCTAAATTAAAAGCGGAAACCAAAGTGATGGCAATGGTAAAAGCATTTTCTTACGGAAGTGGAAGCTTTGAAATAGCCAATGTACTTCAGTTTCATCGTGTTGATTATTTGGCTGTTGCTTATGCAGATGAAGGTATTGAGTTGCGAAAAGCCGGAATTACCATGCCAATCATGGTGATGAACCCGGAAGAACAAAGCTATGATTCCATGATTCAATACAATCTTGAACCGGAAATATACAGTTTCAGAGTACTCAGCTTATTTGAGGAAACGTTGAAGCGAAGCGATCGCACAAACACACAACCGATAGCTATTCATTTAAAACTTGATACGGGAATGCATCGCTTAGGTTTTGATGAGCAGGATGTAAATGAATTGATTGTTCGCATTAAGAATAATAAAAATCTTATAATAAAATCAATATTCTCTCACCTGGCAGCAAGTGACGAATCAGAACATGATGATTTTACCTGGCAACAGATAAAAAAACTAAATGTGATGAGTGAAAAAATAAAATCACATTTCAATTATCCGATCTTAAAACATATTCTCAACTCATCTGGAATTTCACGATTCCCGGATGCTCAATTTGAAATGGTTCGCTTAGGGATAGGTTTGTATGGCATAGGCGCAAATGCTTCAGAACAATCACAATTACTAAATGTGAGCACTTTAAAAACAAGCATTTCGCAGATAAAAAACATTCCCGCGCAAGAAACGATTGGTTACAGCAGAAAGGGTGTTGCTACACGCGATATGCAAATTGCAACTGTTCCAATTGGTTATGCCGATGGATTAAGTAGAAAGCTAAGCAACGGGAAAGGGAAAATGATGGTGAAAGGAAAGCCGGCACCCATTATTGGTAATGTTTGTATGGATATGTGCATGATTGACATTACCGATATAAAAGCAAATGAGAATGATGAAGTAATTGTATTTGGTGATGCAAACCCAATCACTAATATTGCGACTGACATCGGAACCATTCCATATGAAGTATTAACGAATGTTTCGAGAAGAGTGAAAAGAGTGTATTATCAGGAATAAAATCGAAAATTAAAAAGTACATTTCACTTATAAAAAATAGAAGAGAATCAGATTCTTCTTTTTTATCCGCGTTCTATTCCCCTCACAAACTTATACAAATTAAAATCTTTCTTCTTCATCTCCACATCAATTTGCTTTTGTAAGTCTTTTTTGGAAACCCCTTTCATTTTAGTATTCTGAATTAATCGATAGGCTTTCTCTGCTAATAAATAAGGACGTTTTAAATTCACTCCTATTGTATGATGTTTAATAATAGCAGCTATTAATTCGTCAACGCCTTCATTTTTTGTAGCAACCGATTTAATCACGGGAATACTCCAATCACTTAATGCTTTTGAATGAACCAATTGCATTATGTTTTTTATAAACGTGTTCGCTCCGTCTCTATCCGATTTGTTAACGACAAATATATCTGCAATTTCCATTATCCCAGATTTGATGGCTTGTACTTCATCCCCAGATTCGGGAACTAAAACCAAAACCGTTGTATCGGCCAAACCAACAACTTCCACTTCACTTTGACCCACACCTACCGTTTCCACAATAATATAATCAAATGCAAATGCACGCATCACATCAACTATCTCGATGGTTTTTGAGGACAATCCACCCAAAGAACCTCGTGTTGCGAGCGAACGGATAAATACATTCTCATTCGTAAAATGCTCCGCCATCCTTAATCTATCTCCTAACAACGAACCATAATTAAAAGGTGATGTAGGATCGATTGCAATCACTCCAACCGCTTTCCCTTCATCGGTAAGCTTTTTAATCACTGCATTTATCAATGTGCTTTTACCGGCACCCGGAGGGCCCGTCACACCAACAACAGGAATATTTTGATTAAAAGTAAGAGAGGTTAAAATTTCTTCGAAACCAGCCAGTTCATTTTCAACAATCGTAATACAACGTGCAAGCGCTTTTTTGTCGCCAAGTTGTAATTGTTCAATGAGTGTTTGAGTCGTTGACATCGTTAGACAAATATAGTAGATAATTTTAGTACTTTTGTGAATAAGAACACTAATTTCATTCAATACAATGCCACAACTATCGGTTGTCATTATCACATTTAACGAAGACAAAAACATCGCACGTTGCCTTGAATCTATTAAAGGTCTTGCCGATGATATTGTTGTGATTGACTCCTTTTCTACCGATAATACTCAAAACATCTGCAAACAATTTCAGGTAAATTTTATTCAGCATGCTTGGGAAGGTTATTCCAATACAAAGAACTACGCCAACAGCCAAGCAAAATTTAATTGGATTTTATCATTGGATGCGGATGAAGCGCTATCAGAAGAATTGAAATTATCCATTGAAGAATTGAAAAAATCGGACAAACTAAATACAGCCAAATTCAACAGAATCACAAACTATTGCGGCAGCTGGATAAAACATGGAGGCTGGTATCCCGATACGAAGATCAGATTGTTTGACAAAACAATTGCAAAATGGACAGGCATTATTCATGAAGAATTAAGTTTTTCAAAACAAATTGATAGCCTCCATTTGAAAGGCGATTGTTTGCATTATAGCTATTACAGCATTGAACAACATTACAAACAGGCAGACACATTTACTACCATTGCAGCAAAAGACTTATACGAACAAGGCAAAAGAAGTTCTTATCTGAAAATGATCATTAGCCCTGTCCTAAAATTTATTCGCGATTATTTTATAAAATTCGGTTTTATGGACGGTAAAGCAGGATTGACAGTTGCAAGAATTTCTGCCTATGCCACTTATTTAAAATATAAAAAATTAAACGACCTACATCAGTCATAATCATTGACAACGAAGCATAACATAAAAAAAATTATTATCAGCCGCACGGATGCGATTGGGGATGTTATATTAACATTGCCTATTTGTGGTATTATCAAACAATTTTATCCAAACATAAAAATTTTATTTCTTGGACGTTCTTACACAAAAGATGTAATAAATTGCTGTGAGCATGTTGATGAATTTATAAATGCCGATGAGGTTCTAAAACTTGCTGACAAAGATGCTGTATTGTATTTAAAATCATTGAATGCAGATGGAATCATTCATGTATTTCCCAATAAGCTAATTTCTAAAATTTCTAAAAAGGCAAAAATAAAATTGCGAGTAGGAACAACCAACAGAATATTCCATTGGGGAACAGCAAATAAATTGGTTCGATTAAGCCGTAAAAATTCAACATTACACGAATCGCAATTGAACTGTAAGTTATTAGAACCTTTAGAGATATTTATTTTACCCGACTTAAAAGAAATGGCCTCCTATACGGGATTTTCAAGAATACCGGAGCTAACCAATAGCGGTGCATCGGTCTTGGATAAAAATAAAACAAAGATCATTCTTCATCCCAAATCAAATGCGAGTGCACGTGAATGGAGTTTAGACCATTACGCTTCACTCATAAAACAATTACCGAAAGATCATTTTCAATTTTTCATCAGCGGAACGGCAAAAGAAAAAGAATTATTAGCTGGCTGGATTAAAACGCTGCCACCAGAAGTAGTGGATCTTACCGGAAAATTTACATTGAACGAGTTCATTGCATTCATAAACCAAGCCGACTATTTAGTTGCAGCGAGTACCGGCCCTTTGCACATTGCTGCAGCATGTGGAATTGGAGCAATCGGAATATATCCACCAATTCAACCAATGCATCCTGGCCGCTGGCAACCAATTGGTAAAAAAGCGCAAGCGCTGGTAGTAAACAAGGCTTGCTCCGATTGCAGAAAAAACCCCCAAAGTTGCAATTGTATCAATGAAATTGAAGCAAAAAAAATAGCTGATATTATTCGGAAGTAATTTGCTCCTTCTTGTTCCTTTTTATGAAAAGAAAGAAGGAGTTAAAGAAAGCAAAGAATGTTACTCCTGCCTGAGTTTCTAAAGTATCTTCCGTAAAGAATGAAACAATAGCAATCAGGTAAAAGGTGATGTATAAATAGTCAAAAGTTTTATTGAAAAGAATCATTGGGTAAATAAGGGTGATTAAAAACCAAATCAATCCTATGATACCAAAAGCAACCGTTATAGATAAATATTGATTGTGAGACCTCAATCTCCACTCTTTAATCAAAGGTGATTTCATTTTATCGTATTCCAATTCAAAAGCATTTTTAATATCTCCGGTTCCAACACCGAAAAGCACATTCTCTTTTATTATCCCTAATGCTGCTTTCCAAAATTCAAATCGTTGCGTAATCGAATGCCCGTTGGGGTCTCCAGAGGTTTTATACAGATCCAACTCCCAAAATATTTCATGAATACGCCCTTCTATACTGGAAATATTCTGATAGTTCACATTGACAACTCCCCTTTCTATTGCAGCAACTTCCTGACTTGATAAAGCGTTTACTGCATCCTCATCTTTCCTTACACCTTTAGAAGTTAAAAATCTAATCAGTGTAAAATCGATCTCATTCCCCTTCAGATCTTTGTCTGTATATTTTATTTTACTTCTTTTATTCCATGACGCTTCCAATTCATTCGGGCAAACATACAGCCATATTAAATGTCCGTTCTCTGTCAGCTGACCACTAGGATCATATAAATATTTGTTTCCATGAGCGGTGAATGTATCCAACTTTGCAAAATCAACAATCTCTTTTCCAAGATTTTTCTTTTTTATTTCTTTAATAAAAGAAAAAATTCCTAGTGTCAAAAGAATAAGGGAAACAAAACCTCCATATTTTATGGCGCGGTTAGCAGACTTCGCTAAATAATAGATCAGCAATATAAAAGATGTAAAAATTAATGCAAAAAGCCCTGTCATGGATTGCATGATGATTAGAAAAACAATCAACCAAATGATTACAAAAACATTGATCAGCTTAATAATCATACGATCGTACAATTGAAAAAAGTAACCTGAAATAAAAATTGCAACACAAATCAACAAGGCGAAACGGATATGGGAAATAAAAATAGAAGCCGCTCTGATATCAACCACCTGACGATGAACGATTCCTGTCAAGATACAAATGCTTATCAATGTGCCTGCTATGATGGAGCCTATAAATAATTGTAAAATAGTATTTATTACTTTTTCAGTCAGCGGTTTTGAAGTAGAAAGGATTAAGGGCAGAATCAAAAGCGGCCCTTTTATTCTGATGTCATGAAATGCATATTCAAAATCAGAAGTGTAGATCAAACCAATAAAATGCAATAACACGAATGAACTCATAATAAGTGCTGCCCTATTTTTTAAAAAAGAGCTGAACTTATCAATCAAGCCACCTTCTAAAACCCAATTGCAAACTAAAATAATCTGGGAAAGACTCATTAAAAATTTAGAAACTGGCATCCCGATTACCAAAAGGGTGAGAGCAAAAACATAAATAAAATAATGGAACTTCTCGGGGAATAATGATTTTCTCATATTGGATTGCAACGCTAATGTTGCAAATAAATTGCATGTTTGAACAAATTTTTAAAAAAAGAGGCAGTTGTGTTCAACAAATGCCTCTGGATTGAATGTTTTTTAATTCACTTTACCGTCTCCCTTTTTAAGATCCTTAAGTTTTGTTTTATCGGAATTGTAAAAGGGTTTTTCAGATTTTACAATCGTGGTTAAGATCTTATTATATCTGTCGGAATCATTCAATACTGCAAATGCTTCTGTTAATTCTTTGTCTTCTTTGAAAGAAGCTTCGAGCCTACCATTTTGGAAATAGTATCGAGACGAGATCTCTTCCTCTAAATATTGTTTTATCTCTGGCTTATATTTCACTAGATCATCTTTCTTATTATGGGTGATCTTATTCTTCAAAGCTTCAATATCGGTTCCGATCAGATCAATTGATTTGTCAGCTTTTGCATCGTTTTTAAAATCTTCCAGCGCCTTTTCTGTCTTTGACGTATAATCATATTCTTTATCACTCAAAAATGCTACAAACGAATCGTATTCTTCATCTGATAAATTAAAATCTCTTGCTGGAGCAATCTTTTCATGCGCAACGCGATATTTAGTGGCAAAATCAAAAAGCAAATTTTTTGTAATCAAACTGCCCAAAATACTACTGTACTTTTGTGGTTCTATCGCAACATCAGGAGCAATTCCACCGCCATCATAAACGATACGTCCGTTTTTAGTTTTAAAAGCAGAGATCAGTGAATCGGCTACCTTGTCAACACTTCCATCTTCATTACGATGTGAATAATCTAATGCCTGAATACATCTTCCGCTTGGCGTATAATATTTTGCAACTGTTACTTTTAATTTCGCATTGTAGCTAAGATCACGTGTCTGCTGCACCAATCCCTTTCCATAGGAACGTTGACCAATTACTACACCTCTGTCAAGATCCTGCAAAGAACCCGAAACAATTTCGGAGGCAGAAGCAGAACCTCGATCAACCAAAACAACCATGGGTACAGAAAGGTCTACAGGATTGTTTACTGCCTTGTATATTTTATCCCAATCTTTTACTTTACCTCTAGTGCTTACTATCTCTGTTCCTTTATCTTCAAATAAATTAACGATATCAATTGCTTCCTTTAGCAATCCTCCCGGATTTCCTCGCAAATCAAAAACGATCGATTTAAGCGCTGGGTTCTTTTTTAGATCAAGTAATGCATCCTTAACTTCCCCTGAAGCATTTTCAGTAAATCCGGTAAGTTTAATATAACCAACACTTTTAGAGATCATCCCTGAATAAGAAACACTTTTTATTTTTATCTCTTCGCGGTTGATAATTTTTTCAATCGGCTTTTTTTCTCCCTCGCGTTCAATCAATAATTTGATGGATGTACTTGCCTGTCCTTTTAAATATTTACTGATGTCATCCGTCTTTTTTCCCTTTACATCAATGTCATTCACTTTTAATATTTTGTCGCCAGCTCTCAGATCAGCTTTTTGGGCTGGAAATCCTTCATATGGTTCAGAAATAACAACATAATCGCCCATCTGGCGAACAAGCGCACCGATACCACCATAAGAGCCTGTTGTCATGTAACGGTAATCTTCAATCTCTGATTCAGGAATAAAATTGGTGTAGGGATCCAATGATTCAAGCATATTATCAATACCTTTTTTCATCAGATCTCCCGGATTTGTTTCATCTACATAATAGATATTCAACTCCCGAAATAATGTTGCGAAAATGTCCAGATTTTTTGACACCTCAAAATAGCTATCAACAAAGCTATAGGAAATAATTGCATAGCTCCCGATAAGGATTGCAATGAATAACAATTTAAATTTTCTTAGAAACGACTTCATATTATACAAATTTAAAACTTTAATTGCACGTAGTGGATTTTAAGGAACTGGATCATGGCCATGGCCTCCCCAGGGATGACATTTAGCTATCCTTTTTAGCGTTAATGTAAACCCTTTCATTATTCCATGTTTTGTAAACGCTTCTATTCCGTATTGAGAGCAGGAAGGCTCAAACCGACACGAAGGTCCCAATAGTGGTGAAATGGTATATTGGTAAATTTTTATAATACCGATAAACAAATAACGAATAGGAACACTTATTACTTTCAAGATCAATTAACGATTAACTGTTTTGTTTAAACGTTGCAATGCTTCAATTATTTTTTCTTCCAGCACCTTAAATTCCATTTTTGTTTTCGAGGTATAAACGAGCATCAGTAAAATTTTTTTGTCTCCTAAAAGATCATAGCATTTCTGTTTTTCTTTACGATAAACTTCTCTGATCTGACGTTTTATCTTATTCCTTTCAACCGCTTTTTTTACTATTCGTTTAGGGACACTAATAACAATTTTGATGGGTGAAGAACTTTCAGCAATCTCCATCCAAGTGATTCTAAAAGGAAAACTGTTAAACGATTTTCCTTTTTCAACTAATCTTTCGATTAATACCTGACTGCATAAACGTTCGGTTTTGGAAAAGGTTTGCATTTCAAGTATAAAAGTAAAATTTTAAAATCAGTTATTCTAAAAATTGTGATGGGAGAATGAAGAATTGACAAGTGATAAAAACATGTGCTTATTTTGCTGCCTTATTAGCTGCTAAAATATACTGCTCCAAAGCCATTGTCATTGAAGGTGCTTTTGGATTTGGAGAATGGATATCCAGTCTCAAGCCTGCTTCCTTTACAGCTAAAGCTGTAGTAGGACCAAAACATGCTATCCGCGTTTTATTTTGCTTAAATTTTGGAAAATTCTTGAATAAAGATTTTATCCCGGAAGGACTGAAAAAAACTAACACGTCATAATTCACATTTGCAAGATCGCTAAGATCACTGGCTACCGTACGAAACATCACTGCTTTCGTGAATTTTATTTTTTGTGCTTCTAACTTATCCGCTATTTCTTCTTTCGCGATATCTGAACAAGGCAATAAAAAATTCTCGGTTTTATGCTTCTTGATCACTTCCATAAGGTCAACAACTGTTTGCTTCCCGTGGAAAATTTTCCTTTTGCGGTATAACACATATTTTTGAAGATAGAAAGCTGTTGATTCAGAAACGCAAAAATATTTCATCGTTTCAGGAACGGTAACACGCATCTCCTGACACATCCTGAAATAATGATCGACTGCATTCCTGCTCGTCATAATAACAGCTGTATGCTCGGCTATATTGATCTTTTTTTTACGAAAATCCTGGCCGGAAACACCTTCCACATGTATAAATGGACGAAAATCTATTTTAACATTGCATTTTTTTGCAAGATCAAAATAAGGCGACTTATCCCCTTCTGGCTTTGGTTGCGATACAAGTAATGTTTTAACTTTCAATTTTGTTGAGCTTTAATGAAAAACAAAACTTAAATACACTCTTTCTATGGAAACTATCTAGTCTTTAAAAGAAATAATTTAACCATAATCACAAAAGGGAGTATTTCAAGGGTGCAAAGATATAAAAATAAATAGAATTTCGAAATTCTTATGCTGTTTAAACCAATAATAAGCCCTCGTAACAATCTGATACAAAGGAAAGAACCGAAAATAATATAGCCACAATAGATGAACAATTCCGAGGGCGCTTGCTTTACAAACGCCAAGCACACAACAACTGGTAACATAAACAAACCCAGTGTATTACAAAACAAAAATACGGTCATTGCATAATCGTTAGCCTCCTTTTGGGTTTGAAAAATAAATCCGAATATCCGAACGCTTAGCATTTTTAGACCATATGCAGCAATGATGATGAGCGCTACTTTTATAAATAATATGAATTGGTTGTCCCCGATAAAAAAACCGTAATAATTTGCCACCTGTGAAACAAACAAAGCAAATGTCAATACAAATAAGGTAGAAAGAAATATGGTAACCCTGTTGCCAATAGAGACTTCTTCTCTTGCTAATTGATTTGCGTATCTGTTAACATAAAAAGCTTTTATAACCTGGTTCAAACGCTTTCTGTTTATTGCATATAACCATACAAATAACAAGTAAGCAAAAAAGAGAATGCTGGCTACTCCATAATCATATTTTGTAATATGGAGTTGGGGGGTTTCTTTCCTCACCTGTAATAAATTATGATGGAATAAAGACTCGGTTTTGGAAGTGTCGATAGATGACATAGTGCTTTTAACTGCTATAACAGTATCTTTTGAAATAATATGACTATGTTTTGTAGGCAAAGCGACACAAAGTTAATCCATTTCCATTAAATAAAAAGAGGTTGACCAAAAACGGATCAACCTCTCTATAAGAAAAATAATAGCTATTTACGTTTTTTTCCTCCGACGTTAAAAACTCTGGAAACATTAAACCCTAATTTAAAGCCTCCTTTCGCCCAGCTATCTGTAGTGTTGGGAATGAAATTATTTTCTACAATTCCAGATGCATTTGTGAAATTAATATGAAATACGTGGCCGCCTGTTTCAATTTCAACTCCAAGTGCTAAGGGATTGTAAAATGGATTTGCAGTGTTCTTTGTTCGATAAGGCGAAATTGTGTAAAAATAATCGGCAATGATTGCGAAACGTTTTGTTAATTTAAAACGCATCCCGGCACCTAAAGACATCAGATCATTTGTTTCTATAGCATTATTATCCGCATTTATGTTTCCTATCACAAAATTTCTATGTTGATAGGTTGGAAGAAGCTCCATTGAAAATCTCCAACCAAATTTACGGGCAATAATCAATTGACTTACATAAGAGAAACGGTGAACATCATTTTGTTTAAAATCGCTGCTCATGACCATTCCACTATAAAATTGACTGGCTTTCTGAGGGTTGTAGCCCATATCACCATAAAATGCTAATGAGATAGGAATATGATTATCTAGTGTTTGAGTAAGAATACGGTATTTTACTAGTGCGTCAATTAGCTCGCCTTGTTTGCTTCTTCCAAAACCTAGGGTAAGGTCATTCGTAATTCCGAAATCAAAACCTAATCTAACATCCGTTACATTATCTAATCCATAAAGTGTATGACCTCCTCCATTACTTTGCGTTCCCATATTTCCGAAACGATGCGTAATGCTGAAGTCGCAGGTTTTTGCTTTAACAGTTTCGGTAGACTGTGCATTGACAATTTTTGAACCTTTGAAAGTTGCCAATATTTTTTCGTGCGTCTTTTGCCCTCCAGCAGAGTCAAGCATACTTAACATATCATCCTGGGCACAAACTAATAGCGCTGAAGTTGAAAATAAAATTGTGACTGATAAATTTTTTAACGTTCGTTTCATAAATTATTGATTCTTTTTAAATGGTTCTAAAGTTGCATCCAATTTCACATCGGTATCCTCAGGGATAATTCCAGAATATAATCTAGGGATTACAACATTATGATCTGCAAATTTTATTTTAAAACTGGAAGATGTTGAGATGACAGCACCTTTAACAGATACAAGCCCATCTATGGTTCTGTCTTTTTCTACACCATGCAGATTCAGTTTTCCTGTAACAGTCACCTTATAATCACCGTCTTTGGTATAATCTACTTTCTCATTTATTTTACCTTTAAAGGTAGCAACAGGAAATTTTTCGCTTTCTACATAATTTTCGTTAAAATGTTCTTGCATCAATGGTTTTTCAAAAACAAAACCTGTCATAGCAATCTTCATTTGAATATCACCTGTAGCTGTATTAAGCATAGGCTTGGTTGATTTATTAACGGCCGCAATATCTTCAACAGCAGTCTTTGAAAAGAAACTGATTTCACACGTTTTTGCAATATAAATCTGTGCAAATACATTCGCACAAAAAATGATGGCTGATAATGATGATACTATTTTTTTCATTGTTTTATGTTTTAATAAATGATAAAAATCATTTAGTCAATAACTGTGCCCTTATATTACTAATTATTAGGAGCGCCTTGTCCAATCCAACAATTTAACTTTGATAATTGATCGCTAGTTAGGGCTGTTGAACCCGCTGGAGGCATCGGACTATTTTTATCAAATATCCGATCTTTAATTTTCGTATCAGCAGCTTTAATATCGGAGTACAGAGTATAATCCCCAGGGCCCGTTCCACCTGCGCTATGACAGCTAACACAATTTGCATTCAGTATAGGCAAAATGTCTGTTCCGTAATAAATAGTTGCATTACAACCTACTGGCAATGGTGTTGCATTTTCAAAGGTACAAGATGTAACAAAAATGGATAGTGCAAGAAAGTAAAGTATATTTTTTTTCATTTGATCATTAATTATTTTGTTAAAATTATTTGTCGAATTTGATGACTCAAAGACATGCTATCTCCTCTTTAACAACTTCGACAACTAATTTTAATAGGATTGAATTGTAATCAAAAATAAGAATCTTTATTTGCAAGTACAAGACTCACATCAAAAGTCGAGTGCAATTTTAACAAGCAATTTTGTAGATTTTATGAATTTGACAAATTTATTTTGTTCCAAAATCTTTCACTAATTGCTCCTTACCATTTTCATCCCAATATTTCCACTTACCACTTTCAATATCATTTAAAAAGAAACCTTCATATCTTTTTTTTCCATTGGGAAACCATGTAGTGGTAGCACCATTCTTAATACCAGCAGAAAAAGTCGTTTGGCTCCAAGGTGTCCCGTCTTCATACCAGCTTTTCCAAAGGCCTTCTCTTTTTCCATCCTTCATGAGCCCTTTCATTTTTATTACACCATTTTTATATCGTTGAATGCTTTCCCCGTCCGAAACAATTGCTGTATCTTGTTTATTTGTAATAGTAAAATTTGAAGAGGAAGAATCAGGAGGTGAAGGAATAGTTGTTTCCAGTTTAACAGCCGTTTTTTCAGTTTGATTTGAACAAGAGATCAACCCGACTGAAAAAAATAAGGATACGATAAAATAGGATTTCATGATTACAGGATTTTAATTTTTTCTGTCTGTTGTATATTTTACCAATTCCAACAATGACGTTTTTGATGGGCTATCAGAAAATAAAGACAATCTTAAAAGCGCATCATTTTTATATTCATTCATTTTTTGTTCCGCATATTGAATTCCTCCGCTTTTAATAACGAAATCAATAACTTCAGCTACTTTCTTGGGATCGTTATTATTGTTTTTTACGATATTAATTATTTTTCTTTTTTCAAAAAAAGAGGCATTATTCAATGCATATATCAGAGGCAAGGTCATCTTTTTTTCTTTGATATCAATTCCCGTTGGTTTGCCAATATTGGTTCCATCGCCATAATCAAAGAGATCATCTTTTATCTGAAAAGCAATGCCAACAGATTCTCCAAAGGCTCTCATTTGTTCGATCACCTGTTCGTCGGAACTTACAGAGGCGGCACCACAAGCGCAGCAGGATGCAATCAGAGAGGCTGTCTTTTTCCGAATAATATCAAAATAAACCGCTTCATCAATATCTAGTTTTCGCGCCTTTTCGATCTGCAATAATTCACCTTCACTCATTTCGCGAACGGCATTTGACACCAAACCCAACAGGTGAAAATCTTTATTATCAACCGAAAGCAATAGCCCGCGTGATAACAAAAAGTCACCCACCAAAACGGCTATCTTATTTTTCCAAAGCGCATTGACCGAAAAGAAACCTCTGCGTTCATTAGAATCATCCACCACATCATCGTGCACCAAAGTAGCTGTATGCAACAGTTCAATTAAAGATGCAGCGCGATAGGTGGATTCATTCATTTCTCCGCAAACCTTAGCAGCTAAAAACACGAACATCGGGCGCAGCTGCTTTCCTTTTCGTTTGACAATATAGCGCGTGATTTTATCTAACAATGGGACAGAACTTTTCATTGAAGCTTTGAACTTCAATTCAAACTCTTGCATTTCATTTTCAATCGGGGCCTTTATTTCGCTAACTGTCATTTCTTAATTTTAATAGTTTTGAAATCTATTTGACCTTCATTTTTCGCTTCTCAAAACCTTCTTTATTTTTATTTGCCAATTGCCCGCAAGCTGCATCAATATCTTTCCCTCTGCTTCTTCGAACATTCACAATTATATTTTTACTTTCCAGATATTTTGCAAAGGCATCCAAGCGTTCAGTAGTAGTCTGTTGAAATTCGCCATCATCTATCGGATTATACTCAATAATATTAACTTTACAAGGAATGTGTTTGCAGAATTTTGCAAGATCTTGTGCATCTTCCAAAGTATCATTAAAATCTTTAAACGCTATATACTCATAGGTTACGCGGGTTTCTGTCTTTTCGTAAAAATATTTTAGAGCCTCTGCCAACGCTTCCAGTGTATTGCTTTCATTGATCGGCATAATGTGATTTCTTTTCTCATCATTTGCTGCATGCAATGATAAAGCTAAATTAAATTTCACTCCGTCATCCCCTAGTTTCTTGATCATTTTGGAAACTCCGGCTGTACTTACAGTGATTCGTTGTGGCGACATATTTAATCCTTCCGGAGAAGTGATCTTTTGAATAGAGTCCATTACGTTTTTGTAATTGAGCAAAGGTTCCCCCATTCCCATATACACAATATTGGTAAGTGGCGTCTGGTATTTCGTTTCCGCCTGATTTTTTATTAGTACAACTTGATCGTAGATCTCATCCGCATTCAGGTTGCGAAGTCGTTCCAATTTTCCTGTTGCACAAAACTTACATGTTAAACTACATCCAACTTGCGATGATATGCAAGCAGTCATGCGCGTTGTACTTGGAATCAACACCCCTTCAACAATATTGCTATCATACAATTTAAAGGCATTTTTAATGGTGCGATCCTTGCTAATCTGCATGTCATCAATCGCTACTGCATTGATTACAAAATGAGTGTTTAGTAATTCTCGGGTGGGTTTTGACAGATTTGTCATTTCATCAAACGTACGCGCCGACTTTTTCCAAAGCCATTCATATACTTGTTTCGCACGAAATGACTGATCACCATTTTCAGTAAAAACAGTTTTTAATTCGTCTAGCGAAAGCGCCCGTATGTCCTTTTTAGTATCCATTTTAAAGCACTACAAATTTACGAATAGATATTGATATATTGAACAGTTTATAATTTCGTAAATTCGCAGCTCTGAGGACAAATTATGCGTAAAATCTCTGCTGATTATATTTTCACAATTTCTACCGACCCTATTAAAAATGGCGTAATTACCATTGATAAAGAGGGGACCATTCTAAATGTTGAACATCCTGATATAAATAATTCGGAGATGGTTGAACATTTCGAAGGCGTGATCTGCCCTGGATTCATAAATTCACATTGTCATTTGGAATTGTCTCACCTTCAAAATGAAGTTTCTGAAAACACAGGAATGACTGGGTTTATAACAGAATTGATCGGCAAACGATTTAATTATCCAGAAGAAAAAATAGAGCAAGCAATTATCGCTGCTGAAACTAAAATGATAAAAAATGGAATTGTTGCTGTGGGCGACATTTCCAATAACAACAGTACATTCAAACAAAAGTCGAAAGGTGAATTGTTGTATCACACTTTTATAGAGATCTTCAGTTTAGATCCTAATAAAGCTGAAGAGGTTTTTAACACAGGTAGAAAATTAAGCAATGAACTTTCAGATTTGAACCTTTCCAACTCCATTGTCCCTCATGCTCCTTATACAATGTCAGAGAAATTACTGACTTTGATCAATGAATATGCTTCAAAAAATAATAGCCTTCTTTCCATACACAACCAGGAAAGCGCAGGTGAAAGTGAATTATTTATCTCCCAATCTGGGAGTATGTTTGACACATTTAAATCAATGGGAATAAACACGGATCTGATGAGAAAAACCGGGCTTAATTCTTTGAAATCTACTTTGCCATTTTTAAAAGATGCAGAGAAACTTCAATTGGTCCATAACACCTACTCATCACTAGAAGATATTGGTTGGGCAATCTCTAAAGACTCCGGACGAAAGACTTCAGATGTATACTGGTGTACTTGTCCGAATGCAAACATGTATATCGAAAATAAACTTCCCGATTATAATTTATTTATACAAGAAAATGCCAAATTAACAATAGGAACCGATAGCCTAGCATCCAATTGGTCCTTATCGATTCTTGATGAGATCAAAACAATTACAAAACATTTTCCTGAGATCCCTTTGCAGACATTACTTACCTGGGCTACAAAAAACGGTGCAAATTTTTTGAAATTTGATCATTTAGGTGTCATTGAAAAAGGGAAAAAGCCAGGATTGAATCTCTTGACGAATTTAGAAAACTTAAAGATTTCTGATAAAACAGAAGTAATCAAAATAATTTAAATAGAATTACTTTTCATAAGTGCCTCAGCAATGATAAGGTCTTGAGGAGTTGTGAGCTTAATGTTTTCGCGATTGCCTTCTATCAAATTTATTTTCTCTCCAAATGATTCCAACACACTTGCATCATCCGTAAATTCAGGTTTGTAGGCCTTTAAGAATGCTTTTCTAATCAGATCAGAATGAAAACATTGGGGAGTTTGGATAATGGAATAATGTGTTCTGTCAACAGCACAATTATCCACCCCCTTTAAAAAACGAATTGATTCATTTAATGGAATTGAAGGACAAGCGTTCCCTAATTTTTCAGCAGTGGTGTATGCATTTAGAATTGTTTCTCTGCTTACCAGCGGTCTTGCCGCATCGTGGATCCCAACAACACATGCATCCGGAACAAGCTCTAACCCTCTCTTTACAGAATGATAACGAGTTTCTCCGCCTTCAACAACGTTATGAGATGTAATGAAATTATGTTTTTCACAAATCTTTGACCACTCCTCGTGTAATGCCAAAGGCAATACAATTACAATATTTATATCAGGGATCGCGGAAAGAAATTTTTCTGCCGTATGGATCAAAACAGGTTTACCAAGCAATTCGATAAACTGCTTCGGAACAACATTATTCATGCGTGTCCCTGTTCCTCCTGCTACTATGATAACGTATTTTTTCAAATTGATTTTTAAAAGAAAAACCCCTCTCGAAATTGGAGAGGGGTTAAGTTATTTTTTTGATTACAAGATTAACATGGCATCTCCATAGGTATAGAAATGATATTTTTCTTTGATCGCTTCTTTGTAAGCTTTCATCATTAGATCATACCCGCCAAAAGCGCAAACCATCATCAACAATGTCGATTCAGGAGTATGAAAATTTGTAATCATACAATTGGCAACACTAAAATCATAAGGAGGAAAAATAAATTTGTTTGTCCAGCCATCATAAGGTTTTACATATCCATCAGTGCTTACAGAGGTTTCTATGGCACGCATAGAAGTTGTTCCAACACAACAAACTTTCTTTTTTGCTTCGCGAGCTTTATTAATGATTTTGCAGTCTTTTTCGGATATAAAAGCCTGTTCCGAATCCATTTTATGTTTTGTTAAGTCTTCTACTTCAACTGTGCGGAATGTTCCTAAACCAACATGTAAAGTAACATTTGCAAAGTTCACCCCTTTTAATTCAAGTCGTTTTAATAATTCACGGCTAAAATGCAATCCTGCTGTAGGGGCTGCAACAGCACCTTCATTTTTAGCATAAACGGTTTGGTAACGCTCTTTATCATCTTCTGTTGGTGCGCGTTTTATGTATTTTGGAAGTGGTGTTTCTCCCATATCATTTAATGTTTTGCGGAATTCTTCATAAGAACCGTCAAACAAGAAACGTAAGGTACGTCCGCGAGACGTAGTATTATCAATTACTTCAGCAACCAAAGTATCGTCGTCCCCAAAATATAATTTATTACCAATACGGATTTTACGAGCAGGATCCACCAGAACATCCCACAAGCGGCTTTCTGCATTCAGCTCACGCAGCAAGAACACTTCTATCTTTGCACCTGTCTTTTCTTTGTTCCCGTACATGCGGGCAGGAAATACTTTTGTATCATTCAAGATCATACAATCGCCATCACCAAAATAGCTTAATACGTCTTTAAATGATTTATGTTCGATCTTCCCTGTCTTACGGGTAACAACCATTAATCTTGCTTCATCACGCGTTTTTGCAGGTGTTTCAGCAATCAACTCTTTTGGTAAATTGAATTTGAATTGTGATAATTTCATAAAATTGATTTTGGAGTAAGTAGGTCTGAAATTGCAAAGCAGAACGCTTGAAGCAATTACATAAATCTTACGGGATTTATTTAAGTGTTTAAATTAAAATTTAATAACAAGGGCTCAAAAGTAAGCTTTCAGGGAGGCGATGTCAACTAAAATCGTATTTATTTTTCTTCGCATCAATGTTTTTAGTACTTCTAGAGACTACCATGCAGGTGTAGATGACTTGAAATAATCGGGGCTCCTATTTCAGAAAACTTATAGAATGTAGGATTAAATGTTGGACGTTATTTCCGCTTTTAATCCTGCTTCAAACTCTTCAATATCCATCGCATCGCTTAATTTATATTCTCCTATCCTAGTTCTGCAAAGTGCAGTAAGGTGAGCACCACTTAGCAGTGCTTCGCCAAAATCTCTGGCAAGTGATCTAATATAGGTTCCTTTGCTGCATATAACTCTAAAATCTACTTCTGGTAGAGCTATACGGGTAATCTCAAAAACAGAAATCGTAATTTCTTTGGATTTTATTTCAGCGGTTTCTCCTGCTCTTGCAATATCATAGGCACGTTTTCCATTGATCTTGATTGCTGAAAATAAAGGAGGGGTTTGTTGAATGGTGCCGGTGAATTGTTTTGTCGTTTCTTCTATCAATTCATCTGTAATGTGTTCAGTAGGATAATGCTTATCAATAGGCTTTTCCATATCATAACAAGGGGTTGTTGCGCCAATATAAAAAGTCCCTGTATATTCTTTTTCCTGTGCCTGATAGCTCTCAATGTTTTTTGTTTGTTTCCCAGTACACACTATCAACAAGCCAGTTGCCAGGGGATCCAAAGTGCCTGCATGTCCGATTTTTGGTTGAATTTTTTTTCCATCCAGTAACAATGAAGGATGATTTTTGATCAGCCATTTCATTTTATTGACTACTTGAAAAGATGTCCAGGTAAGGGGTTTATTCATGAGAAGGACTTCTCCTGTTCTGAAATCTTTCATTTATAATAGTTATTCGGTGATGTGCGTACCGAAGTAAATCGAAAAAATAAGAAAGGAAGTTCCCAAAATTATCCGGTACCATCCGAACAGACGGAAGCCATGCTTTTGAACATATCCTATGAAAAATTTGACGGCTAATAATGCAACAATAAAAGATATTATAGCGCCAATCGATAATACAGACATATTGTTTGCTTCCAACACCTCCGGATGATCTTTGTATACATCCCAAAAGCTTTTCACAGAGGCAGCAAACATAGTTGGTACTGCAAGAAAAAATGAAAATTCTGCCGCCAGATTTCGGGTTAACTTCTGACTCATTCCTCCAATGATTGTTGCAGCGCTTCGGCTTAATCCTGGTAGCAAAATGGATAATGTTTGAAACCCACCAATCATAAAGGCTTTTGGATAGGTTATTTGTTCTTCCTTTTCAATGGTATTGGATGTAAAAAGCTTATCCATAAATAATAATAAGATTCCGCCACCGATCATCACACAAGAAATAAATGTAAGATTACTTAATGCAACATCTATATGTTTTTTTAGTAATGCACCCACTACCAATGCAGGAATCACTGCTACAACAAGTTTTATATATAAACTGATATTCTTAAAATCAATAAATCGTTTCCAATAAATAACTACAATAGATAAGATTGCTGCAAGCTGAATCACTACTTCAAAAAGATCAACAAAGGGTGTTTCAGCAACATGAATCAATGGGTTTGCCATCTTCATATGTGCGGTACTGGAAATAGGCAAAAACTCAGTAATGCCTTCAATAATAGCGATGATGATTGCTTGGATGTAGCTCATATAATTGGGGGTTCGAGAAGTAGTATTTCGGAAGCCTTTCGGATTTGCTAATTACGCTTTCGATTTTTTCATGATGCCATACAACACGACAACAAAGCCTGCTAATATTACAATCGGAGAAAGTGTGATCCTTCTGAAGCTAAAAAGTTCTTCCGCATGAAACTGATTGGGATCATCTGAACCGCCACCTACCATCAACATATAGCCAATAGCAACAATAACAACTCCGATAATTAATATACGGTAGTTTTCTTTTCCAAAAGCAAAACCCGGTTTTTTAGTTTCTTTACTCATTACTGAATCAAATTTTAGTAGAACAAATGTAATATAATTTGGATAAAATAAGTGTTAAAAAAGGTGAACACTTTTGTTCATTGTCTTTTCGAGCGCAACCGAAGGATGTGTCCTCTGTAGCGGGGTCGAGGGACGAAAACTAATAATGCAATTCATCCGATTTTAAACGCAAATACTTACGAACCGCTAAAGATGTACTTATCCAAGAGATGATGATACCTAACAAAATGACCAATCCGAACAAGGAGGCTAACATATTAAGATCTTGTAATTCGGCTAATTCAGGTAACTGTTTTTGAATAAAGTATAGGAATCCGATTAATAACATTATGGCAATAATTGCCCCGTAAATTCCGTGTTTAATGCCTTTTAGCACAAATGGGCGCCTGATGAATCCTTGCGAAGCACCAACCAGCTGCATCGTTTTAATAATAAATCTTTTACTGTAAATCGACAATCGAATCGTATTGTTGATCAATGCTAATGCAATGATCATCAACAAACTGCTAATCATTAAAACACCTATGCTGATGGTCTTTACATTTTCATTGATGGTATTTATCAACGATTTTTGATAGATGACTTCTTTCACCAACTTGGTGTCTAACAATTCTTTTTCGATCCAGGTCAAGCTGTCACTATTTGCATATCCAGCCTTTAAACGAACACTGATGGATGCTGACAAAGGATTAAAACCAAGGAAATCAATAAAATCTTCGCCCAAATCCTGCTGCAATTTTTTTGCAGCCTCTTCTTTTGAAACCAATTGAGTTGATTTCACATAATCGGAAGCATCCAATGTTTTGATCAAATTTTGAACACCTACCTCTTTGGCATTATCACTCAACACCACCTGTATACCAATATTCTCTTTAAAATTGTCGGAAAGTTTACGGGTATTCAAAATAATGATCCCGAGTAAACCTAACATGAACAACACCAGTGAAAGGCTCACTACAGTTGTGATTGACGATCCTGCTAACTTACGTTTTGAATATTTATCAGACACTTTATATTTTCTTGGTTGGCTAAAATTAATCATTAAACTAGCATTGCTTTTAATTAATTCGAATTGAAATAAACAATCCATCGTTAATAACATTAAAATTACCCTCAGGGAAAGTTTCCAAATCAAACATAAACAAATAGGAACAGCGATTTTTTATGATTAATTAAGATGGGAAATTAGAAGAGGGCTTATTAGGACTATCTATTTTATCTCCGAAATTCATAAAAATCATAAAAGATCCACGTTTCCATCCAACACAGATTTCGTATATTCGCGATTCGAAAAAAAGAACAAGAATCAAGATGGAATACAATTTCAGAGAAGTAGAAAAATACTGGCAAGCATACTGGGCGAAAAATAAAACGTTTCGTGCGGAAGATAATTCAACCAAACCAAAGTACTATGTATTGGATATGTTCCCGTATCCTAGTGGAGCTGGGTTGCATGTTGGGCATCCGTTGGGCTATATCGCCTCTGATATTTTTGCTCGTTACAAACGCCTGAAAGGATTCAATGTATTGCATCCTATGGGGTATGATTCATTTGGTTTGCCTGCTGAACAATATGCCATTCAAACAGGACAGCACCCAGAAATTACTACCAAAACAAATATTGCTCGCTACCGCGAACAGCTTGATAAAATAGGCTTCTCATTTGATTGGGATAGAGAAGTGCGAACTTCGAACCCTGACTATTACAAATGGACACAATGGATCTTTATTCAACTTTTTAATTCTTGGTACAACCCTGAAACAAATAAAGCAGAAAATATTTCTACCCTCATTCCTAAGCTTAAAGGCTTTGATGCACTTACTGAAAAAGAACAATCAGATCTTTTGTTAGAACATCGCTTAGCGTATTTAAGTGATACAATGGTAAATTGGTGTCCGCAATTAGGAACTGTGCTTGCCAATGAAGAAGTGAAAGACGGTGTTTCGGAGCGTGGAGGATATCCCGTAGAACGAAAATTAATGAAACAGTGGAGCTTGCGTATCACAGCTTACGCCGATAGATTATTGACTGATCTCGAAGGTCTCGACTGGACAGAATCCATCAAAGAAGCGCAACGCAACTGGATCGGGAAAAGTGAAGGAACAAGTTTATCATTCAGAGTAGAAAATTCTGATGACCATATTGAGGTGTTTACTACACGTCCAGATACTATATTCGGAGTTTCTTTTGTAACACTTGCTCCCGAGCATGAACTCGTATTTAAATTAACTTCACCTCAGCAAAAAAATGCGGTGGAAGAATACATCACGTTTGCAAAAAACAGAAGTGAACGTGAACGGATGGCCGATGTAAAAAAAATCACAGGCGTTTTTACTGGTGGATACGTTTTACATCCGTTCACCGGAAAACAAATTCCAATTTGGTTGGGTGATTACGTATTGGCAGGTTATGGAACTGGCGCTGTAATGGCTGTTCCTGGACACGATTCACGTGATTATGCTTTCGCAAAACATTTTGATCTGCCAATTATTGAAGTCGTTGCTGGTGGCGATCTTTCAAAAGAATCGTACGATGCCAAAGAAGGAAAATTAATTAATTCCGATTTCTTAAATGGAATGGAAGTAAAAGCAGCGGTTAAGAAAGCGATTGCTGCGATAGAAGAAAAAGGTTTAGGAAAAGGAAAAACAAATTTCCGTCTGCGTGATGCAATTTTCGGTCGTCAACGTTATTGGGGAGAACCAATTCCAGTTTATTATGAAAATGGTATTCCAAAAGTATTGGATGAAAAAGAATTGCCATTGGTGCTTCCAGAAGTAGATAAATATTTACCGACAGAAACAGGCGAACCGCCATTGGCACGCGCTTCATCATCATGGAGAAAAGACGGCAAATTTGAATATGAATATTCTACCATGCCTGGATGGGCTGGAAGCTCTTGGTATTTCCTGCGTTACATGGATGCGGATAACGAAAAAGAATTCGTTTCAAAACAAGCTGTCAACTATTGGCAGAATGTGGATCTTTACATTGGTGGCGCTGAACATGCAACCGGACACTTATTGTATATTCGTTTCTGGACAAAATTCCTGAATGACCTAGGGTTGATTCCTGTTACGGAGCCCGCTAAGAAATTGATCAATCAAGGAATGATACAGGGGGTGAGTAGCTTTGTTTATCGAGTTGGAACTTCCAATAAATACGTTTCTTACGGATTAAAAAAAGATTACGAAACAACACCAATTCATGTAGATGTAAATATTGTAAACAATAATGTTTTAGATATTGAAGCTTTCAAAACATGGAGAGAAGAAAATAAAAATGCAGCGTTTATTTTAGAAGACGGAAAATATATCTGCGGAAGCGAAGTCGAAAAAATGTCCAAATCAAAATGGAATGTTGTTTCTCCAGACTTAATTGTAGAACAACAAGGAGCCGATTGTCTTCGCCTGTATGAAATGTTTTTGGGTCCCTTGGAACAAAGCAAACCATGGAGTACGAGTGGGATTTCTGGTGTAAGTAACTTCATCCGCAAACTTTGGCGATTGTATCACAATGGCGATGCATTTGCTGTAACAAATGATGCTCCTACAAAAGCTGAACTAAAAGTACTACACAAAACCATCAAAAAGATTGCTTATGATATTGAGAATTTTTCTTTCAATACATCTGTAAGTAATTTTATGATTTGTGTAAACGAGCTCACAGATTTAAAATGCAACAAGCGTGAAATTTTGGAACCTCTTGCCATTATTATTGCGCCCTATGCTCCGCACATTGTAGAAGAATTGTGGCATAAATTAGGACATACAGCATCTATCACCTACGCTACTTTCCCTGAATGCAATGAAACGTATCTAGTAGAAACCGCGTTCAGTTATCCTGTTTCCTTCAATGGAAAAACCCGTTTTTTTCAGGAGTATGATCTTTCGTTATCAAAAGAGGCGATTGAAAAAGAAGTTCTTTCTCTTGAACAAACCCAAAAATACTTAGAAGGTAAAACACCAAAGAAGATAATTGTGGTTCACAACAAGATCGTAAATATTGTTGTTTAACTCGAAATTTGCTCCGTTTTTAATCAAAAATGGAGCAAAAGCTGTCATTTTTCAATCATTTTACTCAAAAGTAGAACTTTAAGTGGTGTTCCATTTATTCCATTTCTCACAACATTTTCATAACTATTTTCGTTACACAATATAAATAACGGTTTGGCACAGCGTTTGAAATACCCCGAACAACAAACTCTCAAATTATGAAAAAGTTCGTTTTAGTAAGTACAGTCGCTACAGCAACAGCAATAGCTTGTATGTCGTTCCAAAAAGAAAAAGAATTACCACAAATAACCAATGAAGGTCCTGTAAGAGAACTTCCAATGGTAAGCAATGAAGCCTTTAAACGCGGAGAAATGTTGACTTTCCGAATGCATTATGGGATCATAGAAGCAGGGGTTGCCACATTAGGAATTACCGATGAGGCAAAAGAAATAGCAGGGAGAAAAACATTCCATGTTATTGGTTTAGGAGAATCGAAAGGCGCTTTCGATTTTTTCTATAAAGTCCGCGACCGTTATGAAACTTATATTGATGAAAAATCAATTGTTCCTTGGATCTTTTTAAGACATGTGAACGAAGGAGGTTACAAGATCGAGCAGAGTTATGTGTTCAATCACTTCAATGAAAAAGTAAGTGTAGGAGACGGTCAGACATATGCTATTGAACCGAATATGCAGGACATGCTTTCCGCATTTTATGCAGCCCGCAACTTAGATCTTTCTGCGGCGAAACCCGGCGAAACATATGCTATCAAATGTTTTATGGATAAAGAAGTTTGGCCTTTAAAAGTTAAATTCATTGGTCGCGAAACCATTACAACGGATCTTGGAACATTCAAATGCTTAAAATACCGTCCAGTGATGCAAAAGGGACGCGTCTTCAAACATGAAGAAGACGTAAATATCTGGATCACTGACGACAAAAACCACATACCTATATTAGGACAAGCAGATGTCTTGGTTGGTTCTATCAAAGCAGAATTAATGAAGTATTCAGGATTAGCAAATCCAGTTGCTGTAGTAAAATAAACAACATCCCCATATGCATAAAAGCGCCATTCCGAAAAGAGTGGCGCTTTTGTATATCTAATGAGAATCATTTTTTATAATTAGTTGATTTAACTATCTTGCAGCACTATTCTTCGAATAAAAAAAATATTATGGAATTAAAACCTGAAATCATAGAACGCATCAAATTATTGGATGCAAAATACCAGGCCATGGGACAAGACCTTTCATCTTACCTGGATGGTTTGTTATATGCAGATTATTTAACCTATTGGGATTACATACACCTCGACACATTATTAAGTTTACAAACTCCAAAAACACAAATACCCGATGAAGAAATTTTCATCATGTACCATCAGATAACAGAATTGTATTTTAAACTTTGTTTACACGAATACAATCAGCTTGCTGAAAAAGAAGAGCTGGATGTAAAATTTTTGACCGACCGCATCACCCGTATCAATAGATACTTTGACGGGTTGATCACTTCTTTTGATATCATGGTGGATGGGATGGATCCAAAGCAATTTTTAAAATTCCGAATGAGTTTATTACCTGCAAGTGGTTTTCAATCGGGACAATACCGAATGATAGAAATTTGTTCTACCACTTTTAAAAATCTTGTTGCAAAAGATATCCGTAACACATTTTCTGATGAGGTGAATGATGCGCAGATAGAAAAAATGTATGAGCATATTTACTGGAAGGCAGGAGCAACAGAGCTTGCTTCAGGTAAAAAAACATTGACACTTATTCAATTCGAAGAAAAATATCAAAAAGCATTTATTGAATTAGCACAAAAATTCAAACATACCAATCTACTTGCATTATACAAATCACTTTCGGCAGAAGATCAAAAAAATGAAAAATTGACCCTTGCTTTAAGACAAATGGATGTGAATGTAAATGTGAACTGGCCTTTGTCTCACTATAAATCTGCGGTCCGTTATTTACAAAAAGACCCAGAAGACATTGCCGCAACAGGTGGTACCAACTGGCAAAAATATTTGCCTCCGCGTTTTCAAAAACGTATTTTTTATCCTGAATTGTGGAATGATTATGAAATGGATGAGTGGGGAAAAGCTTGGGTGAAAAGTGTCGTTTTTAATCAGAAATAATTTTTATCAACTACTTCTCGATACGCTCCATTTCATTTCGCACTCGAAGTGACTTTTAGGATGTCAGTTCGAGTGTTTTTCTTTTGAGAAAAATGTATAGCGAATCCTAATTTTATTTCTTCCCTATACTATTCATTACATCGGTTTGTCTGCGGATAGACTCATCGTGTATCAATTGATAGATCGCTTTAATAAAATCTTTAGGCAGTCCTAATTGATTTCCATTTGCAATACTATTTTCGATCAGATTTTTCCAATGCGTTACTTGAAGGATCGTGATATGATTATCCCGTTTGTGTTCTCCGATCTGACGGGAAACAGCCATACGTTTCGCCAATACTTCCAACAGATCATTATCTAATTTATGAATGACAGAGCGAAGCTCATCTAATTTTGTTTGTAGTTCGCTATTTTGAATCGATGCCGATCGGATCTGAAGATTGCCAATGATTTCATTTAACGCGAATGGAGTAATCTGTTGTTTCGCATCACTTAATGCAACAGAAGGATTGACATGTGTTTCTATCATCAAGCCATCCATATCCATATCCATAGCTTTCTGAGCGAGGTAAGGAATCAATTCCGGTGTTCCTCCAATATGCGAAGGATCGCAAATGATGGGTAATTCAGGACAAGCAGTTTTTAATTCAATTGCTAATTCCCATTTCGGAGAATTACGGAATGGGCCATTATCGTACGAATGAAAACCTCGATGAACGGCAGCTATTTTTTTTATTCCTGCATTATTTACCCGCTCCAACGCTCCTGCCCATAATTGAAGATCTGGATAAATGGGGTTTTTTACAAAAACTGGAATATCAACCCCTTTAAGTGCATCCGCAATTTCCTGAACAGAAAATGGGTTGACGGTAGTACGAGCCCCTATCCATAAAATATCAATCCCTGCTTTCAAACATTTATCCACATGGTCGGCTGTTGCCACTTCAGTAGCCGTTAGCAAACCGGTTTGTTGTTTCACCTTCTGCATCCATTGCAGCCCTATATCCCCAATGCCTTCAAATGTTCCTGGTCGGGTGCGAGGCTTCCATATGCCTGCACGGAAAATACTCTTTGGGAGCAACGATACAATCTGATTGGCGGTAGCAAGCATTTGCGTTTCACTTTCTGCACTGCAAGGGCCTGCAATAAGCAATGGCTTATCGTAATCGGGAAGCCACTCTTTTAATGGTTTTATGTCGAGTTGTAATTTCAATTTTTGATGTTTAAACTAAAAACTCCCGTAAAGGTACGGGAGTTTTATAGAACAAGGAATAACAAACACAGATCTGCTATTCGTTTTATTCGTTATTCGAACTTACCATCCTAATATCCAAGCAAACATCAAAGGAGCAACAATTGTTGCATCACTTTCTACAATAAATTTAGGAGTATCTATATCTAATTTTCCCCAAGTAATCTTTTCATTGGGTACAGCTCCAGAATATGAACCATAACTGGTTGTAGAATCTGAGATTTGACAGAAATAGCTCCAGAAAGGAACATCATGCATTTCCATATCCTGATACAACATAGGCACCACACAAATCGGGAAATCGCCGGCAATACCTCCTCCGATTTGGAAGAAGCCTACTCCTTTACCGCCTGAATTTTTCGGGTACCAATCGGCCAACCAAGCCATGTATTCTATACCTGATTTCATGGTAGATGCTTTGATTTCATTCTTAATAACATAAGAAGCAAAAATATTACCCATGGTTGAATCTTCCCAACCTGGAACCACCATAGGTAAATTACGTTCTGCCGCAGCCAACATCCATGAATCTTTTGGATCTATTTCATAATATTGCTTTAACTCGCCACTCAATAAGATCTTGTACATGTATTCATGTGGAAAGAAACGTTCTCCTTTATCATCGGCATCTTTCCATATTTTATGAATATGCTTTTGCAATCTTCTGAATGCCTCTTCTTCTGGGATACACGTATCTGTAACACGGTTGAAATGATTGTCCAACAGGTCTCTTTCTTCCTGAGGAGTTAAATCACGGTAATTAGGAACACGTTTGTAATGGGAATGCGCAACCAAATTCATGATATCTTCTTCCAAATTGGCTCCTGTACAAGAAATAATGTCAATTTTCCCTTGACGAATCATTTCCGCTAACGACTTACCCAATTCTGCAGTACTCATGGCACCCGCAAGGGTCACCATCATTTTACCACCTTCTGTTAAATGTGTTTCATAACCTTTTGCAGCATCTACCAAAGCAGCCGCGTTAAAGTGTTTATAATGTTTTTCAATAAAATTTGAAATAGGTCCTTTGCTCATAGCTTTTTGTTTTTATTAATTTTTGTCCCGATTGGGATGCAAAAGTAAGAGATAATTAAAAATACCAAGCTACTAATGTAAAAAATATGTTATCTGTTCATTATCTATGTAAATAGAGTTGGGAATTGGGAATTGTCATCTAAAAAAAAGATAGTACATTTGTAATGTAATTAAAAAGGAAGCGAACAACCTACAAGAATTCTTCAATCGAAGAGTATTCCGAAACCGCTCCCGTTCGGCTTTTAACAATTTATTTAAAACAAAACATCATGAAAAAACTTTTACTATCCGTATTTGC
>Ga0209596_1000393_pt1 | contig 40749 bp, 42 predicted proteins | sample M_130807_MF_Meta_FD_187314 | JGI IMG/M metagenome (GOLD analysis project Ga0209596, IMG submission 187314) | Freshwater microbial communities from Lake Montjoie, Canada to study carbon cycling - M_130807_MF_MetaG (SPAdes) (version 2) | ecosystem: Environmental > Aquatic > Freshwater > Lake...
CATATTTAGAAATAAGGTCATTTTTCTCTTTTAACATTGTCGATAATTTAATAATAATTTCTCTTTGTTTTTGATTCGACATTTTCTGCTCTTCATAACGACTTTCTAAATTACATTTTTCTTCGTGTTTATTAAGCTGTCTTTTTTCGGAAAAATTTCTATTACATATTTTGCATATAGTTTTATCATTAACTAATCCTCTTTTTGCAAGACAGTATTTTGCAGTTCTTTGATGATACAATAAACTATATCTAGCAGTAAATTCCTTGGTGCAAAATTCACATTTATGAGACATTTATAATATGTAATAGTTTTTTAAATATGGAATTTTTTTCCATATTTTTTTCAAATAAGTTTATTTAAATTGTGATATGGAAAAATATGGAAAAAAATATCATGATATGGATATTTTTTCCATATAATTTTTTCTTATTTTTGCGAAAAATTTCAACTTCACCTTTCTCTCACCTTGTTTTTAAAATTTTTAAAAATTTCTGAAATTCTTTTTTTTACACACAAAATTTTGTGTGTAAAATATTTTTTATAAACCCCTTCTTTTCTACATTTTTGCAAGTTGGAGATTTGAAAGATGACAAAGATGTTTTGCAAACTTTTAGAAAAATTATATATTTTCTATAAAATATATATGTTTAATTTATATTGGAAAGATATTTGTAAAAATAGTATTTTAGATTACGATACAGCCAAGATACTATACGAACAGATTCTATCATGTGCTAAAATTGAGGGGGGGGTAACAGCAGAAGTTGGAGTATACGAAGGGATGACTTCTAAACTCATAAAGAATGTTTTAAATAAAACTCATTATTGTTATGATACATTTCAAGGCATTGTAGAGTCATCTTTGGACAAAGGTGATAAACATATTAACGGAGAGTTTACATGTCAATTAGAAAAAGTAAAGCAAAATATTAATAGTGATAATGTTTTGTATAAAGAAGGAATTTTTCCACAAACTTTTCTAGAACATTCCTTACTATTTTGTTTTGTATATAGTGATACAGGTACATACTTAGGTGCTAAAAACACTTTCGAATGTTTTAAAAATAATATGGTACCTAACGGAAAAATTATATTTTACATAGATGATAACTGTTCTGGTGTTAAAAATGCTATAAAAGAATTTGAATATAATAATTTATTTAATATTTCTACTACAAAGAACTTTATTATTTTCACGAAAATATAGTTTCACTCCCATATACATTCTTTACCATGCTCTTCAAATTTAGAATATATATAAAACTGATCGCCACACTCACATCCAAACAGTAAATTACTATACGGATCTATTTCCTCAAAATCTTTAACTGTATCTTTATAACCATCGTAAAAAAGATACACCACACTCATATGATACTTTGGCTTCTCTTCTATCGCCTTCTTCACCCATCTTAAAAATACATCTTCTTTCTTTGCGACAGGAACACTATTCTTCTTTCCATCATATATAAAACTATCTGGATTATATCTAATCACAACTACCGGAACTCCTTCATACGCAAAAAATATATTTCGCATCCTATTCATCTCCCCTTCCTGACAATATCCACGATGCTGATTTTCATCTACTTCTATCACTACCATATGCGTCTTGCACTCATAAATAAAATCAGGCTTATCACCACTGTCTTTCCCACATTTACTATCTATCATCTTATTATAACTATCAGGCTCCCCTACATTTTCTAAAAGAAGCTTATACACCCTACTTTCTTTCAGTTTCTGCCTCTTTTGATACATCTTATACTCCTCATCTTTGAGACAAAAATTTATACACACATTCTCTTCGGTAAGAATATCAATCCTATCACATCTAACACATTTACGTTCTACTAAATTTATATCATTCTCATCCTTATGAGTTTCGCAATGGATTGGCCTTTGAACTCCATACTCTGCAGGATTTTTACAAGACTTTTTCAAACACCGTGCCCTAGGTTTGGAAATCATACCTTCTTCTTTATGTTGTACACACGCTTTAGGCAAATTTTGAGGATATCCATACGATGCCCTTGTTCCACACCGGCATTTTTTATGTTTGATATCTATCATTCCATCTTGTATGCATTCCGAACAGCAAACGGCTTTTGTTCCCCCTTCAAAGTTGTAAGTGGGTATTTTCTTTCCACATCGGCATTTTTTATTTTTGATATCTACCATTCCAGGCTTTTTACATTCTGAACAGCAAACGGCTTTATCTTCCCCTTCAAAGTTGAAAGCGGGTTGTTTCTTTCCACAACGGCATTTTTTATCTTTAATATTGACCATGCCAACTTCTTTACATTCTGAACAGCATACGGGTTTATTTTCCCCTTCAAAGTTGAAATAGGGTATTTTCTTTCCACAACGGCATTTTTTATCTTTAATATTGACCATTCCAGGTTCTTTACATTCTGAACAGCAAATAGGTTTAGTTTCCCCTTCAAAGTTGTAAACGGGTTGTTTCTTTCCACAACGGCATTTTTTATCTTTAATATTGACCATTCCAGCGTCTTTACATTCAGAACAGCAAAGGGCTTTATTTTCCCCTTCAAAGTTGTAAACGGGTTGTTTCTTTCCACAACGGCATTTTTTAGTTATTATATCGACCATTCCAGATTCTTTACAATCAGAACAGCAAACGGGTTTATTTTCCCCTTCAAAGTTGTAAACGGGTTGTTTCTTTCCACAACGGCATTTTTCATGTTTGATATCGACCATTCCAGGTTCTTTGCATTCCGAACAGCAAATAGGTTTAGTTTCCCCTTCAAAGTTGAAAGAGGGAATTTTCTTTCCACAACGGCATTTTTTATCTTTAATATTGACCATTCCAGCGTCTTTACATTCAGAACAGCAAAGGGCTTTATTTTCCCCTTCAAAGTTAAAAAGGGGTCTTTTCTTTCCACAACGGCATAATTGTCTTTTTCTTCTTTTTTTAGAACAGCTAAGACATGAAGAGTGAGATTTATCTTTATAAGTAAAGTGAATAAGGTCGAGATTACGTTTACATTGAGAACATTTTTTTGTCGTCATTTCGTTTTATAAAATGACGACAAAATTTTAAATATCATTTTTAGAAATGGGAAAAATATTTTTTATTTTAAGGAGAGAATAAGTTTAAATATATCGTAATGGTAACCATTTTATACCATTTTTTATATTATTTTTTATCAGTTACAAAAATGTAGAAAAAATAATTTCAAGGTGTTATCAGTTTGTTTTTGAAAAAATAAAAAATTCTAAAAAATATATTTTTTACACACAAAAAATGTGTGTAAAATATTTTTTATAAGCCCTATTATTTCTGGATTTTTTGCAAGTCGACAAGATGATTTTTGCAAGTCGACAAGAACATTTGTAAGTTTTCTAAATTATAATTTTTAGAAAATATGAAATATGATATACTTTATTTTCCAAACAAGCCCTTGACTAATAAATAGAATATCTTTTTTAATTTATCTTTTGTCCCTAGTTGTTTATACTCTTGTAATCGTTTAGAAAATTCAGCTTCTTGTTGTGGAGAAAGTTTAGCGTGTTTTTTCTGACTCTCAATTAGTTCAGCTACATTTTTTTCTGCCATAGCTATTTCCTCTTGTGTTTTAGCAGTCTCTATCTTATTCTCAATATATCCTAGTATAGCTATCTCACGTTCTTTACGAGCGTCTAACTTTTCTACATATTTTTTCATATCAGGTAGTAGTAGATGACGCTTTTCATTATAAGGGTAAGGAGTGCATTTGCGGTAAGGACAAAAATCTGATAAACATTGAGAGTCTTCATCACATTGTTCTCCATCTCTTCTGCGTTCTTCATCCATAGGAATAAGAGGAGGTGTAGAATCTGTTTTAGCTCCCCCTAATCCTAAAGCACGAAGTGGAATATCAAACCATGATCTACTTGGGCCCATAGGACCTGCTTTTCCTGTATGATAGTCAAACCCACTAGTAAATAAGAGATTACAAGCATAACGTGTATCGTATTCTTTTACATTTAACCACATCGGCTGAAGAAAGGTCAAATGTTTTGCTTTCTTAGAAAGAAATTCTGTATCTAAAATACTTCGAGAGGGTCTTTCTTCAATATACTTTTTGTGTAATTTATCTAATTCATTTTCATCTACAAGAGACCATTGATAAAAAGCGGTCTTTCTACCGAGAAGTTCTTCGCTAAAATCAAAGTTAAATCCCATGCGATTGTACAATGGACTTTGAACGCCAAGAACACCTTGAAATGCTTGGATAAAAACATAATTAACTTTATATTGATAAGCCATTAAAATAGTTGCGACAAGTAGAAGTTTTCCCATTCCAGATGACCGAATGCTTCTATCACTACAGATTAATTGCCCGTATACATCACGATCGGGAACGCCTTCGCGTGTATCAAATCCTCTTTTAGCTGAAATAAAGTTTGTTACTAAGTAATCTGACTTTCGTAATACCCAAATCATAGCGTATTTAGGAAATTCTGGACGTTTATCCCATTCTACAGTTTTGTAAGGAACAACATCATCTCCAATATCAACTTTAACAATTTTTCCTTCTGAATTTTTATATAATCCAGGAAAAGAAATAGCTAAATTATCATCGATTAAAGCATTGATATATCCAGGCCCTATATTCATATTGCTAAATATATCTTGTTCTCCTGCTAATCTAATAATTTCTTTATAATTTTCATTCATCTTAATATCTTCTGGGGAGATATAACAAGTCTGTCCTAAATAAGTATGTAAAAATTTCCTAAAAGTATCCCTAATAACAGGATCTGTATGTAACATCGTGACTGCAGATACTTTAAATCCCTTTATATCTAACTCTTCTTTAATTCTTTCTAATAAAGACTTAATAGTATCCACATTTAGTCTTCTTATACTTCCTTTCATAGCAATCCCTAATGAACGTGCTAATTCTATTACTGCATTTTTATCCTCGTCATTTATAGACTCATTGAGAGTTAATTTATCCTTTACAATTTGTATTCTAGATAAAAATTCCATATAGTTTGGTATAATTGCATCGTATTTTTGTATACTATCTTTGTACCTTTTAATCAAAGGACTGTTTTCGTTTCTCAGATAATCTATCCATCTTTTAGAACGGAGAATTAGCTCACATGCATTAACTGTTGTAGCTAATATGACATTATTATTATCTACAAATGTTCCTACACATGGATAATTATTGTAAATAACATCTATTACATTACCCAGTCTTTCCATTTATTAAAAAAATAATTTTTAAAATATAAATGGAACGGATAAAGAATTTTTCTAAAGATCCTACATATCGTAATTCAGAACATTTAACTCTCTGGCAAAAGTTGCTTTTTTATACATGGTCTACATACTCTGTAGAGGAGAAAAAAGGTAATATTGAAAAAGCGCGAGAAATACGAAAAATTCTCTCTCCAGAACTTAAAAAATTTATATGTCTAGATATAAGAGGATTAAGAAGTATACTTTTAGGTTGTAAATTACTTTTGCAGCTAAATCAGAAGAAGATGACCCATATGGATATTTACATAGGAAATAATAAGTCATTTGAGGTGTATTATAATTACTATAAAGATCTTCCAGGCATGTTTTTCGTTAATCAAACAGACAAAGATTTTGGAGTAGATAAAGAATTATCGTTATATTACGAAGGAATAGTAGACTATTTTAAGGATATGTTTAGAAATTTTAACAGTAAGAAAGTGTCAAAAATAAAGTTTGTTATTTCGGATAGAGAAAAGGCATTTTATTCTGAAAAACTTGGAGTTATCTGGAATGAAGAAGACTGTGCTGATTGTGCGTTACAGTCGTTAAAAGGGGAAGTAACTAGTGAAAAATGTAAACAGCTGATTATTAAGAGATGTTACGATAGTTTCAGACACTCTCCACTGCTTGAAATAAATATAATAGAAAAGACTAAAAAAATAGATAAGAGCGATTATAAAGAATGTCCAGTCTGTTCTGTATTTAATCCAAAAACACTTAAAAAATGCCAGGCATGTGAGTCTGATTTGGGAGATGAACCTAAACCTAAACCTAAACCTAATACACTTTTTGATATCTTGTTTAGAGATTCAGGTGTTAAAAAAATGAAGCGGTAATGAACGGATAAAGAGAAAAGTGAGCAAGCTAAATAGTGTTAGATAGCCAAAGAAGTCTCTTGCAATCTCATTTGATACACTTTCTGGAAATATGCAAAATTTCCAAAAAATATTAGTGATAGTTACCGTAAGATAGGATTGTGAAATCCAAAAAAATAAAAGTAAGATTGTGGACATATTGTATTTAGATTTCGTTAAATACAATATAAAATCAATTTTAACGTGAACGACGTTTAGGTTTAGCGGACTTTCTAAGCTTTCTAGTGGACTTTCTAGGTTTTGCGGACTTTCTAGGTTTTCTAGTGGACTTTCTAGGTTTTCTAGCGGACTTTCTAAGCTTTCCAGGGGACTTTCTAGGTTTTCTAGCGGACTTTCTAGGTTTTCTAGCGGACTTTCTAGGTTTTCTAGCGGACTTTCTAAGCTTTCCAGGGGACTTTCTAAGCTTTCCAGGGGACTTTCTAGATTTTCTAGCGGACTTTCTAGATGTTCGTTTAAATCCAACTCGAATATAACCAATACGTAATTCTCCAATTCTCATTATACGTGTGAAAATAGCGAAAAATATAAACAAAATAAATCCAGTTAAAAATAAAGCTCCAAAATATGAGCTTTCTGCACTTTCACCTACTTTAGTACTAGCACTTCCAAGATTACCAGTTAAAAAATTGGTTGCAGTGTATGCAGCGTTAAATATACTAGATAAAAGGCCTTCATTTTGGGTAGGACTTATTTCTAACGAGCTTAATGATTTACCAAATGATATCATAGATCGTGGTATAAGTGTAAGTGGGTCAGAAAATTTAGATATAGCATAAGTACCGCCACTAGCAAGAGCTATAGCTTGTACAAAGTCTAATATTGATTCTTTTCTAAGACGACTAAGTTTTTGTTCTTGTTTTTTCACCTCATCTGGATCTATTCCTTTTTTAATTAAGGCTAATCTTTCTGTTCTTTCCATGTCAAGTTTTTCTTTTTGAACTATTGCCATCGATTCTACTAACATAGTTCTAAAAACTAATGCCTTTCTGATAATATTATCATCTAATTTTTTCATAACTTGGTCAAACCTATTTAGATATATTTCCATCTGTTCCGTATTTCCATATTTGCTAATAAAATCTTGAACAATCGCAATAATACGCATTTCATCGTTTGATATATAATCTTTTTCAATATCAGTTTGTATTTTTGCAGTAATCCGATCTATAACAGGCTTTGTAATACGAAATATTTCTGTAGAAATTTGTTTTTCTTCTCTTTGATATCTTTGAACTTGTAGCCCACTATCTCTAACTTCTGTAATTTCCATATTTATATAAATAAATATTTATTTTTGTATACAATGTAAATTGATAGTATACCGGAGTAAACAGAGCTCTAACATCGAATACTTTTTACTAGAAAATGAGAAAATAATTCCTAGCGAAAAATAACCTAGAAATGACATGATATCAGGAACCCAAACATATCCATATAATCCATATAACAGCCCATTTACTAGAATAGATACAAGACTTTTAGAGAAGAATAGAAAGTAAACATAACGAAATACTACTTCATCTACAACGGTAACTACCAATACAGGAATATTTACGTAAAAAGTCTGAAGGTGTAAAATAGAGAGAAAGGCAAGAAGAATAGGTAAATTTATAATCGTATCTTTATACGTCATGTTAAAAATAATTTTACAATTATTTTTAAAATCATTTTCCTAAAAATGTCCCAACCCTAACATAAGTCTCTACACCTTTCTCTGAATTTTTCTTGAAATTCTGACATAATCTTATATCCATATCTTTCTCTAATAAAATAACTACTGTCGACCCTCCAAATCCAAACTTTCCAAATAATTCCCCTTTCCTATAACTTTCTCCTTCTTTCAAGTCAGTCTCTATAGACCCTGTACATGTAGCCGAAATAACGACACAAAAAACATTTCCCAAAAAAGGATTGTAAAGCATATGCACATCCCTCTTATTATCTCCAAATGCATCTATCTTACTATTCACAATACGAGGATCTACAGAGTAATATTCTCCATCTATCTTATAACATCCCATATACACACAATCTATAGGAAAATGAAACCTATGATAGTCATCTGGAGCCAACCTACACACTATTATCTTACCAAACCGGTCACTAAAGTGTCCACCTAATAATTTTTTCACCGTAAAGCCTCTCCCTTTTATCCAGTATTCCTTTGCCTTTTTTATTTTTTCATACATAACTAAACGACAATCACAGGGAGAAACAATCACTTTCTCATCTTCTACACCTTGTACCTTTATACCGACTCTTTCTCGTGCAAAAAAGTCGTTTTTCGTTTCAAATCTAGAAGCGCATTTTTCCAAGGTTTTTACACCTTGACATTTAGAAGCTTCTTTCCAATTTATATCGTACTCTTTAATGAAGCTTATAATGTCCTTTTTAGCGTTTTTTTTCTCCTTCCATTTAGAACAATTTTCTGTGATTTTTCTGAGTATTTTATGAGTCAGAGTTTTCGTTGGAATGTATTTTATAGAATGTATAGCTATTTTCTGTTTCAATGGAACTTTATTTTCTAAAGGCTGACAGGAAACTGAAACTAAACTGCTTTTTGGATTTTTACAAGGTTTACCGCAATTCATATTTATAATAATCTATTTATTTTTTCTATAATATTCCAACGCTTTTGGATGGGCTCTGATTCCATCATAGTTTATAGCCACTATACTCATCCCATCTAGTTTCTTAACCCGCGACAATGCTACATACGCTTGTCCATACGCAAAAATATTAGATAAATCCACTTCTGTATAATCAAGCGTCAACGACTGTCCTTTATGCGCTGTTATAGCCCATGCTAATTTCAAAGGCATCTGCGTAATACGAACAACTTTTTTCTTACCTTCTTCTACTTCCCAACTATAGAAATCGATTATCTGCTCTACTCCATTCATAAACCGTACAACCGGCATTCCCTCGATAAAAGCGATAACAACACCTCTACTTCCATTCGCCAAACCAGCTTCCACATCCATATTACATAGTAACATCACTTGTGCACCGACACAAATCTGTAAACAGTCTGGTGCCAAACAACTTTTTCTGTATTTTTCTAAAGCTTGTACACGGTCTTGTACAAACTCGTAAAAATAAACTTCCATATCGTACTGATAAAAGTCATTATTTTGAGAAAGTTTATCCAGCTCTTTTTCATTCATACTATCAACCGATGCATTTGTAGTAAAGATTCTTGTAGGTTTAATACCAAGGTCATTTTTTAGTTCTATTCCTATTCTTGAGTCAAGTAGTTTTCTAGCCCGTTTAGAAACTTGTCCGTACCTTATTTCGGAAAGTATTTCTTGAAACTCATTATCCCCTTGTCTCATATTTTGGGAAAGTTCTACTGTATGGTCAATGCATCTATTCCAAGATTCTGCTTCGAAACAGAATTTGGCTTCGTCCCCGATAACAGGTAGTTGTAAAAAATCTCCAGAAAGAATTAGCTGAATTCCTCCAAAAGGGAGTTCAGGTATAGATTCCCCTTTTAGTAGTTTACTAGGTTTTCTTCTGATCATTCTAGCGATTTGCTCGAGTTTATCGAACAGTTCAGCACTCAGCATAGACACTTCGTCGATGACAAGAACATCTAAGGAAAGCCATCGTTGTTTGGCTTTGCTAGATTTAGATATTTTGGCTACCAAATCATCTACAGAACCAGTTCCTAGGCCGATAGAGAGGTAGGAAAATAGAGTTGTTCCACCAATAACAACGGCAGAGACACCTGTAGTACTGGTGATAGCGATATTTTTCTGATTTTTATAGAGGTTTTTATAGGTATGAATAACGTGTGATTTGCCTGTACCGGCGGGTCCTGTTAAAAATATATTTTTCCCTTCTACCATATAACGGTAGGCTTCGTCTTGCAAAGGTGTAAATTCTATTTTCTTGGACATTTTATATTCTTCTTCTAGAAAGCTAAACATTTCATTTTTAATTTATGTCTTTTAAAAACATATTTGTTTGAGCTTAAATGATGTCAGATTGGGATATTTTCGCTACCCTTTTGGAGAAGAAAACGCCATTCGCTTTTTCCAAGTTTAACGATGGTGAGATTTCTTTGATAAGGGATGAAAAAGGTATCGCTTCAAGAGGTTTCCAACCTAATCATAGACTCTTGTCTGAAAAATTAAAAAGTGCTCTTTTTCATCGGCAGAAAAATTACTACGTCGGCGTGCCATGTAGTCAATGTTATCCGAGTATGAGAGAGTATTGTAAAGAAGTAGAAAACTTCACATTAGCCAACGTCTTAATTAACAGTAATGTAAATAAGACGTGTGGATTGTTAAAAAATCTGTCTCGTGTTGTATATGTTTGTTCGGAAAACGCCAAAACAGAAAATCTACCTTTCAAACCCTACTTTATCTATAAAGTACCGAATACAGATGCGTGGTCTTGTTTTGAAGAGGTAAAATATCTTTACCTTTCTTTCCGCAAAGGTGATGTTGTCGTTTTGGCGTGTGGACCGTTAGGACGTGTGTTAGTTTACGAATGGTTTTCTAAAAGACCTGATATTACTTTTTTGGAATTAGGGTCATTTTTTGACCCTTTAACAACGGGTAAATCGTATCTTTACCAAGAAGGTATTCTTCCTTATTGTTCAGAGTGTAATCCCGAATTGTTAGAGACGTTGCCGTTTGAGACGGAAAAATGTGTACATAGAGAGGTCATTCAGTTTGGAGATTGGAATTCTTATGCGCCTATGTTTAAAAACCATTTTCCTAGTCTTTGTAGACTATATACCAGGCATTTAGGGAATGACAGGGACCGAAATTACTACTGTTATGTGTGTATAATAAGGACTATAGAGTTGGAAAAAGTTATGGATAAGACACTTGAAGTGTCGAGAGAATATCCAGAACGAGCGGAACATGTGGTAGAGGCTATTTCGCGAATGCAAGATAAGGAGTGTAAAACAAGGTTATATGAGCTTATACTAGATCTTCCGGTTCCTAAAAATGGAACTTATGTGCAGAATTTTTTGTATGAGTGGAAGATATTAGATGATTATGTGATTTTTTCCTATTATAACGGTAAGTATGAGGAGTCGTATGAGACTTGGAAAAAGTTGATGAGTAGGAATAGTTTTCCGGAATGTCATAGGGAAAGAATAACTGATAATGGGAGATATGCGAAATTATATATAGATGAAAAATTTTCATATAATAATTTTTTGAAGGAGTTGGATAATCATCCTTGTAGAAATGAGACGCATGATAGGGTTCCTCGTTTTTTCCACTTTATTTATATAGCTGGAGGCATGAAGTTTAACATGACACATTTTCTGGCTATTAAAACGTGTTTTGTTGTTCAGAAACCAGATAGGATATTTTTATACAATGACAGAGAGCCTGTGGAAAATGACTGGTGGGATAAGGCTAAAGAGTATTGTACAGTGATAAAGACTACTATACCAGGGTATGTAAATGGGAGAGGCATATATTATAAGCAGCATCAGGCGGATTTAATGAGGGTAAATATATTAGAAAAGATAGGAGGGGTGTATATGGATTTGGATTTGCTTTCGTTAAAGCCGATAGATGGGAGTGTAGTTAAGCCGTTGTATGAGAATAAGGGAGATAGGAATATGTACGAGGAGTTTACAGTGATGTGTAGAGAGTCGTCGGAAAAGTTGTGTAATTGTTTTATAGTGTCAAGAAAGGATAATCCTTTTCTCCAAAAGTGGATATATGAGTATGAAAATAGGTATGGAGAGGATAAGGATTATTGGGGAGGTCTATCGGTAGTGGCTCCGAATAGATTAGCGGAAAAGAATAAGGAACTTATTTCGATATTGGATAGAAGGGTATTTTTGCCTTTTCTGTACAATGATTTCCGATTTTTTTCGGAAGATATATCGGAGAGTTTAGGGGATAGTTTTGGTGTCCATCTTTGGGAAACCGAAGCTGATAAGAGAGGGTTGATTCCGGTCGATAGGGAATATTTTAAAAATAACGATAATACGTTTACAAAGTTGTTTGAGAGTTATATCTAAATTGTTTTTATTATTTATCTTTAGCGAAAAGATAAATGATAAGATATCTACAGTTTTACGAACCTAAGGATGAGTTTGGGTGGGGGTCTAATTTCTACCCTACTAAACCCTTGGTGATTGATGGAGAAATATGGCAAAATACAGAGCAATATTTTCAGGCTATGAAATTTCGTAATACAGATGAGAAAGGGTATGAGTATTCTAATATTATCAAAGAGGCAGATTCGCCTATGAAGGTGAAATGTTTAGGTACTCAAAAAAAGCATATGTATGGTGGAAAATGGAAAATGGAAAATTAATAAGAAAACAGATCAGAGACTATTAAATGATGTAGTGATTGATTATAAGGATGTGAGAATGCGTTCTGATTGGGAAGAGGTTAAAGTTAGGGTGATGATTAAAGCTTTATTTGCAAAGTTTAATCAACCAGATTTGCGTGCTAAAATAACCGCTATACCTGACAATGCTCTTTTAGTTGAGCATACAACTAGAGATAGTGTTTGGGGTGATGGTGGAGATGGAGGAACGGGAGAAAAAGGGAAAAATTATCTTGGAAAAACGTTGACGGTTATTTCTCATGTGTTGAAGTATGGTAATTGTGATAGGATGAGTGAGGAGTTAAAGAGAGTTGTGAAGTTATCTACAGGTAGATAGATTGGACTTTATATGGCATAACTTATTTTTCTTTTCTATCCATATAATTATGGCTATTAATAATATTATAATGGTTCCGCAACCAAAGAATCTGGAGATGTAGATAAAATCAGGAGATGGGCATAATTTCTTTGTCCAATCTAGAGTGTGAGATTCGTTTTTGACATTATCTTTATCGTATATTGTTTCTTGGCATCCCATATGAACATTTATTAGTATGACTAGTATAGATAATAAGATGGATGCGATTAGAATATTCTTAAATGAGCATGAGAAATTGCGATACATAACAACGGAAAAGATAAGTATTACAACGAGAAGATCTTTTACGTGATCGTATAGATCTCCGTATTTAGTTACCATTTTGTATTTTCTAGCGAAATGACCATCCATACAGTCGAAAAAATAAGATATAAAATATAATACTCCAAAGGTCATAACACACCCTTTGTATAGATAATACACAGCTAATACTCCAAAAATCAGAGAAAGAGTTGTTATGCCGTTAGGTGTGAATCCTAATCTTTTAAAGAAAGGACAACAGTACTCGGCGATATCAAGTAAAATCGTATCAATAGGATTATCCATGTTTCTCGGTAATTTTCTAACCATTTTATAATATAAAAAATATTATAAAATTATAAATCTTCATAATCTGGCAATTCTTCCATATTTGTATCTTCCCCAAAAATCTTTCTCATAAGGTAGAGAAAGGGCTTTTCATAGTTGTAGTTTGACCTACTAGAAATATCATAGTAGTGTACCCCTTTTTCTCGGTGAAATGTAATGTCTCGAGGACGGACTTCTCTATTCCTGACATCTACTTTATTTCCACATACTACAATAGGTACATTGAGGTCTTTGACAAGGGAGTACCAGTATTCTAGATTGTTATAGGTAGTTCGGTCTGATACATCATACATAATCAAGATACCCTTAGCCCCTTGAAGGTAGTCTTTCTCTAAGTTTTCTTTAAACCTACCGCTGATATCCCATACATCAAGTACAATTCTGCCTTTGTTTGTATGGAAAGGGAGAGGGGATAATTCAAGCCCTAGAGTGGGGATGTATTGATGGGTAAAATGGCCTGTGCCAAGTCGGTGAACAAAACTACTTTTACCTACACCTGAATCGCCAAGGATAATAATTTTGGCTCTGTTAAGAGACATCTTAAAAGAGGGTAAAAAATAATAGGTAAAATTCAATTTTCTAGAATGCCTTCCATACGGATAAATTTTCCTTTTTCCCACCATTCTTTACGACCATTCTTATATTCTATAGCGGGTAAACCATCCCTGTGTCTTTTTCCATGTTTCCACCATTCTTTGATACCTTCAACGACGTCAATAACGGCGGGTAAATCAGCATCCCTGTGTCGTTCTCCAAGAAAATACCATTCTTTTCTACCATTGGCCAGTTCTATAGCAGGGTCATTTTTTCTATGTAATATTCCATTTATCCGCCAATATTTATTCTTATCTTTGGTTACAAACATTTTTGGTTCTGTTTCGTCCCCTGATATAGCCTTTAAATTCCAGATATTGAAAACTTTTTCTTCGTCTCGATCATTATCTTCTGTAATACGAAGAGAACATTTTTTCTTATCTTTTTCAAATATAGTACATATATTATCTAGAACCCGTTGATTTAGATAGCCTGCACTAACTCTTGCTCTAGAAGGTCTGTCATACATAGCTTTTTTCATGGTCTTGTGGGTTAGAAAAATTTCACACTCATCACAGCTTATATATCCTGGAAATCCAAGACTGACTAGTCTAGCTGTAAATTCATCTGCGTAATACTTTTCTTTAATTTCTGGAAACCCTTTTTCTCGCCAATTACGTGGTCCTTTAACAAGATGACTACCGCTATATAGCTTGGTATATTCATACTTATAGAATGCACTTCCTTCGGGAAGATATGAATTTTTATATTTGTGTAAATATGCTCTATAATTAGGAACAAATAGTAAAGGAATATCTTTCTCTATATAATAGTATAAATACAATCCAAAAGGTGGCCCTCCATAACCAGTTTCATATGTAAACCATCCTCCGTTATATTTTTTCTGTCCAACATAATATTTTGTCCACCAAAGTGGGTCATTGCTTATTTGAATCTTTGAGTTTTTATCATCGATAATAAATGTTCCTTCTTCGTGTGTTGTATGACATAAAATAGTGCCTTTTTTCAATATATAAATAGGAAATTCCTCTATATAAGCTTTTGCTTCTTGTATTTTATCAGGTGGCAAACTATACCCAAACTGTTTTAATAATTTTTCTTTTTTATTTATATCTGTAACTAAAAGATGGTTAGAAAACCCACATAACTCTTGATGGTCTGGAAACCTAGATGGTCTACATTTGCAATATTCTTTCTCTACGCCATCACAATCTTTTTTATAAAAATCTGTAACTGTAGTCATTTTATTATAAAAATTATAATAAACATTTTTACTTACGTCTATAACTGAGGTAATTTACATTAGCTTTTCCAGAATAGGCATCTTCGGCCTCTTTGTAAGACCATTGTTTCTTGCCAAATCTCTTGTTAACATAGTTATGAAAATCTACATAGAATTTAACTAAATTTTCACGGGAACTAACGACCACGTCCAGACCATCTCTATCTTTAGAGACTAGAACCCTATAGGGTTCTATAAAGGAAATAGCATGTGGACGGCAATTAGAACAAGGAAGTTCGTAAGGTATAGCTAGGATACGTTGTTTCATTCTTTCACTAACTATTTTACTAGGATTGACTGGGTAATAAGCGGCGCTGACATGAAAGCTTAACCAGAACGCAGGTCCCCATACATAAGGATTGGAAGTTTGAAGTTGTTTTGTCTTCCAGTCTATATCAATGGTATTTGCGTCATCTGTGTAGTTTTCTGCAATGGCTTCGTAATAAGGGCTATTTCCTGTTAGTAAAGGTGCTTTTTCTTCATGTTTTAAGCCTAAATATTTCGTAACGTTAGAGTACATTTATTTATATTACAATTTCTTTAAAAAATTGTAATATAGTTTCTTATTAGTCATCTTCCAAAATTATTACCTCTTCCTCTTCTTCTTTTCCTTTCTCTTCCTCTCCTTTCTCCTCTTCATCTTTCTCTTCGTCATCTTCAAATACAATGACATTATGTATAAAGCTTTTCTTGAGACTATCCGTATCTACATGCACATTTTTTTGCACAAGAAAAGTCTGTAGTGTCTCAAAATCTGGAAAGCCGCAATAAGGAACCGTTCCATCATTACGCTTATATTTCCTAAATAACTGCCGAACTCTCTTATGGTTTAAGATACTGACATCCATTCCAAGATTATCAATACTCTTATGGGTTTGAATAAGCTTTAAAGCCTTACTAGGTCCCACGCGGAAAATGTTCTTATTGTAATCTGTTCCACACATAATACAGAAATCCAAAAATTCATCAGCCGATAAGCCTACCTTCTCTAATAACTCACTATGCTTAATTCTCATACAGGTACCATCCGTTGTGTTAAGCTTTGTTAAAAATACATTTGCACCATACGCTAACACATCTGTATCTTCCGTTAAGACAGCATCGACTTTTCCTTGCATACACAAATCGGCACACATCGTTTCTGCTTCTAAAGGAGCGTGAAAGTAAGGGACTTTAAGCACGTCAAATAGTCGTTTAGTAGTTTCAAAGTCCTGAGATGTAATAGTAAATAACTGTTTCCTTAACTTTTGAACAGCATATTCAATGCCCTTTATATTAATACTTTTCACCCTTAACATACTGGTATGTCCGATTCTTCGTTTATCTTGAAATTCAAAAAGAATGTTATCGATTTCTCCGGATGAATGATACTTATCAATAGCTTCTTCTAAACGAAGTACCCGCTGTTCCAATTTGGCACGCCGTTCGCGTCGTTCCCTTTGTTCTGCTTCCTTTTCCGGTGGAAATCCAGAGTCGTAGATAAAGACACAGTGAATTTCATTTTCTCGAAGACAGGCGACAAGCTTAACAAATGCGCCTAACCATTTTTCCGCGTATTGAGCTTTGTAGTTACAGAGATAGAGACTCGTGTCGATAGCTACTCGACGGAAGTGATATTCAGAGATATGGATCTGTTCGAATATTTCTGGACAAGTTTCATGTAAAAACTTACTTAAGGATTTAATTCCCATCTTTTCTAAAAATTCTAAAATAAATTATTAAAATCATTTTAGAATTTAAACATTTTCCTTTCTCACCCACCTTTGTTGCTCTCTGAAATCTTGTTTTAAATCACTATAACGTTCTTGTAAATCTTTTCTAGCTTCTTCCAGCTGTTGTATACGTCCTTCTGCTAGTAGTTTTTCCCTTTCTAATAGGGCTATCTTATCCTTATACTTTTCTTCTATTTCGGAAAGTTGTTTTTTCAAGGTTTTTATAGTTTTAATGTGATTTTTATTTTCGTTTTCCAAGTCCTGTACAGTTGACTGATCTGGTAATTCATTAGATAATTTTTTCCACCTTTCTAATTCGGCTTGTAGTTCTTTATTTTCCTTTTTTTTTATTTCAAGCATGTGATGCCATGCTCGAGCAGCCTCTTTAGCTTTTTCGTATTTTAAACTCATTTTTCTTTTCAAAGGAATCTTTTAATATGATAAATGGAAATTACTATGGGAAGTTATTACTCTTTGGACGGAATGGCTTTAGCACTTTCTATTTATAATTTTCCTGAAGATTACTCATCCAGACCCTACATAAAAATTAAAGCATTACGTTACCTTTTCTCCCACCGTAAAAGATACGGTTATAGAGCCCCTTCCGTAAAATCCTTATTCACCTTTGCCAGTAATCTTTTCGACCAATTTCACAGAAGAAACGACCTAGACTCTATGAGAGAAATTGCAGATATTATAAACCAATACATTCCAAACCTAAATTTTCTAGACCGAATAAGACAGTTAGAAAACGAACAAATGGAAGAAAAATTACAAAGAACTGAACGAAAGGAAAGAACCGACACTAAACTCGAATCTAAAACTGTTTACAATGACTCTCAAAATGTCCATAACAGTAAAATAAACCAAACCGTAATAAAAATCTTAACTAACCTCTACGATAAGTATAAAGACTTTATCGTCATTAAAAACACCACCGATAAGGAGAACTTTCTACACAAAAAATCCATTCTCTTTTCAGTAGAATCCATACTATGTTCCAAATACCCCCTTAAAAAAGAACTTATAAACAGCTTCTGTGTGTATATCAAAGAATCAACAGCAATCTTCTCCGATGGACTCTCCATGCTTGACGCGTTTCTGTGCGTATGGCTTTGGATAGGGGAACACAAAGACCGAGAAGAACTTGAAAAAAGACTTTTAGAAGAAATGAAAGAAATGAAAGGACATTGCACTACTGGTCATCTTGCCCGACTTATGAATGTTATACAGGGCTTTACCGATGATGAGTCTCTTTGTATAAGAATAAGTGATAAAGACCAATGCGCTTCCGTTGTAAAACAATACCTAACTAAAGAACTTTCCACCTGCAAAGACGAAGATGTCATCTCGCAAATGACAGATGGCGGAGAACTATACGTTAAATTTATAAGAAAAAGTATAGCAAAAAAGTTGTTAGAATGGAAAACTACCTATGGAGAGAAAATGTTAGACCATATTGCTTATGCAGTTAACAACTTTTCACAAACTACTATATTTGGTTAATCTACTTATTTCCCCTGCTAATAATTACAGCCTGTAACGTATTAATCAAGTCTTTTTGACCTTGAAGTTGAGCTTTCAAACCATTTATTTCTATTTTTGCCTTTTCATATTCAAGTTTGTAATCAATTTCCTCTTTTTTCCCTAAAATATTCTCTATTTCTTTTCTGTAAATAGAGGACTTAATTTGATCTACATAACTCCATATATCTTTACCTCCACGCACAACTTTAACATCTAGATTAGGTAGTAGTATCTCTAAAATTTCTTTCATTTCATGAGGATATTTTTCGTATTTTTGTATACAATATTTAAGAGGCCAATCAATACCTTGTAAATCTTCCCTATCTGTTAAGATAGGATTTACACTGACTTTAACTTCTTGCACCAAAAATTTAATTTCTCTAATTTTTAGATTTTCTATGCACGAAATAATAAGACGTTTCTGCTCGTAAACTATACATTCACGCCATACAAATCTGCATAAATGAAATGAAAGAAAGGCCCAGAATTTATCTGAAAATAAAAACTTATTTGAACGGAATTCGTCTACTGTACCTGGTTGATAAAAATTTTGTTGTCTATATATAGGTTCTAGAACATCTTGAAATTTTTGAGTACTGAGAAAAAAAGTAATATTCTTATCGATAAGTTCTATAAGAATTTTTTCATCCATCCAATCGTAATTTTTTACATCATCACTTGTCGCATGACTTGTCGCATGATATATATTTGGAATAAGATGCTTAGCATATTTTTTGCGAAATTCATGTTCTTGCTGATTATAGGACATTTATTCTTTTTAAACAGAAGAAAATATTTTTCAATTTCTATTCAGTTATAAATTCTTCTATTTCTTTCCAAGGTATTATTGGCTTGTTATGAGTGCCTTCCATCTGTATATGTTTTGTAGCCAAGTCTCTCATCTTTTCGGTTATCTTGTAGGGAACTATCTCATCGTTAATGCAGTGCAAAACTAGAATTTTCCCTTTGTATCCATCTAAATAAGAAACAGTATCAAACTCGCTAAAAATACCCCCTAAGAAAAAGAGTAATGGATGCCATGACTTTATTAGGTATTTTATACCCGGTAAGCCAGACTCTATAATGACCATCTGTAAATTATATTTTCTAGATATGTAAGAAGCGACAGCGGCACCTAAACTTTCTCCGTAAGGTATGATATCAGACATTTTATATCCTTTTCGGTTTAGATAGTTAACGAACAGGTCCGCGTTGGCATAGCATAGTTGTTCATTCGGGATGCCTTTACTTTGCCCAAAACCACTGTAATCAAAGATTAAGACAGAGTGTCCCATTTTAATAAGTTCTATAAGCTTATCTTGGCGGTAAGAAAGATTCCCAGCATTTCCATGACAGAAAAGAATGACTTTTCCAGATGATCCTTTTCTATACCAAGCATGAAGGTTGCCTTCGTATACATCTTGGTAGTTTTCTAAAGGAGCGGTGAAATCATAACAAGGTCTAAAATACGCAAATCTCTTAACGACAAGTACAGTAGTAAATAAGATTACTACTGTAATGAGAAATATTTTTAGCCACATTTATAATTAGACATTTAGTTATAAATGGAAAATTTACATCACACCTTTCCACATCTTTTCTTCTCTTTGCGTAGGTTCATTTTCGCGGCGAGGTGGCTTGTATAAAGCATAATTGTATCCGTAATTATAATTTTCTACGCGAGTTCCCTCAATGGGAGTCTCATTTCTCTCCACGGGAGGAAATTGAGTAGGCATAGGAAGTAACTTTAAGCTAGCTTCATTTTTAGGTTGATTTCTGGTATAGGTATAATTTTCTTTTTTACAGAACATTTATAATATATAGTTTTAAAAAATATATATTTAATTTCCAAAGTCTGTGAAATCCCACGCTTGCCAGCCTTTTCCTGTAGAAGCGTTACTCCATCCACACCCATTCGAAGGAGGAAACTGTACATCGCCAGGGCTGATGGTTGTCCATCCGCGAGATTTTAGGTCGGAATTTTCCGTTAATTGTCCCGTTACATAAAGATTATTTACCGTTGTAACATCTTGACAAGTACGTTCTCTTCCCTCTCTCTGACTGCATATACACTGCTTAAACGACTCCTTATCATCGGTATCCTTATTACAGCACATAACTAAGCAAACAAGAGCTAAGAATATTAGTACAGTTATAAGAATTGACACAGGTTTCATTTTAGTTTTCATTTATTGTGTAAAAATATTATTTTTGATTGCAGTTATTTTCTGGATTAGGAAGATTTACTCCTGGAGGGGGTAAAGTCATCGGCTTCTTCAAAACAAACCAATTATAGTACATTTTATCCATATCTGAGCGTTCATCGGAAAATCGGCATAAACAAGGTAAATCACAGGAATAATGTGTGGTGTTTTCTAAACTCGAGTAATTACCACCATTCTCACAATCAGAAACATTTTTTCTTTCATAACTATTCGACATTTATATAAGAAAACATTATTTTTTCACTTCACCAAGATAATAAGCTAATACATACACAGGACTAGCTACCATAGCGATTACCAAATGTAGTATCTTTTCCGGTCCTTTTGGCATCTTCATGGCTAAAGTAACTGCCCAGATTAAGAAGCCTAGCATAAGCAACACATATAATAAAATCCAATTCTGAGAATTTTCTACTGCATCCTCGTTATTTTTTCTTATAGCCTTTCTTACGGCTACATTAAACCTATCCTGATTTGCGCAAACATTTTCAGACATCTTTATTATACATGAGAAAATTTTTACACGCGTTTATACTAGTAAATTGAATTTTTTTGAAAGCTGAATTATTTAATAAAATGTCTCGTAAATTAGTTATAAGTTCCCTATCGGAACAACAGTTACAAAAACTTTCCCAAGATCTCCAAGTGTCTCAACAGGCATCTAAATATGCATTTAACTCTCGTCCAAACATTATTTGTCTTTACGAAGCAGAGGGAGATGATTTATATATCCCATTTGCGTATGGAAAGAAGTTTTCTCGTCCTCCTCGTGAAAATTTTTCCGAACAAAGTGTAGAATTTATTGGTCAACTTCGGGATAATCAAAAAGAGGTTAAAAAAGAAGCAATCGAAAGACTTAACTCTTGTGGATCGGTAATTATCGCAGCTGCCTGTGGGTTTGGCAAAACCTCAACTGCTATCTACATAGCGACTAAAATCAGACTAAAAACCCTTATTTTATGTCACAGAGTTGTTTTAGTTAACCAATGGCGAGACTCGATCAAAAAATTTTGCCCAGAAGCGACAGTACAAGTGTTATCTGGGTCATCAAGACTTGAAGATGTCAATTTCTATATTATGAATGCAATTAACGTTTCTAAACATTCTAGGAGTTTTTACAAGGACATGGGGATGGTTATAACAGATGAATGTATACCGGGAAAAACTCCTATATTACTTGAAAATGGAGTAAAAAACATAGAAGATATACATAATGAGTTTGAAAAAGGCAAGTCTTTTATAGTACAATCTTACAATGAAAAAACAAAGATATTTGAACCTAAAAAAGTTTTATATACATGGAAAAGGCCAATTGAAGGGAAAAAATTAATGAAACTAACTTTTTTTGGAAAAAGGCGTAATATATCATGTACAGATAATCATAAAATTCTCACATCTACTGGATATAAATATGCTAAAGATATATCGATAGGAGACCTAATTGTTTCTTATTCAAATCATAATTCTTATGGAGATATATCAAATGTTCCAAATTCTGATCAATGGCAAATTATTCTCGGTAGTTTTCTAGGGGATGGCTGTGTATCAGAACTACCATGTTCTGGAAGATATAGACTACGTATAATACACGGTGAAGCTCAATATGAATATTGTAAATGGAAAGCATATATAATGGGAATAAATACCCTTGAATATGTACCGGAAAATGGATATTCAAAAAAGCCAGCATATCGTTTCTGTACCAAAATGTTCGATACAGAAAAATTATTTCCAAGTAAAAAAGGAGATTGTCCACAGTGGATTATCGATGAGATAGACTTGAGAGGAATTGCAATATGGTATATGGATGATGGAAGTATTGGAAAAAATGGAAACTGTATACGTTTTCACACTGAATCATTCACAATAGAATCTGTTCAGAGACTAGTGGAAAAACTTAAAAAATATGAAGTATTATCTCGGGTTGTTATCGAAAAGAAAAAATATCCAGTTATATATATTGATAATGTTAATACTAAAAAGTTGTTGAGCTTGATATCTCCTTATTTACATGAATCTATGCATGGAAAAATTATAACTAAAGAATATAAGATATGGATGGAAGATTTTGTTAGACCGAAAAATGAAATATACAACAAGCTTGAATATGTACCAGTCGAAAAACTTACAGATAAGGATATTATTATCTCAAAGAACCGCTTATATCCTTGTAAATGGTTATTTTGCAATATATGCAATTGCTATCGTTTCCATGGCACACGTAATGATAGTAAAACGTATAGATGTTATCATAATAATCCTTCTTCTAGAAATATTCAGTTTATCTACAACCCATATAAATATACATGGTCAAATATATATGAAAATTATGGATATTTACGCGTAAAAAAGGCAGAAAATTGCGGTTTTGGAAAAGAAAAATTTGTATATGATTTAGAAGTAGAAGATAATCATAACTTTATTTTAGCAAGTATAGCTGGAAGAAATGGTCCTGTTGTGCATAATTGTCACCTTATAATGGCTGATAAGCTTTCACAGTGTATGAGATATTTAACTCCTAGATATATGCTTGGGTTATCCGCTACGCCATATCGAACAGATGGATTAGATATTCTTATTGATATGTATTTTGGCAAGCACAAAATCGTTCGCAAGCTCTTCAGAAAACATACAGTATATCGTTATAATACGGGATTCAAGCCAGAAGTTAAAATAAACAAAATGGGAAAAGTAGACTGGAGTTCTGTATTAGAATCGCAATGCGGAAATACAGAACGGAATGAAACGATAGTCAAGTTGGTAAAGTTTTTTCCAGAAAGAACATTTTTAATTCTTTGTAAAAGAGTAGAACAAGCAAAATATATAGAACAAAGATTAACGGAAGAAAAGGAAGATGTGACTAGTTTAATTGGTAGTAAACAAGAATTTGAGCAGGCTAGTCGTATTTTGGTTGGGACAGTTCAGAAGACGGGAGTAGGATTTGATCATCCTAGATTAAATACCTTGATATTAGCGTCAGATGTTGAGCAATATTTTGTACAGTATTTAGGGAGAGTTTTTAGAAGGGAAGATACAGAGCCAGTAATAATAGATTTAGTAGATAATTATTCTTTGCTTTATAAGCATTTTCAGACGCGTAATTCTGTTTATATAGAGCATGGAGGAATTGTTAAAGATTTTCATAAAGAATTTCCTAACTTTCTTGGAGATTATTGTAGACGTACCATCCCATAGTCATAAATTTAAGAAAATCTTTATCGGATTTTTTATTTTTTTCAAGGTCTTGTAGAAAGAGAAAAGTCATAAAAAATTCTCCTACTTGTTGAAGCTTGTCATCAGGTAGTTTCCCATTTTCTATATCGGTAGCTAGGGTTCTTAAGAAGGTTGTTAGGAGGAGTGTTGTGTTTTCCATAATGTATTATTTTCTTGTTTTTAATTATTTAAGTTTCCAAAAATTTAAATAAGATTTTTTTCTCTTTTCCTTTAATAAAATGGCAACTGGTTATAACCGTGTTTACAATACCGTTCTTTCGGGCAATGAAGCCCAGTCTAGCCTTTCGGGCAACGATGTCCGTATGCTTGAATTTGACGCTGCTCTTAAGCGTCGTCCTAAAGTATCGCTTGTAGGTGGTTCTAGTGTTTCTCTTTCGGTAGAAGACTGGATGCAGGCATCTATTGATACTCTTCTCCTATTACCTCCCGGAGCAGGCGTGGCTAGCATTAGTGTTGGAACTGATAGTGCTACTCAAGCAGCTGCTTATGTTCAGCTTTTTGACCTCCGTTCTACTGGTGATCAACGCGTTTTACGTATGGCAATCCAAACCGCAGTTGTTGCTAATGTTAATCTAGTAAATGATAGTGTAAGTGATAATTATGTTCAAATTAAACTCGATGATGCATTTGTAGCTCCTGCAAGTGAAACACTATTCACAACTGCAGTAGCACCTAATTCTTGTGCAGGTTCTCGTGCTGGTCTCGAGCGCCTTGTAGTTGTTTCTGCTAGTGATCTCAGCTCGGGTGCTGAGATTGTTAAGTTTAATATTCTCTCGGGTTCTCTCTAAAACTATTTTTTAATGGATTATTTAACTTAAAAATTTAAATAATATTTTTTTTCTCTTTTCCATTAATAAAATGGCAACTGGTTATAACCGTGTTTACAATACCGTTCTTTCGGGCAATGAAGCTCAATCTAGCCTTTCTGGTGATGATCTCCGCATGCTTGAATTTGACGCTGCTCTCAAGCGTCGTCAATCTGTAGTTCTTGCTGTATCTCCTGGTACTACTCTAAGTGTAGAACAGTGGATGCAGGCTTCTATCGACTCTCTTTTAGTTAGTGGCAGTGCTGGTGGTGCTGCAGATGTTATGATTAATTTAGGCACTAATAGTGCTACACAGGCAGCTGCTTATGTAGCACTCTTTGACCTCCGTTCGACTAACCAAGAGCGTCTTCTTCGTCTATCGCTATTACAACCTAGTGGAGCTGGTCATAAGCTTCTTTTACAGAATAGTACTGGTGGCTCAAATCGTGTAGGTGTTAGTGTTAATAATGGCGCTGTTGGTGCTTCTCAAACTCTTTTTGATGCCGATATAGCACCTGGCCCAACTGCAGTTGGCCCTCCTGCTACTGGCCCATTGGCAGGCAATCTTGCTGGTCTTGAACGTGTTGTTGTCGTATCGGCTACAAATCTAGTTTCTGGTTCTGAGGCTGTAAAGTTCCAAATTCTTTCTGGTTCTCTTTAAAAAACTATAAATATTATTTTTATATCTAAAAGATATAAAGACTTTTTATAAATGGAACTTGATAAAACTTTTAATTTTATAAGAAATACAAACGGTCAGCTTCAATATGGTCCTATTGACGAGTATGTCAATACCAATTCTGCAAATGTCTGGAAAGGTTGTGAATGTAATATACTTACTTTTCTAAATGAACTTACGTCTGAAAGTAAGAAAAAATTTCTAAATTGGATGACACAATATGGATTAACCGATATTGAAGATGTCAGAAAGGCTTACATAACAGCTAGCTTAGTCTTAAAAAAAATTAAGGAAATCTCTCCTCCTGAAATTAAACAATGTTGGAATACTAATAAGAACGGAAATATAATCACCTTTATCTGTTATCATGGATATGCTCCAAAGGTATTCGAATGGGCGAAAACGGTTATTACGGAAGAAGAGTTATTAAATGCGAGGGAAATCCTTCTTTCTGACAACCCCCCTCCTCCACCTCCTTCTAGACCTGCAAGAGCACCAGCGAGAGCTCCGCCTGGACATACAGCGACGCGGATATCAAGTGTGTCTTCGGCGCATCCGAGTCAGACGTTTGGAATGTTGGCGAATAGGAATGTACAGGAGCAACAGGGTATAATGAGTGGGGTGAGAAGTCTTGAAGAGTTGAAGAGGGTATTTGGGGAAAAGTAGAGAGATATTGTATTACAGTGAAATACAATATAATATAGTTTTAGGTTACTTTAATTTCCACCAGCGCGTCTGTAGGAGTTGGCCATGTAGCCGTTGTTGAGGAAGGCTTGACCACGTTGGGCTTGGTTAACCATGGCCATATTGCGTTCGTAAGCGCCGACAGTGCAGCCTTGGAAGGCGACGTTGGCGCCCCATTGCTTGCCGAAGTTGCCGGTAAGTTGGTTACGGCTCTGGTCAAACTGGTCGCGGCCGACAGCATCGCGGAAGTTGTCGCTGTCTGTACGGCCGTAAAAGTCTCCGTTGACACCTTGGGCGCCGAGGGTGACGTAGTTGAAGTACTTGGGTCTGAGGCCGTTTTCAACGAGAACGCGGTCTTCCGAGCTGTTACAGCCGGGAGTTTTGGTGTAGAAAGAATCGGGAGAAACTTCTTGGCCTTTGTTGTTGATACCATTCCAGGGGATGCAAACCATGTTATTGGGATTCTGAAAACGATCAGACTGAATACGATTGGCTTCGCCAACGTTAACACTGCAGGTGCGAACCGACTTTTCAAGAGAAATCGACATTTATTAAATACTGAAAAAAGATTTTTTTTTCGAAATTTATAGTTTTCATATATACTCTTAATAAAATGGAAATTATTTCTCCAAAAAATGATTTGTATGAAATTTTAAATAAGAAAAGTTCTTCTCCTACCATAATTATTGTAAATAAAAATCCACAGATAGGGAGTCCTGTTGTGTTAAAATTATGGGTAACTAATAATAACAATTTGTCAACTCCTATATATTATAAAGATAAAGGATCTTTAGAATACGAAAAAAAGATATATGGTCAAGTTATTCTTCCTATTGTTAAAAAAATAGAAGAAAATAAGGAAGAATATCCTCTCTTTTTAAAGTATGTTGGTGAGGGAAATTGTACTACGTTAATGGATATTATGAATTACTTAGGAGTTAAGGATAATACCCCACATGCGAATCGGTTAAAATTAGCTTTTAAAATATATGTGAGATATCCATATGAAAAGGTAAATTATGAGGATGCAAATCAATATACACAGATAATGGGAGATCATCCTGTGATAAATGATATTAATTTAGATGACTTAACGTTTAACTGTATACTTACACCTTATATTGAATGTGTAAAATTTACAGATTGTTTAGAAAAGTGTTCAACAGCTGATGTAATTTATTTGTTTAAACAGATTATAAAAGGCTTGAAATATCTATATGACAATCTTACTGTTCATAATGATTTACATAGTGGGAATATTTTAGTTTCGGAAGAGAAGATGATTTATTTATTTGACTGGGATAGATCATATAATGTATTGTCTGGTATTAATCCTATAACAAATGATAAGATATGTGATAGAAATAGTCTATGTGGTAAATATTCTCAATGTAATACATTTAAGTTAGATGGATATTGTATAGACTTTTACAAAATATTGTATTATATTTTATCGATGAGAAAAGACTATGAAGCGATTTTACAAGGTATAAGAATCCCTAATATAAATGTACCTCATCCTAAGGATTTCGAGCCTTTTTATAATATTATATATAAAACAATTGTTACACAAAATAATGACAATAATGGTTATTTTATAATAAATGATTGTAGTTGGCTGCAAAATCGTAAAATTCCGGAGAATGAATATAATATAGATTTTATACACAATATAATTGGACCTATAAATCTAATTTATCAAAAAACGATAGATGAACTACCATCACCAGAATCTTCATTTTATGGGTCTTCTTCAGGGTCTTCTTCAGGGTCTTCTTCGTCGGGGTCTCCTCCCCCGAGACCAGTACCTTTGGGTAATATAAGACGGGGACAGCCACCTCCAGATTCTGAAGGGTCTCCTCCCCCGAAACCAGTGCCTTTGGGTAATGTAAGACGGGGACAGCCACCTCCAGATTCTGAAGGGTCTCCTCCTCCGAGACCAGTACCTCTAGGTAATGTAAGACAGAGACAGCAACAAGAATCTTCTGATTCTCTTGGTTCTATTTATTCTTCGTCTGGGGATGTATTTAAAATGGATCTAGAACATAAACAGATTGATAAAGAGTATAATAAACTAATGGACAAATTACAAATAACGGATTCGGTACATATGAACTTTGGAGGAGGAGGTAGTACTGCTTATATGGTTCCACAAGGTCTACCTGAAAGAAATATGCATGCGATTAGGAGTGGAACGAATGACAGTAGACGAAAAGAAAAAATGGTAGAAATAGATAGATTAGTTAAAATTCCTATAAAAAATAGAACATGGAAAGATGTGGCTGACTTATTGGATATAGTAAACTATGTTCTTTATGGACCAGAAATAGTTAGTAACTATAATGAAAAATATGAAAGTAAGACACTAATTGCAGTTCCTATTACAGATATTATGGCTGAAAATGACTTTAGAAAAGCTAAAATGTTAGAGAGTCTTAAGAGAGAAAAATTGAAAAATAATACAAATATACTAATAAATAGTATAAAATGAGTCAGCAACGACTAGAAGCATATAGGTCTGAACTAGTTAGGCTAAGGAACATACCATCTAATAAGAGGACATGGAAAGACTTATGTAGGCTTCTTGAAATAAAAAACTATATTTTGTATGGGGATCCGATTCCTCCAGCTGGAATTATTATCACAGAAAATAAGCCTATTAAGGCATATCCAATTACAGATATCATGGCTGAAAATGACTCTAGAAAAATATGGATAAATTGAAAAAAATGTTATTATAATAATAACATTTTATATATGCTTTCTGATTTTGAAAAAGTCTACTACGACAGACTACTAGGACAGCTTAGAAATAAGAATAGGGTACTTTTCTGCTTCTTTAAACGAAAGAGTCCGATAACAATGGGTGATTTAGTACAGCTGAAAGACTCAGTAGATTATGTACTATATGGACAGGCAAAATCATACGAAGATGAGAAACTAACAGAGAAAACCATTGTAAAGGCCGAATGGATATCAGATATAGTACAACGCAATGAGCTAAGAAAACAAAAACTAGTAGACTATGTCAGATTGTTCAAAAGAGCGACTAAATTTTAGGAATATAACGGAAACGATCGAAAAAATCATCCATAGACATTCCAAGACCTTTGTTATACTTGTTCATAGCCAGTTTTCTCCGTTCTTCTAACCGTTTGTTTTCCCTTTCTAGTCCCATGCAATGAGCCCAGTAAAGTGTGAATAAGATAGTATCAGTTATATCATGTTGACGACTATATGATTTGAATATATTTCCAAACCTCTCTGAAATATATTTAGAAGCTATATTTACCGATATTTTTTTTCGTGTATCATAGTCGCATTCTCTCATTCCGAAATACTTATGAACGGCTACAGGTGATATTAGTACAGCCTTTTCTCTAAATGCTGAGAAAATAATCTGTTCTAGAGCTGTAATACCTTGAGGTGGTTGGCGTTCGATTAGGACAACTTCAGCGGAGTCAAAGATGCTGTGATACTTGTGAATAACGTGTGCTATTCTATCGGTAAGAGTGTTGGTGTGAAAAAGATGGCAATCTGGAAGGCAGTCAAAGATAGTTATATCTATAAGATTTATCCATAATAATTTTTTAAATTTATAGTCTCGGTCTAGTAAGGAATACGATAGTCCAAGATGTTTAATGCCAATATCTACGGAAAGGACTTTTTTATCGCTTTCTAAAGTAAGATTTTCCATGTCTGATAACAAGGTACAGTTGGAACAGAATTCCAAGTCGTTATCCATTTCGTGAGGGTGGAATTCCATATTACATTTTTCGCAAATAGAGATAAATATAAGATCTCCCATATATAATTATTTTAAATATATAAATTAGAATTATAATATAAATGATTTCTTCCTCTTTGACAACTTCTGTACGTTATTTAGAGATTGATTCTAGTTACAGAGATAGAGTTCTCTATCCAGAACCAGCTACTTTTATAGTAGAGATGTCACAGTCAGGACAAGGAAATAGTTATTCAACTGCAAATGATCCAGTTTCTAACGCATCGCCTATATTAGTTTGGAATAATTTGTTTAAAGAATATATTCCATCAGGACCTTTTATACCCCCTCCTCCTGTTCTTCCAAATAAGTTAATTGGTGTATGGGCTAATCCAGTTGGAACGGCAATTATTGGCTTTTTATCGGGGACAACTAGATTTCAGATTTATACAAGTGATGTAGGTGGGGATTTTTTTCGTCAAATAAGAAATTATTATGTTGGATGTTCTTTGAGTAAAGCTCTTCCTACTGGAATTGTAAGTCGTCGAATTATAGACTATGTACCCATTACATTAAATGATGCTATTGTTACGATAGAGTCACCTTTACCAGATAATGTGTGTAATAGTAGTTATGGGTTTTACATACAGAATCCAACACCGTTACCTACAGATACTCTAAATACTGTAATAAAGATGTTTGTTCCAGGCTCGAATAAGTATGGCATAGATACTATGGTTGTTCCTGTCGTTTTAGATCCGCAACCTAAACAACTTGAAACTCCTGGATTAGGAGGTGATAATTATTATATAAATTACTATATACAAAACTTAGATACGGGAACGTATAGGAAAATAACTGCGTTTGACGCAAGTACTAGATTAGCAACATTAGACTCCCCTACACCTCCGGGAGAAGATTGGTCTACTGCTGTTATTGTGCCTATTCCCCCTTTATTTGAGTATGGCAAAAAGTTTGCTATAAGAAAGGAGATACCAGAACCGATTAGTAGTTTGCCTTTTTCTCGAGATAATGCAGTGCAGTTTAATTTTACTGGATCTACTGTAGTAGATGAACAGGCAGAATATAAAATAGAACTTCTAAATCTTATACTTCCTAATACTGTTTTAAAATCAGGGAGAGGAGGAAGAGCTATTTTTTATCCTTATTTCTATGTTGAATTATTACAACTTTCTAAAGGAACTACGCAAAGTATGAATATTATATATTCTAATAATCCTAATTCATCTAGGATGTTATTTAGAGCTGTTGTAGATGATACTGTTAAACCGGAGATATCTCCATTTATAAAAATAGATGGGGATGGAATGACTCATACTTTAAGAATAAGTCCTAGTGATAGTTTTAGATTTTCTGTATATCATCCTGATGGAGACTTATTCAAGACAGATACAGTGGATATGTATTCGCCAACCGAGCCAAATCCATTAGCACAGATCAGTGCTTGTTTTTCGTTTGAAAAAATAATAAGTTAATAAGGTTTATATCTATTAGGTTCGTTTTCGTCTTTGCAATCTGTATCACGTTTTCCATAGTATTTAGGTGCTTTACATTTTCCAGATTTTTTAGAGCAACAGTCAGACATACAATCTTTGTTATTAGTGCATGTTTCATTGTCTTTACGACGTGTGTATGTATCATGTTCTTCTCCATGTATAGGTGGTCTTTCTTCCAGTGGTGTTACAGGTTGAGATGGTTTATTTTTCATATTTTCCAGCATAAACGTATGTAACTCTTCGAAATAGTCTTTTAGGTTTGGCATATTATCGTGAGCTATACTAACAATATTCTCTGTAAAAACATATATTATTTGTGCTAAAAGCTCTGGATTTCCTATTAAACTAATTACAGTTTTTTCTATGTTGGAAATTAAGGTATTTAAGTCTACGTTTGGGATAGAGTTAGAACAGTGTAAGATTATGTAGAGCCAGAAATAACTATACATAATACAGTATCCTTGTTTACCCATTTTTGTTTCTGGTATAATTCCTTGTATTCCTCTAGGGCAGGAAAATGTTTCTCTTTCTATGATATTTACAGTAGTTCCTCTATATTGCCTTTGATATGAAGTTCGTAACCATGATAAAAATATGAAACTTTCTCTTTTGTAAAATACGTCTCCTGCGCCATGTGGGTCGTAAAAGTATAGATTTAGAGTATTTTCAGATTGTTTATTTTCTATGAAAAGCATGGTGGCGTGTCCTTTCTGTAACTTGGCGTCTTTGTATTTAAAAAATCCAATGCTAAGAGAGCATATTTTTTTACCTTGTATGCGAGAGTGAAATTCTTTTAAGAAATCTAAGTATTTAGGATCTTCTAAGGAAAATTTATTATCGTTTGCTGTTATTATATAACTTGTACTGTAAATACTATATTCTTTACGTTCATCGTTGATAAAAAAATCTATTTCACCTGTACACATATCTGGAATTCTTTCTATTTTTCTAGCTAAATAATAGACACTTTGCATGAGCTTATTTTTTAATTCTAAGTAATCGATAACATGTAAGGTCCAATTCCATCTATCTAAAGTATAGATTCTAGAAACGCCAGAAGGTATAATCATATCGGTGTCTATATTTTTAACTTTTTCTTCTAATTTCTTCACTACAGAAATTATACATTCTTTAGCTAAATCAGTACCAGTTTGTATATTGAAAAATTTTCTAATTGTTTCTAAAAGACTCATTTATTATAGAATTATTTAATACAAATCTTCGTTGTCGTTTAGGTCGCGGTATTCCTTCTGCAAAAAATTCTCGTTGTTCATTTTTTACTTCTTCGGGTTCTTCTTCTTCTACTTCTTCTTCAGGTTCTTCTTCAGGTTCTTCTTCAGATTCTTCTTCGTCGTCGGAAAAATCTGCGGCAAATTCCTCAACTCCGTTCGCATGACCAAATTTTCTACCTCCACTACTTTTCTGACTTGTATCTATGTATCTTGTTTCTTCATCTTCTTCCTCGCTATCGGCAAGATTATAAGGGTCTTCTATTAGATCAACATAAGGTAATTTTTCAACTGGAGTATGTTGCATTTTTTCTTGTATAAATGATACCATATAGTCATTTAACCCTTTGAAATAGTTTTGTTTATCTGGTATATTGTCATGAGCGACACTGACAATACTCTCTGCAAAAGAATATATTTTTTCCGCGAAAATACGGGGATCTTGTATATATCCAATTACCGTTTTTTCTATATTGGAAATTAAGGTATTTAAGTCTATGTTTGGGATAGAGTTAGAACAGTGTAAGATTATGTAGAGCCAGAAATAACTGTATGTAACACAGTATCCTTCTTTACCCATTTCTAGTTCCGGTATAACTCCTTGTATTCCTATAGGACAGGAAAATGATTCTCTCTTTATGATGTTTACAGTCTTTCTGCTATATAAAGTTTCATATAATGTTTTTAACCAATCTAAAAATATATTAGATTCTTGTCCAAATAATTCTGGTTCTGATCCATGTGGGTCGTAAAGGTATAGATTTAGAGTATTTTCAGCTTCTTTATTTTCTATGAAAAGCATATTAGCATGACGAATTAATTCTAAAGGGTTTTCGCCTATTTTACCTTCTTTTTCAAATATTACGACAATAGAGCATATTTTTTTACCTTGAATACGGTTGTGCAATTTTGTTAAAAATAATATAGTGTTTTCAGTGTCGTTTAACAAAAAAAATCCAAGTTTTGTTGTACCAATATAATACTCTTCTCTATCGGTAACAAATTCTATTTTACCTGTACACATATCTCTAATTCTTGCTATTTTTCTAGCAGAATAATAGACCGCTTCCATCAACTTGTTTATATTATTTAAGTAGTTAACAGCAAGAAATATCCAATTCCAACTATCTAACTTATATAGTTTAGTAATATCATCTATATCTGTAAAAGGGACCTTCATAACATTATCTATATTTTTTCGTTTTAATTTCTTAACTGCTTTATCCCCTACTATATTTTCAACACACTGTATTACATCTCTAACATTCATTTTATTATAGAATTATAATAAAATTTTAGATTACAGCGGAGGCCGAATCTTCTTCTTCATCTTCTCTAATAAGGTGTATGTCTATTATGTTGCTTATGAGGCCCGCGATGAGACCCTAGAACGTCATGTGGATATATATCTGTAATTCTTGCTGTTTTTCTAGCAGAATAATAGACCGCTTCCATCAACTTATTTATATTAGATAAATAATTAATAACAATTCCATCTATTTAACTTGTAGTATTCTTCTTTTCCATGTATACACCCGCATCTACTTTAGGCACATACATATCTGTATCTATATTTTTAACTAAATTACTGTTCTTTTTTCTCCTCATAAGAGACTAGATCTTCTTCCGTAAGAACGATAGCTTCACCCGAATCAATATCATCTTGAATAGTACGCTGCCTATAACCCTTCCATTTCTTACCAGAATCTGGAGTTCCCCAAATCTTAGAAAAGTATTCTTCAATCTCATTTTTAACAGGAACACTATGCCCAGGCAAGCTGTCCTTAAACCACTCTTTAAACAAGTTGTAGAGCTCAACAAGAGAAATCCACTTATCCTTATCCTCAGCGATGCTTTCATCCACGAATTGACGGTAGATATCGTTCTGCTTGCGGTAGATTTCAGTCGCAGAACGAACCTTCTCAGGTTCAACACGAGGGCTATTCATAATCTTTAAGCGATGTTGTAAAAGATACCAAGCAAAAGCTTCTACAAGGTTAGGAATCTTTTTCCCAAATTGCTTATCCATAGGAAAACGTTTCTGACGCAACTGCTCTTCATAACTTTCAGGAGCAGGATTATCAGGACGACAGAAAGTCGCTTCAAAAGGAATAACACGTACACGATTCCAAACAGCTTTATCCGCAGCTTTCATACGGGGAAGCTTATTACAGTTATGGGTAACAATTCCATTAGCTATAAAGTTGCTATAAGGTTCTTCTGCTACTATATCATAAACAGGATGTTTATCACTCTCAACAATACTTACAACTTTTAGTTTAAAACATGGGTTATTTTCTATTTTATCCTTCTTAAGAAGGATATCAATAGTTGATTCTTCTGCGAAATCTTTATAATCTTTTCCTGTAAATTTTTTGTATTTCATTAAAGTTGATAATAAACATAGTCTAGCAGAACTATCGTTATCGTAGCGTATTCCAATATTCTCAATGTATTTAATCACATCATCTCCCTTCATTTTCATATTATCCATATTTATATCGAAAATCTGTAAAAGTTTCTGTAGATTAATTTCAGGGTCATTACAGCTTAAAACTACTACATTGGATTCTAAGTTTAAGTAAGGGTTTAGATATACAGATAAGAATTCTCTTAACATAAATTTAGGACAGCTGTATAAAAACGATGGAATATCAAGACTTTTTACTTTTTCTAATATAGATATGTACTTATCTCCTAATAACTTCAAGTCGCTAATTAAATTTGGATTGTATATTTCGTTATATTTATTTTTATATACCCATCCAATTACCCTGCAAAGAGCCATAATTTTACAGCGATTTTCAAACAAATTCAAGTCGTAATTAAACAATCTATAATTAGACTGTTCAAACATATCATCGCAATTAGGATATTCTATAGTTACACGTAAACTAGTGTCTTCTTTAATATCACACGCTTTAATCCATTCCCCATTCCAGGTTAAAAACTTATGATCAGGAGTGCAAGTGATCGTTCTACCATCTTGCAGTGTCATTTTGAAACAATTGTGTGTTCCTTTTTCTAGAAGATGTTCTTGTTTAATGTTTCTAATTAAATCTTTAGAAATATCATATCCAAGAAGAGACGTATTTTCCTTAAGTTTTTCAATCGAAAGAGAAATACCTTGAGGTAAACATACCTTAGTTCCTTCTGCCAAACAAATAAACACAAGCTTAAATAAGGGCTTGATTTCACGTCCATCTTTTCCTCTTTCGAAAAGATCTCTAGCATAGAAAGAGTCATTACCTGACATATGTTTAAAGATGCCTGTGTTAATCATTTCATCCGCATCTGGTTCTTCAAGAACCGCCCAACGGACACCTCCTCCAGCACGAGCTAAATCTGCAAACGCCGCTCCCGCAGACGGCTTTTTACCTGTAATGATATTTGTATTTAGCTTAATCGCAAGTTTACCCATCATCAGCTCAAAAAATAACTGCGTAACTGATTTACCATTATCACCTTCACCAGTCCAGAAAAGAACAATTTTCTCATGATTACCACCCACAAAAATATCCGAAGAAACATCGAGAAAATAGTTTCGGACAGATTTATCAGGAAAGACTTGCTCAAGAAAAGTAGACACATCGTGAACCTTTTCATCATCTTCTGAAAAATCTACATAGTTAATAGGCATATTTTTAGAAAGATAATCTTCCGGACGACCAGGACGGAAGTAATTCATCCGAAGGTCGTAAACTCCATTCTTAAAAGCAATTAAATAAGGATCAGCATCTAGTTTTTCACGGAACTTTGGGTCGTAGAATACCTCAATAGCCTCTTTCATCACATTACTTTTATACGGTGCTGATTTCAAGTTAGCGATCATCTTATTTACAGCTTTAATACGTGCTTGTGTCATCGCTTCCCTAGCTTTGTCCTGTCCACCTTTCATCTCATCATACAATTTTTTAGCCATTTCAATGTATCTATTAACGATACGCCCAGAAATTTTTTCTCGTAGAAAAACACCTTCTTCTATCTGTTCCCAACGATGATTAGAAAACTGAAACCAAATACGATTTGAAACACTAGCACACACAAACTCATCGCTGTAATCAGCAAAAAGTGCTTTAGCTACATCATTGTGAGACCCATCCAAAGATTCTAACACATATTTATTTGTTTGTTCTTCTTTGTATTTCTTGTACTCAACCGGGTTATCAACACTTGCATAATGACGTAAAGTTCCTAGCCCAATATCTCGCTTAGTCATGCGTTCCCATTGGTAAATACACACATTTTCATCGTATTTCTCTTCACAACGAGAAGAAAACTCACACCACAGTTCAAGTCCATCTGGATTACCTTCGCTGATGTTATAGAGAATCCAACCGATATTCATCCATTCATTTCGGTCTTCGGCTCTAAAAGAAGAGATCATAGGAAGAAGACGACGTGCTACCGCTAAGCTTTCTTCTACGCCTAATTTATGGTTACTGGTACTTACATTTCGCTGTTCTTTCTTTAACTTTTCTTTAATGGGAGAGGTGATACCACGTTTAATTTCTTTTGTTGAACGACCATAAGGAATAATGGAAAGAATTCGAGGAAGATAGTGTTCAATTTTTCCTCTGATTTGGATAAGCTGTTCTTTCTGGTCAAAGATTTGATAATTTTTAAAAGCTTTTTCAAGGTTGATTATGTTTAGTTCTGAATCGTAGATTTTAGTCACACGGTAAGGTTGGTGTTCCTCGCTTTTTCTTGAGCCGTAGAGAAGCCAAGGGACTTTACAGCAGACTTTGTCGATGACAGAAGCGGAGTCTTCGGTGATTTCTTTGAACAGTTTTAGGTCACCGATGGCTTGTTGAATACGGGGAATAAGTTGTGTTTCTTGGTCGACTTTGTTAAGAAAAATATAGGGAAAATGGAGGTGAAAACCGTGTTTAAAGTAGACGTTGTCATTTTTGCTTTGTTGGTACATTTTCTTTTCAAGACAGACACATGTGAGGTCATTGTCGGATAGATTATCTACGATTTGGCGGAGAGTGGATTGGTAGATTTCTACAACGGCTTTGAGTTGGTCTTCGGTGTAGAGAGCGTCATCGATTTGTTCACCGTTGTCTCGGATTTTGAGGTCTATGTCAGCTAGGACGGGAAGATATTGTTGAGATTTTTCGGCGATGCCTGTAATATAGTCTGGATTAGATTTCATAATAGTACAATATGAATCCCAGAACTCTTCTAGAGTTTGACGATTAAACTGAAATTTACCTTTTGGACGGCAAAGAGATACGTGGGTATGAAAAATGCCATCTACCTGGTTAGATTTCAATATTTTTTTAATAGTGTGATCCATGTTGCTTATTATAGATTGCGAAGATTTAAAAAAAATCATTTTTAAAATTACAAGCGGAAACTAAACGGATATTGTATAAGCTTTGAATTTTTAATTTAAAACTTTTATAGCTATATATAAAATGGGAATTGTAGACTCTCTAACCGCTGAGCCGGAAATTATTGAAGCCGAAAAGAAATCATGCAATTGCAATTGTCACGAAAACAAAGTCCAATGTGAAGAAAAAAAGAATAAAGAAATGACTTCTGAAATACCAGACAATAAGAAGGAAGAAGAAGAGGAAGAAGAGGAAGAAGAGGAAGAAGAGGAAGAAGAGGAAGAAGAGGAAGAAGAGGAAGAAGAGGAAGAAGAGGAAGAAGAGGAAGAAGAGGAAGAAGAGGAAGAGGAAGATTCCGGAGGAGATACTGAAGAAGAGGAGGAAAAGTTTATTTATTCTCCTATTCCGGATAGTCAAATCTATGTAGTTTGTATTAACAATGTTCCTTATTTTTACGCTAAAACTTTGACTGATGCACGCGAAAAGGCTAGGAATACTTTACTAAATATGTATAACGATAGGGATAGGACATACCAGATTGAAGAAGAAGATTCTTACACCATGAACCTAACAAGTACTTACCGTTGGTTTGTTGTAAGTTATGACACGCTAGAAGCTACGTGTAGGATTCGTTACGTTACTCAGATTACCCAATAGATTTTTATGTGTAAAACATATAAAAATTAAGTGATATAATCAACAGCGGAACGAAATATATAAACACTAGGATTCATCTCCGTTTCTTGAATTTGTAAATAACGTCCAAACCCTTTCACACTTACATATTCTTGCGCTTTATTCTCTTCTGAAAATACAGCTACTATTTTAACTTGCGTACGTGAAAGATATGTTACGACTTCGTAAACAACATAAACAGGCATTTTTTATTTTACGGTAAAGTTTTATATAATATTTCCTTCTGCTCTTCAGAAAGACTTTCTGGAAAAACTATAACATACCTTATCTGTAAAAATCCATTTTCCGTTAATCCTTTTTGCACTGTTCTTACTATATCTGGCGTTGTGATGTCCTTTGTAGATAATGTAATCGTTTCTCCACACGGGTGAGAAAGCGTAAAACTATGTCCACATAGGGATTCTTTCAGGGAAAGTGTTTTAGTGTATAATAGATTTTTTCCTTCTACCTTAAATACCGGATGAGACACATAAGATATTTTTACAATAAAGTCTCCCGGCTGTGAATTTCTACTTTGGTTTCCTTCATTTGCAAACACATATTTATACCCATTTTCAATATCCGGTGTTAAATGGAGTTCGACAACTTTACTTTCAGTATAAATTCCCTTTTTACAATTTTCACAAGAAAAATAATTTTTCCCCTGTCCTTCACACGAGTTACAAGGCTGTCTAAAATGTTGTACAAAGCCAGGCATTAGAGTTCTAGATAGTGTTTTTACACCTTGTCCTTGACAATCTCCACATTCTTTATATTTATCACACGAACAAAGTCTTTGACGTGATATTTTTAACTTTACAATTTTGCGAGTGCAGAGGTCTTCTAATGTAGCATTATATTCATGATAAATAGGTTGTGTTTTGGATATGACGTTGTGGAAAACGTTTTGGAAAATGCCTCCAAAACCATTCATATTCTGAAAGAGGTGTCCAAACATAGTAGAAAGTACATCGTCGGGAACGTTTCCAGATGATTTTAGGCCGTTTTTGCCTTGGTTATCGTATAAAGTTCTTTTTTCCTGATTTGAAAGGATTTCATTGGCTGCATTTATTTTTTTAAACATTTCTTGGTCTCCGCCTTTGTCTGGGTGAAATTCCAAAGCTTTTTTCCGATAAGCTTTCTTAATTTCTTCGGCAGATGCAGTAGGCGATACACCGAGTAAATCATAAAGTTCTGTCTCAACGGGCATTTATCTTTTCATTCAAACTTTTAAAGCTAAAAATGATATTTAAAAATTCGTAAAGAAAAAACAATAAATGTCTCTAAGTCAAACCTTATTCAAAGGCGTAAATGACGTTATTCAATCTTATGTGAATACCATTGCCGAAAAATATAATCTAAATTTAGATGAGCTCATTTCTTTATGGGATGAAAGTAGTTTAAGTAAGCCTAAAATTCCCGTTAAAGATTCCCAAAAGTCTTTAGTAGATATGTCTGATGTCAGTATTGAACGTTTACACAAGGCTAACAAAGCTGAATTAGTAGCTTTGTGTAAGTCTCGCGGCTATAAGTGTACTGGTACAAAAGAACTCCTAATTAGCCGATTACTAGGAAAAGAAGAAGAAAGTAAAAAGGAAGTAGAAAAGAAAGAGGTAACCAAAAAAGAGGTAGTTAAAAAAGAAGAGAAGAAGGAAAAGGACTTCAAAGGAAAGCCTGATATTATCAAGAAATTAATCGCTGATATTCCTTGTATTCCTGTACGACGAAATGCACATGGTAATTTAGAACATCCACAGACTGGTTTAGTTTTCGATCGTAAAACGGAAACGGTTATCGGAAAACAACAAGACGATGGAACCATTTCTGAACTAACAGATGATGATATTGAAGAATGCAAGAGATTTAAATTTAAGTATACGATACCTTCCAATCTAGACAAGCGAGATAACCTAGATAATGTCAAAGTAGAAGAACTTGAAAGCGATGTTGAATTACAGGAAGAAGAGGAAGAAGTCGAAGAAGTCGAAGAAGTCGAAGAAGTCGAAGAAGAGGAAGAGGAAATTGAAGTAGAGGACAGCGAGGAAGATGCGTAAAAAATTATATTATTTTACAAATAATATACTATAATATTTTTAAGGATTCTAGAAAATGGAAAGAATCCGATAGACTAATAT
>Ga0209596_1000395_pt1 | contig 40716 bp, 54 predicted proteins | sample M_130807_MF_Meta_FD_187314 | JGI IMG/M metagenome (GOLD analysis project Ga0209596, IMG submission 187314) | Freshwater microbial communities from Lake Montjoie, Canada to study carbon cycling - M_130807_MF_MetaG (SPAdes) (version 2) | ecosystem: Environmental > Aquatic > Freshwater > Lake...
CAGAACGATTGCTACGCATAACAGCAGCAGATGAAACAGAAGCACAAGAGAAGGCAGAAACAAAAGCAAACAGAGATGGCAACTCATGGTCAGCGGTAAGCGCATGGCTAACAAAGACAGGAGAAAACTAAATGGAGATAGAAGTTGGTGCTTTATCTAAAGAACCTACAGCCTACGACAAAGACATGAACCTTACCTTTGGCGGGCAAGAGATACGAGTTATCCTACATTGGGATAGCCACGATGGGTTTGATATTCAATGGCTTGACCTTGAAGGCAGGTGGATTGGTCAGCCAGCATGGGCAGATAAGATAGAACAAGACGATGAGATGAGTGTTGGTTATTTTCTTGACTCACTAACGGAACATACAAAGGTAGAACTATGACAGTCTTAATGTCTTGTGTGAAGTGCGACATCACAGTAATCAACCCTAAGATTATGAACTACATGCTTGAGATGTGTGATGGTTGTGTCTTAAATCATAATGAACTAGCAAACCAAGCAATAGATACCTACCTACATGAGAAGGCAGAGGCGAAACTAGATGCTCAATTTAAAAATCATTCACCCGCACGCTAGACTATGGATAATTACAGCAATAATCTTGGGACTAATCTTAGTTCTTAAGACACCAACAGGGCAACAGTTTGTATCACCACCACAGGGAAAGGTGATTGCTTACTATCAGAACGATTACCAACGCTATGCCATTGAGCAACTGACTAAGAAGGACAACCTTGAGCAGTACCCCTGCCTCTATGAATTGTGGACTGAGGAATCCAACTGGCGACCAAAGGCAAAGAACAAAACATCCAGCGCCACAGGAATCCCGCAGTTACTCAGCAGTACATGGAAGAACATCGGTCTTAAGCCAACATGGGATGGCTATGAACAGGTAGATGCTGGACTTAAATACATTGACAGACACTACGGCAAGGGCGCAATCTGCCGAGCATACGCACATTACCTAGCAAAGGGTTGGTATTAAGACATGAAAGATAATAGACCAGAGTTTCATAAGATAGTCAGTGAAACTGGAAGCAAGAACCGCTACAACAAGGGGCTAATAAGTTTCGTGTTGAAATATAGACCGAGCATCTGGTCACAGGCTGCTTGCCAAGGTATAGATACCGAGGTGTTCTACCCTCAGCAGGAGTTGTTCACCCGCGAGGAAGAACGCATGTTCGAACGCATGTGTAGCGAGTGCCCGATTATGATGGCTTGCCTTGAGTGGGGACTAGCCCATGAAAGATACGGAGTATGGGGCGGGACAACACCACCTATGCGACACAAGATACGCCGACAGATTGGTTGGGGTTTGACAGAACCTAAGCATGGCGTTTAAGATTATCTGGTACACCAGCCCCTATGAAGGGGAAGCGTAGAGGTTGGTGTACATAGAAAAGCCCAGCGGTACTCTCCTGTCCTGCTGGGTTTCTCTATGTATTAAGTCAGATTACTTTTCTAATTCCAGTTCCACAGCAAGATGAAATACCTCATCACTTAAGTCATCAATAGTTCCATCATTATAGATAACATGATTAAACATATAGTTATCCATAGCATGCTCGCTTGCGTGTCCATTAGCAGCACTATGGTTGTGTCGGTTGATACGCCAAACAGAGCCACCAAGTTTCTTGATTGCCTCAGCCTCATTGGGAAAACGAACATCACTAATCACAACTCTATCTTCATAGTTTAATTCATCCATTAACATCTTGACCCATACTTTATCGCCAAACATTCTGCGACCTACATCAGTGCCCATTACCTGTAATAGACGGCGAACTTCTGGATTTTTTTTAGCCATCTCCCACCCATAATCTTGTATTAAGTCAGATATATGAGTGATGCTATCCAACTTAGGGTTAAGAGTCAGCAACGCATGGCGTATTGGGTCAGCAAAAGAACGCCGTTTGTATTTGTAATTAAGACATAACAATTCAGCAACTGTATCTTTACCTGACTGCGCGTATCCACTCAAACCGATAATCATTTAACACCCCACCAAATACCAATGGCTAATGGGCCAAAGTAAATCTCAAAACATTTTAGATTCTTGTAGTGAACTGCGCCAATACAAAACATGCGCCAGTTGAACTCATGTGTGACTATCATTCCTGCTCCTTGTCTGGTCTGCGGTATCTGCGGTTGTTCCATTGTGGCTGCTCGCCACCTAACCTATCTTGTAACTTGGTAAGCGCACGAGAGATACGCTTGCGTACTGCCTCATCACTAATAGAATACTCAACAGCCAAGGCATCTATGTCTGTGCCACCCTCAGCAAACCTACGATTCAACAGCAGGTTGTCTTGTTCATTTAGTTTCTTAAGACCGAAAGACACATCACTTAACATAGCCTCACGATTCATGCCCTCACTTGGCTTGCTTGAGGTAGAGATGAACTCATCCTTAGGCGTTGATGATGCTGCCCACTGCTCATAATTCCATACATCTTTTAGTAACTCTTGTAAGATTTCATGCGTGTAATAGAAAGCATCCGATGGTGATGACTTAGTTTTATACGCCCGCTCTTTAGCAGCATACTTCTGTGACTCATTGTTAAAGGTGCGCTTGAGTTTGAATACGAGTGAGTCTTGCCCTTCCCACTCCTCAATCTTGTGCCAATGTTCTAACGCCCATAGGTTAAGGTGCTGGAACACATCATCAACTGTTACTAAGTGGCGATGGATACGCACACATCTAGTGGCAGATAGGCGGGCAACTTTATACACTTGCTCCCACAATAAATCTTTCTCGTCACTCATTCTTTAACTGCCTCATTGCCTCTAGTAAGTTATCAACTGTAATGAGAAACCCCTTGCTCTTATTCGGGGGAATGTTACAGGTAATCTCTCTGCCAAAGTTCTCTATTGCGTAGTGTACATGGTCAGTAGGTACCATCAGTACCCCCTTCTCCAACACAAACGCCCAGTAAGCAGCCTCAGTTACCATCAAACCTGACGGTGCCCAAGATTCTGTCTTAAGAAACCAACACTCAACTTCTATGTATAGATTGTCAGTCTTGTTCCACTTTCTGTCCCGCTTTACTTCTATTGTCTTGCCACCAGTGAGTAGTTCTTCAACTAAAAACTCACCTTTCCTACCGTATCCAAAGTCTAGGTCGAACGATGAGTTCTTAGCCATGTATTAGCACGCCGACTCGCTTTCGCAAACCGTCTGCCCCTTCTGCTAAGTAGACATCGTTAACATCCTGACCCTCAGGCATGAACACAGGGAATACATTGTCTAGTTCTCTACTTAGATTCTTAGCCATTTCCCTGCCAGCGTTGTCCCCATCGCAGAGCAGAATTACTTTGTTCCAATCAGCAAGTACTCGTGAGTAAAAAGGTTTCCAGTTGTTAGCCCCTGGCAAACCAACAGCAGCGAAGCCCGCTTGTGTTGCTACTACTGTGTCAAGTTCACCTTCACATACAACCAAGGTGTCATCGTCTTTGTTTAATGCGTTGATGTTAAAGATGTGAGTGGTTGCCCCAGGTCGGGACATGTACTTAGGCCCAGGAGTATCAGGACTTAAGGCACGAAAGCGTATGTCAATGGTTCCCGCAGGTGTCAAATATGGGATAGATAACTTACCGATGTAAGGCTCGTGTCCTACCTCAGGATTCTTTACGAAGCCGAGGCGAAACATACGCGCTGTCACCTCTGTTATACCGCGACTCTCCAGATACGGAAGAATCTCCTCTAGGTTTTGAGCGTAACTCTCCGTTGCTCTCTCCAGTAATTCTCTCTGCGATTTGCTTAGCCTCATTGAAAGTAACTCCTTCTTTCTTCATAATGATTGAGTACACATCGCCAGCCATATCGCAGCCGAAGCATCTGAACCCACCGTTTTGTGTATTAAGACGGGCTGACTTAACTCTATCACCGTGGAACGCACAGCGCACAGTTACCCAACCTCGCTTGCCTTGAGGTATATCAAAGCCGTAATGTTCTAATACTTTTCCCAAGTCATGCTTAGAGTTTAGCAAGAGCATCACTAAGCCTTTGAACTACATAGGATTCCTCAATGCCTTTGTTAGATGCCTTGATAATTACCAATGGCGTTGGTGCTACCTTCAACTTCTTGGCAATGCGGTAGTTCTCAGCCTCAACTAGAGCCTCACGAATCCACCCAGACAAATCAATCTTGCCATCCCTGCGTGGAGCCTTGGCTTCTATAACATAGATGTCGTTTACTGTCTTAAGAAAGACATCACCTATGTCGTTGCGACCAGCACGAGGCAGGCGTTGAGCATCGTATTCTTTTTCTACTAGGTGGTCAGCCAAATCAATCTCAAAGGCTGCACCTCTACGCTTGTTACTCGCTTGCTGGGTTACCATTTTGTGCCTCCGCTGCTTGCGCTGCTTGCCAGTACAGTGCGTAAAAGTTTTCATCATAAGCAAATCGCTTCATGTGTTTAGCAATAGCACCAGTGTGTGCGTGTACTGGCACACCCGCTGCCTTTAGTTTGCGGAAGAACACTATGTCCTCACCTACAAACTTCTCACCTACATTCTCAATCTCTGCGAACATAGACTGGTCTGGAAACTTCTGTCTTAAGATAGGGACAACTGATTTATGCATCAGCGTAAGCCCAAGCCCAGCACAATCAACCTTAATCACTTGGTCTTTAGGTAGTGGGTGCTTGTACTTAATCTCGAACTCATTGCTACCTTCATCAAACAAGGCAGGCATAGGCTGCATCAATGATGACTCCATCTGTTTAGAGATAAAGTAAACACCGCTTACAACTGGGCGAGCAATCTTATCTGCTGTATTCCACAGTAGTTCAAGTATGTCAAGGGTTAGCACGATGTCTGAGTCAACCCATAGCAACCAGTCTGTCTTAATACTATCTGCCCACATGTCGAACAAGGCTTGGCGTTGGCGACCAATCTGATTACCCTGTACACGCACTGCGTTATGGATGCCAATGCCACGAGTAGGTGCCGTGATGGTGGTATACATCAAACCTTCGGTGAACTTACCGTCAGTTAATCCGTTGTCACACCAACCAATTGATAATGTTTCTTTACTGCTGTGTGCCATCCATAGCCTCACTCTCATCAATGACTGTCAAGGCGTTCTCGCCCATCTCTTTAAAAGATTCTGCTAAATTTATTAAACCTATTGCTACTTCTTCAATACACTCAGGACCATGGTTCTCCTGTAAGTGTTTGGCAAACTGGCTAACATAATCAGCAAACTGAATAGACTCTAACCAGATTGTGTTTGGGTCATACACCTGCCGTGATGCTTCATTTACTTGTTCAAGTACATTGGGCAACTCAGCAATGATGATGTCCTTAACTTCCTGAGGTACCTTCAACCTGCTCAGCACTGCTTCCATTCGCTCTGGTGTAAGTAACAATTCCTCCGTCAATGTAAGATTGATATTCTTCTTCCGTGAGGTCTTGGAACCTACCAGTTTCTTTATTCTTCCAAACAAGTGCCCTCCAACCAGCGGTGTATGTAAGTGCGCGTGGCATCAACATAAGTTGTGCCTTTATGTCAATCAAAAAGTTGTCTGTCTTAATAACAAATTCATCTTGAACTTCTGAGGCTGGTACTTCGCCAGCATTTTCTACAACTGATAACTCCCAAGGGCTATCAAGTTTATCTATTAACATTCCACCCATTTTATTCTCCTAAGGTTGTCCTACATCTAATACTTGCATGCTTGCGGGGTCGTATGAAAGCCACACTGGTGTGCCACCATTTGCATCAGCGGGTCCGTAACGATTCTTAACAGCACACACACCCATCGTTGACATCTGGTTAATGACCGTGAGGATAAGCGATGGTGTCTGTGCAACCTTGCCATGTAGCGCTCTTTGTGGAGGGCAAGGGTTACCAGGTACGCCTTCCGATGTGTGGTGACAAACCACTACTGCAGCCCCAGTTTCCCTTGCCCACCATTTAAGTTCCTTCATCAGAGTACGCAAGCCACCAAATTCATCTTGTGACTCCATCGTTACATCAACGGCGTTGTCCAATACAATCAAACGCACATCTTCCCCAAGGCGTTCACGAGTAGCAAGCACTGCATCCTCAATGTCCTTAAGTGTTGGTGATGAATCAAACTCCCAATAGATGTGGTCAGCAGGCTTGAGCATTTGTGCTGCCCAATCTCTATCCATTTCCATTAGAGGTTCAACCTCTGCTTGTTCCTTCCCAGTTAACAAAGCAAGAAGTCTTAGACTCATAGTATGTGAGTGTGTATCAGCGCTGATGTATAGCGTAGGAACTTTTGCCCGAACTGCCAAGGACAGAGCAAGCGTTGACTTGCCTGCCCCTGGCGGTCCAGCAATCATGCTTACCTCGCCGTAACGAATTGCTATTTGTTGAGCAGCAAGCGAGTGCCACACAACAGGAAGTGTTGCACCCCCTTGTGATGCTGTCTTAATAGCACGGCTGAGTAGGCGCATCTGTTATGCAGGTACCTTGTTTTGGCAAGCCTGACCCTGAGGCTTAGGACATGCGTAGAACGCCTTGTATGGGCGACCCGTAGCCTTAGCAATACCTGCTGGTACATGGCGCATCTGTCCACCACCACATGAGCAATCAGGGATAGCACGAGTAGGTGAGTAACCCGCTGGTGCTGCTTGCACTGGTGCTGGGTATGACGGAGCAACTGCTGCTACTGGTGTGTGGCTAACAATTTCTGGCTTAAGACCACCATTAGTTAGAGCACAGATAGCATCAATAGATGATTCTAAATCAGCAATTGATGCGATGCGTAATGTCAAACCATCAAGTGCTGCATCTAGTTCAGCATCTGATGTTGCGCGGATGTTTAGTAAAGTACCCTTAGGTGTCTTTACATTTACTTGGTATAGCGATTCAGTCATTTGGTTCTCCTATAGGTATCTCTGGATAAAGGTGTGAGTCTTTGCCACCCACTGCATAACATGATGAGTTTACGGAGCATGTGCCACACATAAACCCAGTTGATGGAATAAAGATTTTGTTGCTTACTGCTATCTCAAAACCCTTAGCCCATGAGCCGAGGCGTGCCTCAGTAAAGCGCTCAAGACTAACAGGAGTAGTTAGTTCTCCTGTGCGTGCCATGAAATAACTTCCGAGTTGTGGGCGAATACCAAAAGTTTTCTCCACAAGGACTGCATAAATACCAAGTTGTGTCTGGGACTTAGGTTCAGCCCCTGTCTTAATATCTACAATCACTAACTCTCCAGAAGGTGCAACCATTATGCGGTCAAGAAATGCCTTAATGTTTACGCCATTGATTTGTTGATTCATTTCGGTTTCGATAGCGGGGATGCCAGCGGGTGTGTCCCAAATCTTCCAGCCACTATCGTCACGGAACTGAATCCAGTAGTCAACCATTCGTGGACCATTAGCCAACCACCATTCAGCATCTTCCTTGTTTGGATTAGCCTTGGTAGCACGACCACCAGCACGCCAAGGCATGCCGTTGTCCACCATTTTGTAGTTATGTTCCCATCGTTCTATAAACATAGCGGTTGGGTCAAAACCCTCAGGCTTGATGTCATAGATTTCTGTGCACTCATGTACAGCCTTACCACCAGCAAGCCAGTAGGAAGGTGACTCTGCTACATTTTGTACACGGGTGAGGTAGTACTGCCATCCACACCCAAGCCATGTTGACATGGCGGAGTGGGAGATGTAGTTCTTTCCCGTAACTTGTTCAAGTGTCATTGTTTCTCCTTCAATAGGGGAGACTACTACACAATGTCTGCTCTATTATTAGACACGCCGAGGTGAATAACAAACATGTAATTCATTTTGGGTGTACACTGCTGTTCGTGTTCAGCATATTAAGTAGAGGACTAGCGAGGCTCAGAAGCCGAGCAGTGGTTAAGGATAGCAGAATTGATTTGCGTAGCCTTGGTCCTATCCATGTGTGCTCGTGTGGCTCCCGCTTATTTAAGGTGGGATGTATGTTTGAAGATAGTGACATCAGTATGTGGTTTGTAAATGCTGAGTGTGCTGAATGTGATGCACTTGTTACTGTACCTACTCCAGTGGATGTCATAGCATGAAAGTAATTATTTTTTCTGTGGCTTTAATTGTGAGCAACATCACTATGTTTAAAATTGGTTTTACTTATGGTATTAAGACAGAACAGCGTGCTCGCCTACGCAGACTTAATACATTGAAGAAGTTATTAAATGGCAAAGTATGATTACAAATGTGCCGTATGTGGTGGCGTACAAGAAATAGATAAACCAATGGGTAGTGACTGGTCACCTTCTTGTTGTGGTGAAGTCATGGGTCAAATTTATTCAGCCGTGCCAGTTAAGTTCAACGGCAGTGGCTTCTATTCTACTGGTGGATAAAACAAAAAAGCCCCCCGCATAAAGCGAGGGGCTAATCTGTTAGGTTACTAAAGGTTACTTCTTGGTAATACCAAACTCTGGTGCTGATTTGTCAAGCGCCTTAAGTAGTGGACCAACTAGACCAGCAACAAAGGCTGATGCCAATGTCTTTGGGTCATGTACGCCTGTCATATACAGACCAGCAGCAACTGCTGCTGCAGAGCGTAGGTATGTAAGAGCAATCTGTTTCATTTTTTCTTGATTCATGGGGATTCCTTTACTTTAGTTTCATTTTGATGACTCGTGCTTTTACCTGTTCAGGTGTCTCTACTATTTCAAAATGCATATCATCTTTGCGAGTCTTATAGGTATAGCCTCCGCGTAACCCATATTTCTTACAAAGAATATCTAGTGTCTTGCGTTGTTCAGGAGTAAAAGTATTTTCTTTTCCAAGCGGATGTTTAACAGCGTTCAGGTCTATTGCACTGCCCGATGAATGGTTAGATAAATCTTCTGTCTTACCACGAACTTGACGATATGCGTATGACCAATCATCAAAGGCACCTTCTTCAAGGGGTTCAACTAGAAGATGAAACTCAGCAGCAAATGCTGCTAATACTGGACCACATATCTCATTGCACTGTAATTTAATCTTTGTTCCAGCAACAGGAAAATGTTTAATCTTAATTGCTTCTTTATCTTTAGATGCTATCCATCCGTTCTGACTATGTTCAACTGTCATGCTTCATCCTTTGGGTTGCGTAATCTGTATGTAATTGCCCAGCCAATCAGTGTGCCTGCAATTGCATAACCAACTACTGTCTTGGCTGAACCATCAAGGACTACCCAGGCAATAAACATGCCAAGTAGAGTCCATAGTTGTTCAACCATATCTTTTATTATCTTTTTCATGGTTTTCTCCTATAGGCTGCTGCTCCTGCCATGCCTGCTGCGTTAACTGCAGCCTGCCCAGCAATGACTGATGCGATAATAATTTTTTCTGATTCAACTCTTTCTTCAACTGACATGTCAGCACCAATGCTTGCGATAGCAAGTAATGCTTGTCCTGGGTCAGTAAAGATTGCTTCTACTAATGCTGCTGGATTCTCAAGTACAACCAGTGCTGCTGCTATTTCTGCGGTGATAACAACTTCATTACCGTTTTCATCTTGACGGACTTCAACTTGTGTTTCAGGTGGCAAATCTTCGTACTTAAGACCTGCTTCTTTGATTGCCTCTGCTGTTACAGGTGCACCTTGTGCTGCTTCGATAAGCGTTTCTGCTACCGCTGCGCGTTCTTCGGGTGTACTATCAACCGTTGCTACCACTGGTGGTATAACTTGTACAACTTCTTGTACAGGTTTTGGTTCAGGCTTAACTACTGGAGGTTCAGGTGCGGGAATTACAGGAACAGGTACTACCTCTGGCTGAGGTTGAGGCTCAGGATTTACTGGCTCAGGGGGTAAAGGTGGTTCTACGGGTGGAGCAGGAGGCTCAACTGGAGGAGTTGGCTCAGGTTGTGGCGCGGGTTCAGGCGGAGACTCTGGTTCTACAGGCGGGGCAGGTGGTTCCTCAACGGGCAACGGTTCTGGCTCTGGCGCAGGGGCAGGAGGCTCAATTGCTACAGGCAATTCAGGAGCAGGAGCAGGAGATTCTTCTGCTACAGGCTCTGGCTCTGGGGCGGGAGCAGGCTCAGGCTCTGCTGGTGCAGGCTCAGGCTGTGGTTGCGGTGCTGGAGGCAAAGGTTCAAGTGATGGCTGCGATACTGGCCCAGGTACAGGCTGAGGTACTGGAGTTGGCTCAGGTTGTGGCGCAGGAGTCGGTTGTGGCAAAGGGGTAGGTTGTGGTTCTGGAGTTGGTAAAGGTGTTGGCGTTGGTGTCGGTTCTACTACTGGCGGAACTGGTGGCGTGGGTGTTGGCACGACAGGAACGGGAGTAGGCTCTGGTTGCGCTACAACTGCAGTGCTTGTATCAACAGAAACAATTGCTGTATTAGTATCAACAGAAGGAGCAGGGGATGGAACATTACTCTCAGGAGTACTTGATGAAACGGGTACAGGAGATGTACTCACAGTTGGTTCAGGAGAAGGCAAAGGTGTGGACTCTAAAACAGGAGTTGGACTCGGCTCAGGTGAGACTGATGGACTCGGAGTTACAGTTGGCTCGTTTGAAGGCTCAACTACAGGAGCGGGAGCAGTAATTTCAATTGTAACAATGTTAGACCAGTTTGAATAAACATGCAGAGTATCATTATCTGCGCGAATACTAATCATGTATGTGCCATAGCCAGCAGTTGAATAAATTATCTCAATAGGAATAGAAATAGATTTTCCATAAGAAGCAATACCCCATCCATTGGATGTGTTGGTTTGCCACATAACCGCAAAGCGTTCAGCAGTTACTGATGTATCACCAGGATTGAGCCATTGGATATTAACCATTGTTGCATCAACTTGAGCGCTAACATTAAATGGTGCGCTTAATGTTAAAGCAAGTTCATCACCAGCCGAAGCAAATGGTAAACAAAAAATAGAAGTTCCTAATGTAAGAAACCATACTGCAAGTAAACGGGGAAGTTTCACTTGTGCCTTTCAGTTAGTTATTGCGTTCACACAAAATTTCATAGATGCGGTCAACCCGTTCTTCTAAACGGTCAACAGAATCGCGCAGGCTTGAGCCACTATTCGGTCTTAATTCAGAAAGATAATGTTTAACTAAAAATCTAATTGTTGCAGTAAAGCCAGTTAATATAGCCATAACCGCAGCAGCAATTGCCGCCCAAGAACTAGCGTTCATTTTTATACGACCGTTCTAGCAATGATTTGGCAGATGCCACCAAAGCCTGAGTAGTTACGAGCAGATGGTGTAGCGCGAGTAAATGTAATCTGTTCAATTACACACTCGATAGGTTCTCCACCAGCAGTGAAGTCCTGAATAATAATTGTCGCACCAATACTTTCGACTGATTCAAGTGCGAACAAACGCTCACGGGCATAGCCTTCGTAACCAATAATGTTGCCAGTCTTATCTGTTTCACGGTCAAACATAAAGATAGGAATTTGTAGCACACGAGCACGAGTAGGTGAAGGCAAAGCCTTAACTGCTAGACCTACTACTACTGGCCCTGTGGTTGCATCGGTTGAGTTTTTGTATAACTCTAATTTAAATGCAGCATCTGGCCCGATGGTTGGGTAAGAGTTTTGTAAATCAATATCGGCAGCCGTACTATTGCCTTGAAGAATTGTTGTAATGACTTCATCGGAATTGTAATTCATTTTGTAAATTCCAATGTCACCGTTGGCTTCATCGTTTACGGTACGAACACGCACACGCTTCCATGCTTTGTTTTCCATGGTGTCGTAACGAATCTTTCCATTACGAAGCACACCTGATTCAACTAAATCTGTTGGGTGTTGTAGCCATATACCTGAACCGTTGATAGCAAAAGCAACTTGGTTATTGTCACCAATAATACGCACTGCTTGTACTGTGCCAGTTACGGCATCGGCATAAGCATCTGTTGCTCGCGCATACACACCTGTGGATATAGGCTGTGCATAACCTGAAAGAGTAATGGGTTGACCAAGATTCATTCTTGTGGTGCCAGAGTTACTGTTTACTTGGTTAGTATTGCCAGCCCAAATGTATGAGTCGCGACCTTCAAAGTCATAGACACCGTTCTCATTGTGGAATACCAATGGCCCGTATGTCATGTCACCGTTTTGGTCTAAGGTTGCAATGCGAGCGCCCTTGTTTGTGCCAATCATAAGGTATGTGCCAAGGTATGTGTATAAAGATAGAACTCTCTCGCCTCTTGGCATTACAGCAGCGGTAATAATGGTACCCAAAGCACCAGTGTTATCTACTTGTAACTTAAATACAGAGGAATGGTCGCCAGCATAACCACCTAAATAGATTGCGTTAGAGCCTTCTGTTACAGCAGTCCAATCCCACAAAGCAGGCATAATAGTTGAACCATTGATAAGTGTTCCGCTTGCAGCGTTCATTGTTGATTTAATATCAACCGCTGCACCGCTACCCTTGCTATTAAAAGTAAGTTGATAAGCAGAGTAAGTTCCGTTAGTGAATCCAAAGCCAGCAATAATTCTGCTCTTAACATACTTAATTGCTACATGGTCTGCTGTTAATCCATCGTATGCGTAATGTTTATGTGTTGTACCGTCAGATAGTTTGACATCATAAATGCCAGCAGTTGTAGCCACATACATATATGTACCATCTGATGTGGTAGCAAGGATTGTTTCATTACTAAATGATGACCAGTTAACAAGGGCAGTAGATGTACCAGCGGTAGTAATCTTGTACATAGCAGTTGTTTGTGATGTGCGTACACTCATGTCAGTTGCTATAAGGAAAGGCACTCCTGCATCGGAACCACCAGAATCAACTTTACATTTGCCAGCAAAAGCCTGAACAAGCGATGTCTTTTTAAGTAAAGTAATTTGCCCAGGTGTCCAGACATCTATGCCATAGGAATCTTTGAAACGAAAACGAACTTCGTTGTCATTGCCTTCCAACGGTTCGGTAAAGTTAATGCCTTCGCCATAGTGCCATGATGATTGTGCTCGTGTCCAGTAACCTGAACCAGCCAAAGTATGCTCGCCTGGGTCACGCATCTGGTCTACGCGCTGAGCACGAAACTCTGCAGTCTGTCGCTTGTATGGTGTGTTGTCTGTAACAGCCATAATAAATGGCAGACCTGCAATAGCCACATCAAAGGCGTTAGCATTTAAGTCATAATAAGTAGACAAGCGCCCCGATAAATCAATTATCGTGCGCTCGGTAATGTCGGGTGCGCGTGATACCACTATGACTCCTTAGTTATTCGGTTGGTGCTGCTGTTACTTCTGGATTTAGATAGCGTTGGTAGTCTGAGTTGGCTGGGTTCATAGGAATCCAAACCACTTCTCCATTAGTATCGGTACGCTTTAATGTACTAGCATTTTTTGCTGTAATGATTTCGTATGTATATTCCATTTCTATAACTCCGCACTTAATACATAGTGGATACCAAAGTTTTGTCCTGTTATAGCAGTATCTGTATTGTCAATCGTAATGCCCGAATCACTATTATTTATTGTTCTTGCATTTGCTGAATTTGTAGAACCGTCAGACCATTGACCAGCAGTTGACAAATACGGATTGTACAAAGTCACAGAAGGTGCTGTTCGCATAGTCGGTGAGATTTTTACAAACTGGCTTGGTTCTACAGTTCCACTGGTTGCTTGCCGTGTAAAGTAAACCTGTCCATTTGGTGTAACAGCATTTCCTGGTGTAGTTCCTTGGTCAAAAGTTTTTTGGTAGTACCGCTGACAAGCAGCAAGTTCCGTAGCAAAAGTTCCCGTAGACATTCCAAATGGAGTTGCTACGGAGCCTGCTTCTACTTGAACGCCAGTAATTTCAAAGTAATCATTAGCACCAGCAGTGCCAATAGGGTTTGATTGAATTTGGACTGCTAGTTCTGTGGCAGTGGTTGGAACTGTGCCAGTAAAAGTAAATCGCTGCCAAGTGGTGGTCAGTGTTGCTGTTCCACTTGCAACATCATTAACACCAGTGTAAGCAACAACAAAGTTCTGGTCTGTTCCTGTACCTGAGCGCAACCAAGCAAGCAAGGCATTGCTAGTAGCAGAATAGTTGGCACCAGCACGAGCATAGAAAGACAAGGTTACCGCTTTACCAGCAAAAGGAATTGAGTTAACTGACTCAAAGTTTTGGATAAAGTTAATGTTAGTGGTTGATGTATTGGCTGAGTCACGCTGAACTCTGGCGCAGTACTGAATGTTAGGAAGGTTCGTTGTGTCACCTGTTACTTGACGACTTACTGTTGAGCCTGTTGCACCACGATAAACTTGCCAACGGTCAGGGCCATAGAATGATGAACTTGTTGAAGTAATCGCCAGTGAAGTACCGCGCTGCCAAACACCAAGGTTACCGTTAATGACTGCGTTCTTACCAGCAGTTACACCTGCTACTGCACCACCAGTATTTTGCTGAGTAGTGGCTGTATTATAGGCTCTAGTCATTAGTTACCTCCGAGTAATAAGGCTGCTTCTTCTGCTGTAATACCTAATTTAGTTAAAAGGGCTTCTTTGGCTGTAGCCTGTTCAGCCTTAGCCTGTTCTTTAGCAGCAAACTCTGCTTGGTCTGCTTCATGTTGAGCAAGTTCAATTGTGTTCATGTCACGCACAATTTCTTCACCAGTAGTTGCATCTACAATTTTAATTGTTAACATTATTTAATACCCCAAATCTTAAGTGAACCTTGTGTCCAGGTACCAGCACCAATTACCGAAATACTTGTAATGGCTGCTGTGTTATTCCAGTATCCCATATTTATGTTTATACCTTCATTTGAACCATTGTTTTGAAAAGATGTCATAGTTGATAATTGTTTTTTAGTTGAGGTGTTTGCATAATTTTCAATTCTAATTGAACTATAAGCATTGGTATCAGAAGGCTTGTAAGAACCAGTTGTCCAACTATAACTTGTTCCTTGTGTATAATACCAAGGTGTAGCGGTTGGATAAACTTGATTAGCACCAGGTTCGGCAAAGTATTCTTGATAAGCATTAGCAGTAGAATCAGAATTAAATCTAACTGTAACTCCGCCACCAGTATTATTGTAAGCATCTATTAGTTCAATAAACAATTGATTGTAAGTGCCAACAATTCCCGTGACTGTAATAGTTGAATTGCCAGTCATAGAAGTAGTGCTTAACAAAGTCATACCACCTGTTATTGGTGTAGCCCAAGCGGGTACTCCACTAGATACAGTAAGAACTTGGTCAGTTGAACCAATGCCTAACCTTGCTGGAGTATTAGCAGCAGAGGCATAGATAATATCGCCAGTTGTAGTAGTAAGAGTATTAGCAATAGCACCAACTGCTGCTGCTGTATGTGTATGAGCACCTACTCCAATTGGATACCAAACATTGTCGGTTGCATCCCAGACATAACCTGGTCTGCTTGTATTACTAAATGTAGCCATTAGTTGCTCCCTAGTGCTGTTCTGAGTTCTTCAAGTGATAAACCAACTGATGCCAATTTTTCTTGAATAGTTAATTCAACTGGCGGAATTGGTACATGGTTTGCAATAATTGATTTCATACTTTCTTTAGACATGTCACCAATTATAATAAGTTTATCTTCACGAACATAGACATCTTCGGCTTGCAATTCATTCTTAAGTTGCTCGCCATTTAAAGCAGTTGGAATATCAAACTCGTATGTATTCATATTATTTCCATTCATTTAAATTAAGCACCAATATAGAAGATTGAGGCTAACGAAACCCCAGCAATAATTTCTGCAGTATTATTTGATTTAACAAAAATTTCAATGTAATCAGCAGCAGCCAATGTTAAAATTGCGTTCATTGAACCGCCGTTAATATTGCTTCCATTTAAAGCAGTTACATAACTATAATTTGTTAATGCTGTTCCGTTTTTGTAAATATAAAACTGTACTTGTCCACTTGCGTTATTAAATGTAATAGATGTGCTTACTTGATAAACACCACTTTTACCACTTGGAATTGTAAATCTAGTAGCCGAACCAGATGACCAAATTGAATCAGTATTTGTTCCAGCAGATGACCATGAAACTGCAGTAGTTGTTCCGCCAGTTATTACTTGAGTTGTTGTTCTTAATACTTGAGCACCAACAGCAGTAGGGGTAGTTGAAAGTGTAGACCAGGTAGGCAACCCGCCAGATACCTTTAGCACCTGGTCAGTTGACCCGATACCTAAGCGAGCAGGTGTGTTGGCACCTGATGCGTAGATAATGTCACCAGTAGTAGTAGTCAGAGTCTTAGGAATAAATGCTGCGTTAGCCTGAGTCTGTGTGTATGTATCAACGATTGCTACAGGTGATGAAGCAAAGACTTCAAATATATCTCCAGTAACAGAGGCATTAGTCAACGCAATAGTAGAACCATTAGTTGCTGTATAATCCCCACCACGGGCAAGGAGTACACCGTTCTGGTATACCTGCTCATAGCCAGCAACATAACCTAGTGGAACAGAACTATCATCATTACCAGATAGTGTTGTAGTTCCATTGGCTGTTGCTTTAGACCAGCGAACAACTTGATTGCCTACCGCTGTTGCATCTGTATCTACCCAAATGAGTCCATCTGTAGGAGATGCTGGTTCAGTTGGGTCTGCTACAGAACCAGCGACAGCAGCCCAAGAGGCAGCAGTTCCGTTGGTTGTGAGGTACTTACCAGAGTTGCTTGTCTGTGAAGGCAAAGCATCTACTGTTCCCCAAGAAGTTGCTGTGCCATTGGTAGTTAGATATTTACCTGAATTACCAGTAAGACTTGGAACATATCCAGCAGCAGTAGTAGCACTAGCAGCAGCAGAAGTTGCAGAAGTAGCAGCACTCGTTGCCGATGTAGCAGCAGCAGTTGCACTGGCTGCAGCAGATGTAGCACTGGTAGCAGCAGCGGTTTGACTTGTTAATGCAGATGATGCAGATGTTGCTGCATTAGATGCTTGAGTTGTAGCAGTGGCTGCTGAATTAGATGCTGTAGTTGCAGATGCAGCAGCAGATGTAGCAGATGTGGCTGCTGCTGTAGCACTTGCTGTAGCGCTTGTGGCGCTTGTAGCAGCACTTGTTGCTGATGTAGCAGCCTGTGAAGCACTTGTTGCTGCAGTAGCAGAGGAAGCAGCAGCAGCAGTTGCTGATGCAGCAGCAGAAGTAGCACTTGTAGCAGCCGATGTTGCACTTGTTGCTGCTGCTGTCTGACTTGTTAAAGCAGATGAAGCAGAAGTAGCAGCGCTAGTGGCTGATGTTGCAGCAGCAGTTTGGCTAGTAAGGGCAGAAGATGCTGATGTTGCTGCGCTGGTTGCGCTAGTGGCAGCAGCAGTCTGTGATGTTAACGCAGAGGAAGCGCTTGTTGCAGCAGCGCTGGCACTTGAAGCAGATGCACTTGCGCTTGCTGCTGCGCTAGTTGCTGAGGTTGCTGCGCTTGTTGCACTTGTGGCTGCACTGGTAGCAGATGTAGAGGCAGCGGTTGCTGAACCAAGGATGGCATCAACATAGGACTTTGGTGTTGCACTTGATGCGACCATCCCAGCACTGGATAAACCAGTAATAGTTCCAGCACCACTAACAACAACAGATGCTGTTGAAGTTACAGTACCCGTAAGAGTAGCGCCATTGATTGTTGGCGTAGTTAAAGTTTTGCGAGTTAAGGTTACTAATTGGTCAGCACCAACTACTGAACCATCGCCTGATACAAGTCCGTGAACATGCGTAACACCACCGCTAGAAAGAATAGCGGTATCAGCATCATAGCCACGAGAAGCAATGTGAGTTTGTTCTTCTTTAAAGTCACGAGCAGATACACCATGGCGAACAGCCGAACCAGCAGAGTGCGCCACTGCAGGGGTGTTATCTTGTCCACGGGTAATGGTAAGAGTGGTTGAAGTAGCAGCCGTTACCGTTACTACTTCTTCTTTTGAACCATCTGGGTCAATAATAAGTGTGTAAGGAACTGTTGACGGGAAACCGCTGACAGAAACAACAGCAACGCTTGTTGTTGTATCGCCAGTTGCTGCTGATGATATAGAGTTGACTAATGAAGTTTGGATTGCTGTAGCGGAAAAGTTCCGCTTTAGTACTCCTGGGTCTCCTGCTGCCATGTGGGTGCCTTATCTCTGGTAGTGTGAACGAACGGGGAATTGACGGCGCATGTTCTCCGCCACTTCGTTTAGACGAGTGTTGTATACATTGAATAGGAAACGGGCTGCGTTAGCACCGCCACCTGGACCACGCTGGTTGTCTAGTACATCTGCTTCTGCCGATAGTGGACCCAAGCGTGCTGGGTCAAGGAATGAAACCATACGAAAGGCTGCTCCGTAAATAAGCACATCTTCGGCATACGATGGCAAGCCAGTTACGGTTGACATCTCTTGTGATGCTGTTGAGTTAATATCAAAAAGTGTTGGGCGCTTAGCGTAAGCCACATTTACTGCTCGCCCTGGAACAATAGGTGAATACACGCTAAGGCTGTGTCCAAAGTTAGTACCATCGCCAAAGGCGGTTGGGTTAGCAGTACGGTCAATCTGCCAAGCACGCACTGGTAGCCATTCTTTAGATGGGCCAATGACTGAGTGAGTAACGCTAAGGATATTTTCAACTTCATCTGGAATATCATAGGTTGTGCGAGCAGCAATGTAGTTAAATTGATACTGACCAATGCCAAAGACTTGAGGATATACAGAGTTAAGAGTATCGTTAATGGCCTTTTTAATTTCATAGCGTGGGAATACTGGAGCAGTGATTACCTTAGATAGATTGTCATGTGCTGCAGCCACTGAGCCACGCTGACCGCGCCCCCATGGGGCAAGGTTAAGTACATTGTCAATGTTGTTAGTGCTATTGACATACATTAACTCATCACCAATTTGAACAAAACCACGGCTAACTACGCTTGAATCATTAACTGAAATGCTAGTTGCTGTGCCATTGGTAACAGCAGCAGTGAGCCAAGTGGTTGATTCTGTGTTCATGCTGTAGCCGTGGAGAAGTGTCTCAATACGGTCAGTCATTTGTTCAAGAGTACTCATAGGTCAATGCTCCTCAACGCTGACACGGCAGACTTACCAGTGGTACTAGCAAGTTCATTACATACTGCATTTAAACCTTTGTATTCATTTGGCTGGCGAGATGAACTAGCCTTATAGTTAAGGGCACCTAGTAAATCTTTGCCAGTAGTGCCAGCCCAAGCATTAGCAGCACCTGGCGCTTCTTTAAAAGCAGTACGGGCTGGATATGTTCCAGCGTTGGCAAGCCTATTTAATTCAGCAACGAGTGTAGAACCTGCATAACCTGTAGCCATAGTTACCACTTCACCTTGTCTGCCCAGTACGCTGCTGACATTTTGCCTTTGGCAATGTTTGTAGCATGACGAGCCTTGAACGATTTTTGTCTTGCTGTTGGAGTCTTATCTCCAGTAACACCCTGTTGACCAAAGCGAATAGTTTTAACCTGGTCACCAAATTTAGCCACAACTACATGTGACTTTGTTGGATGACTTGGTGTGCGCTTAGGCTTATTAAAACCTGCCACTCCTGCTCGCTTTAGTCTAGGGTCTGTCATTTACTTTCCTTTAACCTTCTTAAGATTTGGGTTAGCCTTCTTAGCAGCAGCACTCGCACCGCGAGCACCCGCTGCAAGGATTGCTCCTGCATTTTTCATTGGGATTCCTTGTTTCTTTGCAATGCTCTTTTGAGCAGCAGCAAAGCCCATTCCCTTTTTGGCTGCCATTACTTCTCTCCGAGAGTAGTAGGCGAATTAACTGGGGCACCCTTGATACCATAAGGGTTAACTGTTCCAAAGTTGTCATCTTGATTTGTCTGTGCGCTTCCGCATCCGCATTGTTTACACATGATTACTTACCCTTGTTTTTCATCATCATTGCCATGCCCTTTTTCATTTCTTTAGCCTTTGCAGCCTTTGGTTCAGCCTTCTCAGCCATTGCATAAGCCTTCTTCTTTAGTGCTGGTGAAACTTTTTTCATTGCAGCCATTTTATTTCCCCTTTTGTGTTTTAAGTTGTAACTCTCCACCGACATAAATGTTGTACTCGGCAGAAATTTGGATAGCACGCTCGGCTATAGACTGAGCATTTGTTATGCTTTGTTCATTTGCTGCTAGTGCAGCCAAGGCTCCCAAGGCAAGTTCTCCACCTGAGCCAATGGCATATAAGCCACGGTCATCTCTCATCCAGCCAAAGCCAGAATCTATTTGATAGATGGTTGCGTTGATACAAAGCAACATATCAAAACCAGCATCTTTATCTTCTTTGTTATTGGGGTTATAGTTGTAAGCAACGCAGGCTGCCTTAAACGATGGCAGTACCTTTGTCATTACAAAATCATCAGTGCTCATGGTCTTAGATACTCGCGGTGGCATCCATAGTGAATTTGCTATGTCACCTGCTAAGGCATCTCCTGCTACGGCAAATAGATACTCGCCACGCTCGGTAACCTTGTTCATGCCCTTGGCATAGAACGGTCTGTCATCATAGGAAGTCATAGAATCTGAGGCAAGTATTGCCCAGTCTTTTCCCTGAATTCCTACGATGGCAGTCATCCCTTAAATCCCCCCGTGTTGGCATCAAATGCTTTACCAACTTTGTTGGAGTCATCTACTGCTTTTTGTACCTGCTTGAGTGAAGTACCTGCTGGCTGGATACCTTGCTTGCGTGCTGAGGCATAGGCATCTAACTCTTTGTTCCATTTCTTTTGTGACATTGATTCAGGTCTACCAGCATCGCCAGTACCTAATTCCAATGTAGCAATCTTGCAGCCGAAGCATCCTTCAACAAACTCAGGGTGCTTAGTTCTTTGATGTAGGCTCATAGTTCAGTTATGTTCTCCGCATATACGCCACCGATAGAAGCATCGGTTAAGCGATTCTTAGTTGCTTCATTGATAATGTATTCATGTCCACCTAGGTAATGTTCGCTAGATGCTGCAATATCTGTTTGAGCGGGGAAACGATAACTTGAGTACTGTCCATCAATCATTAAGACAGAAACTCCACGGTGGATACCGTAACGAATAAACAGTCTGTCCCACGCAATCGGGGTTTCAAATACTGTGGGTGGTACGAACTTGTACTCTGCCATTTATTCTCCTTATTGGGTGTAGAGAGGGCGGATTGCTCCGCCCCCTCCACTATCAAATTATGACTGGATTGATGAACCAGTCTCAATGCGGTACAACGCAGCCTGACGGTATAGTGAGAATCCAAGGACTCCGTACCAACCGATAGGGCGGAAACGCATCAAGCGGTCAACGACTGGTCCGATGATAACATTTGGCTCTTGTGCAACTGCCTCAGCAAGTGCTTGCTTTCCAGCAAGAATTGTGCGGTAGTTAGCAACTACTGGAGTTACTGTTACAACGGTTGTCGCTGTCACTGCTGCTGTGTTAGCAGTATCAACAGTGATTGTGGTTGTTGAACCTGATGTAACCAAAGATGTAATCTTTGCACCAGATGCAATACCTGTACCTGAAATCTTGTCTCCTGCTTCTGCAGATGATGCGATTACAGATGATGAAGCCACACCAAATGTGTAGCCTGCTGATGTACCAGCAACAGTTACTGCTGTTGTAGCAAGTGCTGTGCCGTCTGCACCATCTACGCCACGGTACATACGAGGTGTTTCTACAAAGTAGGCACCTTCAAATGTTCCGATTGTGCCAGGCCAGAACTGACCTGTGCCTGTCTCGGCGTACTTGTGCATGTCGTTCCATCCGCCAACGCCTGTTTCAGCGCGTAGGTCGTGTGAAACTTCTGGGTGGATACCGCACCAGTAAAGTGAACCTTCACGAGGTACAGCCTTGTTTGAACGCAACTTCGCAACAGCCTTACGGATGTTGGCAGCAGTGATTGTGTCAGATGCTGTGATTGTTGCTGTTGATGTGCGTGAGCCACCATAGATAACATTTGAACCTTGACGCAATGTTTCCATTGCAATCTTGTCCAATGAGTCTGCCATGTTGAACGCGATGATGTCTGCTACTGCAGGGTCAACATCTGATAGTGAGAACAGTTGTAACTTACGAGTTACAAGTGAAGCGTTGCCGTATTCAGCAAGTGATACTGAAACGGTTGAAACATCTGACAGTGCTACTGCATCTGGGTCAGTTGTTTCTGATGATAGCGCGGATGTTGCCGCAGCCAAGTCGTTGTAGATTGAGAACACAACGCTTGAACCTGGCATCGCTTGCTGAGCAGGGCGCTTGTCGGCTACTGAACGAATCAGTGGCTGAGAACGAAGCGCGAACTCTACATAGCGGTCATACGCGGTTTTGATTAAGCCAGCGAGTGCTGACGAATCTGTGTATGCCATGGGTTCACCTCCTGGTGATTGGTAGTTTTAGTTGTAAGTCTGAACGCCAAGGATGGCACTCAAATCAGCAGCCGATGTAGCATTTAAAATCCTTGCAAGCGAATCTTCATCCACCTGTGGTGGAGTTCCTGATTGCATCACATCTTGGATTCTGCGCTGTGCATCGGTAGTAGCAGTCTTAGCCTGAGTTTCCTCTGGTGTCTGTTGCACTCCGAATACATCGCCATACTCAGCAAGCCATGCAGACACGGCTTCTTCTGTAGTATCAATATCCTGTGGGATAAATGCTGCGACTTTTGGGTTAATGCCCTTTGCTGATAGAACATCCTTGACAGTACGCTGACGAGTCTGAGTCTTTAATGTTGAGGCTTCTGTCTCAAGTTCTTTCAAACGCTTTTCTAGCGTGCGATTTACCTTGCGTAGTTGCTTAACAACATCCTGTGGCTCATTGCCAAAGTCATCATCTTCGTCATCGTATTCGTAATTGGTAGCCATCTACCTATCTCCCTTTGTTAGTTGTGTTCGCAATCCGCAAGAAGGTTCGGGGAAACCTAATTGGCTATTGCTACCAGTCTTATACGCCCCCCTGGGCTGGTCAATCAGGGTGGGGATTCTTTTATATGCTGCTTTCTGTCTTAAGTGAGCCAGAGCCTAAGCCTGAACTGCCACTAAATTTTGCTACGCTTCGCGCTGCTCGGCGTTGGCTATCAAGTATTGCTGCTTGGTCTTTGCCTAAGATTGCAGATACTGCGCTTAGGTCGTTATATGCAGCACCTTCGGTAGCAGCAATAGTTGACTGAGTATCAGATAAACCACGAGCCTGTTGGAAAGCCACATCAAGTGATTGCAAGTCCATAGTTCCTGCAGCGTTGATAAATGATTCTGCAACACCGTAGCCTTCTTTGCTCATACCAAAGTCAAACTTAGACTTGGCAGCCTTAGCACCAATTTCTGCAGCACGGGCTTGGCGTTGGATAATGTCAAGACCAATGGTTGGGTTAAGTAGGTAAGCAATTGCTGCTGACTTATCTACACCATAGTAAAGATTAAGTTCAGCAAGGACATCTGGATTCTGTTCAACATCTTGAGCAGCCAAAGCAACTACAGTTTCAAATCGCTTAGGTGATACCAAGTTAGCAATCTGCTTGCCTAGTTCGGCAGTAGTTCCAAAGATAGCCTTGTCAACACCATAGTAATCAAGTGTTTGTAACATGCTTTTCTCTTGGCTGATATATGTACCAGCATCTATTGCTTTACCAGCAGCAGCAAGGGCTGCCATGCCAGGGAATCTTTCTTTCCAAGCATCTGTTTTCTGTAACTCTAAATACATCTGGGACTTTGTGTAGTCCTGCTTAATCATGTTGTCTAACTCATCAATTAAATTCTGAGGTAAGCCTAATGATTTAAGGGTATTACTAAATTCAACACGAGCATCAAGTCTGCCTTGCTTAGCAATGTCATCGGCAGTCTTAGCAGCCGTATCAACTATAACACCATTGGCGTAGGTTGAACCAAACATGCTACCTGTAAATGGTACTCCACTTACACTAAATGGGTCAGAGGCTGAACCGCTACCAGTAAAGTTTGCACCTAATGTTGAAGTTACAGCAGTTGTAGTTACTGCAGTAGTAGTTACAGAAGTAGAAGTTACTGCTTTAGAAGTTACTGCTTTAGTAGTTACTGCTGTGCTTGTTGTTGGCTTAGTAGTTGTTACAGCCGTAGTAACCGTGCTTCCTGCGGGCTTCCATGTATTTGTTCCTGGGTCAAATACTGGCTGAGCAGCAAGAGTATTAGCACCTAGTGAGGAATCTGGCGTACCTTGTGTGGCTCCACCAATAGCACGAGCACCATAGGTAGCGCGGTTAATATCATTATCAACTGCAGCATAAAGTTTCCATTGTCCTGCTCCTACGGCACCAACCCAAGAATAATACTGAATCATTCCTGGAGTTTGTGGTGCCTCTGGGCGTACAGCAAAGTTAAACATTGGGTCAGTCTTAGCACGAGCAGCAGCATCTGCTGCCATCTGCGCTTCACGAGAAGCCTGAAGATAATCCATCTTTTCGTCTTGTGACATAGCAGCACGCTGTGCTGGAGTTAAATCAGCATAAGAAGTTTTGGTTGGGTCTGGCTTTGTTTCTACAACTTTAGGTGCAGCAGCAAGTGCGGCAGCAGCCTCTGTTTTTTTAGTAAGTTCATCTACTACTGGTGCTGAAACAATTGCTGGGCGGTCAACACCCATTGCTGCATCTTTTTGTGCATCAGTAACAATTGGAACTGCTGCTTGAGGAACTGTTTTGGTAGGAATACCAACAGACTCTGCTGCTGCAATTGCTGCTTTTGCTCCTGCTGCTTTTGTTTGTTCATCTACCACTGCTGGTGACGATACTGGCTTAGGTGTTGATACGCTGACAATAACATCTAGCGCAGCAAGTGATGGCATAAAGCCACCATCATCAAGCATCATTACATCTGTAAAGCGTGCCATTAGCCCACCAATCCAAACATCTTAGCCAGGTCAAGTGCATTTGAACTGTATGTTTCTTTAGCATTGCGAGTCTGTTGCCATAGTGGGTCAGACTTAACTTGCTTAGTAAAATCAGCAAAAGTACGAGCAGCACCAGTGGTGTTGTCAACTGCCTTCTTCATTAAGTCATCCCAAGAAACATTGCTTTCATCTACTTCAAGTAGACCAGCCATTTGTCCACGGTATGAACGAGTAGCCTCGTACAGTGTGCGACCAGAGTTAAGTGCTTCTGAAAATGCTTTGTTGTTAGGATTTTCAAGTGACTGACGGCGCATTTCAGCAATGTAATACTGTGCATCACGACCATCGCTTGAGTCAAGCAAAGAGTTGTTAATCATCTTTTCATAGGCAGGGTCAAGTTTTACACCGTATGCGTATGCAGTGTCACGAATTTTAGATAGTGAACTACCAATCTCACCGCCACCAGTAAATACAATAGGTGATTGCTGAGCAAGATAGTCTCTAAGTTGGTTATCGTTCCAACCATTCTTAACTGCTTCTTGTGCAATACCGCTGACATAGCCAGTCTTATCAAAAGCCTTGCCAGTTACAGGGTCAATGCCTTGCACCGTAATACCTAGTTGTTCTAGGTAACTAGATACAGAGGCAACCTTGTTACGAATTAACTCAACAGTTGTTGACTGCTTGCGTGGGTCATGTGTATCTAAATACCATGAGCGCAGGCTAGGTAGCGTTGTTTGCCACCAAGATGTTCCTTCAAGTTGCATTTGGAATTGCTCTGCAGTCCAGCCTTCTTTAGATGCTTTGTCAAACAAACCATCAATCTCAGACTTTTGCTTTTTATCTTCAAGTCCAGCAAATGTTGAGCGTAGGTAATCTACATACATTGTCTTAAGAGCAAGTTCTTTATCAGCCACTGCCTTGTCAGCAATTATCTTTGCTGCTGCTGCTTTTTCTGCTGCTGCTTTTGCTGCTGCTGCAGTCTTGGCATCGGCTGCTGCTTTTGCTGCTGTTGCTGATTCAACATTATCTGGGATGCCATTTTTATTTTTATCTAAAACAGATGTAGTACTGGTTGCTGCTGCAGTTGAGGTAGTTGTAGTTGTCTTACCGTCAAATTTATTAAGAGCATCTTTTGCTGCTTGAATTTCTGCAGCGGTACCTGAGTCTGTAACACGAGTTAACTTGTCAACTAACTTCTGACGAGCAGCCTTATCTTGAGTTGCTTTGGTTACACCAATTTCAGCATTGGTTGCTTCTTGTAAACTTTTAATTGTTGTGCTCAAGGCTTTGTATTGCTTAAGAGCCTTGTTGTAATCTGCTGAGCCAACCTTGGCACTGTCAAGCATCTTCTTCCACTGTGCTTGAGCAATGTAGGCTTGCTTTAACTTATCAGCATTGCTCTGAGGCGGGGTGTAGTTATATTGGGTAACCATTACTGAACCTGCGCCTTTCTAACATCGGCTGAAACCGCCTGATAGATAACATCAAGATACTTATTATCTTGCTTTATTTTGTACTCAGGTGAGTCCATAAGTGAGTTGGTAAGAGCCTGTTGACGAGCAGCAGTACTTGTATCCTGTGACTGACTCATAATTAAGTTGATTGCTTTTGAGTAATCGTTACCTGTGGCATTGCGCCCAAGTAGTTGCTGGTATACAGATTGAACTGCATAGTCTGCTTCTTGCTTGGTAAAGACTGGACCAGTGGAACCAGTGGTTGTTCCACCACCATTAGCCTTAAATGCTGCAACAAATTTTGTTAAGTCAACTACCATATTAAAGCACCACCGAATCATTTGCGAAGTAACGGTTAATAAATTGTTCAAACTCTGGGCTACCATTGGTTAGTTCATCTACAAACATTTGGTATACCGCAGCAACATCTGCATTGCTTTTAGCATTTAGCGTTCCTGAACCACCAGCAGCATCTCGTTCATTTAAGATTGCAGCAATTTGTTTGCGACCATCTAGGTAAACAAGTGCTTGCTTAACTACAGCACGGTTACCATTTTGAGCCATCCACTTTTTATCTTTGAAGGCTGTTTCAAGTAACTTTGCTCGCCGTTCGTACTTTGCTTTATCAGGTGATACATAGGCTGAATACCAGTCAAGGTTTTCAGTTTTCATTTGGTCTAACCAGAGCGCTTTTGCTCCTTTGATAACTGCCATGTCTGGGTCATTAGCATCAGTAATACCATTTTGCTTTTGGTATGCACTAATCTGTCCCATTAAATCTTGATAATCTGTCCAGCCACGCTTAACATTAGACTCAATAAGAAGTTCATTGGCTGTACGGTTTTGACGGTATGTGCTACCGCTTCCAGGAGTTGCGCCATGCTTGTACTGCCATTGGTATGCAGCCTGTGAGAATGTGTACTGATTGTCACCATCGTTAGCAAGGAAGCCTAGAAGTTCTGGGTCACCTGAACTCTGAGCCTTAGCCATTAAGTCAGAAAACTTACGAAGGTTACGCACTGTGCCAAGGCTAGGTTCTAATCCGCCTTCATTCTTTGATTGGCTAATAGTTGCCTCAAAGAAATCTGGGTACATTTCAAGGAACTTAGCCTCTGCCATTCCCATTACGCGCTCGCCAGTTTGTGGGTCACGGTAGTCAGCGTATTGCTGTTGGAACTGACGGTATGTTTGAGCATAGAAGTCAACCTCAGGAGCCACTGCAAATGGTGCTGAGATGGAAGTCAAAGCACGAAGGAAGAAGAACTTGTTAGTTCTGTCAGTAACTTCTTGTACAGTTGGTGGCGTTGAACGCTTACCTTGGTTATAGTTGTAAGTTTCATAACGAAGCATTTGATTGTATGAACGAACATACAAATCATCTTTGCTCCACACTGTACTTAAACGGCGTAACGCTGATGGTAAAAATAAGTCAGATGCTTTTTGTGGCATACCTGCTGGGAAAAATACTTTAAGAGCATCTTCCAATTCAGGGCGTTCGCGAAGTACTAGGTACGCAGGAAGAACAGCAACTGGACCTAAGCCTGGGTTACCAGGTTGACCCTGTGTAATAACATCAAGGCTTGATAGTGGGATGTTTAAATTCTTAAATGAATCTTGTACAACTCCACGCCATGACTTAGGCAATGTGTCAATAAATCCTTGCGGTACACGCACTACAAGGTTAGCCATTTGACCACCTTGTAACTTAGTTGCATCTGTGATGCGGTTGCCATCTTGGTCAATGATGGTCTGACCATGTACAACCTGTGCCACTGTACGACCAGCGGTAGCAATTAGTGATGGGTCCTCTAAAGCCATACCACCCCAACGGCGTAGCGTATTTTCATAGGCTGCGTAGAATGGAAAGAGTAGTTTAACTACACGGCTTGAAGATGCACCGCTACGGCGAACAATGGTGAACAAAGTCTTTTCAACTTCTTGGCGTGATGTTTCACGAGCATGAGTAATAGCACGGTTAACTTCGTTGGCTGTAAGTCTTTCTTCACCCTTAACCCGCGCAATAGCGTTGATGTTAAGTTGAACTTGTTTATTATACATAGCATCTGCCAATGGATGGCGAGCAAATACATCTTCTGGAAGTGAACCAAGGAAGCGCATGACACGGCGGTTAACAGTATCAATGATGCGCTCTTGGTCTTTGTATTCCTTAGAAGAAACAACAAGTAAACCATTAAGTGGCTGTAACTTTTCAGGTTGTGCTGAGAAGCGTTCTGTTAAAAACTTCTGTACTTCTCCACCTGATAGTGGCTTGCCATCTGGCTTAGCACTGCTAAGAATCATCTCTGTCTCAGCATCTGGAATATAAGCCTTTACAGCGCCACGAGTAACGCCTAACTTTTCAATTAACTTCTCATCCATTTCACCGCTTGATACCTTGTGGAAACCAAAGTACTTGCCAGGCTGAGTGTATGTTTCGTTAGCATAACGCTGTCCCTCACGAGTGTGGAACCATTTAAGAATGTCATCATCAGACTTCTTATCAAGAATCTGACGGACAACAGCATCCATAACACCTGTCTCGGGGTCACGGAAGTGCATGTTAAGAATGTTTGCCCAGCCTTCAAAATAGCGTGGGTCTGTTGGTGCAACTAAGCGTACGCTGCGAGAACCAATGCCTGTAAGAAAAGCCATCTCCTGGTTAGATACTTGGTTGTTCCAAGTTTGTTCAGCAGATGTACGACCAAAGAACCATGATGCATCTTGATTTGCTTTAGGTAGCGTGTATGTGTGACCACCAGCAGTAAATTCTTGATAACCATAACCAATGCGTTGTTTAACAGCATTTGATTCTGCTACATCAACACGAGCACCAAGGCGAGTAACTGCATCGTCAAGGGCAATAAGGTTTTCAGCCTTACTGCGTGCCATGTTAATTCCAAAATCCTCAATGCCATTGTTAATCATTGATTGAAAACCATCTTGTAGATAGTAAGGCGACACAGCATTATCTCTGATACCTGAACGAGCACTCTTGCGTGAAGCACGGCTTGCTAGACGGCGTTCCTTAGGAGTCATATTTGCTGCTTCAAAATCAACAGCAACATCTGCCATAGCCTGAGGCAAAACACCTTCTTCAATTGACTTAAGGTATTGCTTTACTTGCCGAGCGCGGCCTTCTTGGTCAATAGAACCAGGAAGAATAATATGGGTTTGACCAGTATTTTTGTTTCGCTTTTCTGTTAAAACTAAACTGCCATAGCCATTATCTGTAGCCCAACGGGTAACAGCATCATTCTTTTCTTGCCAGCCTTTTGTCTTAAGCCATGTATTAAAGTTAGATACTTTGCCAGCAAATACTTCTGTCTTAAGTTCTTCTGGCAAGTTATGCCATGAACCAACTGTATCTGCAGGTGTGTATGCAGTTTCTTGCATACGACCATTAACAGATACGGGTGGATTTGCTTGAACTAAATCGCGTTGTGTTTCTTTTGTTAAATGTAAAGGCTTGCCGTAAGAACGAATTTGTATTGTTTTACCTTCGTTGTAACCAACGCGGAATACTGGTCGGTGTGTCCAGTCTTTAAACAGTACTGTTTCAAACTCATCATTTTCAAGGGCAAGCACAAGTGTTTCGTAATCAATAGCCTTGACACGCTGCCATGTGGCACCCTTTTTAATTTCAACTTTTTTGCCAGCATTAACAGCATCAATCATATCTGACTGGAGTTTAAGTGTGGCTTCATTAAGAACATCAGCACGCTTTTCAGTAGGTAATGTTTCACCTTCTGGAGTTGGCTTGGCACCAAGGCGACCAGGCTTACCAGTCTTAGTTGGAATGTACTGCTCTACTGAGGCAATAACTCCACCACGAGCATAACTTTCAGCAAGTGAATTTATGCCAGTGGTTGCAATAGGGCGTGATGTGTCTAATTGAAATTTAGTTGGTGAACCGTGGAAGGTTACCTTTGAATCTAAATCTGCAAGTACGCCCATAAGAAGTTTAACTTCATCTTGGACTTGTAAAGGTATTCCACCCTTTTCAGGCATAGGACCTTGACGGTCAGTAAAACCTTTACGGCTATCAAGCAACTCACCTAAGCGTTGGTTAATATGTTTTACCGCTTGGTTAATAGTCATATCATCATTGCGAAGTGCATCAATGTAACGAGCAACACCATCGGCTTGAACCTTGGCATCATCTGCACGACCAAGGATTACATTTACATGGTCACCTAAGCGTGAGAAACCTGTCTTACGGTTATTAAAGAAGCGCACTGCTCCTTCTTTACCGTTGGCTAGGAACATACCTGGTAGGGCAAATCCTTTAGCAGCCATAGATAGTTGAGCCTCAGCCACATTTCGGACTGTGTATCCAAGGCGCATCAATACAGATGTCTTAAAGATGTCGTTAACTGTGTCAAGGGCAGCAAGTCCCTTTTGTCCACGCAACGCTAAATCTTGTGTGTCAATGCCTGAAAGTAATGTCTTAAGAGAACCCTCATGTGCATCAATTGCGTACTTGAGTTTACGCATGTCAGCAATAATAACTGTGTTGGCTGCTTCACGATTTAGAATCGGAGCAACAGCGTGCTGAATAGTATCGCCTACAAAGTAAGAAATGAATCCCTGGTCTTTGTGCTTTTGAATTGCACTGGCTCTGCGTGAATCAAACAGGCTGTACAGTTTATCAATCTCATCTTTTGAATACTGTGGGAATAAATGCCCAAGCGCTGATTGTTCTGCTTTAACAATAACATCCATGCGCTCAACTTCTGTAGCAGCAGTAAGGTAGTTATCTGCTAAGTCACGAGCCTTTAGACCAAAGGTTCTGCCTGATAGGTCATTGACTTCGCGCAAGAATGTGTTGAACTCTTGAAATGAGTTGCCATCGTTAACATTAAATACACCACTTGGTAAATCTTCGCGGAAGTAATTAACAACTTTAATGACTGGGTGCAGGCTAGTCTTTTGGAAAGTCTCAATACCTGGCTCACCAAATGTACGGGCTGCTTGCTTCTGTGAAGCCTTGATTGCGTTGCCTTTAGAAAGACCCGCTTCAAATCCATACTTAAGTTGAGTACCACCAGTTGCAACTTTATCAAGTGCCATTGCATAACGAGTATCTGTTTGAATTAAATCTGTTACATAACTAGATATAGCAGCATTATGAGTTTCAGATACAAGGATGTCACCTTCAAGCGCACCATTTAATAACTGGCGTTCTGCATGTGAAGGACCATCAAGAAACTTCTCAAGAACTAAACCAGTCTGTGGGTCACGCTCTGCAAGAGCAGCCATAGCCTTTGTATTCTTGCCAGTAATAGCACTAAATACTTCGCCAACTTCTTCAACAGTCTTAGCACGACCAAAGAGAAATGCCATGGCATCAGGGTTGGTAACCTTCTTCTTTGCCCAGTAACCAGCCTGTTCAGCAGCATCGCTATTTGCTAAGAATTCTAAATCTTTAGCAGCCTTGCCTTCGCCTTTAACACCTTGAGCAACAAGTTCATCAACCTTTTCAGGTGTCATTGCTAGTTTTCCAAATACAGCCTTAGCCATACGACCGTTAATCTGGTCATACATTGTTCCCTTAGAAATAATTACTGCACCTTTACCAAGGAATCCAGTAAATGTCAGTGGGTCAATAACCGTAGATGCAACAACATCTTCTAATCCAGATAAGAACTTACCTGTGTATTGGTCTTGAAATGCAGCCTTGCGGTCCTCAGGGTTAAATATATCAAAGCCTGCTGACATAAAGCGCAGGTTATTCTCTGTCCAGTCTTGGAAGAAACCACTGCGGTCTGCTGAATTCTTGCCAGGTGATAACAATGAAAGCGTTGCTTGACCTAAAGAAATCTGGTCTTTGTTCTGTTCAACACGCATCTTGTATGCATCGTAAGATTCGTCAGCATTTTTAAACTTGTTATACATAAAGGGAGTATCAAGAATTCCCTTTTCAAGAGCCTGGCGTGCAACGCCACCTAATTCGTAAGACTTTTCACCTGCAGCAAGTACGCCTTTAACGGCAGCGCGTACTGGTGTAGTACCAATCTTGCCAATGTCTTTAGCAACATTTAAAGAATCAACATACCAAGGGTCATCATTGGACATTGCAGTAGACAAATCATGGTAAAGACCTGCAACTCCAGTGAAGTCTGCAACGCCTTTAGCCATCTTGCCAAGAGTATTAAACCAACTCATCAGGTAGTCACTTGACTTCTAAGCCATCGGTAATAATTGCGTGTTGCGTTACTTGCACTTGGCATTTCAGCAATACGAGCATAGATAGGAAGAAGGGCTGCTAATTTAGCCATATCTTCATTTGACTGTGCTGCAAGTCCTGCTGTTGATGCTAAAACTTCTGGTCCAGCCCCTGGTCCCATGGCTGCGCCTTCTGATGTTGGCTCATCTGGGTTACCTTTAAGTTCAGTAAGGGGAACGCGCTTCTCTGCGCCCATATCCATAACAGGTGCTCCACCGCTACGACCCGAAGGGAGCGATACACCTGACTTATTCATCTTTGCAGATGACTGTAGTTCCATAAAATCTTGTGCACGGTCAATGCCAGCAGCATACTGAGATGCCTGTCCTGCACTACCTGCTCCACCTGTGGCGGAGACTTGGAAATTCTTTGCTGCTTCTATTGCCATTGTTTATCCTTCGCTATAAGAGCGGTAATTGGTGGGCAGTTTTAAATCGTGCCCAGGATTTTGCAATTACTTTGAACCGCGAGTACCTGATGGTTGCTTTGTTAACATCGTTACTGATGCCTTAGGCTTGCCGCCCTTAGGCACACCTGTCTTTACTGGCTGTGCGATGTTTGGCTTTGCCATACCGCCCTGATTAGCAGGCTTTGAGCCTTTGCCAGGTTGGTTCTTTGGCTTTACTGGGTTTCCAAATGCCATGGTTTTTCCTCCTCCCCTTAAATAGGTTGTCGTCTAGCGACAGTTGCTTGTAGGTTAGGTTCACCACGAGCACCTAAAGATGCCAATAGTGATTGAATATCTGGTCTACCGCCTGGTGCTATCTGACCCGCAGCAACTCCTTGCATACGACCTGTAGGCGCTAAGCCTGGAGGTAGTGACTCTTGCCCCGCACCCGCTGGAACCGCACCTGGTTGCCCCATTTGAGGACTTACTTCTGCAGGGGTAGCAGCAGGTGGGGGATTCTTAGGTGCCCATGCCTTTTGGATAGCATCTTCAATAGATGTTCCCTTTTGGCGTTCGCTGATTACTGTAGAAAGTTTCATCAAAATGTCTGATGGGTCTTGTCCTTGTGAGGCAAGTGCTGGAATTGCTTGTGCATAAGAGGCAATAGCCTGTTTCATGGCATCGCGTAGTTCTTCTGTTTCAACTTTTTCTTCTTCTTGAGTTGCGTTGAAGTTAAATGGCATTTGACGGCGTAGGAAATCGCGTGAGATTAACTTATCTCCACGAGCCTGCAGTCCGAATACCAGTGCGCGGTTTGGGTCTAGCCCTGCCATGAGTCCGTATTGCACATCTACGGTGTAGTCGCCATCAATATCACGACTTGGCTTGTACTTAATGTTGTACGGGGTACCGTTGAAGATACCTTCTAGTGTCTTTTCTTTGTTACCAAAAATCTTTTCATCTGTCTTAAGTGCTAAAGCCATTAACTCTGTAAATGTGCGAGCAAACATTGAGTGCGCTGTCTTAATTTGTGTATCAAAACCACCCATAAGTGCTTGAACACCACGACCTGTAATGATTGAAGCATCTGAATTACCAGTACGAGATTCTGGATAGCGTGAACCTAGGCGTAATTCGCTTTCAAGAACATGCTGCTGTTGGAAAGTGTTAGCAGGTAGTTCAAGCGGGACTCTGCGAATTTCGTTAGGCTTGCTGGAACGCATAATTGCATCTGGTCCAAGGGCTAACTCCTGTACATCCTGAGGCATCGCGATAGGTGCCTGTACTGATTTGGTTGCTGCCTCCAAAGAAAGCAGTGCGTAACGAGCCTTAGCAACTTGAATTGCTAATACATCATCAAATTGTCCTCGTGCCATGTCATCAATAGATGGTCGGCGTACAATACGAACCATACATTCACCCATTGGGTTAACAGCACGGTCAAGAACTAAGTTGCTGCGTTGAGGTAAGAATAAAACATCCTGGTCTTTATCGTGAAAACGCACAATTTCAGACATAGTTGATTGCGTATTCTTGTCATAAATCAAATGTGCAATCTCTGGATACTGAGACATCAGTTCCTGAGTTGGCTTATTGATACGCTGGAAGAACATTGTGCAACGACCAAAGCGGTCAATGACTGGGTATGAACCTAGTGAATCAAAGAAACGGATGCGTGGCATCTGGGCATCGTAATCAATCTCAACCTGAGCAGGTACGAAACCGTAGGTAACATAACGGTCTGCAGCCACAAACATCTGTGATTGCAAATCAGAAAAGTCAACTATGCCGTTAACAATTTCTTCACGCTTGTCAGCCTTTCTGCGTACTGCCTCAGATACCATAGAGGTAGAGTTACAGTTAAACGCAGGCAAAGGCGCAATAGTTTCTGATAAATCGCGGGCAGCAATATCCACCATATTCGCAACGATAGGATTTTCAAAAGGACCATCGGGGAATAAATCTGGGTAGACATCACGCATCTTGCCTTGACGAACCAAAAGAACTTGATTCATTCTCTGGTCACGGTCATCGTACATACGGCGATAACGGTCGTATGTATCTTTGATTTCGTCAATAGATAGCGCCATGTTCACCTCCTACCTTTGTTATATTGTTATTAAGTCGGATAAAGAAATTACGGATTGTTGAGATTTGTCATAGCGCGTATGGAACATAGATTGGCGATTATGATTGCGAGCATAAACATTTGCGCTATTGATACGGTCACGCACTGCTAGTTCTGTAAACCAGAAAGCCATAACGCAGTCAGTCTTTTGTGACTTAGGAGCATCTGGATACCAAGTAACTAATTGCTCAATAAGAGCCTTAAGTCCTTCGGAAGCATGAGTAGAAGGGAACTCAATTAAGTTACTACCTTCTTCATAGCCATGGAATAAAGTGGTTAAAGATGCAACACCAAAGTCCGTGTCCCATTTATTTTGTCCTGTATGGTGTTCACGCAGTGTTGCACCTCTAGCCGATAGGTATTCCCGTACCTCACGGTCCTGAGTTAACATTGCTTGAAATGCATTTTTCTCTACACGCCACTCAGAAATTTTGTACTTGTCAGTCCAGTCTTTTATTAAAGTTCTAATGTCATCTGGTTTCATACCAGGTACATTCGACACATCTAACAGGTAGCGCTTCTGTGTATTGATGTCTAAAGCAATACAGACAGCAGCGGTGTAACCAGACATAGCAGGGTCCAGTCCAGCCACAATGACCAGACCATCCATGCCTTCATGTCGGTTGCCCGCCTTACCCTTTGGAATCAAACCAATGTTACGAGCGCCATTGATGACACCTTTAATTGCTGCAGCAGGGAAAGCAGAATCTTCGTGCACCTGTTGCTGCTGGTAAACCATTGCCCACAAGTTCGGTGACATACGACCACGCTTTTTGTGAAGCGCCTCGCCATCCCATTTGGTATAGAGTCCCTCGGAATCGGGGATGCCCTTACCTGAGACGGGAGGCATATTAGTCTTGGGCCAGAGTGTTACCCAGTCTTTGTACTCATCTTTAAATTCTAAGACGGCAGGTTGTGCAAAATATGTCCAGGGTGAGGTTTCATCTGGATAGCGCATAGGGTCGCGCAATTCTGAATACAAGTCCCTTGGGCGTAGGCGAGTGCCAACGACAAGTAACTTACCCCCGTCATTGTCAATACGCGACATAACTTCGGATTGAATCCAGTCAATCTGCTTCTCGTATTCATGGGCGTTGGTATGGTCAACACAATCATCCATGATAATTAGGTCAGCACGAGCACCGTAGATATGTCCACGGATACCAATGGCTTGTACCGTTGGGTCCTTTTCACCAGAGTTACGAGCCTCTGACGATAGGTAAATAAGGTCCTGCTTCCACGAATCAGAATTCTTTTCAAATCCGCCTGGAGGTCCAAAGGCAAGATGTAAGTCCTGATAACGAGGATGGGTGAGTCTGTTCTTAATGGAGAGCAGGAACTTTTGCGCCATAGCCTGAGTCTTGGATACCACCAAGATACGGATGTTAGGGTTACGGCAAATCTGGTAGAGCGCGTAGTTGACCGTGATGGTCGTAGACTTAGCGTGCTCAGGTGGGGTATTGACAATAATTAAATCTTTATCCCCAGGCTCATAGATGATGCTAGGGTGGACATCGGAGGGGGGTGTACCCTCCAGCAAATCTATCCAGTGTCTTTGATGGGTAAAGACTTCTACCCCAAGGTACCTAGATGAGAACTCAGGAAACGGAGGTACCTCAACGGTTCCAGATTGTAGTTCGCCACGGGCGGTCATAGACCGCACCTTGTCTATCTGGGTTCGGAAGGTCTCATCGGTCTTACGGTAGTATTCGTAAGTCTTGACGGACCGACCGACCGCATCCATAGCCTTCTGGACAGAGTAGCCCTCCATAAGGAATTCAATGATTTGCTTCTTTATAGCATCCGCATTTTTAGTTTGCGAGTTAACTCTTTTTGTTTCCATAGGCATAGTAGCGATTCCGCTTTATGTTAGAATCGCAGTTTATCCTTTCCTAACCGTAGGCTGTAGCCCTAGCGGAAGCCGTAGGTTAGGGCGTAATGTAGGGGCAGCCTCTGGGCTGCCTTATGCTTAAGTAGTAGGGCGTAAACTTTAAAGCCCTACACTATGTATTAGGTGTCCAGAGGACACTAATTGGACACTTTATTTCAATATATTTTTTGTTAGGTATGCCACTGGTATAAAAGCCCTGGTCAGAGCCACCCTCCCCTATCAAACTTATGTGACTACCTACATATATACATATACGCACGCATATTTAAAAACCCTGGGTTCGTTCACTTGCGTTCTCTCCCCTAAATACAATGCTCTTTGCTTTGCTCCCCTGCTTTGCTTGCCTGCTTGCTTGCTTTGCTTTGCGGGTTATCACTTAACGCGGCGACTACTAAGAAAGCGCCCCTTAATCGCGGGGGGGGAATCGGGGAAGCATGAGCGCGCTTGCTTGCCTGTCTCACTATGCGAGACGGCTAAGCGTGTGAGCGTGGCGATGTGATGTTCCTCACAATGTCCGAATTGCCCCTTAAGTCCTATTGACAGCCTGCCCGCCCCGCTTGTACCTTGAGGGCATTAAGTCACAAGGGCTTAAGACACGACAGGAGAAGAAGAAATGACCGCAACAACATCACTTAAGACACAAGGCAAGGCAAGCAAGGCGGAGGCACTTTCTACGCTCACCAAGGCGCTTGAGCAGGCTCACGAGGTTATTAAGACAGAAACAGGCGCACCCCGCGCAACTTTGCTAGTGACCCGCAACCTCAAGGGCGCCAAGGGACATTTCACCCCTTACACCCCTTGGCAAGCAGGCGAGGAATCTTTTAACGAGATTGCTTTTAACCTTGAACATTTCACGACACCAGAAGAATTGCTCTCAACCCTCCTTCATGAGGTGGCTCACTCAATCAACCACATGAATGGAATCGAAGATTGCTCAAGCAACCAATATCACAATGCTAAGTTCAAGGCTCAAGCGGAGGCGCTAGGGCTAGAAACTCACGAGATTAAGGGCAAGGGACACGCCTCAACCACGCTTACCGACTTTGGCGCCAAGCGATGGAAGAAAGCCCTCACCATCCTTTCAAATGCTTTTGACATCACCGCCCTTGGTGGCGAGCAGGCTAAGAAGAAAGGCAGAAACACCAACCTAATCAAGGCGATGTGCGAATGTGAGAATGTAATCCGACTTTCTCGCGGTGTCCTTGAATCTGGAGTGACATGTAACCAATGCGAGGAAATCTTCAAGGAGGCATGACTTAAGACAGAAAGCCCCCGCCCGATAAGTCGGCGCGAGTTCACGACTCACGGGGGCACGATGTGAGCAGAATCACACCGCTAAATCCTTGACAGGGAAAGCGCGAGGCGGTTCACTTACACCAAGACCAAATGGGAATGGTTCCCGTTAGGTATTAAGACAGGAGAAAAAAGAATGGCAACACGAAGCACAATCGGAATCAAAGAAGGCGACACAGTACGCGCAATTTATTGCCATTGGGATGGATACCCAAGCGGTGTGGGGCTGGGCTTGATTGACAACTACAACAGCAAGGCACAGGCAGAGGAACTCATCGCGCTAGGCGGTTTCTCCTCACTTATGGAAACGCTAGAAGAAACCAAGGCGGGAGCCTACGGCAGCACAGGCGAGAGCGCCCGCACTTTTACAGGTGTTCAAGATTGGCTGGACAATTTCAACGCAGGCGAGGAGTACGCCTACCTTTACGAAGAGGGCAAGGGCTGGGTTTATTTCTCAGATTTTGACGAACACCTACCAATTACGCTAAAGCGTGAGAAAGATGTGGCTTAAGACATGAAAATTACATTCTATTTATACAGCGCAAGCGGTCTGGAATCTAAGAACACACTCAGCGCAGAAAAGTTCGCAGAGTTTCGCAAGTTAGCCGAGAGCCTTAAGCAATCGGTAAGAATTGTGAGTGTGTCTTAATACAGATGTGAGCAAACTCACAGCCTCAATCCTTGAGAAGGCGCGGTGTTCATGGCACCATTGAGGCACAAGGTAAGGCACACCGCCCACCTTAGACAGGAGAACAGAACATGGCACACAAGTACAGCATAGAGATACTACACGAACCAAGTTTCGAGAGTATCAACTACGAGTTTTATTCTGCCGATGAAATGTCAGCAGATGAAATCTTTCAAGAGTTCACCGCCCAACTTTCAATCATCCCAAGCAGCGAGGAAGTTGATGCCGAGATGTGCGAAAGTTGCTCAGAATGGACAGAGAACTATCAACAGCGCGAGGATAACGGACTCACCCTCTGCCCTAAATGCTACACGCTGGAAGGGTAGTGACTTAAGACATGAAACTATCTAAGCGAGCACGCCAAGCACGAGCCTTGCTCATACTGGCAGGGCTACTAATTACAGGCTACGGCGTACAGTTTTACGCCACGCACCACCGAGTTTATGGCAACTGCCACATCACAGTAGATGGCAAAGTCTGCGACCTAATTAGATGGGAGAAGAATAAATGATTACAGCCAAAGCCGACACCATTGACGGCAACCTTGAGGATTTATTAGAGATTGCCAACGCTTTAGCCAAGCAAGGCTCAGATTTAGACATTGAAGTTCACCGCATCTGGGTTGATTTAAGCGAAGGCATTGCTGACTTAAGACAGGAAACACCGAACGCCTGTAATTGTGACGAGTGCGAGTGTGATAACCAAGATGATTACACCGAGGAGAACGGCACATGCGAGGATTGCTTTAGAGATTGCCAGATTACGGAGGGAGGCGAATGATGTGCGGAGATTGCTTGCGACCATTGAGTGAGTGCCACCATGGAGATTCAATTTCATGGAGTGAGTTAGCCGAACTAACCCACGCCACACAAGTCGAGCGCTTTGGCTGGTGTTCATGCGAGGACATGGAACCGCACGAGTATCCATACCCTGACTGTATTAAGACACAACTGTGACCAAAATCACATGGCAAATGCTTGACACCAATAAACCAAACCGATTAACTACGACTACCAACTACGACAGGAGAAACAAATGAGCAAGACATACGAAGTAACCTTTAAACTCACTTACATTATTGAAACAAGTGACATTGACGAAGTGCTATTGAACTACCAGTACCTTGATTTCATGGATTGTAAGTCAATAGTAGGCGAGGCTGAGTTTGAATCAAGCATAGTTGAATACCAAGAATCAGATGAGGAGTTAGTCGCATGACCACATGGACAGTAGTAACAGAGGTTGACAGTGAGGTAGACCCAGCCACCTTTAGTTATGTGAACGGGACACGGCTTATCTCATCAGTTCTTAAGACAGAAACAACAGCCACCGTACAGATTGAGATTAACAAACAAGAATTATGGGATGCCGTCTTTGGCTCAGCCTTTGATTCTTTTGGTAACCACTGGTACGAGGTTGACTACCTTGAGGACACAGACTGGGACAAGATGGGCAAGGTGCGCCTCGTTGCGATAGATGAGATGACATTACTTAAGACAGAAAAGATTGTCGGTATTGAGGAGTTACTCAAAGCCTTGCCGATTGCCAACGAGCAGGTGTACATGGACTTGTACGACTTTGATGATTACGATGCCATCTGCGGTGATGCCGTACTACAGGTAGCCGTACTTGGCGAAGTAATTTACGGTTAGTTATTAAGACATGAACTCAACCGAACGCAAACAGATTCACACCATGATAAAGAGAGCAAGGTCACAAAGAAACGCCACTACCAATAACGAGGACTTTGATTACTGGCAGGGCATACTAGAACAGTGCGAAAAAAAACTACAGACAGGAGATAAGTAATGCCAGAGTACCTAGTAGCACTATCGTCAGAACGATTGCTACGCATAACAGCAGCAGATGAAACAGAAGCACAAGAGAAGGCAGAAACAAAAGCAAACAGAGATGGCAACTCATGGTCAGCGGTAAGCGCATGGCTAACAAAGACAGGAGAAAA
>Ga0209596_1000396_pt1 | contig 40607 bp, 43 predicted proteins | sample M_130807_MF_Meta_FD_187314 | JGI IMG/M metagenome (GOLD analysis project Ga0209596, IMG submission 187314) | Freshwater microbial communities from Lake Montjoie, Canada to study carbon cycling - M_130807_MF_MetaG (SPAdes) (version 2) | ecosystem: Environmental > Aquatic > Freshwater > Lake...
AGGGTAGTCAGCAAAATAATCGAGCCCAGCCCAAATAAGGCAATCAGCGACATCGCAGCTCTAATATCGGCCGGCTGCTCACCCCATATTGGCCTTAGTATTATAGGTATTATAGGTGCCGAAAATAGCACAATTGGCTCTAATTGAAAGCTCTTACTGGGGGCTTTTTCTGATTTGGGAGCTTTTGTAATGTAGGCAAAAATAACTGATATGATAATAAAAAATAGTGTAATTTCTGCCAGCCAACCAATGAAGTTAAGGTAGGGTACGCCAAAAAATATACCTCCTTTGGTCCAGATATAGACCTTATTAACAGTCGAGTTTACGGGATCGGCAGCAAGGTCGGTAAGAGTAGCTATTAAGCCCCCTAGCAAAGCAAACCAAACTATCTTTGGGCCTTTGATTATTTTAAAATCACCAAGTAAGATACGGACGACCCAGTAGGTGGAGTAGGTAATGGCAAAGTAGGTTAGCATCAGTAGCGGCGGAACCCCACCAACGAGCGGACCATTATTTAGCAAATTGTAGTAGTAGTCACCAAATATCTTTCCGGTACTGACGCCAAGGTATTCAGTGGTGTAGCTAACTATAAATATTACAATAAAAAACAATATAATATTTTTGCGACCCAAGTACTTACTGCCGTGCATAAAAATAAATACAGCTGGCAAAAAATATATTAAAAGTGGTAGCAAGCCACCACCAAATGATATTAGGCTGGTGAGCACGATAAGCGCCAAAATAAACCAGCGAAAAGTGCTGCTCTTATCTATTTTTGTGTTGGAGTCTTTTATAGCTTTCATGCTTTAAATATTACACTTATCTTTGGCTATCTACAACAAAATTAGCCATTAGTAGTTGCAGTTTGTTATACTATCTTACAAGCATATGCGTATTACTATCAACTCACTTTACTGGTACTTCGGAATTCCGATTGTACTTTTTGTGGGCATCAGGGGTCTAAAGCAGTACAAGGCTACCGGCAACTTGCTCGATAGATGCATCGGCTGGATGGGCATATTTTTTACATTTAGTTTGCTGGCCTATGGTCTGGGTCCAATCGTCTCGGACGATTCGACCATACTAACATACTCGACTATTGCTGGTAGCTTATTCCAGTTCATGGCACTATTTTTCTTATGGCTAGCAGTCGCCAGGCTGTACTCACCCAAAAGTAAGCTTGGGGCAAAGCTAATAGTAGCTTTCGATATTATTTTAGTCATGATCGCTAGCTACCTATCGATAACCCAAAACATTGCTACCCCAACAACAATCTCGCAGCTACCAAGCGGCTTCTGGGCTATTAATTATGTTTCCAGGCCGGCCCTAGATATAGCAACATCACTGCAATACGCCTGCTTGCTCTTAATAGGTGCAATGTTCATCTATCAAGCTTTCACGGTAGTCAACACCAAAAACAAACGCCGAACCATGCTGCTGGGCTCGGCACTATTTATGGTCGGCGTTTTGTCTTGTCTGCGTCCATTAGTTATTGCGGCCTCCGATTCGGCTTTTCAATACCTAACCATCGCCATAGCTGCACTAGTTGTAGCTCTAATAGTTGGTAGCACCTTTTACGGTAGCAAACCAAATCGCTAAAGAGCACCCTCAACTTCACTTTTGACCACAGCGGATTTGTCGGTAGTGTTGGTCCGACCCGTCGGTACTGTCAAATAAAACACCGAACCCGAACCAACCTCACTACTAAATTTTAGCTGCGAGCCAATCCTGGCAGCTAGCTTAGAGGCGATATGCAAACCAAGACCCGTACCTTCGGACTCCCTCGTAAGTGGGTCTTCGGAGCGCCAAAACTTTTCAAAGACTTTTTTCTGCTCAGACTTAGATATTCCTATTCCGGTGTCGTTGACAGATATCTGGACCTGACCATCGTTGCTGACATCGGTCACGATAGTAACACCACCCTCGCGGGTGTATTTGATGGCGTTCGATATTAGGTTTTGGATTATTTCTTTAAGGTACAGCTTCGAGGTTGCCACTTTCGGCAAGTTGGGCTGCGTCTCGAATTTGATATACAATTTTTTGCGCTCAGCTTGGTTGGTAAAGGTAGTTTTGAGCTCATCTAGTACCAGGCCGACATCAAAAAGCTCAACCTCAAATTTGTCGGTTTCCTTTTCGGCCTTAGATAGTGTTGAGAGGTCATTGACCATTTCTGCTAATGATATAACTTGGTCATGAGCTTTTTTAATCGATCCGACAGTTTGGTTGCTCTCGCCGAGCTGTTTTTTGGTGGCCATCTCGGCCATCGATATGTTGGCCTCTGCTATCGCAACCGGCGTTCGCAGCTCGTGGCTTACAACTGCAATAAAATCACTCTGTTCGTCTTCTACTGATTTTTGCTTGGTGATATCTCTGAGCAAAAAGGTGTAGCCGTTTTCATGAGTTATCGGGTTGTCGAGCTTGGTACGGTTAATACTAATCTCGAGGCTTATAGACTCATTTCCAACTTTGGTGTAATAATCCGACACCTTGGACGAGTAGGCAATTGAGCCCGCGACAGCCATAATATCGACCGGCTTGTTGTTGGCGTCATATAGCTTCAGGTAATCGCCAATGCTGTGGTCCTCGATACTATCGTTGGTATCAAATAGCTCCAGCGCAGCAGAGTTATAGACATTTATTTTGCCGCTATCATTGATCGCAATCACAGCCTCGGACATACTATTTATTAGTGCCACCAGACGCAAATGCTCGTATTCGGCCTTGGCCATCTTGCCAGAAAGACTCTCACGGTACTGTTTGGTACCAAGAATTATTTTACTAAGAACCAGCACAGTGCCTATCATTACGGTTAGCCAGGGCAGGGTACTAATGAGCTTATCGATATTCAGCGGCGCCTGCTGGTAGGCCACACCTACCACGACGACTATCGACATAAACACAATATTGACTACCAGACCAACCTTTTGGTAGTAGTAGTCGTTGAGGTAGCCGAGCAATATCCACAGCACTAGGTAATACGAAAGCGTCGGTACGATAGCAATAACAACAAAAGCCAGCGCAAGGTGGTAAGCCCCAAGGTATAGGACATGCCGCTTGGTAAATTCAAGGGCGGGTATATAGTGCGTAAATGAAAATAGCACCAGCACAGCCACGGTTGGCCAGATGAGGTAAGGATTTGTGGTGTAGAGCGTCTTGGTAAAGTAGCCGAGCACAATTAGTAGCGCCGTAGCGACCACCAGCGGAGTGGTGGAGTTGGCATCTATTAGTGAATCTTCAAATTGGCTAAGCTTAAGCTTGTCTTTGTCCATATCTATTTATTATAACTGAAAATGCTTTTGTTTAATATCGTATAGAGCGTTAGCAAATAGACGCTGAGCTAGCCAGGCTTAATAAATAAATTTTAGTCCAATTAAAAAAAAGGACGTGTTTACGTCCTTTTTTAATGGCAGGGGTGGCAGGAATTGAACCCGCGGCCTTCGGTTTTGGAGACCGACGCTCTAGCCAACTGAGCTACACCCCTTCGTCTAAATACGATTTTAGCTTCCGTAATTTGCTTGGCGCAAATTACATACAGCTGGTATCGTATTTTTCCTCTGGATTTGTCAAACAGCCTTGGGAAAAAAGCCGGCTTGGTTTAACAAATCCTAAAAACACTTCAACAGCACCGATCGCAATAACGGCGTCTAAATACGATTTTAGCTTGCACAATTTGTTTAAGTACAAATTGCTTCAGCTGGTATCGCATTTTCCTCTGGATTTGTTAAACAGCCTACGGGGACCAAAAAAGTCGGCTTGGTTTAACAAATCCTACAAAACAGAACTGATCGCAATAACAGCGTCAAAATTCGATTTTAGCTTCCGTAATTTATTTAAGTACAAATCAGACAGGCCCAAATTGCTTTTTTAAAGCTGCATCACAGTATCCTGCAACCCCACAATTATACCACATCTTATAATCACCCCAATTGGCTCCAAAACTAGTATAATTGCTGTATAATCAATCGGTGTCACAAATTATGATAAAAAAGCGTTATTATGACCGAACATAACCAGTCGCAACATTTGCTCGAGCTAGTAGCTCGGGCGCAGGCTGGCGATGAAGCAGCTTTCGAACAACTCTATAACAAATGCTATGAGCCAATACTGCGCTTTATTGCTTTTCGTGTGCCGACGCCAGATGATGCCGAAGATCTCTCCCAACAAGTATTTATACGTTTTTATAAAAATCTTACTAATTGGAAGGATCAAGGCTATTCGCCGATGGCCTACATATTTACTATTGCCAGGAGCGTCATTGCCGACTACTGGAGGGCCAACAAAAACCGTCCTGTCAGCAACTCGGAAGACATCATACCTCTCTTGGTAGATAGCAGCAGGGGTCCGCAGGACATCGCGCAGGGCAACGAAGCTCTAAGCGATATACTTAGTGCTATCGCCGAGCTGCCCGACAATTACCAAGAGGTAGTGGGCCTGAGGCTTATCGAGGGTTTATCGAATCCCGAGATAGCCAAAATCATCAACAAATCAGAGGTGGCAACCAGAAAGCTCTATTCTAGAGGCATACAGAAGTTGCAACTCATCCTAAAAACTGGGAATAACAATGAATAATTACCAAAAAATACTTCAATATCATCTTGATAATAATCTTAAGCAGATTTCACCAAAATATGCCAAATCTTTGAATTCTGCTCAAAAACAAGAACTAACCCAGTTTTTAATACTAAATAGCAGGCTTTCGCAGCTCAAAGTAAGGGATAGTTCTGGTCAGCAGTCCTTGCGTCAGACTCTTCGTTCGCTCAATAACCCTTCGGTCACCAAAGCGAGTTTTATAAACCGTGCATTCAAGATCCATCGCCTACGAATAGCTACCACCTATGTGGCAGTTGCGGCGATTATTCTGACAGCCGGAGGTTTTGGCGCTTTAACTTTGAATAAGCCCAAATCCGATAGCCTCAAAACCTCTAGCGTCTCCGCTAACGGCTCTATCGAAAATATCCATAATCTCAACCTAGCAGATGCCGAAAACGACGCCAGCCAGCTAATAGTCGACGATAGCGCCGATAAAGCAGCAGCCGCCGACCTTCAGAGTGTTTCTAAGCTTGATGAGGTAACCAATGGGGAATTCTAAGATGAAACTCACCAGCCGCTTTGTGCTAGCACTAGCAATCATCACCCTACAGCTTACAAATGTTGGTGCGGTCACCGCCCAGGGAGCCAGAACCGAACCCAAGCTGCCGTTTTGCCAAAACATCGACTCGGTCACTGCTGGTATCACCGCGGGCATCGAAGGCAAAAAAATGCCCCAATACAATAAAATCAGTGGTTTTAATCCCGAGCTCGACAGTAAAAGAGCCGAAGCCGACACGATGCGCAGTCAACACTTCGAAAAAATAGTCAAAAAATACAATACTCCAGGCCAGGCTCGAGCCATTGCCGAATACAAGCAAACCGTGCAGGATGCTGTCGCCAAGCGCCGTTCGGCCGTCGATACCGCTCGACAAGAATTCAAAGACGCAGCTAATGCCTTGCAGGCCACACACCACCAAGCAGTTGCTCAAGCCGAACAAAACTTACTCTCTAGCATTGAGATAATCATTGCAAAGGCAAAAACTGACTGCAGCGATGATATCAAGCCAGAAATAGCCAGAGATGGCTTTAAAGCTGCTCTCGTCCAAGCTCGTGCTGAGTTTCGAGCGTCCGTAGGTCCCCAGCCAAACCAACAGCAGGCACTCAATTTGTTGATAGCTACTCGCAAACAAGCTATCGATCTAGCTATCGCAGAGTTTAGACAAATAGCTTACGATGCCAAAGAAAGGCTTTTGCTCACCCTATCTCTGTAATATACAGCAAAAAGTTTGCTAGAATATAGCTATGGGATTTATCAATAAAATAATTCAATTCGTGCTGTTTGTGGCTACTTTGCTGCTTATTAATATTTTTACTTTTGTTGGAATTTTTTCATCAAACCAAAACCTAACCAAAATACTCGAAACATCCGGATTTTACTCGGTAGCATCAAAGTCGATGTCCAGTGAGCTCATTGGGCAAATCACAACCTCCAATCAGGCCCTCTCTGTTGCTATCAAAAACAGCTTAGGCCTTGCAATAAACTCCGATACTGCCAAGACTGTCATTACGCCTGGTCAGATAGTTTTTGTGGAGTGGCTCAATAACAGCCAGCCTACAATTAATCTTGACCTAGATTTGATGCCTATTAAAAATAAATTAATTTCGTCCTCGGTCGATCCCAAAGTGAGTTTTGAGATTACAAAACTTCTACCCGACAATCTGCTGATATTAAATTCTAAAAAAGATACTAACAATCTCTTGCCCCAGCTAGAGCGTATCAAGCTCGCCTACACTACAGCCAAAAATGCTATGCCAGTGCTATGGCTAGTAGTGGCCAGTTGCTTGCTCTTGCTCTTTATACTAAATATCAAAAAAGGTAGCAAAAAATTTACCAAGGCCTGTTACCCACTACTATTTGCTGGGACATTGGGATTGATCATTGCTACCTCAGCGGTAGTTGTGGCCAGTAGCATTGCCCTGGATCCCAATACCAAGCTCGAGCCAAACAATTTTCAATTACTAACCAAGATTATTATGGTGGCGGTTCAGCAAACGACCTTAGCCTTTAGCCTACTTGCTGTAGCTAGCCTGGCCGTTATAGTGATATCGAAGTTTATATACAGGGGCAGAGATAAAGCTTTGAAACACAAAGGCAAGCACTAGCTACTAAACTTCATAACGGCTCTTCCAGCGCGGACTTTTGAGCTCGTACTTGATCATTGAAGATATTATTTCCAGCAATATAAGCAAACTACCCAGCGGGTATAGTAATGCCCCTGTGATACTCTGTTTTGATTTGAACATTACGATAAGCCTATTAAACAGCATTAACACAAAGCCAACTGTTAATAAAATTGTCCCTTCGTACTGCCCAATGGCTAGTAGGTATGTAAGTATTACTATTGGTAAGGTTGTCACAAATATACCAACTGTAATAAGGGCTATACTGAGGGGCATATTAAACCTTAGGCTAGGGTAGAGCCGCTGCTCGTTATAATTTCTGAGCTCACCGAAATCTGATCTATTTTGGCTAATAGCTAAATCGCTTGCACAGTAGAAAGCGGTATTGAGCCCGGCACGTTTTGCTCTATTGGCAATATCTAGGTCCTCCAGGGGGCTATTTTTGACCGACTCAAATCCACCAACGCTATTGATAGGAGATCTTTTAAATGCCAGCAGGCTGCTGTAGGCTGTCGCTAGTTCCGGGTGTTTCTGAGTCAAGTAGGCCGATGGATACATACCAAATAGCAAATACTGCTCCTGGCTCATAATCAGCTGTTGCCAAAAAGATTTGTTTTGGTCGGCTGGTAAAAGCGATACTAGCTCAGTGGCGCTAGCATCAAAAATACTAGCTATAACAGATAGCGTATTAGGAAGAAGAATAATATCAGCACCAAGTAGCACAGCTATGCTGGACTTCGACTTTTTAAAAAGCACATTGCTCGCCCAAGCCTGCATTGCCCAGCCTGCAGGGGGTTTTGGTACGTCGACGATATGAAGTCGTTTGTCTTGGTAGCCTTCAGCTATTTTTTGAGCCTGTGGGTTGTTGTCGAGGTTAGCATAATAAATGTCAAAGTGCGGGTAGTTTTGACCAATTAGGGCCAAAATTGTGGAGGCGATATTGTCCTTATCACCAATCGAGTGCACTAGTATATCGATGTGTGGAAGCTCGCCTAATCTTTTCGATTTCGGCCTGGCTAGCACATGATAGTTGTAGGTTATCAAAGCGAGCTGAACTATGCCAAAACCCAATATAAATCCGGCAAACCAGACCGTTCTAATCCCAGCTAATCCAAATGGGTCGAATACAAACAGTAGCAACTGGCTCAGCCAGAACCCCACAATCAGATTAAGCCAAATAAAATTCTTCCAGGCTCGGCGGTATTGAGTACTATTGGCATCTGAGCGAAACTTCCTAAAAAATAGCACATTAAGAGGGTATACAAGCAGTATTAGGCTTGCCAGCAGACCCCAGGGAAAATAAAAGATCGTAGCAATTAAGCAGCATAGACTGTAGAGAACCAGGCTGTAGGTGTTGGTAAATTTGCTTCCGAGCTTGGTGGCAATCGAGGCAATGCCAGCCGAGCGGTCGGGCTTGATGTCCGGAATCGACCCCAGCGCCTGAGAGGCAGCACCCCAGCAAAAGAAGGCAATAATCGCCGGCCATGGCAGAGAACCGGCACCAGCATACACCAAGCCAAAGACCAGCGGCAGTACAAAGTGCAAACTAGAATTAATCGAATCCAAAATAGGCACCTCTTTGAAGCGTAATGGGCTCATAGAGTAGCTAAACGCAAAAAATACAATCAGTCCAATTACGATGTTGCTAAGCACACTTCCAGTGGCAAGCAAAAAAACCAACAAGGGCAGATTTAAGCCGATTATCAAATAAAACATCATTTTGTGCTTGGCCTTATCAACCAATCCACCCTCGATAGAGTTCTTGCGAGGGTTTTTGATGTCCGAATCGTAGTCGTAGATGTCGTTGACACCATACATCAGATAATTATAAAAAAAACAAAAATAAATCGTACCAATAATACAGCTTAGGGTAATAGCTCCGTGGCCAATCGTGTAGCCCACAAAAAAAGGTATGGCGGTATTTGGCCAACTAAATGGTCGCGAGGTTAGCAGGACTTCTTTAAGGCTTGGTTGAGTGTTTTTTGTGGCTTTTGTCTTCATTGCAAAGTTTGTTAAATAACCCCGGTAGCACAAGAACCGCTACTACTAAGTAACCCAAATCCTCAATGGGAAAGGTTAGTATTCTGATATTCAGAATCGAGTTAGTATTATACACCACTATCGGTAGAGCTGTAAGATAAGTATTAAAGACTAGCATACTTGCCAGTACGGCTAGGCCAGTCCAAAGCGTCGCTTTTGAAAACTTGAATTTAACTATATATATAAAATTGATGCCAAGCCCCAAAATTATAGCAACAAAAATTAGCAGGCTATATCTTAGCATTGGCTAACCTTCGAGCTATAAGCTGGTTGATGTTCAAGACAAAATAGCAGAGCAAAAACAAAAATAAAAACTCCTCGATTGGCAAACTCTCGCTACCTATGTATAATCCCACTACGTAGGCAGAGTTGGTACTGAAAATCTGCCAATTGATCCCGATTATATCTACCAGGATTAGTAGACTCATAACAATACCTATCGACCGTACAGCGGCCCGATGGTTTTTAAAAAACACTAGTCGGTATTTCTTGTCAGTCAAGAACATGCCGAAGATACTAAAAATAAGGATGACTATATAGCTGTATTTCACAATATGTATTATATTATAGTTTTATAAATCTATGAAAAAACTCACGACAAAACCAGTTAAAAAATCAAACACCAAGACCGCCATCATCATCGGTGGAGGTATCGGCGGGTTGTGCACGGCGGCTCGTTTGCTAAAAAACGGCTACCAAGTAACTGTTATCGAAAAAGAAGCCAAAATTGGGGGCCGAGCCAATCGGATCATGAAATCGGGCTATACCTTCGATACAGGCCCGACGCTGCTAATGATGACCGATGTCTTATACGATACTTTCAAATACTGCGGCAAAAACTTTGATGACTACATCGAGCTTATCCAGCTAGAACCAAATTACCAAGTTGCTTTCGCTGATAAAAGCAAAATAACTGTTAGTAGCAACCTTCCAAAATTCATCAAGGAGCTAGAGCGTTTCGATGTTAAAGCACCTGAACAGTTCTATAAGTTTTTTGCTGCCGTATCGGCCATTTACCGTATATCCAGAGCCAGCTTTATAGATACCAACTTCGATAGGGTGCTGGACTTTATTAATCCCAAAAGTGGCTTTGAGCTGTTAAGAAGACGAGGTCTAAGCAAGCTATACAATTTTGTGTCGTATTATTTTAAAGACGAACGACTCCGGCAGTTATTTAGTTTTCAGAGCATGTACCTTGGCGTCAGCCCGCACGAAGCACCAGCAGTCTATAGCGTAGTTAGTTATATGGAGACAGGCCTTGGTATCTGGTATCCTAAAGGTGGAATGTATTCGCTATCAATGGCGCTAGCCAAGCTAGTCACGGATCTTGGTGGTGAAATCCGAACCTCTACTCTGGTCGACGAGATTATTATCGAAAACAAAACTGCCGTTGGGGTCAAAATCAAAAATACCACCATTATGGCAAACACCATTATAGCCAACGCCGACCTTATTTATAGCTATCAAAAACTGATAGATGCTAAATCTAGAACTTCGATGCCAGACAATAAACTCCAGGCCTACAAACAAGCTAGCTCAGCTTTATTATTTTACTGGGGTGTGGATGATCCTTGTGAAGATATGCTTCATCATAATGTTTATCTATGTAAGGATTTTAAGAATAATCTCGACGAAATCTTCCATCAAAAAGTTTTGCCCAAGGACCCGTCTTTTTATACCTATATTCCTACAAAAACAGACCCTAGCCTGGCGCCTAAGGGCAAGAATGTTTTTTATGTCTTGGTCCCCGTGCCAAATCTCGACTCCAATATCAATTGGGAAAAAGGTATCCAACGTATTAAAAATCAAGTTATTAAGCGGCTTAAATCAGAATTTGGCTTAGACATTGAAAGCAAAATTAAAACTGAGTCTATTTTTACTCCTCAAGATTTTGAATCTAAGTTTAATCTTCATATGGGTTCAGCCTTTGGGCTCAGCCATCACTTTTTCCAGTCGGGCTATTTTAGGCCGCACAACAAGAGCAAAAATATCAAAAACTTATACTTTGTTGGCGCTAGTACTTATCCTGGAGGGGGGATTCCCATGGTAACATTAAGTGCAAAGCTAGTAACAGAAAGAATTCTGCAAGATGTCAAAAAATGAAGCTACAAAACTACTGAATCTAAATAAGTACACTAAAACCCAAATCGACTCTAGGCTTATTAAGTTTTACGATACAAAAATAGTCCAAGCCAGGGCTATTGATCCGCTCTACGCTAGGCTGCTCGAAGATATGAAGAAGTTTATATTGCGTGGGGGTAAGCGACTACGCCCAACTCTAATGCTTTTGGGCTACCGTGCATCAGGAGGTGAGGATATCGATTTTGCATTAGATGCCGCATTATCACTCGAGATATTCCATAATTTTGTACTAATCCACGATGATATTATGGACGGCGATCTAACGCGCTACGGAGGGGCCAATATTACCGGCGTTTATAACAAGCGCTTCAGAGGCCCTCTTGGAGATTCATCGGCAAGGCACTCAGCTGAGTCGGTGGCCATTCTTGCTGGCGAGCTTAATGAATTTTTTACCTTCGAAGTCATAACGGCACTGCAAGCGAATCATGAGATGATTCTAAATATGATGAGTCATTACCAAAGTGTTTTATTTGAAACTGGTGCAGGTCAAATGCTCGACGTTATGAGCAGTGTTCGAGGCCAAATAAACTTGTCTAAGATCGAAAAAGTTAATTATTACAAAACTGCTCAATATACCATTACATCACCACTTCATTTTGGAGTTATTGCCGCAGGGAACAAAGACAAAAAACTCCTAAACGACTTCTCGGCTTTTGGGGCTGAGCTAGGCAAGGCTTTTCAACTCGCCGATGACCTCTTGGGAGTTTTTGGATCAAGTCGCCAAACCGGCAAACCGGTCGGCTCTGATATCAGGGAGGGCAAGCAGACAATGCTAATGTATCATGCCAAAAAACTTGCCACGACTTTGCAGTGGAAGGCCATCGAATCACGGCTTGGAAAACAGAATATTAAATCAGACGATGTCAAGATGGTGAGGTCCATATTAAAAGATAGCGGCGCCCAGGCCAAAGTGGCAGTTGCAGCCGAAGACCACCTTGCAAAAGCTTTAGGCATCCTAGATGAAATAAAGATTGATGACGAAGCGAAGGCGCTTCTTAGGTCTTTTGCAGACTACTGCGTAACTAGAAAGAAATAAATGTTAAATCTTGGGATCTACAAAGAAATCAGCGCACGACTCAGCCGAGACATTACAAATTCTTACTCCACATCATTTTCTGCAGCCACCAGACTGCTTGAGCCTGACGTCAGTGAGGCGATTGTGGCAATCTACGGCTTCGTTAGGGTAGCTGACGAAGTAGTTGATACCTGGCGTCCAGCCCAAATGGAGAGCTACATCAATGACCTCGGTAGTGACCTCAAAAGAGCGGTCCGGAGCGGATTTAGTATCAACCCAATTATACAGAGCTTTGCACTGGCGATAATCAAATACAAAATACCTCTAGAGCTGGTAGAGGCGTTTTTAAAAAGTATGAAAATGGACATCACAAAAAAATCCTACAACGAAGCCGAATACCAAAAATACATCTATGGCTCCGCCGAAGTAGTCGGATTGATGTGCTTGATGGTTTTTGTAGGAGGCAACAAAAGAGCCTATTCGAGCTTATTATCCTCAGCTAAAGCACTCGGTTCGGCCTTCCAAAAAATAAACTTCTTAAGAGATATCGGTAGCGACAGCTTGCAGCTAGGGCGCTTATACTTTCCGGGGCTCCATGGCCAGATCGACGATGAAGCCAAAAACATAATAATTGAAGATATCAAAAAAGACCTCAGCGTTGCCAAGAGAGCCATCAAAAAACTTCCCAACTCTAGCAGATATGGCGTCGAGCTGGCTTATCGTTATTTTGCTGCAATAAACCAAGAAATGTCTCGACGCTCTATCGTTGATATTAAAAGTAACCGTATTAGCCTCTCCAAGCTCACCAAACTCAAAATATATTGTCTTGTAAAGCTTAAGCAAACATTAGCTAGCTAGGTCATAAGAAGCTATAATTAAAACATAATAAACTTAAAGATGAATACAAATCGTAACATCGATATTGCTAGAGTCAATAAAAGCAAAGCTGCCAGCCGATCCAACAGCTCTATTCGTCCTAGACCAGAAGACCATAGCGACAACCAACCCAAAGTCAAACCAGCTTATCGAAGTAATGCTGGGATACCTTTTTTTTCGTTAATCTGGTCGAGTATTGCGGCAGTTTTTAGGTCAGATTTATTTATACTGTCATTTATAAGAAACCTATTGAGCATACGAGTGCTACTATTTGCAATCCTCCCATTGGTGTATTTTCAATTGCGCTACATGCTAATACTTAAGCCAGATCAAATCCTGGTGAACCTCAAATCAGTTGTAGCCCCCAGCAACACATTCCAATTTATAACTTGGTTAGCTGCTGGCTGCCTATTGGTCTTGGTTAGTTGGCTAGCCGACACCGTCATATATCCGGCTCTAGTCCGTATCCGATACCAGCAGCTAGATGAGCGTAAGCCACTGATTAAAAAAGCCCTGAGCGACTCGTTAAAAGGAATAATCCCTAACTCACTTCAGAAGCTAACCAAGTCGGCGGTAGCTCTGGTACTTATCTTTGTCGCTCTAGCTGGCTATTACGCAATGTATATCTTGGGCTACGGTGAGCTCCGTTTACAGATTTGGCTTTATGTGGTCTTTTCGGTATTCGTGCTGGTTATATTTTGTATTTATACTAGCTTTCGATCATGGCTACAGGCAGCCACCGCAATTGGATCCGATCAAGGCAAGAGCAAACTAGCAATTAGTGCCAAACAAGCTATTTTCCATCCTGCTAGCGCTATTTGGCACGGCTTTAATTGGCTGCTCAGCTTGGCTGTTTTTATAGCCGCAAGCTTGGTACTAGTCTGGGCCGAGATATATTTATTGCTCAAAGTCCAATCTACATCTCTCAATATCCTTTTGCTAGCTGTTTTTACCACCATACTATACTTGCTCTGGACCGTTTGGAGTTCTAGTAGGGCTGGCTACTGGGCTTATATTATGCATTTTCGGCGCCATGACGTTAAATTAGCCTTTTCATCTGAAGCCGAATCAAGCTATATCGGTCTTTGGATAGTCATCATTGCTGTTTTGCTGGTATTCGGACTGTTTTTGGCCATTTGTGTAGCCTATTCGGGCAATTTGTCCGCCCTGCTTAGTAGCATTTGGGCTAAACTTCCCGATACTATCAAGGTTAATTTGCCCAGACCAAACTAAAAGCGTTGACAAAAGGGGTATTTATTAGGTAAAATAGCAACCAAAGGCCTAGCAGGCTTTTTTAGATTAAATTTTAAATGCACGCATTTACCAACTACATCAAAAACTCGATTGCAGAAATGCAGAAAGTAATATGGCCCACTCGCAAGCAAGCCTTACAGCTGACACTACTAATAATACTAGTATCGATTGCACTGGGTCTAACTTTAGCAGGACTCGATTGGATTTGGAGAAATGCCCTGAAATCATTAATTTTAAGGACTTAATTTCATGATAGATATACAAAAAGATTGGTACGTCATACACACCTACTCTGGCTACGAAGACCAGGTAGCTGAAGCCTTGCGCCAACGTATCGACTCACTAGATATGAAAGACAAGATTTTCGATGTGATTGTGCCTAAAGAAAAGCAAATCGAAATCAAAAATGGTACACGCCGTACTGTCGAGCGCAAGATTTTCCCAGGCTACATCATAATCGAGATGGTTGTTACTGAAGAGTCTTGGTTCGTGGTTCGCAATACACCAAATGTTACTGGTTTTGTCGGCACTAGCACCACCCCTTCGCCGCTTAGTCCAGATGAGGTTAAGTCTATTCAGCGCCGAATGGGAATTGATGAGCCAAAATACAAAATAGACTTCGCGATTGGTGAAACAGTAAATATAACCGACGGACCGTTCAAAGGATTTGATGGTCAGGTCAATGAAATCGACGAGCAAAAAGGCAAGATCAAGGTCTTGGTTAGTATGTTCGGCCGAGAAACCCCTGTTGAGCTCGACTCACTACAGGTAAACAAGATCTAAGAAAGGATCAATAATGGCAGCAGAAGCAAAAAAAATACAGGCTAAAGTAAAAATGATAATCATGGGAGGACAGGCCACACCAGCCCCTCCAGTCGGATCATCTCTAGGACAACACGGAGTCAATATGATGGATTTTATCAATCCATTCAATGAGCAGACACAAGACCGTAAGGGCCAGCCAACTCCGGTGCACGTTACTATCTACGCCGATAAAACCATGACCTTTGTAACCAAGGGCACGCCAGCAAAAATACTAATCAAAGAAGCTCTTAAGCTCAAAAAAGCCTCAGGTGTCCCCAACAAAGAGAAGGTTGGTAAACTTACCCAGGCTCAACTAACGGAAATTGCTGAAAAGAAAATGCCCGATCTTAATGCTAACGATATTGAGGCCGCCAAAAAAATAATCGCTGGCACTGCCCGATCTATGGGAGTCGAAATAGAATAAATAATTAACCTCGCTGTGGGATCTATCACAAAATAGAGTTTGACCACGAAAGGAGCAATAAGATGGCTAAGATAAAAAAAGAAGACATTACAAAAACAGAAGCAACCGAGACTGAAGCTAAGGCTGCAAAAAAGACCGCTGTGGCTGCTGCCGATAAAGAAAGCGTCGAGACTACCACCGATGCCAAATTAGCTAAGGCTGGCAAGAGAAGTGCCAAAACAGCAAAAGAAGCAGTCGAAAAGGAAGCTAAAGAGGTTAAAAAAACTCAGACTGCTAAGGCTAAAAAGGTGGAGGCTGTAAAGCCAAAGCAAAATCCGCATGTCAAAAAATATTCCAAGAATCAAAAAGCTAGTAAGGCCCTAATAGAACCAGGCAAAATGTATGGCCTAAAAGAAGCCGTCGAGCTACTTTTTAAGATTTCGAAAGTAAAGTTCGATGCCTCTGCGGAGCTTCATGTAGCCTTGCACATCGATCCTAGACAGGCCGACCAGATGGTTCGAACAAGCACCTCACTACCTAACGGAACCGGCAAATCTGTCCGAGTAGCTGTTATTGCGACAGACGAACTAGCTGCCGCAGCGAAAAAAGCCGGAGCTGATTTGGTGGATTCTGAAGCACTAATTAAAGACATTACAAAAGAGAAGTTTGACTTCGATGTCCTAATAGCAACACCAGATAAGATGGCTGAAGTCGGTAAGCTAGCTAAGGTCTTGGGTCCAAAAGGCTTAATGCCATCACCCAAAAATGGTACTGTTACAGCAGATCCTGCAAAATCAGTTGAAGAATTTAAAAAAGGTAAAGTAGAAATCAAAAATGATGCTAATGGTATCATTCATGTCGCATTTGGAAAGCTCAGCTTTAAGCCTGAAGACTTATATGCTAATGCCAAAGCCGTGGTTAAGGCTATCTCCTCTGCAAAACCAGCCGGCGTCAAGGGCGTATTTATAAATAGTATGTTTGTTAGCTCCAGCATGAGCCCAAGCATTAGACTAGACAATAATGAAACCATTAAAGAAGCCAAAGAAGCCAAAGAATCCAAAATAAAATAAAAAATAGTACTATTGGCTGAATCTAACAGCTCCAGCAATGGAGCTGTTAGTCGTTATGCTTTCAGTTTGGGCAATAAGTCTGTTACATTAGTGTAGTTAATGTACCTTCAAAGCACATCGTAAAAGGAGCAAAGTTGCCAATCAACGTCGGTATATTCGGGAACGACTCAAGTTTTGACAGTCGTTTCATTCCAGACTACCAAGAGCTTACCGAGCTTGTAGCGCATATCAAGGCTCTCGGCATTAGTATCGCTTTGACCTCAGGGTCTTTCGATCACTTTCACCTTGGGCACGCGATGTATTTAGAAAAAGCTCGCGAATTTGCAGACCTGCTTATAGTTGGGGTCGATAATGACGATAAAGTCCGTCATCGCAAGGGTGAAAATAGACCACTCTTTCCTCAGCAAGAACGGCTCAATATTTTAATACGACAACGGTCGGTTGATATTGTCACGCTTAAGGCACTAGAGCATCAGCGCTGGGAGCTAATCGCAGCAGTCCGTCCTGATGTACTAGTTTCTACTAAAGATAACTACTCAGCCAGCGAGATTGAAGAGATCGAGCTTACTTATAGCTGCAAAATAGTGGTCTTAGAGCGTCAAGCCGAGACTTCTACCAGCGCTAAGGTGCGTCGACTAAACCTTGATATGGCCAACGGCTTCGCCAAGGAAATGAACAAAATAATGCCCGAAGTGATCCAGGGTGTTATAGATAGTGTTTTGGGAACCGACCACCAAGGGGAGAGCCAATGAGCACGATTGTGGCTTACGTCCCAGTATTGCACCGAGGTTACCTAGATTTTTTTAATCGGCATCGAAATGCCAATGCCATCTACCTGCTCGATAGAGGTTTTTGCATTCAGGAGCAATCTAAATTAGAAAAAGATATTCGTAGTCTCGACGCAGCTGAAGTGGCCCTCGCACTGAGTGCCCTTGGATATCCGCTAACGATGTTTAGCATAATCAACTCGCCTGAGTTTTTGAGCTCAATTGGTGATAATGTGATAATGCCAAACGAGGATATATCTAAAATTATTGCAGCCAAGTATCTTGTTGATCCAGTCGAATACGACAACACTTTTTTGAGGTGGGACAATACAAGAATCAAGGCAGAGCAAGAGGTTGTAGAGCATTTTGCTTTGAGCCAGGATGATTTTAGTAACCACATAATGGCACTTTGCTATAAGCAAGCCGAGCAAAGTGCTGATTGGTGGCGACAAGTTGGAGCTTGCATCGTCAAGGATGGGGAAGTTATATTACAGGCCCACAACCAGCACGTGCCAAGTGCTAACCAACCCTATTTCGATGGCGACCCGCGCTCGGAATCCAAAAAGGGCGTTGATATTCATCTTTCCACAGCTTTTCACGCTGAGCTCAGCCTGATTGTTGAAGCTGCCAAAGAGGGTATCGGGCTAGACCGTGGCCACCTATATGTTACGACCTTTCCTTGCCCCTGGTGTGCAAAAGCAATCGCCTATTCAGGTATCTCTAGGGTTTATTTTGCTGATGGATATTCGGTCTTGGATGCCGAATCAATCTTAACTGCAAATAACATTGAGATTTATAGGGTTGTAAAATAAAAGTCCCCCGAGACCTACCGTTAGTGGTAGTTCTCAGGGGGCTTATTTATTTCAGGCTTACTACTAAGCTTGAATCTTATAGGCTGGTGGTCTTTATTAAAAACATCACCAACTTTAATATGCGCGTGCAAGTGGTTGACTGACCCAGAAACATACTGGACCGGACCAACCCGCATGGCAAAACCAAAAAACTCGAGCTGATAGCGGGCTTCAACCCAGCCAATTACTTCGCCCAGCTCTCTTTGAGCTTCAATTGGTAGCTTTCGGAAATCAACGCAATGGTGGGCACTAATGAGAAGTAAATCAATTAGCGTACCATCATATGGGTTGTCATTATGCGTTACAGTCCAGTGTTTTGCATGATGCAAAATCGGACTGTCATGGTACCACTCCAGCCACTGACTACAAAATGGGCAGATGCCAGTATTTTCTATCTCAAGCATTTTGTCGGTCTGTTCGGCCGAGCGTGAGCTTGGGTAGTAAAATATCTCGCGTGGTACATCGTACTCATCTAGCCTAAGGTATTCCAAAAAAGCATAGTCGTGCGAGTTGTCATCATCTTTGGCATGAAGCTCGCTAGTAGTTAGCTTCCAGTCACTAATCGGTGTTGAAGGGAAGTGTTTATCTCCCGTGAATTCACCATTGACTAGCGTAATGAGTAGCTTAGATACTCTCATGTCAGCCAGCGCTTGCTCGTAAATTGTTTCGCCACCAATAATATAGATGTCGCACTTGCGAGCTTCAGCAACTTGTTCTGCTAGAGCCATAGCTTGTGAATAATCTACACTAGTAGCAAGACAGCCGTGCTCAAAAAACTTTTTAGTTGAGCTGATTACAATATTGTAGCGATTGGGAAGTGGACGACCAATCGATTCATAGGTTGCTCGCCCCATTACCACAACATTGTTGGTTGTCATCTGCTTAAAACGGCGCATGTCAGCTTTTAGGTCCCAGCCTGGCAACCCACCACTCTCGCCAATTACACGAAACTTATCCCGGGCGGCGATGATATAAATCATGTCGCCACCGGAATATTTCCTATGGCTGGGTGTGGGTGGTAGTCCGTAAGCTCAAAATGCTCGGCCCGAAAGTCGTGAATATCCACGACTTTTTGACCCGCACTAGTTAGCCGAACTGTCGGCAGGCTGGCACTTGATCTGGCAACCATCTCTTGCGCTGCCTGCACTTGGTCGGTGTAAATATGAGCATCCACAATGTAGTGAATGTAGCTACCGGGCTGGTAGCCCGTAAGTTGTGCTAGCATCATTAAAAGCGCCGAGTACTGAACCATGTTAGATGGAACTCCAACTGGAACATCGCCGGAGCGTTGCTTCATATGCAGATGCAGTCGACCATTGATGATACGAACCTGCACCCAGCCATGACACGGAGCAATCGTAGCTTTATTGATGCGACCTGAGTCGCGAGCTAGCCAAGCGCCATACCAGGGGTTAACAAGGTGGGTTCGGTCATATGGGAACTCAATAATCTGCTTCACAAGATGCTCAAATTGGTCATAAGAATTGCCGTCTTCATCGGGCCAGTCGTGGAACATTGCTCCATAGCTAGCTGGTCCGATGTCGCCGGTTTCTAGGCCACGTTTTGAGCATTTTTCTTCGCTAGCCCAGGCATCCCACCAGTCACATCCGAATTCTGCAAACTGCTCGGTTGTTCGTGCTCCGTTGATGAAGGCACACAATTCGCCGATTGCTTTATTCCAGAATCCTTTGATGCTTCGGTTGGTAATAACCGGGAAGCCATTACGTAAATCAAAGCGCATTTGGGCGCCAAGGATTGTTAGTGCTTCCTGACCTTGTCTGGTCGGGACTATTTCTCCAGATGTCAAAATACTTTTAAGCAACAGCCGATACTGATCGTCTGGCTGTCTCTTATCAAACGACAAGTACTCCACCACAGTTCATCTCCCTATATTGGGTCTATCGGGTATTGTCAGCTAAAAGTGTAGCTCATACTGATATCTCTGTAAACAGATGCTATAATCTATAATTATGAATAAGCTATTCGAATTAACCCAAAAAGAAGCCAACAAACAGCGTTCGACAATCAACTTGATTGCATCCGAAAATTACCCAAGCCCAAAGGTCCTGGAGCTACTGGGGTCTATTTGGAACGACAAGTATGCCGAAGGCTACCCTCATAAGCGCTACTACGCTGGCAATGTTTTTGCCGATGAGCTAGAAGAATTTGTAGCCCAAAAGGCTCTAGAGGTTTTTGACCATACCAATGAGTATGGTGTTAATGTGCAGGTTCTCTCAGGAAGCCCAGCGAATATGATGGTGTATTTTACTATTTTAGAGCCTGGCGATACGGTTTTGAGCTTAGATCTCAATAGCGGCGGACACCTTAGCCACCTGCACTCAACCAGTGCTCTTAATAAGTTTTATTCTCACCAGAGCTACTCGTTGAACCAAACAGACAATGGCTTCGAAATTGATATGGATGACTTTAAAAATAAGCTAATGGCCACCAAGCCACGTCTCGTAGTTATCGGTTTTTCAGCCTATACCCGCCAATACGATTTTGCCAAACTCTGCGAAATAGCCCACGCCAATGGCGCATTGGTACTGGCCGACATCGCTCATATTAGCGGTCTTGTGGCGACCGGCAATCATAGCAGTCCTTTTGGTAACGACGGGCAGGGAGCAGACTTCATTATGACCACCACCCACAAGACTCTGCGAGGCCCCCGCTCGGCAATGCTTTTCGCCAAAAGCGAATACATGGCTGCAATCAACAGGACCGTCTTCCCTGGTACCAGCGGAGGCCCTCACCTCAATCAAATCGCAGCTGTCGGCCAAGCTCTTCTGGAAGTAACGGGCGAGCAATCCTATCCTGACGGGCGAGCTTTTGGCGATTATATCACTGCGGTTATAGACAATACCAAAGCCCTTGAAGCAGGACTAAAATCTGAGGGAATCGAAATGGTATCAGACACCCAAAACCACATCGCTCTTGTTAGGCTACCAGACACAACAGACAGTCTAGAACTCCAAAAAAAGCTCGAATCGGCCGGAGTTTTGACCAATCGCAATGCAATTCCAGGTGAGACCAAGACCCCATGGAGCCCCAGCGGCCTAAGGCTTGGAGCCGCAGCCATAACCTCGCGTGGTGCCAATCTTGCCCAGTCTCATAAGCTCGGGGAGCTAATAGGAACTGTAATCACTGGTCAGGACACCAACCCACTTCATAAATTTGCTACTGAATTAAGTCGTGATTTGAGCTGGTTGTATCAGGCTTAGGGTAGCCGATAAAACCCCTTGAATTATTTTCCTCTATCTGATATAATAAATACCGATTACCAAAGACTGCCGCTGTTTATGATTATCTTAAACTTAATTCGCTGCAAGAGGTTACAAATCTAATTAATAGATTTTCAAACTTTATAATCTTTGGCTGGTCCAAAGATTTTTTGTTTGGTAATCAAGCACATTAAATTTAAAGCATTGGAGAGTGCCTATGGCAAAGACACGTGAGCAAAAAGAGGCTGACGTTAAGATTTTGGCTGAGGCTTTTTCTGGCAGCAAAATTGCCGTAATGACTGATTACAGAGGGCTCGATGTTCCTGCAATCAACGACTTGCGCAACCAGTTGCGAGAAGCAGATGTCAGCTACAAGGTAAGTAAAAACACCTTGCTAAAAGTTGCTATCGCCCAGACCAATCAAAAACAAGCCGATACTTCAATTTTTACTGGCCCAATGGCAATTGCCTTTGGACAAGACGAAGCTCAAACTTGCAAGATTATTGCAGACTTCGCAAAAGCCAATGAAAATCTCGAAATACTCGGTGCTATTGATGAGTCGGGCAATACGCTCAGCCGCGAAGAAGTAATGGTATTGGCCAAGCTTCCAAGTCGCGAAGTGCTTATCGCTATGACGGTTGGCACAATAGCCGCCCCGTTAAGTGGATTCGTAAGAGTACTAAATGGCAACATAACTAAATTACTGTTTGCATTAAATGCAATTCAGACTAAAAAGGGAGAAGTATAATATGTCGGAAGAAACCGCAAAACCAGAAGCAGCAAAAGAAGCTGTCAAAGAAGAAGTAAAAGAAGAGACTGCCGCTAAGGTGGAAGACTCAAAAGAAACACCAACAGAAGTTCCTGCAAAATTCAAGGCCCTTGTAGATCAGATTTCTGAACTTAGCGTACTTGACCTAGCCGAACTTGTAAAAGTACTAGAAGGTCACTTTGGCGTTAGTGCAGCTGCTCCTGTAGCAGTCGCAGCAGCCGGTGGTCCAGCTGGTGCCGAAGATGCCGTAGAAGCCAAAAGCTCATACGACATCATGCTAACAGCAGCAGGCGAAAAGAAAATCGACGTAATCAAGGCTGTACGTGAAGTATCAGGTCTTGGTCTTGCCGAAAGTAAAGCCGTCGTAGACAGTGCTCCAAAGATGATTAAGGAAGGTGTTCCAGCCGAAGAAGCCGAAGAAGCCAAGAAAAAGCTTGAAGAAGCTGGCGCAACTGTAGAACTACAGTAAGGCACCAACAGATGTAAATCGCAAAAAATGACCCCTCGGGGTCTTTTTTGTTTGGTTTTTATACTTTCTTTTGCTACACTATTAGCAAATAGTAATTTATGTAAGGTAGGCAAACAAAATGACAGATAAAGATAAACAACAAGTTTTACAGAATTTAGCAACACAAATGCAGTTGGCTCAAGACACCATTAAGCAAGTCGAAGATGAGCTTCAGAAGCTCGGCGTCACCCAAAAAGACTTGCCTAAGCCCAAGAAGCAAGACCTAGTCGAGCCAGGATCGGCTGACTCAGTCGGCAAGATTATCGAAGGCCAGTTCGATGGTCAAAATATGATTGGACCTGACGGAAAGGTTTACCCTGTGCCAGCCAACTACGCCTCCAAGTCCAAATTGGTCGAGGGCGACACGCTAAAGCTTACTATAGCCCAAGACGGCAGCTTTATTTATAAGCAAATCGGCCCAATCGAACGCAAAAAAATTATTGCAAAAATGACCCTAGAGAATGGCCAATACATAGCTGTAATTGGCGAAAAGCATTACCGCGTACTCTATGCTAGCGTAACTTACTTCAAGGCTCAGCCTGGCGACGAAGTAACAATTGTTGTGCCCGCTAACGCCGATGCCACATGGGCTGCCATCGAAGCCGTCATATCGGCCTCCTAAATATCTGTAAAATACATATTTAATAAGATATAATAGTACCAGAAAGTGGAGGGAACTTTGGCTAATTTGGCTTTGTATCGCAAATACCGTTCAGCAGACTTTAGCGAGGTCGTTGCCCAGGAGCATGTCGTCAAGACGCTTAGTAACGCCATCGCAGCTGGCAAGCATAGCCATGCTTACCTCTTAACGGGGCCTCGCGGTGTGGGCAAAACGACAGTTGCGCGCATCATTGCCAAGCAGCTCAATGGTCTAAAGAAAAACGACCTAATTGGTGACTATCTTGATATTATCGAAATCGATGGTGCCAGTAACCGTGGTATCGATGAAATCAGAAGCCTACGCGAAAAGGTTCGGGTATCTCCGGCTAAGCTTCCATACAAGGTTTATATTATCGATGAAGTCCATATGCTTACCAAAGAGGCTTTTAACGCCTTACTAAAAACTCTCGAGGAACCACCCGAACACGTGGTGTTCATATTCGCAACCACCGAAGTGCACAAACTACCCGAAACGATTATCTCGCGCACCCAGCGTTTTGACTTCAAGCCTATCCCCACCACGGCCATAGCCAAGCATTTGCGATTCATCGCCAACCAAGAAAAAATCACCATCGATGACCCGGCCCTTACAGTGATAGCCAGAGTTAGCAATGGCGGATTTCGAGACGCAATTAGCTTACTAGACCAGATTGCATCGGCAGGAGGCAAGATAACCACCGAAACGGTAGTCGAGTTTACGGGCTTGCAGGATACTGCTACAATCGAGGCTATTATTGAGGCCAGACAAAAAGCCGATTTTAGCCTATTGCTAGAGCTGGTACAGAAATTAGTCGATGGCGGTATCGATGCCAGCCTCTTAACTCAACAAATGCTAGATTATATTCAACTTAGTTTGCTAGGTGCTGATACTACTCAGCAGAGTTTTTTATTAAAACTAGCCAGCGACTTGCACTGGGCACAGACCAACCTTCGCTACTCGAGCTCGCCAGCATTGGTTTTGCAGGTGGCCCTAACAAAAAATAGTCATCAAGGCGAAGCTAAGCCAATGGTAGACTCAAAAAACCCAGCCCAGCCAAATGTTGTACCAACCGACTTATTCAAGAAGCCAAATATCGAGTCAAAGACCTCCAGCAAGCCACCACTTGCTAGCAAATCACAAGCACTCGGAAGCGATGACCTGCTAATCAAGTCTCTTAGTGTTATCAAACACTACAACAACTCACTATATGCTGTTTTGAGAGGATCCGAGATAGAGGTAGCCGATGATGAAATCATAGTAAAGTGCCAGTTTAGCTTCCATAAAGATAGAATATCCGAACCCCGCAATACAAATTTAGTTGAGAAAGCCTTCAGCAAGGTGTATGGTCAAAATATGCATTTAACAACCAAGCTTGATACCGCTAAGCAAACAGCTGCCGTTAGCTCCCAAGAAGAGCTAGCTAACTCGGCCTTAGCAATCTTTGGAGGAGAAGTTGTCGATGGCTAATAAGATGACAGCTAAAGAAGCCCTAAAGGCCAAGCTGCCACCGCAAAACCCCCAGGCCGAGGCTAGTCTAATAGGCTCATTATTGCTCGATAAAGATGCAATCATCAAGGTCGCTGATATCGTCCATACCGAAGATTTTTATGTCGAAAAAAACGGTCTGATTTTTGATGCAATTATACGGCTCTTCGAAAAACGAGAGCCAATCGATATGGTAACCCTCTCCGAAGAGCTTGAGAAACAAGGAGTCTTAAAAGAAGTCGGGGGTTCGAGTTATATTACCGATATGGTCAACAACGTGCCTTCCGCAGCCCATGTAGCTCAATACGGCCAGATTGTTGCCCAAAAAGCTACACTCAGAAGGTTAATTGGTGCTGCTAGCGAAATAAACAATCTGGCTTACGACGAAGAACAGCAACTCGATGGGTTGCTAGATAAAGCCGAACAAACTCTATTTGACGTTAGCCAAAAACATCTACGTCAGAATTTTGTATCTATCAAAGATGTGCTGGCCGAAAGCTTTAACCGACTCGATAGTTTGCATAAAGACAAAGATAGTCTGCGTGGCATCCCAACTGGCTTCAAGGGCATCGATGATATTCTTGCAGGTTTGCAAAAATCAGACCTTATTATACTGGGAGCCAGACCGAGTATGGGTAAAACCAGCTTGGCCCTCAATATAGCCCAAAATGTTGCTACCAAAGAGGGTGTGCCTGTTGGCATATTTAGTCTAGAAATGAGTAAAGAGCAGCTAATCGACAGACTTCTGGCCTCAGAGGCTGGTATTGATAGCTGGAAGCTTCGTACCGGCAATCTAGAAGATAAAGACTTTGAGAAAATCAATAAAGCAATGGGTGTTTTGGCTGAAGCGCCAATATATATTGACGACTCAGCGATGGCAAATGTCATGGAAATGCGCACCAAGGCCAGGCGCCTACAGTCCGAGCACGACCTAGGTCTAATCGTCATTGATTATATTCAGCTTATGAGTGGCCGCAGCTCCAATTCCGAGAACCGTGTTCAAGAAATTTCAGAAATATCCCGTGGCCTCAAGGGCTTGGCCAGGGAACTTAATGTGCCGGTTATCGCCCTCTCTCAGTTAAGCCGCTCGGTTGAGCAACGCTCGCCCAAAATTCCACAACTTTCAGACCTCAGAGAATCTGGCTCAATTGAACAAGATGCCGATGTAGTGATGTTTATATATCGAGAAGACTACTACGAAAAAGACACCGAAAAGAAAAACATTGCCGAAGTCCTAATTAAAAAACACCGAAACGGACCTACTGGTGAGGTCGAATTATTCTTCCAACCCGATCAGACGTTGTTTAGATCTATCGAAAGGGCACCGAATTAAAGTATTGGGCTATGGCCCACTCTAAGGTATAATTATGTCATAAGCAGTATGAAAGATAGCAAGCTCCCCACAAAACCAGTTAAGAAAAATTCAGAAATCGCCCAGGTCGGCCGCTTTGGCTTAGTTGGAATATTAAATACGCTGGTCGATTTTGTGGTTTTAAATATTTTGGTAGCCACAATATTACCCAAAAATATGACTATTTTTAGTGTAAATATTTTTGGCAACACCTACGATATTACAGGCCTAATACTGGCTGGCATCCTGTCTGGCACAGCAGCAATGATCAATAGTTTTGTCTTTAACAAAAATTTTACTTTCAAGGCAAAAAAACTATCAACACGCAAACTAGTGCTTTTTTTTATTATCACAGCCGCCGGCCTGTATTTAATTAGACCCGTAGTACTCTATTTATTTACGAACCTATGGATCTGGCCATCGCAGTTAGCTTATAATATAAGTAGCTGGCTGCACTTGCCATTCAGTAGAGACTTTACAGACATAAACCTAGCTTTGGTAGCAGCAATCGCAGTTGTCTTAGTTTATAACTACCTAATGTATAAATATTTTATATTCGACGATGAAAAATAATCCAGAAAAATCGTTCTTTAAAAAATATCTGCCTCTAATATTGCTGATAGGGGTTATTGCTCTCGCGATATTTTTTAGATTCTATCAGCTCAATAGTCTACCACCAGGCCTACACCCCGACGAAGCTGCCAACGGGCTAGATATATTTAGGATTCTAGAAAATCACGATTTTAGGATCATATATAACACTAACGGACCAAGAGAAGCATTGTTCTTTTACCTGCAAGCGGTATTCGTATTTTTTATGGGTAATACTATTTTGGCCTTACGTATGGCGCCAGCTCTTTTTGGTGTAGCCAGTGTTGTGGTGATTTATCTTGCGACCAAAACTTGGTTTAACCGCCGAACGGCATTGCTAGCAGCTTTCTTTATGGCAGTTAATCCTTGGGTAGTTACTATTCAGCGCGATGGCTTCAGGGCCAGCCTAGTACCACTCTTTCTTGGTCTTTTCTTGTGGCTAGGGGCTAAGGCCTACAAGTCTAATAAAACTATTTACTATATTTTATCTGCCATAGCCCTTGGCTTAGGGTTCTATACCTACACCGCATTTATAATGGTACTGCCAGCCCTTCTACTGGGCTTTATCTATATGTTGATATTTAGGCGTGACCATATAAAACAAAACTGGAAAAAGATACTGCTCAGCTTTGCAGTATTTGGCCTAGTGATGACACCCCTAATAGTCACTACAATTAAAGACCCCGGCGGATCTACAGCACGGGCCAGCGGCACTAGCTTTTTGAATAAAGATCTCAATAACGGGCAACCAATCCAGACCTTCCTCTCAGGCACCGCCAAGACACTCTTACAATATAACTACATTGGAGACGAAAATAGCCGCCATAATACTCCCGGACAACCGCTACTTAATATATTTGTAGGAATAATGTTTGTACTAGGAATCGTGATGTGCTTATTTAATCTGACTAAGCCCAGGTACGTTATGCTTCTGATATTATTCGGTGCTATGTTGTTGCCATCACTCTTGACGGCCGAGGGCTTACCACATGCTCTAAGATCGATCGGTACTGCGGTGCCTGTCTTTATGCTTGCCGGCATGGGAGCCAACTACTTATTGTATGTTTGGTATCGGACATTTCCGATCAATAAACTCGCCAGAGTAACCGGCCTAGCTGTAATTTGCACGCTGCTAGCGCTAACGTTAGTACAGTCGTATCGCCAGTACTTCATAGCCTGGGCTCAGGACTCCAGAACCTACGAAGCCTATAGCGAAGGTTCGGTAGCGGTTGCCAAGTATCTAATTGCCAATAGCCGCAGCGGTAGCAAGAATTTAGTGCTGATGGGTGGCTATGAGGCCAACCCGATGCAGTATTTGACACACAACAAGGTGGACTACGAACTAATCGACGAAAAGCGCCTACGCGATTTGCCGATCGAAGGGCCAATCAACGAGATTATTATAATTCCTGCTGGCCCTGATGCCGACAAGCGAGTTGCAATTCTTAGAGCCAAGTTCCCTAAAGGAACTGTTACCAATATCAACTCTACATTTAACGATAGGTATTTGTTCAGCGTCTTTGAGGTCAAACAGTGAGCTACCAACTAAGTATTGTCATACCAACCTACAATGAGGTGCAGCGAATAGGTGCGACTCTGCAGAGCCTTTCGGAGTACCTAGACAAGCAAAAGATAAATGCTGAAGTCATGGTGCTAGATGCCGATAGCCCCGACGGTACTGCCAGCGAAGTCGCAAAATACACTAACAAATTTAAAAGCCTTCGAGTTGTTAGTATGGGACCCAAGCCGGAAGGCAAATTTGTTAAGGGGCTGCAAGTCAAGAAAGGGATGTTGGGGGCTAAGGGCAAATACGTACTATTTATGGATGCCGACTTGGCAACACCTCTAAAGTACATCGAGCAAGCCATCGCCGAGCTTAACTCTGGCAAGCAAGTGGCAATATGCGTTAGGAATCTTCAAAAAAGCCACAAAGGTCTCCGCAGGCTAATATCAGGCTTCGGCAATACGCTAGTACAGACCTTGCTGCTCCCGGGGATTGCCGATACCCAGTGTGGATTTAAGGCTTTCACTAACGAAGCTGTACAGGTAATATTTCCACTCCAGACAATCGATAGCTGGGGTTTCGATATGGAGATCTTAGCTATCGCTCGCAAAAAAGGCTATTCCATAGGGCTGATTGATGTCCCGGACTGGAAAGATGTAAAGGAAGGCAGCAAAATTAGTGGATCATCACCAATTAAGGCATCACTACAGACCTTTGGTGATCTATTAAAAATACGCTGGCAACTACTACGTGGCAAATACAAGAGCTAAATTTGCTAAGCTAAGCAGGCTTCTCAACAAGCACTGGCTATATTTGTTTTTATTAATCATTCTGCTTGCAACCGTAATCAGGTTTTTCGGTATTACCAAATCTAGCATCTGGCACGATGAAGGCTTCAGCGCGATGCTCTCTGGTAGGGGATGGCTAGATGTTTGGCTAGGTTCAGCCCGAGATGTGCACCCGCCGCTGTACTACGAATTACTTCACGGTTGGGGGTTAGTTTTTGGTGGTTCTACCTTGGCACTGCGCTCGCTTAGCGCAATATGCGGTGTTATAGTCGTGGGGCTCGGATACCAGATATCCCTAAAAATTTCAAAAAGACATAATCTCGCCGCTCTGGCTGGAGTTATACTAGCTCTTAACCCATTCCTTGTCCGCTACAGCCAGGAGGCCAGAATGTATGGAGTACTAGGTGTATTTATGCTCATCGCAATGTTGGGGCTAATTCGAGTGGTCAATGATCACAAAGACAAACTAGGCTACCTGCTATATATAGTCGGCATCTCGGCGGGTCTATATACTCACTACTTTACAGTCTTAGTAGTTGCTAGTTTCTGGGTTTACATTCTGAGTATTTTTATTACATCTAAGAAAGCTAAAAAATCCTCCAATAGTCTATTGCTAGATTGGCGTTGGTGCCTAGCCAATGTTGCGGCGCTGGTAGTGTTTTTGCCGTGGCTTCCTAATATGATCAAGCAGCTTACTCGAGCCCAAGGTCTCGGCTGGCTATCTAAGACTAGTATCGCAACATTCAATGATACTATCTGGCAGTTCTTTACTTTTACTGATGCCCATAAAATATGGCCTTTAGTCTATTGGATCTTTCCACTTTTACTATTGGTTATTATCTTTTACGCAGTTCGTCAGGATAAAACCAAACAACACTTCGTGCGACTTCTGAGTATATTTTGTTTATTCCCAATTTTTCTGGCCATTACAGCTTCACTCGCGAAGCCAATCTTTCATGAACGCTATTTCGTTTTCACTACAATTGGTATCTGCATAATCATTGCTTTTGCTATAGCCGATATCTACAAAAAACATCAATTTATTGCAGTCTCAATCGCTGTAGTTATAATCGCGGCTCAGCTCATTGGGCTAAGAAATGTTAATGCCCAGGCCAGCCATCGTATCGACAACGTCTTTAGCCATATTATTAATGATTTTAAGCCGGGCGATATTATTATTTCTGGCGAGCTATACACCTACTTCGACGGTAGCTTCTACAATACCACTGGTACTACAATGCTCTTATTTACTGGTGGCGGACGGCCCAATGGATATGGCGAAAGCGCTCTAATATACAACAAGAATGTCTATATCGATTCATACAACAATCTACTCTCTGGAAGGGTCTGGCTTTTGGGTAAAACAGGCTCGCATAGCTATTACGACTCGGTGCCAGCCAGCTGGCAACTCGAGGATTCGTTCTCGCAAGGTTATAGCGAAGTTAGGCTTTATCAGATACAATAGCAAGAGCAAATACTTCAATAAAAAGGAGGACAGATATGTCAATGATGGAAAAAGCTAAATTAGCGCAAAAAGCACTTAAATTGCAAAAAGAATTAAAACGCATGGAAATCGTAGCTGAAGCAGGAGACAACGGTGAGGTAGTAGTAACAGCAGGTCTTGCTATTAGCCAAACCAGTATGAATGTTGAGGTGAAGAATATCGAAATCAAACCAGAAGCGTCCGAAGATCTCGACAGACTGTCTGGGCTTATCATAGCTGCAGTCAACCAAGCCAACAAAGATCTGATGAGCGAAGCCACTGAAAAAATGCAAGAGATAGCTGGCAGCATGAATATACCTGGCATGTAAGTTTATGCAAATTTTGCCGGATAATATCACCAACCTAATCGATGAGTTTTCAAAGCTTCCTTCGGTTGGCCCTAAATCGGCCGAGCGAATGGTCTTTTATTTGCTAGCAACTGGAGATGCTGACCAATTCGGCAGAGTCATGATGAATTTAAAAAACGGCCTTACTCGCTGCTCTAGCTGTAAGAACTATGCTACCGAAGAGCTCTGTCCGATCTGCTCAAGTTCTAGTAGGAGCTCAGAAATAATTGCCGTCGTATCTAATCCGATGGATATTGTGGCAATTGAACGCACAGGTTTGTTCCGTGGCCAGTACCATATACTGCATGGTGTTATAAGTCCTATCGACGGTGTTGGGCCAGATGATCTTGAAATCGATAGTCTGCTGACGAGGGTCGGAGTTGTTGAACCCGACGAAATTATATTAGCGACCAACCCCAACATCGAGGGCGAAACCACATCAATTTATATTTCTCGCAAGCTCCTAACTCAGGGCTATCAGGGCAAAATCAGCAAGCTCGCCCACGGACTGCCCATAGGAGCCGACCTAGAGTACGCCGACCAGCTAACATTGAGCAGGGCACTAGATAACAGGCAGGCTTTTTAGTGCGAGGCTTCTCCAAGGACATACTCTTGATAGATTTCGAAACCACTGGCCTAGATCTAAAAAAGTCTTTGCCAATACAGCTCGGTGCGGTGCTGCTCGATAAACAAACCCTAGCCGAGAAGGATTATTTTTTGAGTTTTATAAAGCAAGATCTGTCAGATATGCCCGAAGAGTCAGCCAAGGTTCATGGCATCACTGAGGAGCACTTAAAAGATGCTCCGCTACCAAACGAAGTCATAGCCAGCTTTCTAGATCAATTTGGGGTTGAGGTGTATTTAGCTAGCTGGAACGAAATGCTAGACCACACGATGCTATCAAAAATGCTTGATGGAGTCGGAAAGGATATTTATATTCACGACTATCACTTTTTTGATGTCTGGAGCCTAGCTTATATGCACATGGTAAGGCTCGATAGAGGTGATATCGTTAGGAGTGAGCAGACTTTTCAATACTTCGGATTACCTTCTCGTAGCGCTCATAACGCACTGGAGGACTGCCGGCATACTGCAGAAGTCTTGCGCAAGGTATATAATGGTTAGTAATGCTTAAGTTATACAATTCACTCACCAACACAAAACAAGAATTAACACCCATTAGTAGCAGCAAGGTTAGTATTTATAGTTGCGGACCAACTGTGTATGATCGAATTCACATCGGCAATATCAGGTCGTTTTTATTACCAGACTTACTACAGCGAGTATTGCGGTACACCCAAAATATAGATGTCGAATGGGTTATGAACATTACCGATATCGACGACAAGATGATTGCTCGATCGCAATCAAGCTACCCCGACGATACAGCCAGCGACGCTCTTGGTAAGTTAGCTGACAAATACACCGATATGTTCTTGGACGATATCGAGGCTGTCGGAATACTGCGCGATGACATTTCGCATCTTCCAAGGGCCACCGACTATATTGCAAACATGCAAGCAATGATTAAGGATTTACTAGATAGCAATATGGCCTACGAGTCTGATGGAAGTATTTATTTTAGCATCGAAAATTACCAGGCCACTGGTCATAAATATGGGCGTCTAATTAATCTAGACTTTAAGCCCCAGTCCAGAGTAACCCAAGATCAAGATCAAAAAGACGGCGTCGCTGACTTCGTACTTTGGAAAGCAAAAAAAGAAAACGAACCATATTGGGACTTTGTAGTAGCCAATAAAGTACTACCCGGAAGACCGGGCTGGCACATAGAGTGCTCGGCTATGAGCAATAAGTTTTTTGGCAAGCTATTTGATATTCACACCGGCGGTGTTGATTTGAAGTTTCCTCACCACGAAAACGAGCTAGCACAAAGCGGTGGCAGCCAAGCTAATTTTTACTTGCATAATGAGCACGTCAGTATAGCTTCCGAGAAAATGAGCAAATCTATCGGCAATATCAAGACTATCGATGATGTTAATGACCCGATGGCGCTTAGGTACCTGATGATGAGCGGCCACTATCGTAGCCAAATGGATTTTAATCTCAAAGATCTCAAGTCTGCTCACGAAAGGATTTTGAAACTCCGAACATATACTGATCAGCTAATGCTAGCCAGAGTCGGACAGTTGCCAGAAAAAGATACAGCTTACATAGTAGAGGAGAGCTATCGGCAGTTTATAGCTGCCCTAGAAGACGATCTCAACACACCAAAAGCACTAGCAGCAATTAGCCTTATTGAAGGCAAGGTATTTAGCAAAAGCGCCAAAGAGTTGATGCGCCTAGCCAATGACGTTTTTGGACTAAAGCTAGTTTCTGACAATCCTCTGCATGCTGAGGTTCTGGAGCTAATCGACAATTATACGCAGGCCCGCCATGACAAAAACTTTGAGCAGTCCGATAAACTTAGAGCAGAATTACTCTCCAGCCATGGCTTAGTTGTAGCTGACACCCAAATCGGAACCTTAGTAAGTAGGGCCTAAAAAGACTAAACCCCCAGCAAATAATTAAATTCGCTAGGGGAGTAAGTCGTAAATCATTTAAAGCTGCCGCAAAGTGATGTGTATATTGGGTTTAACCCTTGCCGCTGCCACCACACTCCGGGCACTTTCCACTGCCGGCACACTTCGGGCATTTCCTTGCTGCAGGTGACCAAAAAATGCCTTTACCTGAGCAGTACGCACATCTCTTGTTGCCGCTACACTCTTCGCAGTCTCGCCAGGCCATGATTTTTCCTTGCTGTTGGGGTACGGGTCGCCGATTGACGAATCTGAATTAGAATAAAAGATTTTCGTGAATAAGTCAATCTTTTTATGTGCAGCTAAAGCTCTCGTAGGGCTCTATAAAAAATTGTTTTGTACTAAAAAACCCCGCAAGCGGGGTTTTTTAAGAATTAAGATAAGATTATCTTTCTTCGCGTGGTCGAGCTTCGTTCACTGTGATAGCTCTGCCTTCAATTTCTTTGCCGTTTAGCATTTCGACTGCTTTTTTAGCTTCCTCATCGGTAGCCATTTCCACAAATCCGAAACCCTTAGATCGGCCAGTGTCCCGCTCTGTGATAACACGAGCTGAATCAACTGAACCGGCCTCAGCAAACATTTGAGCAAGCTGCTCGTCGTTTACACTCCATGGGAGTGAACCAACAAATAGATTCTTTGCCATAGTTCCTTCTTCTTTCTGGCAATCCCAGCTTGTCGGCTGTTTAGCTGCACCCAGAACTTAATTAATAACCTGATCCTTTAGAGCCGTAGCAGCATAGTATCTAAGAACATTTGTTATTATACACTCATACTCATATAATAGCAATTTAACTACGACTCTTCATGTGGTCGGTCTCGTCAGATATCTCGTGGCCCAGTATCTCCTCGACCAAGTCCTCGATGGTGATTATGCCTACAAACTTATCGTCTTTTTGAACAGGTATCAGGTGTGATTTGGCTACTATGAATTTCCTAAACATCGTATCTAAGGCTGTCATATTGCCTATAATAGTGGCCTCGTGCAGAGGCAAATCTACCAGTTTTATTGGGTTCTCATCAAAGTCGATATCTACCAAATCCTTCATCAGCAGGATTCCGCGGCACTTTGTTAGGGATCGATTAAAGACTGGTATTCTGCTCCAGCCCATCTCTTTGATCTGGTCTATCCTCTCAGCACCGACTATGTCGTTCTCCTCCAGCCAATAGACCTCTGACATTGGCTTCATTATGTCTCGCACTCGTTTTTCACTCAGCAGCAAGGTACTGCGCATAATTTCTATCTCATCTTCATCGAGTTCACTTGCTCTGGTATCGAGGTGCTCACCAATTAGTATTCCAAGCTCGTGTCTGGAATGCAGGCTAGCAGTTTCGTGCCCCAGCAGCTTGTCTAGTAGGAGTTGCAAAGGTTTGGACACCGGGTAAGTCAGGATAATAGTAAGCCTTAAAATAGGCGCAAATAGAGAGCAAAATTTTAGGGCGAAACGCACAAACCAAGCCTGAGGCAATACTTCGCCAAAAACCACAATCAATATGGTGCTAATAAGCCCGGCCAGTATGCCATCGATATGCCTCTCCAGAACAAGTGAGCTAGCTGATATCACGGCTACATTAGCAAATAAAATGCTCGCCAGGCTTAGATGACTGTTGCTTCGAAGTGGTAGGACGCGCTGGGCCCTGACATCACCGAGCTCGGCTTTGCGCTTTAGCTCGGCAGGGCTAAGAGACATTAGGGCAATATTAAGACCAGAAAAGATTGCAGAAAAGCCAACCAGTACCGTCATCTCTAGAGCTATAGTTAGGAAATCCATATTTATATTTATAATTTTATATTTTAGTAGTGCCAATAGCAAGCTGTCCGATGTCTTGTTGTCGAATTTAACCGTAGCTTTAAGTCGTAAAGTCTGCTAAAATTGACAAGTAATAGCAATTATTGTCTAGCTAACCATATCGCGTTCAGCCTTAATTTATTTGCCTCAAAAATTATATTATGAATAAAATTAACAAACACATCGAAATAGTGCGTTCTGAAAAGATTGGCTCCGGGGGGATGAGTCGGTCTACTTCCGATAAAGTATTTGAAGTTCTCTCGTCAGCCTACGAGAGCGTTAGTGTGAGTATTGTCACTGATGAACTTGGCTTAGAGGCCCTGGTTCTAAAAAAGCCCGACCTAGTCTTTTTGGGTTCATCCAAGATACGCCTAGCAACGGAAGACAATACCGAATTCAGCTATATATGGTTATCCGAGTATCTTGAGCAGCACGGAATCAACTACACTGGCTCCGGTAAGCTCGCTATGGAAATTAATAACGACAAAGAAATGGCTAAGTTTGCAATTGTCAGTGCTGGCTTGCCGACTTCTGCATACTTTACGGCCTTGCCAGGCGAACACGAGCTTGAGCAAAATCTGGGTCTCGACTTTCCGCTCTTTATTAAGCCAATCTCCTCGGGTGGAAGCAAGGGTATCAATAAGGATTCGGTTGTTCACAATAGCGACTCATTCAATAGCAAGGTACAGGCGATATTCGAAGAATTCGGCACCAAATCATTGGTCGAATCATACCTTACAGGCAGGGAATACAGTGTAGCTCTATTGGGCAATGGCAGAAGCCTAAAGGCTATGCCGATAGAGCTGTTGACGCAAAAAAACTCGCGCGGCGATCGCATACTCTGCTCGACAGTCAAAAAAGAGGACACTGAGCAAGTAGTTGCAGTAACCAACGAAGCGCTCAAAAAGCGTCTCGTCAAGCTCGCCAAACAAATCTTCATGGTTTTGGGAGCCCGCGATTACGGCCGAGTTGATTTTAGGATGGATGCTGCCGGCAAGATACACTTTTTAGAAGCCAACCTAGCCCCAGGGCTAGGGGGCGGATATTTTACCAGGGCTTGTAGCCTCAATGGCGGGACGGAATACGCCGATACTATTCTGGTTATCGCAAGGTTGGGCTTGGGGCACACCGACCTCGTCGGCTCAGCTGTTAGCATCTAAGCCTTACTATCTGCGGCTAGACACTAGTAGCTGCTAATTTGTCCTTTTTATTCTTTTTTAATTTTGCCTTGATCATAGTTATGCTCGGCGGTGGGGAATCGAGCTTCTTAAGGTCGGGTTTTGTTTTTGAAAAAAACAACATCATAAAGCCGACCGGTGCAGCGATGGTCAGCCAAAATGCCGAGAAGGGAAATTTTTTGTCATAAACTTCGCCTAGCCGATACGCCACCGCAACAGAATAAACACTGCCAGCATATGGCAGGAGTACCAGAAAAAACCATTTGCGGGGCAGCTTGAGGGCGCTAATTAGGGCGCTAATATTATAAAGCGGAATAAAAGCCTTCCACCGTCTGGCTCCTAATCTACCAAGAACCAGCGATAATGATGCGCAGTACCAGAGGTAAAGCACAAATACGATAACTAAAATAATTATTGAAGTACCGAGCAAGAATTGAATCATTGAGCTATTTTACCACAACGACTACTTGAGCCGGACACTGAGGCCCTTGCCCATAAACTCTCGGCACACAAAAGCCGGCTCTAGTGGAGTGCTTAGCGAGGCCTCATATTGGTAGCCGATTTCATCAAAATTATTCAGCTCTGAAATTTTATTGATGCGTTGGGTTATAAGCCAGTGCGCAAAGGCCCCGCGAGCTATTTTAGAATGCACCGCTACGCTAGTATGCTGGCGAGTTTTGGCGTTATAAGTATAAAAGCGCGGGCTTATTACTAAGCTCTTGTCTAGATAGGGCACAATGGCGCGGCCGTATTCTAGCGAGGTCAAATTAACGATTGGTTCGCCCTCGGGTACTAGCCTAGCCAGACTATCACCCCAAAACTTATACAGGCTAGTGTAGGGCTCTTCGGCACTATAAGGTAGCTTGTAGCCCATCTCGAGCCGATAAGGCGCCACGGCGTCGAGCGGCTTTAAAAGCCCATACAGGCCAGAAATTATTTTGAGGTGTTGGTTAGCATATAGCAGGTCCTTTTTATCAAAGCTTGCCACCTGCAGGCCGCTAAAAACATCTCCCCGAAAGCTGTGCAGGGCCGAGCCTTTATCTTTAGCAGCTGGCCAGCTGCTAGCTGTGGCCATGATTTCTTGAGCTAGATTGCCCGAAACTCCCATCATATTCTGTATTTCTTTGAGCTTTAAGCTCGACAAATAGGCCCCTAGCTCTTGAGCTTGAGCCGCCAGCGCGGGCTTAGATAGCTCTAGCCCAGCCGGCCTGGTGAGCTTCATGGTCTTAGATGAGTGCAGTAAAATTATCATTATGTATGAATAGTATTATAGCAAATCGCCTTGGCAGAAGCGGCCTGAAGCTGTCTTTAATGTAGTAAAATATAAGCTATAAGTAATATTTCAAAAAGGAGGAAGAATTGAGCATATACGACTATAAGGTAAAACAGATTGATGGCAAAATGCAAAATATCGCTAAGTATCGCGGCAAAGTGCTACTAATAGTCAATACGGCTACCCACTGCGGATTCACTCCTCAGTATGAAGGCCTAGAAAAGTTATATGAAAAATACCATCAAGACGGCTTGGAGATTTTGGATTTTCCATGCAATCAGTTTGCCAACCAAGCTCCAGAGTCAAATGAGGAGATCGCCAAAATTTGCGCCTTGCGCTATAAGACGACTTTTGAGACATTTGCAAAGATCGACGTTAACGGCAAAAATGCTGATCCTCTCTATAAATATCTAAAAAAACAAAAAGGCGGTTTGCTAAGTGCCATAAAATGGAACTTCACGAAGTTTTTGGTCGATCGAGACGGCAAAGTAGTTAAGCGCTTCGCCTCAAATGTCGAGCCCGATAAAATCGAGGCCGATATTAAAAAGCTGCTATAAGTTCCGAACTGCAATCTCTCAGGCAAATAAGCCTAAAAAAGCAAAAAAAACCGAGTGTAAAAACCCAGCTTACTAGAGATGGCTGGGGCGGCAGGGTTTCCGCCAAAGGCGGATAGACTTCTTTACCCTGCCCACAAAACTATCCAAAAAACCGGCACTAATGTACCGGCTCTTTGGATGGCTGGGCGTTGTAACCCAGGTTAGAATAGATTTTGCGTGTAAAGCTATTAAACATATTTAAGTTGTAACTACTATTTTAAATTACAAAAGAAAAGCACAGCAAAAAATAATGAATAATTTTGCAGCTTTCTTTTTCGGAATATTTTTTAGTATGTAAAATAAGCCAAAAGAGCGGCCTGCGAAAGCATAATTAGAAACCTAACAAAGTTTATTCGTCCATTCTTGCGATCGATTAGGGTTAGGATTGCAACTTGAAAAAAATATATAGCATATATAAGTATGATTGCAGATTGAGCTATTTGCCCCCAATTCCATATGATTGACGCGATTGCGGTTACGCCGATAGCCAAGTTGGCAAAACCTACCTCTATTTGGAAATTATTGCGAACGCCTTGGTCCCAGCCACTTCTGATTGCATCGCTTCGGTTGAATATAGAATGACGTACCATCGAAAGTATACCAACTACACCAACAGAAAGACCTGCGACCCAGGCTATAGATTCGGCTTGTGAAGTGCTTTGTCGGTAAAAGCCCATAAAATAGCCAAAAGAGCCTGCGATATAGGTTGCTATCATAAGCCATTTGCTAATAGCGGGATTTTCAAGCTTGGATTTGCGTTTATTACTCATATTTTAATTGTAAAGGTTTGTGCTTATTATGCAATATATTAAACATAAGCATATTGGCTGGGCGTTGTAACCCAGGTTAGAACCCTTCTAGTAATATAGCCATAAATTAAGTTAGGTAATTCATAATTTTGGGTTTGTCATATTATTATGAAAATAAGCAATAAGCTCATCTTATTTGAAGCTTATTTGTAGTCCGGCACAACAGTATCTCCAATAATTAAGGCTGATTTTATTCCATCATTTAGATATAGCTGAAAATCTTTGGCACTATACCGTTCTTCATATGTGAATTTTGTACTCGTGCCTTGACCAGAGTTGAGATACGATCCAAAGATATTCTTTTCAAGTTTTGGTTTTACCTGCCGCCCATCGTAGTTAAAAGTCAGTAGATTTGTCGGTATTACCTTACTATCTAGCCATAAATCACTTTTTACATTAATTCTACCTTCAAGATACACAGAACCATCAGTACCGCCCACTAACTCTCCAGGGTTACATTGTTTAACTGGCAAGTTAAATCTAATTTCCCATTCGCGAAATGCGTTGGCACCACTACAGTCACGAGGCTTCGGAGATAATGGAGCTCTTACCTCTTTTTTATCAATCACAACACTTACAGCCAAGCCACCCCATTGATTATCTTTTGAATATGAAGGCTGCTTTTCGTATTGACTACCAGTGTATTTGTCATGGCCAAGCGCAACTAAATAAATAACTAGGGCCAAAGAGGCGATAATAATTATAATTGCAAGCACAATACCTAAGGTCTTTGAAAAACTCGAAACAAATAGCCCAGGCTTTCTATCTATTACTTTTGGATTCTTGTTAAGATTTTCTTCAGATTGTTTTGTATTCTGTATTACTTTTTTAGTTTTCATACAATATACTATACTCCTAAACTCCAATTACTGAATATGTTATGAAGTTACAAAATCATGATAGCTATTGTATGCAAATCTGTCAGTATTCATTTTTAGTCCATAAACCAAGTTGCTGCCAGCCGTTGTTAAACAGGTATAATTTTGACTATGCCAAGACCAACCAAACTCACACCCGAATTACTAGCCAGATTGAAAGTCGTATTCCTTATAGGAGCAACCTACAAAGAAGCCGGCGCTGCTGTTGGCGTATCTGAAAGAACTATAAGCAACTACACCAAGAACGATCCGGATTTATTGCGTCAAATAGAGGGTTGGCGTAGTGTTCCAATACTCAAGGCCAAGCAAACTATTGTCGATCACCTAGACGAAGTCAAAATAGCTCAGTGGTATCTTGAAAGACGCTGCCCAGAGTTTAAGAGCCGGCAAGATATAACCACCAACGACAGGGAGTTACCGATCCCACTAACAGCTTTTGTAGTACCGATAGATCCATATAGCAAGGATCAAGACAGCTCAACGAACACCAAGACAGAAGTAGTGGATCAGCCGAAGTAGGGTTTTAATTGTCGCTTTGGCTCTGTACACTATACTTATGTTGTTCGAAAACGATAGTGATAAAGATAAACTTGTACAATTGGTTATTCTTGCTGTTTTATTTTTACCCTTTATAGGGTTTGGGATTTGGAAGGTTTCAGAGGATAGAACCAAAAAAATATATATAGAAAAGTGTATAACTGCCTACACCTCAGGTGTAACTAATAACATTACTACAGAAAGGCTGTCAAAAGGTCAGCCTTATGATTATGCTAAAACCTCAAAGCTTGAAGATGACAGAATTGAAATTGAAGCTAGATCAGTCTGTAGCGATTAGAGTTTTTGATACTTGCCCCTAGGCTTACCAGCTCGTTTTACTCGCCGAACGCTTTAGCTCAAGCACCAAAAACTTACTATTGAGATAAGAAGTT